>ENA-OQDM01000166-OQDM01000166.1-human-gut-metagenome-genome-assembly--contig:-NODE-166-length-45003-cov-5.980346_pt1 | contig 45003 bp, 44 predicted proteins | sample MGYA00242772_ERZ504605 | MGnify/ENA primary metagenome ERZ504605 (study PRJEB26092, sample SAMD00036348) | human gut metagenome | host: Homo sapiens | study: EMG produced TPA metagenomics assembly of... | reverse complement strand
GGCCGGGTAAAGCCCCTCGGCGGCATCCGGGTGGCAGTCGGCATAGGGGATGTAAGGCTTGATGTCGTAGATGGGGGGTGCCATCCATCAGGTCGGCACCGCGCACGATGAGCACCGGGCCAACGTCCGGCCGGTGCTCGATGCCTTCCAGACGCACGCTGGAAAGGCCCAGAGGATTGGGGCGGAACGGCGACCGGGTGGCGAACACGCCCATGCGGGTGTTGCCGCCCAGACGCGGCGGGCGTACAGTGGGGGACCAGCTGTCCCGCACCGCGCCGGAGAACTGCCACACCAGCCAGATGTGACTGAAATCTTCCAGACCGCGCACGGCATCGGCATTGCGGTATTCGGGCGTAAAGATCACCTCGCCGCGCAGCTCGTCCACAAGGCCGCTCTGGCGCGGGATGCCGAACTTGGTGGGAAAGGCAGTATGGATATGGGCAATGACCTTCAGGGTCATCTCTTCAGGTGCAGTGGGCATGGTGAACTCCTTTTAATAGATCTTTTTCAGGGGGCATTCCGGCGGGATGCCGTACTGTGCCCGGAATGCGTCCAGTTCCTGAGGCGTGCGAATGAGCTGAACGTCCTCAAAATGGCCATCCGGGGAGATGAAACCGGCCACCTGCTCCCCGGTGCAGATGCTGCACCGCAGTGCAGGCTGCTGGGTGGCGGGGTCGTAAGAACGGGCAGGCTTTTTGCGGGAGAAAAACATGAGAAGCCTCCTTCTTTTATGAAACGTGCCTGAAAGACTGCAGGCGGCTCACAGCCCCCGGCACAGGCCGACAGCGCGGCCCTCAATGTGCAGCTCTTCCAGCTGCAGGCCGGTAAAGATCATGGGTGGGCAGACGGCGGCATTGTCCGCAAGCAGCATCACAGCATCACCCTGCCGGTGGAAGTGCTTGAGGGTGGCCTCGCCGCCAATGCGCACTGCGGCGATCTCGCCCTGCTCCACCTCCGGCTGGCAGCGAATGCATACGATGTCGCCGTCGCAGATGGTGGGAGACATGCTGTCACCGTGGCAGGTCAGGGCAAAGTCGGCGCGCCACGCGGCGGGAACGCCGATATAGCGTTCAATGTTCTGCTCTGCCGTGATAGGAGTGCCGCAGGCAATGGAACCGATCAGCGGGACCTGCGTCATGGCAGGCAGCGGCTCAAAGCCCGGCGGCGGACAGGGTGTGTCCAGCCCCAGCAGATAGGCAGGGGTGGTCTCCAACGCGGCTGCCAGCTCTTCCACCTTGGACTGCGGCAGGTCGTTGATGCCTTTTTCCAGCTTGGTAATGGAGGATTTGGACCGATAGCCCATGCGCTGGGCAAGCTCTTCCTGCGAAAGGCCCAGTTCTTTGCGGCGCAGATGCAGACGGGTAGAAAGCTCAGACATGCGAAACCTCTCTAAAAAAACGTATGGTTGTTCTGTAAAAAGAATGCTGTTACCAGAAGTATACCAAAAAATTGCATTAAAATCAACTTTTTTCTGCGAATTTGCAAAAATGGGTTGACACTGAATCAATGCAGGAATATACTACAACTAAAGATTGTGGAACGGCATTGCCGATACGAAAAAAGGAGAGCGGAATATGGCAAATACTGAAATGATCCGGGATTATATTCGCGCCAGTGGGTACAAGATGCAGTATGTGGCACGAGCCTTGAAGATCAGCCCCAATGCACTGAACCTGAAACTGCAGGGGCGCACACAGTTCAAGCTGAGCGAAGCAGAACGGCTGAGCGCGGTGCTTGGTCTGAGCATGTACGAGCGGGATCTCTGCTTTTTTGAAGAGCAGAACCGCCGCGAAGTGCTGGCACGCCGCGCGGATGAAAAGAGGAGGGCAGAACATGACAAGCGAGCAGAGAAATCAGACGCGGCTGGCACTGTACCGGTATGGGATGCGGCAGCGTGCACGAAGCCCGGTGGAGCGCAGCTGGTGCGCCGCCATTGAGGAGGGCCTTGCCTATTACCGGCAAAACGACCCGCTGCGTGCGGATCTGTTCGAGCTGCGCTATGTGCAGCACCGCACGGAGGACGATGTGATCGATCAGCTGCACATCGGCCGCACTACTTACCAGAAAGCCCATCAGGACCTGCTGAGCACCATTGCCGTGTACGCGGCAGAGCGCGGGGTGTTTTACCGCGAGACGGAAAGCTGAAAGCAGAATGCCCCCGGACGCTGCCAGCAGGCAATGTCCGGGGGCATTTTTGAACTCAGGCTTTTTTGTTCGGGTCCTGTTTTTCGCAGTGGCTGTGGCAGGATGCACAGTTGCCGCCGCAGCCCTCGCCCTTCCAGCCGCCCTGCTTGGAGATCCACACAACGGCCAGTGCAAACAGAACGATCAGAACGATCAGCGTAATGATTCCACGAAGTGTCAGCATTTTTTGTACCTCTTTTCCCGGTGGGAAAGTTTCTGTGTTCAGTATACACGATTTGGCATCAAAGGGCAACCGGAAAGCGGATACAAAAAGTGTGATTTTTTTAAAATTAGGCTTGCATTTTGGCAAAGGCCGTGCTATAATAATCACGTTCCAGTTCGGAACGCACAAAACAAAATATGGAGGATTAGCTCAGCTGGTTAGAGCACCTGCATCACACGCAGGGGGTCTGGGGTTCGAGTCCCTAATTCTCCACCAAACATAAGGCCGTTTACCTGAAAAGGTAAGCGGCTTTTTCTTGTATCTACGTGATTTTTGATATGCAAAAGTGAAACGAATTCACTTTTGCATATTGATAATGAAACGTGTAGGAGGCCCCCTTTTCAGTCGTTTGTAGCAAGTTTGTAGCAGATCTGTAGCAAAATTCGGAGAGGAACGGCAAAATGACCTCAGAACCCCGATTTTTGCGAATTTTTGGGTATAAAATTTTATCCTCAAATTTTGTACAGAATGACGGTGGCGCTTTTCATTCGGATTCTGATGCCGTACAATAAAGGAAAAGATCATGGATGAAAGGAGAAATCGCTGTGCGCTACACCATCAGGCATTTTGATTTGCCGCTGCTTACCTTTGAAGCAAACATGGACAGTGCAGATACGGACCTCCATATTATAAAAGTCTACGAAGAAAACCGTTCTTTTCTACCTTTGAATCTGACTGTATCAGAAGATGGTGTAGAACGCTGGCTGAGGCATCGCACAATTCCGAAGAACCGAGCGTATGTAGATGCTCTGCTCTCTAAGGTGGGGCTTACTTTGAATCGACCGCTTGGAATTATTGCAGCCAATAAAGGTCTTTCACTCAATGATTGCTTTTGGGTAGATGCAGAGGGCTCCGGTGACACCTTTGAAAAAGTAAATCTTTACGATAACCGATTCAGTCAGGTGCTGGCAGCAATCGCCTTTACAGGATATGGCAGCAGCATACGAACTTCGCTTGCGTCCTGCCCGGAGTTCTCGACCAACGGGATGCTGCCAAAATGCTGGCGCAGACAAAACGGAAAAATCTATCTTTATAAAGGTGGCACGTCAGGGTTCAGTAATCTGGGATTTGAACCGTACTCGGAACTGTATGCTTATCAAGTTGCACAGGTGATGGGTGTGAATGCGATTCGCTACACCCTGACAAAAGATCTGAAAAAGACGCTTTGTTCCAAGTGTGAGCTGTTCACCGGCAAAGAGTATTCTTATATTCCCATCGGACAGCTTGTGTCCAAAGGCGGAATAAAAGCGATTTTTGCGTATAAGTAGGCATAGGTCTTGCCGTTCAGTTCCAGAAGCCCTTCGTCCCGGCCAGTCACACACAGAAATATTACTCCTGATATGGTAAAGCCCACAGACCGGATTTTATATCCAGCTTGTGGGCTTTGCTTATTTTCAGCTATCCTGTTTTACGCAAACATTGCATCTAGCTCTTTATCGGTAAACATTTTGGACTGCTTCAGCAAACTTTTAATGCACTTTCGGAATGCTTCTTTGTTCACCGTTTTCAACGCAGTATCCTTGTACACTAGCGTGATAACACAATATAGCTGCTGGATAAGGTCAACGGCAGAGAGCTGTGCATAGGTGTTCCCATCTACAAGCTGTATCCGAACATCCCGGAAACGCGACCAATCCTGTCCGTACTGGCAGATGTACTGCTGAATCGTATTCCGCATGACATCTATGTTGCCAGATTCCATTGCCATCCGCGCCTGCTTGCATTTTTTCTCAGCCGTGTCAGCAATCGCGTGTGTCAGCTTTGCGGCTTTGACAACGCACTTTTCAAATTGTTCTACCTTATCAGCGTATTGCGATTGAATTTTGATGTACTGTAGTTGGTTGTTGTCCATAGCACAACCCTCCTTTCTGGTTGGTATTATTATACCACAATTTTCCAATGTTATCTACATGGATTTTCCGGCAATTTCTCAAATAATTCGACGTAATATCACTTTATATTTGATTTCTGTTGTAAAAAATGGAGCGCGCAGTTGGAAACTGCACGCCCCATTTTAGGTTATTTAGCGATTCTTGTCAGACTGCGAGAGAACGCTGCCCACAAGAGTTTTGGTCGTGCTGCTGTATTTCGGGCTATTCAAAGCTGCCGATGCAACGCCTTCCATTTTCTTTCCCGTCTGATGACCGCTCTTTGCCTGCGAAAGTGCGCTTTTCACCGCAAGCTCTTTCCGCTGCCGGTAGTCCTTGCACTTCACCCACGACTTAAACTCCTGCCGGGTGCTTTCCCCGGCAGCAATCATTTTGCGGAGTGCTTGTTCGGTCATGGTGGGACTCCTTTCTTAAAAGAGCCATTCACTCTTTTTAATTTTTTAGGCAGTAGTGATATTCTTTGTTATTACTCCAATATTTATCAGATTTTCAATACAGTCAACCATTTGCTTTGCGGTTGTATTTTCGGGAGAGAAGCCAACACTAAGAACATATTGCGGATTTTTTCCATCAAAACTCTTATCGTATATAGTGAATGCAACATCTGTATTGCAAAAATGATAGGTTCCCATATGTTCGCTGTCCGGGAGCAATAAATCCGGATTTTTATATGCGATTGCGGACAAAGTTTCTTTTGAGGTAACATAGCCATATGGCGCATTTGGCAAGAAGCGAAGATACGAACAATTTTTAATTCCAGAAGCAATGATTAGCGATTTAAACAGTTCAAAAGAATCTTCAAAAGAAAACATCGACATATTGATTTTCAAATCATCCGAGCCATCTGTTCTTGGTTTTGAACTAGCAGGAATCTGAATAATTCTCAGTCCATTTACAAGAACGCTATAAATGGTATGGTTAAACCTTCTATCAATGGAAATTTTATAATCATTCTCCTTCAAATAGTCCTGCATCGCATCGAATGCAGTTTGTATTTCTGCACGGCCTCCATAATTTTCAGGATGATTTTTGTTTGCAGAAACGATATAATCCGCAGAAGTGAATATATCATTAAACTGTGGTATTGGCTCTTTCTTTTCGATAGTAGTGTCTAAAATTTGAAAGTCCTTTTCGTTAAACATAGTCTCGAAATTCAAATCAAAATTTTTATTTATTACTGTCACAAAGTTATTTAGACTTTCACCAGAAGTAATATTAAATCCTTGTAAGAGACTAAGTGGCGGCTTAATAGAGCCGATATCCACACCAACACCAACCGGAATCACATCAATACCTTTTGAATATGCAAATCCAGCTTCAAAATAAATCCATCCTGATTCAATAGAAGTCGGTGTGACAAACACAAACATGATTTTCGCGTTGTTTAATCCTTCCTCTATTTTATGAACCCAGTTGTTACCAAATGGAATACTTTGGCCATCACTAGACATGAAAATTTGAATAACACCACTGGTAATTTTCATGAGTTTCTCTTTAATGGGAAGAATTGCATCTCTGTCCTTTGAAGAATGGCTAAAAAAGATTGTAGGCTTTTCCATAATTTTCACCTCACTCCATCACTCTAATCGTACTCTCAATAAACGCAATCTCATCTTCCGTCAGCTCATACTTCTTGTACAACTTTTCGTCCGTCCATTCTTCCGCAAAGTTCTGTACAGGAACAAACATAAAGCACCCGCGTGTTATCATAATAGAAGATGTCGCCTGCATAATAAGGAATCGTGCAAACTTTGTCTTGAGATAGGAATACAAGCCAGCGGCTTCCGCTTCTGTATCATAACTGTTCACAACGATATATGTTTCGCTACATACCTCTTTGGGACCCAACATCTCAAGAATCGACAAAATTCGAGATTGACCATTCTTGTCTGCCTTTCCACCATGCTCATACAAAACTCTGGAAACAATTACCTTCCACTTATCAATGAGCTCTGTTCCGCCGGTAACTTTATCGCTAGAAATCGGTCCTTTTCCACCATTCCAACGCAAAGTGAGGTCACCATTTTCGTCAGGGCGGGCAAATGTCCGCAGGCCAAACGGTTTTTGACTGCTGACAAATGTATCAAGCGTTTGCTCTTTTCTTCTTGCAACCTTATCAATAATTGAAATTGCCGCATTAGAACGAACCAAAATTGGGAACTCGTTTAGATAGCGCTTTACGCTGTGTGCAATTTGACTTTCGGCATCTGTCACCGTACAAGGACCATCATAGTCTTTATCCCACAGAAAGTAACAAATACCGCCCGAAATATCAACGCCTGGGAAGCAATAATCCGAACTCGCATAATCATAAAGCACACGCATTCTGGTGTCATTCATAATATTTGCGCGAAAATCATCCAATCCTCGACCACCAGAATACCAACGAGAAGGCATAATCATAGAAGCATAATGCGGCTCAATAGTTGTCGCAAGTTCTACAAACCTCTGGTACACTGGCATTGCACTAGCGTTGTTGCCACCGTTCGCAATTTGATAAGGCGGGTTTCCTACGATTGCATCAAAAGTCATTGGTTCTCCGTTCTTTCTCCAGGTTTCTGGCTTTTCCAGCTTCTTTGTCAGCCGTTGCTTTCCACGACATCTCCTTCTGGATGTTGAAAACATCCTCCCTGCCAAACCACTGCTCATCTACCAGATTGTTCTGTGCGTTGCAGATCCAACTGGGGGTAAATACCTCTGCTTTATCACGGGTGCGGTTGGTCTGGTGCTCCAGTGCTTTTTCCACTCTGGGCTGAATCAGGCTGTCCTGTTCGCCTGTAACCAGCTCCGGCAGGATTTCTTTTTTGAAGCTGTATGGTTCGCCCAGTTCAGCGTAATCAGCGGTTGCCCAGATGATGTTTTTCTTGGTGGTCTTGTCCTGAAGCAAAATCTCAAGGAGGATGCGTTCATGATCCAAAAGTTCCTGCTCCAACAGGTCAATTCCTGCAATGCTGAACATCCGCCGCCCTCCCTTCAATTTGTTGATGGTACTATAATAACACACCTTTCGGGGTTTGTGAATGTTTTACAAGAAAGCCGTCCATCCATGCCTGCTTTTTGCCGTTTCCTCTTGAAACCAAAATCGCATTCTGTTCAGCGATGCAATCGCGCAGCCTGCATCGGCACGATGCAGTTCAAGGGTTTGGGATTTCCCAACAAGCATTTTGCAACGCAAAAAGTGTTTTTGTATAGACAGAAACATTGCTTGCTACAACAATGCGTCCTTTCAGTCCGTATTCAGCCAATTTTAGCTCTAGTTAAACATGAGAGCTATCAGGAAGAAAATCATAGCAATACCAACGAGCCAAGGGATGATTTTCTCTTGATGGAACTCCCTGAATCCAAAAGATCTTATAAGCAGAACACCCAATAGACCGAAGATGCACCATGCAGTAACGGTAAGACAGATATCGTACATTGTTCCTTATGCATTCATGAGTGTGGTGCTAAAGATTTATGGCAGTAGTACATTGCTTTTATACAAATAAAAGTGTACAATAATAACAACTTTGCAAGCAATCCCCTTCAAGAAATCAACTGGAACATGGGTGGAGACTGTACCTGTTAAGCGGAATTGTTTGAATGAATTCAATTCAACATAAAAGACAGTTGCTCATTTGTGAGTAGGAGGAATATATGATGTTTGATTGTGGTTTACAGAATATTTTCCGGCTGAAAAACGGACAGTCCCGTTCCATCAACTGGGAAAACCGGAACGGAGAAAAAGGAAAAGGCGGCATGGCATCCAGCGATCTTGGTCCGTCCAGAAAAGGTTCCCCGTGTATCCCGAAAATAGAAGCAGGAGAGACCGTAACACTTGGTAAGATCCAGGGAGAAGGCGTGATTCAGCACATCTGGATCACCGTTACAGACCGTACCAGTGAACGTAACCGTTATGTTCTGCGGGATCTTGTTCTGCGCATGTACTGGGACGATGAAGAATTCCCATCCGTTGAATGCCCGCTTGGCGATTTCTTCTGCTGCGGCTTCGGTGTTTCCTACCAGGTAAACTCAGTCCCGATTGCTGTCAATCCGACCCGTGGTTTCAACAGCTATTTCCCGATGCCGTTCCGTAAAAACGCCCGTATTACCATTGAAAATCAGTGTGATGAGCCGATTCCGGCCTTCTTTTATCAGATCGACTATTGCCTGACAACGGTTCCGGAGGATGCTGCCTATTTCCATGCCCAGTGGCGTCGTCAGCGCATAACGGAAAAGGCAAAAGACTACGTTGTCCTCGACAACATCAAAGGGAAAGGCCAGTACGTTGGAACTTATCTTGCGCTTACCAGCCTCGAACGCTACTGGTACGGAGAGGGTGAGATGAAATTCTACATCGATGGAGACAAGGATTATCCAACCATTTGCGGAACTGGAACAGAAGATTACTTCGGCGGTGCCTGGAGCTTTGCAACACAGCAAAATGGCCAAACCGTTGAAAATCAGTACTGTACTCCGTATCTTGGCTATCCTTACTACTCTAGCCACGATACCTTCCTTCATAATGATTACCACAATGATGATCAGATGCCACAACGCAGCTTCTACCGCTGGCACCTTCTTGATCCTATCCTTTTTGAGAAGGACCTTAAGGTAACTCTGCAGCAGATTGGTGCCAGTCACGGAGGTCTTTTTGAACGTCAGGATGATGTCGCTACCACAGCTTACTGGTACCAGACGCATCCTCATGTACCATTCGCGCCACTCATGTCCAGAAAAGAGCGCTGGCCAAGATGATTTTTGACGCTTTTCCTATTTTATATGTTTCATGACTTTGCATACTCTGTGCATGATTTCAAATTCTGTTCTTGCGGATTGTGTGCAGTCGATGGCGGGCATGAGTATCTCCGTAGATGCGGAAATCCAGAAGACTGGGAAGAATTATCTGAAGCGCAAAGCGTAGATGATTGAAAATTAAGCTGAACACGATTTTCAAAGTCGAAGTTCAGCGGCAAGCAAAAAGCTCTTGGCCTTTAATAAAGAGGCCAAGAGCTTTTTACATCTTGTTTTGGAACATAAAAGAAGGTACAATGGTAGAAAAGAAAACGTGCATCAGTCAAATAAGGTGGTGGAGGCGATGGGCAAAGCGACAGCCTACTACATTATGCACACGGAAAAATGTGTAGCACAGGTGAGCACGGCTGGTGAGTGCAAAATTTATTTTGAAGATTTCATGCCCTACGGTCTGGTGCTGAAAGAATCGAATGATTTCGATGTTCGAATCAATAGTTTGATCAACTTTTATTCTTGGTGTGCATCCCGGCTGATACCACATGACCGTACTTATGCAAAGGAAATCATGAACAGCATTGGCGCATTCCAGAGTAATACAGATAGAGAGCGCGCACAAATTGCGCTTTCGTACCATTGCCTGTCTCTGCTGGATGTGTTCTGGGTAAAAGAAGAAAATGAGACTGTCCGATTTGAGGATATCAATCTCTACACACACTCTTTAAGCAATGCTCTTGTGGATATTGCACTGCGTGGGCATCAGATGACTGTGACAAATGCACATCTCTTGGCAAATGATTTGTCCACTGGTGGATGTTATCCTAAAGCGTGGGTGCGCAGAGAGGATGGCTTCTATCTTTATAAGATGGCGGACAGGATGCAGTCGAGCGTGAAGTGCTGGCAAGTAAAATCTGCCGATGCTTTGATTGCCATCAAGTTCTGTATGAGCAGGGAATGTTTGAAAATGAGCCGGTTTCTATCAGCAAAATTATGACCTCGCAGCGATATAGTCTAGTGACTTATGCAGCCTACGATGTCTACTGCACAAACCATGATTGGAACACGCTGGATAAAATTCTGGAACTGGATGTCCACGGATACTATACGATGAACATTCTGGATTATCTGGTGGGCAACACCGACCGCCATTGGGAAAACTGGGGCCTGTTGGTGGACAATGAGACGAATCAACCTATCCGTCTGCATGACTTGATGGATTTCAACCGGGCGTTTCAGCAATATGATACATTGGATGGAGCAAACTGCCTGACCGTTGGAAAACGGCATTTGAGCCAGAGAGAAGCGGCGATGGAGGCAGTACAAGCGATTGGACTACACCAAATTCGCGATGTAGAGAGTGCGGTATTTGCCGGATATGAGGAATATGGCGCAATGTTCAGCAGCAGATTGGAAGAAATGACCTCTGAATTTGTGTGAGATAGCGGTGATTGAAGAATGCAAGCAGGCGATACTTGACGTATGATATAACGTTTGCTATAATAAAATTGATGACAAATGTTATACTTGCGGGAGGTGTCCAATGAACACTGTCTTTGAGATTCGTTCAGCTTTACAATGGAGCCAGTCGAAATTGGCGGATGAAATCGGAGTGTCCTTTGCAACCGTAAACCGCTGGGAAAATGAAAAATCTACGCCGAATCGTCTTGCACAGGAGAAAATGCTTGCGATTTGCGAAGAAAATCATATCACGTTGGCTGAAATTATACACGATGCTATTATCGGAGATGCTACAGAAATCTCTGCTATGCATCCGGATAAAATGGTTTTATACCATGGCTCCAAATCAGGCATTCAGGGGAAAATCAAACCAGCCAGCCGTGACCGCTGTGACTTCGGAGCTGGATTTTATATGGGAACTGATCCGCTCCAGCCGCTTACGCTGATCTGTGACTATGAGCAATCTGTTTTTTATATTTTATCGGTTGATCTTCATAGCTTAAAAACTTTGGATGTTCCGGCTGATATTGAATGGGCTATGCTGGTAGCATATCATCGTGGTAGAATGGAAGCCGCACGAGGAACGAAGTTCTTCCAGAAGTATCAGGAGCTGGATAAAGGCTACGACATGGTGATTGGCAGCATTGCAAATGATAGAATGTTCTATGTTCTGGATAGCTTTTTTGAAGGAACGATTACCGATACGGCATTGGTGAAAAGTCTATCTGCTCTGAAACTTGGACGTCAGTATGTTGCTATTACGCAGAAAGCCTGTGATGCGGTCAAGATTGAGCGTGAAGTCCAATTGCTTTGGATGGAACGGCAGGCACTGAAGAAGGCCAGCGAGCAGAACCGTAGCAATGGCATTGCATTTGCAAACCAAATCTGCAAAGAATATCGTAGAGAAGGCCGCTTTTTTGATGAAATCCTTGATGGCGCAAAGCAGAGAAGGTGAATCGTTATGGATCTGATTCAATTGAAACTATGCGATATTCAGGGCCGCTTGTTTGAGCTTTCTTTGCAAGCAGGCTATGGTAGCGAGGATTTCATGAAGCGGTTCATGCGCTCTAAGGTTGCCCGTGATCTTGATTCAGAGTACAACCGGATGCAGTGGGCGGGAGAAGAATATCTTCTGGAAGAATTTGCAGACGAGTGCCCTCAGACGCAAAAGGGCAATGCCCAGTATGATAGGGAAGTAATGTATTGGGCAGGCTATCTTTACCGTTACTGGCATATTCTGACCAACGAACCCAGCAGGGAGATTTATGCGCAGGCTCCGGCGAAGACTATGAACACAAACTATCTGATGTTCCACACCATGGCTCCAGAGCTGGCAATTGAAGACTTGAAAGAACTGCACCAACAAAAGAAACAATCTAAAAAACAAAAATCGAGAAAACCAGAACAGCAGATTTAGTGCCGGGTAAAAACTGCCGTTTGTAGCAGATCTGTAGCAAATCATTCAAATTTTACGAATTATCGCCGTAAAAATCAAAAAGTCATCATGCATCACACGCAGGGGGTCTGGGGTTCGAGTCCCTAATTCTCCACCATACAGTTCGTACTCGAACCCGATTCTTTGTGAAAAAGGGTTCGGGTGCGTTTTTTGTTTATCAGAAGTTTGCGTTTGCGACAGCAACAAACACCCCAGTGGGGTGTTTGAGCAACAGAATAGGCTACCAGGAAATCCCAAGTCGTATGACGTGGAATTTTTTGTTTCGATCAAGGACTCGAATGGCATCTACGTAAAAAATCCATAGCAAATGAGCCGGAAGCCTTCTGTAGATCAGAGGCTTCCGGCTCACTGTATATTCATGATAAAAGCAAAATTCCTGCCACCAGTACCATGTTGCAGGCAAAAAAACAGCGCGGGCAGTGCATCCACAAAGGCCGGCGAAAGAGTGAAATCGTCCGGGACAGGATCGTTTTGATTCATGTGATCGACCTTGACATTTCTCCACGCAGCGCCGGAGAGACCTTTCTTGCTGAATTTCTGAAAAAAGAGCAGTGCTTTTACGCAAGATCGTCAATGCGTTCTGTAGCATGTCACGGGTCAATATCCAGCTCACGCAGAAGCAGCCGGAGGGCGGGCGAGATGTTCTCGCGGTTCCACACGGCCCAAGCGGGAACGGTATCGTTTTCCAGCGGGATAAAAGTGAGGTTTTTGTTGGCGGGCAGCTGAGCCAGCACCGGCTCGGCAAGGATGGTATAGCCGCCGTAGAAAGCCAGCTGCAGCATCAACTCCTCCATGGAATACGCAAATTTGATGTTCTGCGGGTCGCTGCCGTGGCGGGTGAGAACTTGCGCAAACTGGTTCCACAGCTCCCGGTCCATGGCGGGTACATAATATTGTTCGCTGGCAAGCTGGCTGCGGTGCAGGGACGCATAGCTGGACAGGTGGCTCTGGCGATTGAGCACTACGTACTGGCGCAGCTGGCCTACTTGAGCACGCAGCAGGGAGGAGGCATCCTCCAGCGGGACCAGCTCCAGCTGCAGGGCAAAGTCCAGCCTTTTCTGCTGCAGGCGTTTTTTCAGGGTGGGAAAATCCCCAAGATGAAAGTGCAGCGGAATGGCAGGGTGCTGCTCCTTGAACAGCAGCAGCTTTTCCAGAATGGGCAGATTTTCCATGCCGCTCATCATGCCGATCTCAAGCGGGGTGCTGCACTCGGCGGCAGCGGCGCGGGTGCGGCGGGCGGCATCCTCCGCAAGATCGGTGATGCGCACCGCATACTCGTAGAATACCTGCCCGGCACTGGTAAGCGCCACCGAGTGCCGTGTGCGCTGGAACAGCTCAGTTTCAAGTTCTTCTTCTAGCAGCTTGATCTGCTGGCTGACCGCCGTTTGGGAAACATAGTGCTGCTGTGCCGCTTTGGAAAAGCTCAAATTCTGTGCCACCGCAATAAAATAGCGCATCTGCTGCAGGGTCATGACCGGCTCCTTTTTCTCTTAAAAAAATGCTTATAACTTTTACTTCTAATTATAAGAAGAAAGCAATATTTTTCAAGTGAGAGATATTGTGATAGAATTAACAATCGAAAGGGGCACACGACCCCGCACATTGAGAAGAAAGAGAAAAACGAAAGGAATCACCAAGATGAAAAAGATCTCGCGCAAAAGCTTTCTGAAGCTGGCTTCTGCTGCTGCCATGAGCGGCATCACCGCCGGTGCACTGGCTGCCTGCAATGCTGCTTCCGGCAGCACGGCTGCATCTTCTGCCGCTGCAAAGTACACCCCGGGCACCTACACTGCCACGGCCAAGGGCATGAGCGATATCACCATGACCGCCACCTTCAGCGAGACAGCCATTACTGACATCCAGCTGGATCTGTCCGGTGAGACCGACTCCATTGGTCAGGCCGCAAAGGATGACCTGATCAAGCAGCTGCTGGAAGCTCAGAACAGCACCATCGACGGCGTGTCCGGTGCAACCATTACCAGCGATGCTGTGAAGCAGTGCATGAACGACTGCATCACACAGGCCATGGGCGGCACTGCAGTGTCTGCCCCGGAAGCTTCTGAGCAGGCTGCCAGCTGGCGCACCGCCCCGGAAGCCATCCCGGACAGTGAGATCACCAAGACCTACGATGTTGACGTTGCCATCATCGGTATGGGCTATGCCGGCCTGAGCTGCTACCGTGAGCTGGCCGAAGAGGGCAAGAACGTTCTGGTGCTGGAAGCCATGCCCCGCGAGAGCTGGTGGACGGTCGGCCACGATATCGGCCACATCAACTCGGACTACCTGCTGAGCACGGTGTGCCCAAGGTGGACGAAGTGGAGTTTGTGAACAACTGGATGATGCAGACCCACGGCAAGGCAAACACCGCACTGGTGATGAAGTTTGCCAAGAACAGCGGCAGCACGGTGGACTGGTGGCTGGACAAGATCAACCCGGACACGCTGGCCAAGACCCGCATCCAGTTCTGGCCGGACAACGAGTACACCGTGCACCAGCTGAACAACGGCATGCACTACTACACCGGCACGCTGGAATGGTGGGAGAACTACTGGGAGAACCCCGCCAGCGGCGAGAAGAACAACAACACCGCCGGTCAGCTGGAGCTGAAGGACCTGAGCTGGGACAACTACAATTATGTGGAGGAGAATTTCTCTGACAATGCCACCGCTCTGTTTGGCACCAAGGGTGTGCAGCTGGTAATGGACGGTGCAAAGGTCACCGGCGTGATCGCACAGGACAGCGACGGCAATTACCTCAAGATCAACGCTAAGAATGGCGTTGTGCTGGCAGGCGGCGGCTTTGGCGGCAACAAGGAAATGATGGACGATCTGCTGCCGGACATCAAGCGTCTGTTCACCAAGGATGAGGACTTCTTTGCTCCCTTTGGCCGCGACGGCTCCACCATCCAGATGGGTGTGTGGGCAGGCGGCCGTCTGGAGGGCGACATCTCCACCATGAACTTCGACTCCATGGCCGTGCCCGACTATCTGCCCGGCCCCCTGTGGGTGGACGAGAATGGCCAGCGCTTCCAGAACGAAGCCTTTGCCGGCCCGGAGATCAACGGCTTCTTCATGGCGCGTGCAAAGCGCGGCAATATCACCTCCATCTACGACAGCACCTATGAGACCCAGATCCTGCGCGGCTTCCCCGGCCATCAGGCATTCGAGTACGACATGCCCGCTGTGGTGGAAGCCATGAAGGGCAACTTTGAGGCCGCAAAGACTGCTGGTGCTGAGGGCGCCAACGGCTGGTACTGCGCCGACACCATCGAGCAGCTGGCTGAGTACATCGGTGTGGAGCCTGCAGCCCTTTCCGCTACAGTGGAGCAGTACAATAAGGTTTGCGCCGAGGGCTACGACAGCGACTTTGCCAAGGACCCGCACTTCCTGAATGCAGTTGCAAAGGCTCCCTTCTACGCCCATGTCACCACCCCGAGTCTGGGCTTTGCACTGGTGACCACCGGCGGCTTTGTGACCACCAATGACCAGCAGGTGCTGAACGAGGATTATCAGCCCATCGAGGGCCTGTACGCTTCCGGCAACACCTGCGGTATGCGCTTCGGTCCCGAGTATATCACCCCGATCCCCGGTGTGAGCATTGGTATGTGCCTGACGCTGGGCCGCGAACTGGGCAAATATCTGGCTGCAAAGTAAGCAGTTCTGATATAAATATAGAAAAGGCAGGCTTTTTCCGCTGGGAAAGGGCCTGCCTTTTTGCTTTTTATAAAAAGTATGTTACAATAGAACTGGCAAAGAAACCGCAAAGAAACCGCAAAGAAACCGGTGCCGGGCGGTGCGGCTCCGGGGTAAGGAGGAAGCACGGTGAGCGAAAACGAAAAGGGCTATTATATCCGAGAATTTTCCAACATGACCGGTCTGCCCCAGAGCAAGATCCGGTATTACGAAAAGATCGGCCTGTTCAAGGTGAAGCGGATGAAAAACGGCTACCGCTGGTTCAGCCCGGAGGATGCATTCCGGGTGAACGCTTTCCGCTGCCTGCTGCAGTATGGCTTCAGCATAGAGGAAGCGGTGCGGATGCTGGACGAAAAGCAGCAGACCGAACAGTTTGAGCAATCTCTCAAGCGGCAGCGCTACACCCTGACCCACGAGAAGCAGCTGCTGGAATACCGCCTGCAGGCGCTGGATGAGGCCATTGGCCTGCTGAACATGGAACCCGGTTCAGACTTTTCGGTTCAGGATGTGCCGGATAAAATATATGTCTATGCTTCCAATGGGCGGGACTTCAGCGTGGCGGGGCAGGCAGGGGAGACCATTTCCCGCTTTGTGGAGCTGCTGTCCATTTCCAGCTATGCGCGGGTGATCGAGACGGCGCAGTTCAGCTCCGAAAAACCGGAGCTGGACCCCAGCTATGTCTGTGCCATCCCGGCTTCGGAGGAGTGGCGGCTTGGAACATATGACCGCACCCATGTCCACTGGATGAATCTGGGCAAATGCATCGTGTATCACCGCAGCCTGACGCGGGAGGAGAGCGTGCGCAAGGAAACCTTTGCCCTGCTTCTGGACTGGATGACTGCCCACGGCTACCATATGCGGGAAAAAATGATGATCCTGCCCGGTTTTTTGAATCTGGATGGCTGCGGAAAGGACATGGAGACGGTGATCCTGCCGGTAATCTGAGCCAAAAACGCGGTACAGCACAATAGACACAAAAAGCCCTTGTGGAGTTTGCACAAACTCACAGGGGCTTTCTTGTTGTTAAATGACAAACAAAGTTTCAAAACGGTAACGGTGCTTGACCTTAAACCCGGTTTATGCTGTAAAGTGTTGTTCGTGAAATGTCAAACGAAGTTCCGGCCCGGCGGTGCCTGACCGGAAAACATCGTACACACGAAGAAGAAAGAAAACGTAAAGGAGAACCTTATCATGGCAAACCGCATTTCCCGTCGCAACTTCCTGAAAAAGGCTGCTGCCGGTGCCGTCGGCGCTGCTGCTGCCGGTGTGCTGACCAGCTGCGGCAGCTCTGCAAGCTCTGTTGCTTCCAGCACTGCTGCTTCCTCCACCGCTTCCTCTGCTGCTGCAAGCGCAGCTTCCGAGGCTGGCTTTACCTTCAAGCCCGGCACCTACACCGCCAAGGCTTACGGCAATATCTCCGACATTGAGCTGGAGTGCACCTTCTCTGAGACTGCGCTGACCGATGTGAAGATCGTGGGCCAGAACGAGACTCCCGCGCTGTTCAGTCAGGTGGAGAACGAGCTGATCCCCGCCATTCTGGACAATCAGGCAGGCGGCGTGGACAGCATTACCGGTGCTACCAATTCCAGCCGCGCTGTCAAGGAAGCCATTGCAGACTGTGTTGCGCAGGCAGGCGGCGACCGTCAGGCATGGCTGGCCAAGACTGTGGAAAAGACCGCAGGCGCAGCTGAGGAATACGATGTGGATGTGGCCGTCATTGGCTGCGGCGCAGCAGGCTTTATGGCAAGCATCGTGGCAGCCCAGAAGGGCATGAAGGTGCTCACCGTGGAAAAGGCCGGCAGCGTTGCAGGCGTGAACGGCATCAAGGTCTCCGGCCCCTTTGCAGTGGACACCAGCGTGCTGCACGCACGTGAGGGCGGCACCACCCTGACTGTGGACGAAGTGTTCAACCATGCCATGAACTACACCCACTGGACCCCGAACCCCAGCCTGATCAAGCGCTGCCTGGAGACCTCCAAGGACGCTGTGGAAGAGCTGGTGGGCATCGGCTACGAGATGAAGGAAGCAAACTTCCGCTTCGAGACCCCCTTCAAGGATGAGAAGGGCGGCTTCCACCTGATCACCAACGCTCTGGATGAGCGCGTGCAGCTGTGGGAGAAGGCTCTGGACGACAACGGCGTGCAGGTGATCTACAACACCGCAGCCAAGAGCCTGATCGTGGAGAACGACAAGATCTGCGGCTTTACCGCTGAAAAAGAGGACGGCACCCCCATCACCGTCCATGCAGGCGCTGTCATCATTGCATCCGGCGGCTTCCTTGGCAACCGCGACCTGCAGGAGAAGTTCCTGCACACCCGCAAGCTGAACGCAGCTGCAGGCGGCAACAGCCTGTGCACCGGCGACGGCATTGTAATGGCAAACGACGCAGGCGCTGTGCTGTGCAAGACCTTTGGCTACTGCCCCTGCGAGTACGGCGGAACCAACAGCAAGGCCAGCCGCCCCGCAAAGCAGGATAAGTACGACCAGAACTACTGCTTCAAGTTCGGCCTGTACGGCAACCTGCTGGTGGACGGCGAAGGCAAGCGCTTTATCAACGAGGGCCTGCTGTGCGATTACCCCATGAGCTACGGCTCCGAGCAGATCCTGCTGAACGCCCCTTGGTACGGCATTGTGGATCAGGCTTATGTGGATGCCATGACCACGCAGGGCCTGTACGAGTACACCACTGCAAAGGGCGCTACCAGCGAGAACTGGTTCATTGGCAACTACTTCAAGGGCCGCATTCTGGACAACCTGCCCAGCGATATTGAAGAGGGCCTGAAGGAAGGCTGGCTGGTCAAGGCTGACACCATTGAAGAGCTGGGCGAGAAGTTCGGCCTGACCCATCTGGCTGAGACCGTTGCAAAGTACAACGAGTACTGCGAGAAGGGCGTGGACGAGCAGTTTGGTGCTAACAAGTGGTACCTCAGCCCCATCAAGGAAGGCCCCTTCTACGCTGTGCAGTGTGAGCCGAGTGCATGGAGCACCTTTGGCGGCGTGCGCACCGACGACTGCTGCCGCGCTCTGGATCTGGACAACCAGCCCATCGACGGCCTGTACGTTGCCGGCACCGACAGCGGCAGCCTGTACTACAGCCCCTACTACGATATCCCCGGCTTCTGCTATGGCCTGTGCATTGACAGCGGCTATATCTGCGCTGAGGAAGCGGCTGCCTTCGTCAAGGCCTGATCGGCTGCAGTAAAGCCCCATAAGCAATAAAAGATCCCGTCCACTTCTGGGTGAACGGGATCTTTTTTGCGTATCAGACAGGGAAAAGCGGCTCAGAGGTCGCTTTTCTCCTGCCCCAGATTATCGGATTCCAGGACGACACAAACTATGTTGCCATTGGCGGCGTAACGCCGGAGAACATCCCGGAGTTCCGCAAGGCTGGCTGCCTTGGCGTGGGCCTTGCCAGCAGCCTGATGCCGAAGGACAAGGCCGCCGCCCGCGACTGGGATGCCTGCGCGGAATACGTGCACATGCTGCTTACAAAAGCCAAAGGCGAATAAACCGCAGAAACAGCAAGACCGCTCACCCGAAAAGATGAGCGGTCTTTTGTTGTGTGATGGGATGGCATTGCCGCCTACTCTTTAAACCATGGCTTCGCGTTATCCTGCCGGAGCAGTCGGTGCCGATGCCGTTCTGCTTTGTCTGCTGCGTGAACCACTTTCACTCCTGAAATGAACTGCATGAAAAATCAGAAGGCCTCATTCTATTGACTTTGCCTTTGCAGGGGAGTATACTCCATGTCACCAAGAATATTACGGCTATGACGAGAAAGAGTACCCGGAAGGAATGCTGCAGAGAGCTGCCGGTTGGTGCAAGGCAGTGCAGGGCATCCGTGGGAAGATCCTCTCCGAGCTTTCCGGCTGAATGGGCGGTGTGCGCCCCAGTAAGCAGGAACGGCAGGCCCCCGTTATCACGGGCCGCGCGTTGTTGGACGTGCACTGAGTGGTCAGCGTTGTGCTGGCAATAAGAGTGGTACCGCAGAGGATTTTACACGCCTTTGTCTCTTACAGACCGTAGGGGACAAGGGCGTTTTGTTTTGCGGATGCTTTTGTCCCAAAGCATGTCAGAAGGAAAAGGAGAAGCAATTATGAAAACACTTGAAAAAGTAAGCGACTTTGTGGGCAAGTACATGGCCGCCATCGTTATTGTGGTGGCCGCGGGTGCCCTGTTCTTCCCCGGCCCGTTCAGCGTGGTAAAGACGGCGTGGGTCAATAACCTGCTGGGCATCGTGATGTTCGGCATGGGCCTTACCCTGAAGCCGGAGGACTTCAAGGTGGTGTTCAGCCGCCCGAAGGATGTGATCGTGGGCTGCGTTGCACAGTTCACCCTCATGCCGTTTCTGGCATGGGCGCTCACGCAGGTGTTCCACCTGCCCACCGAGCTGGCCATTGGCGTGATCCTGGTTGGCACCTGCCCCGGCGGCACCTCTTCCAACGTGATGACCTACCTTTCCAAGGGCGACGTTGCACTGTCCGTTGGCATGACCGCTGTTTCCACCGTGCTGGCTCCGTTCCTCACCCCGCTGCTCACCCTGCTGTACGCTGGCCAGCGTGTTGACGTGAACCCCATGAGCATGTTCATGTCCATCGTCAAGGTGGTGCTGGTGCCCATCGCACTGGGCTTTGTGGTCAATCACTTCTTCCATAAGTTCACCGAGGAAGCTGTCCGCGTGCTGCCTCTGGTCTCCACTACCGCCATCGTGCTGATCATCTGCGCCGTGGTCTCCGCCAACAGCGCCAAGATCATGACCAGCGGTCTGCTGATCCTTGTGGTGGTCATCCTGCACAATGTGCTGGGCTATCTCACCGGCTTTGGCGTGGGCAAGCTGCTCAAGCTGGACTCCACCAAGTGCCGCGCGATCTCCATCGAGGTGGGCATGCAGAACTCCGGCCTTGCAACCAGTCTGGCCGCCGCACACTTTGCACAGTATCCGCTGGCTACCATTCCCGGCGCTGTGTTCTCCGTGTGGCATAACATTTCCGGTGCGATCCTCGCCAACTTCTTTGCCCGCACAGCAGAGAAGAAGGATTGATCTTTCATAACATAGTAAAGCCCCCGGCAGGCGCAAACCTGCCGGGGGCTTTGCTGTGCCTGCGGGCCGGGCAACTGCAACAGAACCGGCACAAATGGTGCTTTTCACGCTGCTTTTAGGGCGATTCACGCAGGTTTGCTTCCAAAATGCGGTAAAGTGTGGGATAATCAAGATACTGTAATATATACCCCCCCCCCGTAAAAATGCGAGGGGAAAAAGGAGGTTGTACCATGAAACAAGGCAAACTTATCCGGCGTGCAGTATCGGCGGCGCTGGCCGGATGCATGATGTTCACCTTTTCCGCTCCGGCGCTGGCTGAGAGCACCGACGCGCTGATGCAGCTGAGCATGACCCGCCGCAGCGCCGTGAGCGTGCTGGACGCGGAGAACAGCGGAACGGATGCTAATGCGTCTGTTGCTACGAAGTATGGCATTACCATTGAAATCTATGGCAGAGGTAAGGTGGAAGTTGACAGCGATAATTGCAACAACATTCTTGGCTTCCTGAAGTATGATCCTGATAAGCAAAAGTTGACCCTGCTGAATCCGAGTGCCGACGCAGTCCATTATCTGACCATCGATGCACCGAACACGGACGTGGTGCTGGAATCCACAAATATGATTGTGAATTTTAATCTGTTGATCGAAAACGCTCGTTCCGTGAAAGTTTCCAGCACTGGTAAGTGGGCACCGGTTTATGGAAAAGTGTTCATCTACTGTGCTTGCCCTGTTACCCTTGAGCACACGGAAGCAGGCGCGGCGAATTCGGGAGTTGCAAGTGGCGGAATTGAGTTTGCCGCTCCGGTAAGTGCGAGCGATTTTGTCTACTATACCAGCAATGCGCCTGATGCAACGCCGACGGATGCGGGCACTGGGACGATTCCGGCCAATACGGTAAATTACCTGCGCATTGTGCCGAAAGTTTCCTATACGATTACCACGGCAGACGATGCCACCATCACCGTGGATGGTAAGGCAGTGACCTCGGTCCACGAGGGCGAAAATGTCACCGTGACCGCTGCAGGCAGAGAAAACGCTGAGTTTACCGGCTGGACTGCTGAGGGCATCACGCTTACAAAGGAGCAGAAGGCGAACCCCACAGTCAACTTTACCATGCCGGACAAGAACGTGACTCTGAACCCGAATTACAATGTTGTACAGGATTATGGCCTTGAGGTGGGCAGCGAGAACACTACACCAACCCGCGTTACCAGCAAAAACTGTAAAGACATTTTAGGAAATGGTGTGCTGAGTTACGACCCGACCACCCAAACGTTGAAGTCGGATGGCAGAATAAAGCGCTCGTCTCTGAAAATCAACGCACCCGGCAAGGATATAAATCTGGATGGTAAAGATCAGATTGCTGTGGCTGCAAAGTTGATTGTGGAGAATGCACATAATGTGAAGGTCAGCAGTGATAAGTATGCTGCGATTTTCGCCAGAGATGATACCAGCACAATCGACTGCACCGGTAAGGTGGATATCCGCAGCGGCGGAGACGTGGTTGTGAATGGAAATCTGAGTATTAACAATCTCGGTGATGTTGATCTTTATGCAAACGGCAATAGTATTTCGAATAAGGCTCTTACCATTACCAGCGGTGGTAACGTGACCATTGAGAGTACCGACGGTAGAGCGGCGCAAAAACTGACGATCAACAAGGCCGAGGATGTCACCATTTCCATCAGTGATGCCGAAAGAGCAGTCTCCGAAGAGACCAAGATCACCGCTTCCGGTACTGTAACTCTGAAAAACAAAGCACCGGGCGGCCATGTGGGCACTGTTGACTTTACACAGGCAGACGGCAAAAAATACGTCTACTATACCAGCGAAGCCGAGGATGCAAAGCTGATCGACCCGCGCATCCATCCGCTTGCAGAAGCGGCAGGAAGCAGCTACCTGCGCATTGAGCCGAGGGAGACTTACTACAGCATTACCGTTGCGAACGGCACCGCGCAGGTGGGCGACGACACCACCGGCCTGAATACCGCCTTTGAGGGCGAAACGGTCACCGTCAAGGCCAACGCACCCACCGATGAGGATGCCGCCAAGGGCGTGAAGTTCCATCACTGGAAGGTGGAAGAGGGAAGCACCAGCTTTGACCCGACCGAGGGCAGTCTGGGTTCTGCGACTGAAGCAGGCACCGCAGAAATCAGCTTTGATATGCCCAAAGGCAATGTGAAGCTGACCGCCGTTTACAGCATCCCCGCTTCCGTGCTGAGGAGTACCGTTACTGTTACGGGCGGCACGGCAAAGTCCACTCTGGGCGAGGGCAGCGATATCCCCGCAGAGATCGGCACCGAGGTGAAGATCACAGCTACCCCATATGATGCCGAGAAATACCCCGGCATGGAGTTCGTGGAATGGGAGATCAAGTACCCCGATAGCTTCTACGAGAAATTCCCCGGTGGCATTCCGGAAAATCTGCAGCTCAAGCTGGACAATGCCAAGAGCGCGACCACTACGTTTAAGATGCCCGTTTACCCGGTCAAACTGATCGCCCACTGGTCGGCCAGCGCGGTGGCCGGACCGGACGAACCTATTGATGAAGACTTCGGCGTAGAACCTGCACCCATGGATACCACGGGCGGTGCAATTGCCGCCGTGGCCGTTGGCGGTGCAGCCATCTGGGGCGGCTACGAGATCGCCACCCGCGTGATCCTGCACAACCTCCTGCCCGAGGGCGCAGCCATCCCGGCAAACCGCGGCCAACTGGCCCTGCTGGTGTGGAACACCGCAGGCAGACCCGAACCCGCAGGCGCACCCGCCTTTGCGGATGTGACCGACCCCGATATGGCAAAGGCCGCACAGTGGTGCACCGAGCAGGGCACCATGGATGCCAAGGGCGACCGCTTTGAGCCCGAAGGCTGGACCCCGAAGTTCAAGGTAATCGAAGTGTGGAATAAGGCGTTCCCCAAGCAGTAAAACAGCAAACAGCCCCCGGCAGGCGCAAACCTGCCGGGGGCTTTGCTGTGCCTGCGGGCCGGACAACTGCAACAGAACCGGCACAAATCATGCTTTTCACGCTGCTTTTAGGGCGATTCACGCAGGTTTGCTTCCAAAATCCGGTAAAGTGTGAGATAATCAAAGTACCGTAATGCATACCCCCCCCCGTAATAATTTTCGCAAAGGAGGAACCCCTATGAAACGAAATATTTTGGCCCGGCGGGCAGCTTCCGCTGCGCTGGCAGCGTGCATGATGTTCAGCCTTTCCGCTCCGGCGCTGGCCGCAAGCACCGATGCCCTGCTCCAGCAGAGCACCGCCGCCAAAAGCGCGGTGAGCGTGCTGGACGAAGAGAACGGTATGATGGAAGAAGAACCTGCGTATCAGATGAATCTCAAGGACGGCAGCATCAGAGTCTATATTGGGGATGATGGCAAACAGTATGCCCAGCAGGGCGAAAATGCTCCCCAGCAAAGGGGTAATCTGTCTATCACAACGAACGGCAGCCCGACGGAAAATACCATTACCATCGAAGGCGGCACCACTGGTGCAAAAGTCACACTGTCTAATGTCAAGATCAATGCTTCCGGCGCGGCAGTCTCGGTCAGCGGCAATGTGGAGTTGATCATTGCAGGCACGAACACGAATACCCTGCGCAGCGGCCCGAAACACGCCGGTGTGGAAAAGGCCGACGACAACGGGACCTGACCATCAGCGGCTTCGGTACGCTGAATGCTTACGGCGGCGAGAGCGGCGCGGGCATTGGCGGCGCATGGCATAAAAATGCCAGCAATATTGTGATTGAAGGTGGTACGATCGAGGCCAACGGCGGTAACTGGGGTGCAGGCATTGGCGGAGGTCACGGCGCAGCGGGTCAAAATATTACGATTCGTGATGGTAATGTAACGGCGAAACCCGGTGGCGAAGCAGCAGGCATTGGCGGCGGCTATCTAGGTGACGGTAAGAACATTACCATTGAGGGAGGCACTGTATATTCTCGATCCGGCGGCGGAAGCGGCCCTGTTGCGGCCATCGGCGGCGGACGAGAGACTGGCAAAGGCGAAAACATCCAGATCACCGGCGGCAATGTTACGCTGAAAACTGTAGATGACGATGACATTTATATCGGCAATGGTCAACAGGAAGCTGAAATTGACCCCAGCAAGCTGCTTGGCACGATCACCAAACTGGACAAGGACGGCAATCAGGTTGACGAAATTGTACAGGATTTCAACATCAAAATCAATAATACGCCTGTTACCAGAAAGAACTACAACAACATCCTTGGCGGTACCCTCTGCTATGACATTGAGGAAAAGACCCTGAAGCTGAAAGAGGGACAATTCATTAACGGCGCCTGATCATCACGGCACCGGAGGATGTTTCCATTGATCTGGAAGCGAATGCATCCCACGTTGTGGAAGGTGACCTGATCGTAAACGGCGCAAAGGATGTGAAAGTGACCAAGCTTGCAGATGGCGGTGCGGCTGCAGCAATTCAAGGCAAGGCGGAGATCAGCTGTTCCGGTGATGTGATCCTCAAAAATTTGGGCGGTAATACTCATGACGGCCGAAACCTGACAAGTGGTGGCCTTACCGTGCATCAGGCAAATACGGTCACGACCGAAGGCGGCATTAGCGGCGAAACGATTATTAACTGTACTGGCGATATAGAGCTTGGTAATGAGTGGGGCACGACGGTTTCGAAGCTGACGGTGAACAGTGCAAACAATGTGAAGGTGACGTCCGGCAGTGTGAATCGTTCGATCGGTCAGGGCGGCGCAGAGATCACATGCAGCGGTATTGTGGAACTGGACAGTTACCGTTACAGTTACTATAACCTTGGCAAAGTGAGCTTCACTCAGGCGAATGGCAAACCCTATGTCTATATCATGGCCAAATCTTCGGAGTACGCCAAATCTTCGGAGTACAAGGACTCCCGCATTACCCCGATTCCTGAGACAATAGAAAAAGATACCTGCGCATTGAGCCGAGGGAGACTTACAGCATTACCGTGAAAAACGGCACCGCGCAGGTCGTTGGTGACACGGATGGAAAACTGACTACCGCCTTTGCAGGCGAAAAGGTCACAGTGAGCGGTGAGAACAAAAACCCGAGTGTTACAAAGTTCGGCGGCTGGAAAGTGATCAGCCCGGAAGGCTTTGAACTGACCGAAGAGCAGAAAAATACCGAAGAAAATATGACCTTCACCATGCCGGCCAGCCCGGTGGAGCTGAAAGCTTCTTATAGCTTCCCGGCACCTGTATTAGATATGCAGGTCACAGTGAAGAACGGCACGATCCGCGTCGGAAAGGGCGAAAGCCAGACGGGCACGGTGTTCGTACAGCCGGGCCAGACCGTCACGATCGAAGCCGATGAGCCTGCCAAGGAGAATGAGTCGTTCCATCACTGGAAGGTGGAAAAAGATTCCAGCAAGAATATTGGCATAATTGAGGGTAGTCTGGGCTCCGAAACGGAAAAGGGCACGGAAAAGATCGTCTTTACCATGCCGCAGGACGGCGTGAAGCTGACCGCCGTTTACAGCATCCCCGCTTCCGTGCTGAGGAGTACCGTTACTGTTACGGGCGGCACGGCAAAGTCCACTCTGGGCGAGGGCAGCGATATCCCCGCAGAGATCGGCACCACGGTGGAGATCACAGCTACCCCGTATGATGCCGAGAAATACCCCGGCATGGAGTTCGTGGAATGGGAGATCGTGTACCCCGATAGCTTCTACGAGAAATTCCCCGGTGGCATTCCGGAAAATCTGCAGCTCAAGCTGAACAATGCCAAGAGCGCGACCACGACGTTTAAGATGCCCGTTTACCCGGTCAAACTGATCGCCCACTGGTCGGCCAGCGCGGTGGCCGACCCGGACGAACCTATTGATGAAGACTTCGGCGTAGAACCTGCACCCATGGATACCACAGGTGGCACCATTGCCGCCGTGGCCGTGGGCGGTGCAGCCATCTGGGGCGGCTACGAGATCGCCACCCGCGTGATCCTGCACAACCTCCTGCCCGAGGGCGCAGCCATCCCCGCAAACCGCGGCCAGCTGGCCCTGCTCATCTGGACTGAGAAGGGCAAGCCCGAACCCGCCGCACAGCCCGCCTTTGCAGACATCACCGATGCCGAGCAGGCCAAGGCCGCTCAGTGGTGCGTGGAGCAGGGTCTGCTGGATGCACGGGAAGGCAAGTTTGAATCGGACGGCTGGATGCCCAAGTTCAAGACCATTGAGATCTGGAACAAGGCGTTCCCCAAAAAGTAACCTCTGAGCGCTTCCTCCGTAAAGCCTCAGAATGACAGATCCCCCCGATACCGGATACCCGTATCGGGGGGATTTTTTGCGCAGGCACGCGTGGCATTGGCGGTGGCAATCATCTCCGACATTTCAATGATCCAGTGACCTTGCAGTTTGCGCGAAACAAAAATACTCCAGCAACTTTCTGACCAAGAGAAAGTTACCGGAGTATTCCGCTTTACTTATTTGTTTTTACCAACAGTGCCTGATAGGGCTCCAGCTCCACATCCGCCAGCCAGACGGAAGTGCCCTCCGGGGTGTGATACTCGCCGCCCAGAGCGTCCAGACTGGCCCCTGCCGGGTACTCGGTAAAGTTGAACAGCCCCACCAGCGTTTCCTCACCGCGCTTGCGTACCAGCGCCAGCACGCCGGGGTTGTGGCTGTCCCATGTGGTCACCCACGCATCCGGGGCAAAGCAGGGGTCTGCACGCATTTGGCGCAGCTGCTCCATGCCCTGCCACAACTTGTTTTGCAGCGTGCCCTTCCGGGTGCGCTGCTTTGCGTCCTCCCAGTTGAATTTGCTGCGGTGCAGGTTACGACTGTCCTCCACACGGTCGGGGTCGTTTTTATAATCCCAGCCATTGAGTTGTGCGATCTCGTCCCCGCAGTTCAGCATGGGGAAACCCTGCAAAAACGCCATAGCAGTGTGCAGCAGCAGGTCACGTTTCACCGCGTAGTCCAGTGCGGTTTTATCGCCTTTTTCCAGTGCCTGTTCGATACCGCACAGGCTGGCGGTGGTGCCGCAGCTTCGGGCATCGCCGGTGGCAGGGTCGTAGTTGTACAGCTCGCCCTTTGCCCAGCTGCCGGGGAAATTGCCCTCGTAGAAGTGATACAGATATTCTTTGTGCTTTTGCGGGTCGATACCCAGCCGCTTCTCCACGGCTTCATCCAGACCCCAGCCGATATCATCGTGGCAGCGCAGATAGTTCACGAACCAACAGTTGTCCGGCAGGGCATGGAGGGCATCCAGCTGCGCCTTCAGCAGCCGGGTATCCCGGCTGGCAAGGGCACCCCACAGGTTGACCATGGTGGACACGTTGTAGAGCATGTGGCATTCCGGTTTTTCCGGGGTGCCGAAGTACGCCGCCAGCTCCTTGGGAGCCATGACCACCTCGCCCTTGAGGATGACAGCCGGGCAGACGCATTCCAATACCATGCGCAGCATCCGCACGATGGTGTGCACCTGCGGCAGATTGCGGCAGGTGGTGCCCAGCTGCTTCCAGATATAGGGTACGGCATCAATGCGGAACACCTCTACGCCGAGATTGGCGAGGTGCAGAATGCTCTTGGTCATGTCCACGAACACCGCCGGGTTTGCGTAGTTCAGATCCCACTGATAATCGTGGAAGGTGGTCAGCACCCACTTGTGCATTTCCTCACACCATGTAAAGTTGCCGGGTGCGGTGTTAGGGAACACCTGGGGCACCGTCTGCTCGTACTGGTCGGGGATGGTGCGGTCCTCGTAGAGGTGGTAATAGGCCTGAAACCACGGGTCGCCCGCCTTTGCCGCCATGGCCCAGCGGTGGGTGCTGGCGGTGTGGTTCATGACAAAATCCAGACACAGGCTGATGCCGGCTTTCCGCAGCTCCCGGGTCAGGTTTTCCAGATCTTTATTGGTGCCAAGGGCCGGGTCTACGGTGTCGAAATCCTCCACCGCATAGCCGCCATCGTTGTGGGGATGGGGCATCTGCAGCAGGGGCATCAGGTGCAGATAGGTCAGCTTCTGCTCCTTGAGGTAGGGCAGCTTCTTTGCCAGTTCTTTCAGATTTCCGGCAAAGAGGTCGGTGTACATGGTCATGCCGAACATATTGCCACGCTTGTACCACTCCGGGTCGGCAGAGCGTGCCTTGTCCAGTGCTTTCAGCTCAGCACTGCGGGCGTTGTAGGCTTCTGCCATCTCCCGCTCCAGAACCTCCAGCCCTTCCCGGTTGTGGTACAGTTCCATGAACAGCCATTCCAGCTCGTCCTTGTGCTTGGCAAATCGGGATGCAAATTCCTGTTTTGCTGCCATGGTTCAGCCCTCCACTTCTGCAAGGGTGGGCATGGCGGGGATGGCACCATGCCGGCTGGTGGTGATGCTGGCCGCTTTGTTGGCAAAGGCCAGAATGCCTTCCAGCTTGTCCACCGTCAGGGTGTCCAGCTCCTCCTTGCAGAGCTTGGACAGGGCAGCCCCAAAGAAGGTATCGCCTGCGCCGTTGGTATCACCCACCTTGCAGGGGACACCTGCCACATGGCCAGTCTTGCCCCCAAAGCGGTAGAATACGCCGTTTGCACCCAAGGTGACGAAAATCAGCCGGATGCCGTTCTGTGCCAGTTGTGCCGTGCCGCTTTCGCAGTCAGTGGTTCCGGTGAGCAGGGGAAGTTCTTCATCGGACACCTTCAGAATATCCACCAGCGGCAGGGGAGCTTTCATCTGGGCAATGGCATCCTCTTTGTTCTTCCAGAGGTTTGCACGGTAGTTGGGGTCGTAGGTGATGGTAGCACCCAGCTTTTTGGCGCGGGCAGCAGCATCCAGCGTGGCAGTGCGGGAGGGGTCAGCGGTGAGGCTGACAGAGCCGAAGTGGACGATTTTGGCAGCTTTCAAAGCCTCGTCCGAAATGTCCTCCTTGCACAGCATCACGTCAGCGTTGGCGCTGCGGTAGAAGCTGAAATCCCGCTCGCCGGTGGCATCCACCGAGACAACAGCCATAGTGGTGGGATGGTCTGCATCCACCGCCATGCCGGAAACGTCTACCTTGTTTTCTGCCAGAACCTCTTTCAGGTAGCGGCCAAAGGCATCCGCACCCACCTTGCCGATAAAGGCGGTCTGTGCGCCCAGTCTGGAAGCAGCCACCGCCAGATTGGCCGGTGCACCGCCGGGGTTTGCGGCAAACTGAGGAATGCCGCGCGCATCCTTGCCGGTCTGGGTCAGGTCGATCAAAACTTCACCAATCGTTAAAATGTCCATGCGTTTTCTCCTTATTTTATAAGCTAAAACCCAACGGTCACCGCTGGAACAGATAATGAATGTAAGCGGCTGCACGCTCCGGGTGCGGTGCATTCTGCACTACCCCAAGATAGACCCTGCCAGAAAAACCTGCCTGCCTGACAAACGGCGTGTCCGAAATATCCAGCACGGTCCCACCGGCGTTCAGACCCGACAGTGCATGGAAAGACGCATCCAGTGTCCGCAGATCGAGAAAATAATCCTCTGCCAACAGTCGATCCCGTGCATATTCGTCCATCAGAACAACATCTAACCGCTGGGCACTGACTGCACCCAGCAGCTTCATCTCCGAAGCATATACATACTGCTCCTCTGCGCGGTCGCTTTCACTGAGCAGCAAGCCGGACAGCAGATCAACCTGTTGCTTTTTGGTCAGACCCTGCGCCTCGGCAAAGCCGGTGGTAAGCTGTTCCGTCAGATCAGACCCGGCAGTGATATTTACCAGACCAAGGTAAAGCACATCCTCTTTTTTCGTCACATGACGGTAGGCTGCATACCCGAGGATATAGACGACGATGAGCACGATCGCAATGGGCAGCTTGTAATATGCCCAGATGTGCTCCCACTTTTTGCGCCCATGGAGGGAGCGGAGCGTATCCCGGTCAGTTTTTGTCATGGTCGGATTCCTCATGTACTGCATCAGGGTCTCCACCGATCAGATAGAGGATCCGAAGCATCAGAAAGGAGCAGAGCATGGCGCAGAAGCCCATGCCCAGCAGGAATACAGGCGTGAACACAAACACCATGACGTACCCCATGATGCCATAGATCGCCGCCATCAGCAGGGTGCAAAACAGATACCGGACACCCACGAGAAACGCTGTTTTCAGGATGCCGAAGGTGGTGTTTTCAAACCGTGCCAGCAGAGGAAAGGCATACAGCAGAACGATGCCGTACAGAATTGCCGCACCAATAAGCACTGCAGTGAGCAGCGTCCAGAAAATGTTTTCGCTCCACATTCGGCGCAGCACAAAGCCATCCGCAGCCAGGAAACTGCCGACTGCCAGCAGGATAAGCCAGAGTTTTGTGGCAGGCTTAAAATTTTCCCGGAACGCCTTAAAAAACATCCGGGTCAGACCATCGTCCCGATCTTCCGCCATTTTGAGCGTGACGTAGAACAATGCGGTCGTAGAAGCTCCTATGGTAACGATGGGCAGGCTGCACACGAGCCATAAGATGTTCAGGTAAGCACTGTAAGTCAATTTCGTCAGCACAGCAAACAGCGGCTTGTCCGTATTGCACAGGTCACGCATGGGGGTTCTCCTTTCGCTCAATCTCCTGTGGATTCGCGCAGGATCAGGTTGGTTTCCGTATAGACGGTGCGATAGTTCAGCGATGGCTCTTCGATGCGGGTCATAAGCAGATTGGCAGCGGTGTAGCCCATGATCTGTCCATGGATATGGATCGAGGTCAGATGGGGGGCAAAGTAGGAAGCCTCCTGACTGTCATCGAAGCCGCAGACCCAGATATCATCGGGAACCGAATACCCCAGCTCATTCAATGCCTTGACCAGATCCATGGCAACAAAGTCATTGGCGCAGACAAAGGCATCCGGCATCGTTTTGAACCGACGTATGGTTTCGTACAGGGATACCGGATAGTTCTGCTGTCCAGATGGCATCGCACAGGTGTTCAGGCCTTCTGTCAGACCAAAGTACTCCACTGCATCCTTATAAGCCATATAACGCTCAAAGAAGGACTGACAGTGGTTTTTATCCCCCGCAAAGCTGATGCGTTTTTTGCCGCGCTGGACCATGTGGGCCACCGCATTCTGGACCTCAATGCGGTTTTCCATATAAAGGCGGTCGGCTTTAAGGGGAGGACGCATATCCATCACAGGGGTGTCTACAAACAGCAGCGGAACATCCAGATCGCACAGCATCTGTGCATAGTCATAGTCGAATACTTCAATGCAGATGATGCCGGCTGTGCGCTGGATGTTGAGAGAAGATGGAAGCTTTTTCTCTTTCAGCTCTATGGGAGAAATGCGATGAATGGTCGTACAGCTATGCAGATGCTCGATTTCCGACTGGAAACGATCCAGCATCATGGAGGAAAAGTGAGAGCTGCTCAAAAACTGGGTCGTCAGCATGGCGATCTCCCGTTTGTCACTCGGCAGAATGGAATGCTCTGCTGCTTTTGCAGCGTCTTCCTGAAACAGCGGCAGATAGGCAAACTGCTTATAGCCCATTTCGGCGGCTTTGCGCAGGATCTTCTCCCGTGTGGCATCTGCCAGCACACCGGTGTTGTTGATGGCCTTTGAAACTGTGTTGCGGGAAAGCTGCAGTTCGTTTGCAATATCCTGAATGGTGACTTTGGTTGCCATAAGTCATCCTCTTTCTTTACAATATAGGGATAGGGGACGGGTGTTCTTTCTTTTATAGATAAAGTCTGGTGACGGATCTTATTCTTTGCGACTCCAGTATAGTGCAAATGCACAAATTAGTCAAATGCAAAAATGCAAATCATCATTTTGCATATTTACGCACTTTTGGATTTGTGCATCTGTACAAATCCACAATAATTTTTGATGTATACCATGAATTATCGTTGACATTCGCTTGCGTGAGTGGTATAAATGAATTACAGAGTTTTACATTTGCACAAACGAAGTGAAAAACGTAAAATTCAAAGGTGCAAATGTAAAGTGCGAATCAAACGGCAAGCAAATCAAAAAGGAGGAGAATGATTCATGAAAGCAAAGACGGCCTCGCCGGAAACGGCTGTGCTGACAGCAGAACGCAAGCTGCACAACACATGGGTCTACATCAAACGGCATTGGCAGCTTTACCTGTTGTTCCTGCTGCCTGCCGTGGCGCTGACGCTGGTGTTCAAGTACGCTCCCATGGGCGGTGTGCTGATCGCGTTCCAGAAGTACAATCCCTTCAAGGGCATCTGGGGCAGCGAGTGGGTAGGCTTCAAAAACTTTACCCGCTTCATGTCCTCGCCGGACTTCCAGCGCTATCTGATCAACACCCTGAAGCTGAGCGTCTACGGTCTGCTGTGGGGCTTCCCGATCCCCATCCTGCTGGCATTCCTGCTCAACCGTATCGAGAGCAAGAAGATCAAGCAGAAGGTGCAGCTGGTGCTGTATATGCCCAACTTCATCTCGGTCATCGTGCTGTGCGGCATCGTCCGAGTGCTGCTGAGTGTCACCGGTCCGGTGAACGGCCTGCTTCACACCAGCATCAACTTCATGACGCTGCCGGAAGCGTTCCGCCCCATCTACATTATCAGCGGCATCTGGCAGGGTGCCGGCTGGGCATCCATCATGTACACCGCATCCCTTTCTAACGCCAGCAAAGATCTGAAGGAAGCTGCGATGATCGACGGCGCAAACCTGATCCAGCAGATCATGACGGTGGAGTGGCCCGCCATTAAGGATATGGTCGTTATTCAGTTTATCCTGCAGGCAGGCAACATCATGAGCATCGGTTTTGAAAAAGCCTATGCCCTGCAAACGGACCTGAACCTGAACACTGCCGAGATCATTGCAACGTACGTTTATAAAAAGGGCCTGTTGGACGGCGATTACAGCTTTTCCACGGCAGTCGGTCTGTTCAACACCATTGTCAACGTCATCCTGCTGATCGCAGTGAACAAGATCGTTGCCAAAATGAACGATGGCAAGGGCTTGTAAGGAGGGGTTTACCATGGCAAAACAGAAAAAATCAAAAATGGCCCTCTACACCAGACAAGATAAGATCATCCTGTACTGCGGCTACGCACTTCTGGGCTTGTTCCTGCTGGCAATCATCGTTCCGATGATCTACATCGTTATCGCGTCCTTTATGGACCCGGTCACTCTGCAAAACAAGGGCATCTCCTTTGATTTCAGCAAGTGGAGTCTGGATGCTTACCAGCGTGTCGTTTCGGACAAGCAGATCTGGGTCGGCTTCAGGAACGCAGTGCTTTACTCGATCATCTTCACCATCATCTCGGTAGCTGTGACGATGCTTGCCGCTTATCCCATGTCGCTGCCGGACTTCAAAGGCAAAAAGATCTTCAACACCTTGTTTGTGATCACGATGTTTTTCAGCGGCGGTCTGATCCCCACCTACCTGCTCATCAACAATCTGGGTCTGCTGGATTCCATGTGGGCGGTCATTCTGCCGGGAGCATTCAGCGTGTGGAACATGATCATTGCCCGTACCTATTATCAAGGCGTCCCGCGTGAGCTGCGCGAAGCTGCGGATGTGGATGGAGCCAGCGAGATGCTTTACTTCTTCAAGATCCTGCTGCCCGTCTGTATGCCGGTGGTGGCAGTTCTGGCCCTGTGGCAGTTCGTGGCCATGTGGAACAGCTACTTTGACGCCATGATCTACCTGAACAGCGCATCGAAGCAGCCGCTGCAGCTGGTGCTGCGTTCCATCCTGATCCAGAGCCAGCCGGAATCCGGCATGATCGCAGATATCCAGAGCACTGCCGAACGTGCGAAGATGGCAGAACTGCTCAAATATGCAACCATTATTATTTCCAGCCTGCCGCTGCTGGTGATGTATCCCTTCTTCCAGAAGTATTTTGATGCCGGCATCATGGCTGGTTCCATTAAAGGCTGAGGATATTCCAGAATTTTATAAGCGGGTACGCTCATCTGTTACACGAAAAAAGAAACACGAAAAAGGAGAAAATACCATGAAAAAGCTGATCTCTCGCCGCAACTTCCTCAAGGTCTGCGCTCTGGCGGGCTCTGCCGCTGCTCTGTCTGCCTGTGGCGGAAAATCCACCGGCGGCGGCGATTCTGCTGCCGCAGCTGTGGACGTGACCGGTGCCGTTACATTTCCGCTGTCCGAAAAGGTCACCTTTACCGGTATGACCAGCTTCCCTGTGGGCAGCGAACCCGAACCGAACAACCGCACCATCTTCAAGCGTCTGGAAGAGCAGACCAATGTGCATATCGACTGGACCGCCATCCAGTCCGACCAGTGGAGCGATAAGATCACCCTGAATATGTCCAACCCCAACACCCTGACGGATTTTGTTTTTACTGCTGATTTTACCGACAGCAATCTGCTGCGCTACGCAGATCAGGGTGTCATCCTCAATCTGGAAGACTACATTGACAACAATATGCCTTATCTCCAGAAGGTCTTTGAGCAGTACCCGGAGTACCGCACCATGTGCACCGACAGCGATGGCCACATCTGGGCACTGCCCTGGATCGAGCAGCTCGGCTCGGAAAAGACCGCCATCCAGACCATTGGCAACATGAGCTTCATCAATACCAAGTGGCTGAACTTCCTCGGTCTGTCGATGCCCACCACAGTGGACGAGTTTGAGCAGGTGCTGATTGCATTCCGTGATAACGCCGCTTCTATCAAGGCAGAGTATGGCATTGACGGCGACATCATCCCCATGTCCTGCATCGTCAACAACGGCGATCAGGACCCCAGCATCCTCATCAATGGCTTTGGCGAAGGCTACGGCGATGCAGACAAAGACCGCCATATCGCCGTTACCAACGACCGGAAAGTTATCTGTGCCGCCACCCAGCAGGGCTACCGCGATGGTCTGGACTGGCTGCACAAGCTGTATGCCGAGAAGCTCATCGACCCGGAGTGCTTCACGCAGGAGTGGTCCACCTATGTTTCCAAGGGCAAGGCTGGCCGCTATGGTGTCTGCTTCAGCTGGGATGTTGCCAACATTGACAACCTGACCGACTGGGAGCCGCTGCCCGCCCTGACCGCCGATACCCGCAATATCACCCCGCAGAACGGTTCTTTCACCAGCGGCTTTGCCCGCGGCAGATGCGTTGTCACCGCAAAGGCGACGAATCCTGCACTGGTTTGCGCATGGCTGGATCAGATGTACGCACCCCTCCAGTCTCCGCAGAACAACTGGGGTACTTACGGCGATGCGGAAGGCTTTAACATTTTTGAACTGTCCACCAACGATAAGGGCGAGCCCATGCTGAAGCACGCTCCTCTGGGCGATGCTTCTCCCGTGGAAGTCCGTGAAGCGCAGTGTGTCAGTGGACCTCTGGCAGTTCTGGATGATTACTATGGTGTATACGTTACCTGCCCGGACGATGCACAGTATCGTCTGGACTGGATCAAGGAGATCTACACCCCGGATATGAACAACGATTATGTCTATCCCAATGTCTTTATGAGCAACGAGGACACCGAGCAGGTCTCTAACCTGCAGGCAGATCTGCAGACCTACATGAATACGCAGAAGGCCAACTGGATCATGAACGGCACTAAGGATGCAGAGTGGAACGAATATCTGAGCAAGCTGGAAGACTACGGCCTGTCCGACTATCTGGGCATTATGCAGAAATATCTGGATGCTTACTACGCATAAGAATTCTTTCCTTTGGAGGATTCCATGAACGATTTGACTTTACAAAAAGCCCGTGCCTACGAGGCCGAGCACGGCGCTGCGATCTCCCCGGAGGAACGCCCTGCTTACCACATGACTCCTTATGTGGGCTGGCTCAACGACCCCAATGGCTTCTCTTATTATAAAGGGAAGTATCACCAGTTCTATCAGTATAACCCCTACGATGTGCGGTGGGCGCCCATGCACTGGGGTCACGCGGTCAGCACCGACCTGCTGCACTGGGAGTATCTGCCCTGTGCGCTTGCACCGGATTCCCCGGCAGACAACGGCCCCGGTTGCTTCTCCGGTTCTGCTACCGAGATGGATGACGGCAAGCAGCTGCTGATGTACACCAGCGTGGTGGCAGAAAAGCAGCCCAATGGGGAGATGCGGGATATCCAGACCCAGAGCATTGCCATCGGTGACGGTCTCAACTACGAAAAGCCTGCCTGCAACCCGGTGCTGACCCAGAAAGACCTGCCGGAAGGCTTCAGCAAGTTTGATTTCCGGGACCCCAAGATCTGGCGTGAGGCCGACGGCACCTACTCCGCCGTCACCGTCTGCCTGGCCGAGGACGGCAGCGGCGCAGCGGCACTGTTCCAGAGCAAGGACGGCTTCGACTGGCACTTTGTCACGGTGCTGGAACGCTGCAACAATCAGTACGGCAAAATGTGGGAGTGCCCGGACTTCTTCCCGCTGGACGGCAAGCAGGTCTTGATGCTCGGCCCCATGGAGATGCTGCCCAAGGGCGAGTTCCACAACGGTCACAACGTGATTGCCTTCATTGGCAGCTACGACGAAGCCACCCACACCTTCACCAAGGAAAACGTGCAGCTGATGGACGGCGGCATCGACTTCTACGCCACCCAGACCACCCTTGCCCCGGATGGCCGCCGCATCATGACCGCATGGCTGCAGACATGGTCGGACACCGAGGATAAGCCCAAGGGCTGCAAGTGGTTCGGGCAGACCATCTGCCCCCGCGAGCTGCACATCAAGGATGGACGCATTGTTCAGGCCCCGGTGCGGGAGCTGGACGCCGTCCACGGTAAGCGCACCCTGCACGAAAATGTGACGGTGCAAAGCGAAACTTCTCTGGAAGGCATCAAGGGCCGTGTGGCGGATCTGACCGTTACGGTGCAGCCCGGCGAGTACCGCTCCTTTACCCTGAAGCTGGCTGCTGATGCAGACCATCACACCAGCCTGACCTACGACCCCTACACCTCCGAGCTGACGCTGGATCGCAGCTATGCCGGTTCCCGTGCCGACATTGTTCACCGCCGCAGCTGCAAGGTACGCAGCCAGAATGGTGCGCTCAAGCTCCGCATCCTGCTGGATAAAAACAGCATCGAAGTTTTCGCCAACGACGGTGAGCAGACCATGACCGCATGGATCTACACCCCCCAGTCTGCCGACGGCATCACCTTTGCTGCCGATGGCAAAGCAACTGTTACGGTGGAACAGTTTGAGCTGAATCTGTAACCTGATATTCCTTTCATTTCTCCTTCATTGAATACAGCCCCGCTTTGGCTTCTCCTTCGCCAAGCGGGGCTGTGTTTGTTATATTAGCTCTTTACAGGTCTACGCCCATCCACCATATGCTCCAACTTTGCGCTAAACGCGAACTTGTCGGGGCAAGGCCCCTCCATCTTGCTGGCGCAAGACCGCTCGGCCGCTTAAAAGCCCCACTGGGGCTTTCATTGCTGCGCAAACGCGGAATTTACTGCTCAATCGGCTTCATCGTGGGGACGTGGCAAGAAATAGCCCTGTTTTCGTCCAACAGGCTCCAACAACGTCCACGATTCCGGGGGATTTTTTGAAGAACCCTCCAACAAGCTCCAACAGCGTCCACGAAAGTTGTGTACAGTTTTGGTCACAGCCCTTTTTTGACGGAGCGTGACGGAAAACGTAACAACGGGTGTTGTTCGCTGTCAAACCGTGATAAACGAGATGTGCTTCTTTGTCCAGCAGAGAGGAACATTTCTGTTATTTTGAATCTATGCCTTACCGCACAAGCAGTGCACTTTGCAGCGAGGTCATGGATTCTTTCTTTTTCTCTTGGGTCGCTTCTGCATATACATCCATTGTAGTGGAAATATCCGCATGACCCATAATTTCCTGATGACCTTCAGGTTGGTTTCGTTCTCGCAGAATCGAGTGCAGAATGTGTGCCGCAGGATGTGGCAGCTAAACTTCGGCAGAAGAACCGGGTCACGATTTTCTTCCTTCGCTTTGGATTCTTCTTCCTTATTATAGTCTGCACAAATCGAACGGATAGTGCGGTTGATGGCATTGGGGAGATAGACCTTGCCATCGCCAGTGCAGAAAACGAAGCCGGAGTACCCATCAATTTCATCCGTGCAGAAACCGATGACCTTTTGATACTGGTATTCTTCCAGAAAGGCATCGAACACTTCATCAAGCATCGGAATGATACGGATGCCAGCTTTCGTTTTGGGCGAGTTTACATGGTTGGTGCAAGTGCCATCTTCCTGCACACGATAAACAAGATTGTGGTTGATCCATCCGTTTGCCCAGACGCTTGAAGAAGGCGTTGTCTTTCCACAGTACAAATCGGCATTCCCGGTTCTCGCAGAAATAGCCCTTTTCGCGCTCCACAACAGATTTGCCACAGTTCGGGCAGATACCAATCACTTTATTTTTCATAAGCGCACTCGCTCCTTTCACGGCCTCGGTGGTGTTTACCAGCGAGGAGATCATATCGTTGATTTCAGTCATAAATGTCTTTGGCTCCATCTCGCCGCGCTCCACGCGCAGCAGTTTTGTTTCCCAGTCGGCAGTCATGTCAGCGGACTGGACTTCTTCGGGCATCACTGTAATCAGGCTTTGCCCTTGTCGGTAGGCAGCAGCACTTTGGTTTTCTTGTCGCCTTTGCGCTCCAGAAAGCCCTTTGCCACTAATTTTTCGATAATAGCCGCTCGCGTAGCCGGAGTTCCAATGCCCTGACGTTCTGCATCCTCCGGCATACTGTCCGCGCTGGCCGTTTCCATAGAGCGCAGGAGCGTATCTTCTGTGAAATGCTTCGGCGGTGAGGTCTGGCCTTCTTTCAGTTCAGCACCAGCAATGCCGCACTCGCTCTGCTCCTGCACATCCGGCAGAGCAGCAGGCTCTTTCTTTTTGTCCAGCAGATCGTCCAGCATTTTGCGCTCGATGCCTTTCCAGCCCTCGTCCAAAACTACCTTGCCTTTTGCCGAAAATTCTTTCCCGGCGCAAATGGTGGTCAGGGTGGTTTCCGCATAGCGGTGAGGTTCGCCAACAGCGCAGAGCAGACGCACCGTAATCAGCCGCAGGATGCTTAATTCTCCGGCGGGCAAAGCCGAAAAGTCTGCCTGTGCCACACTTGCCGTGGGCAGCAGTGCATGGTGGTCACTGACTTTGCTGTTGTTGATTGCTTGCTCTGCATGGACAGGCACGGCTTCATGCACATCAAAGGCTCCCGCAGCAGCCGACATCAGCCCCGGCAGCGATGCCGCCATATCCTCAGTCAGAAAACGGCTGTCCGTGCGCGGGTAAGTGATGAGCTTTTTCTCGTACAAGCTCTGTGCATAGTTCAAGGTCTGCTGTGCTGTAAAGCCCAGCAAGCGGTTGGCATCCCGCTGGAGCGTAGTGAGGTCATAGAGCGGCGGTGGATTTTCGGCCTTTTCCTTGCGCGTGATTTTCTGGATCGTGGACACCATCTCCTTTCTGCACTCCGCAAGCAGCTTTTCCGCGTCCGCTTTTTCAGAAATGCGGCGGCTTAATGCCACAAAACCGCTTGTCAGCTCCAGAGCCACCGTGTAGAACTTTTCCGGGACAAAAGCAGCAATGGCGGCTTCTCGTTCCACCGTCATGGCAAGTGTCGGGGTCATTACTCTTCCGACTGCCAAAGGCCGACCATACAGGCAGGAAAAAAGCCGGGAACAGTTGATGCCGACCATCCAATCGGCACGTTCCCGGCAGAGTGCAGCCTGATACAGTGCATCATATTCTGTTGACGGTTTCAGATTTGCAAAGCCCTCCCGGATGGCATTGTCCTCCATGCTGGACAGCCACAGCCGGGAAACAGGCTTTTTACACCCAGCCTGTTCGTAAACCAGCCGGAAAATCAGTTCGCCTTCACGCCCTGCGTCCGTTGCGCAGATAATGCTCTCCACATCGGCGCGGTGCATGAGCTTTTTCAGGATTCCGAACTGCTTTTTTGTGCTGGCAGACACAAGGTACTGCCACCTTTGCGGCAGGATAGGCAGATCGGCTACATTCCATTTGACGTACTTTTCATCGTAGGTGCTGGGCGGAGCCAGTTCTACCAGATGGCCGATACACCAACTCACGATATAGCCGCTGCCCTCAAGGTAGCCATCCTGCCGCCCCTGCACCCCCAAAACCTTGGCGTAAGACATGGCAACGGACGGTTTTTCGGTCACGATCAATTTTGCGATAAGAAATCCCTCCAATCTAGTTTGAATTATGGTATGTAGGCGGCAATCGCCGCCTTAAAATCAGATGGGTGTTACATCCTGTTCCTCAGAAGTATCCTCATCGTTCGAATCATCTTCCGGGGGAATCTCGAAATTGCCGTTGTCCTCGGTGTAGTCCGCATCAGGGTCAGCAGCTTCTTTTTCTGCCTGTTTCTTGTGCTTCTGCTGGATGAAGAAATAAAAGCCGCCGCCCGCCACTAGCGCAATCAGAGCCACGACACCGAGAAACGCCGCAGCATACTTTGTGACTTTATTTTCTTTCGGCTGTTCTGCATCGGATGCAGCAGCTTCTTCTGCGGCTTTCTTGGCTTCTTCCTCGGCTTTCAGCTTGTCCAGTTCCGCCTGCTTCGCCGCTTCTTTTTCGGCGTTGTAGGCTTCTGCTGCTTCTTCCTCCATCAAGGCCAGCAAATCCGCTTCGTCCACAAGGTTCATAAAGTGGACGGTCTGCTGCCCCTTGGCATTGCGGTCAATGACCAAGTAGAATGTCGCACCCGACTTGCTCACCATCGTAATAAACTGCTGGCCGCTGCCATCGGAGTAGTTGGTGTGATAATCGTCCACCAGTGTCAGATTGCCCTCCGGGGTCAGTGCGCCCGTTTCCTCATCCGTAATGGTGACAGCATCTTCTTCCTCTACGATTTCCGGCAGGACAGGTTCTTCCACCGGGGTGGTATCGCCCTCATAGGCGAAAGCAGGAGCAGCCATGCCGATGCACAGCACCGCCGATACCAGCAGTGCGCCGAATTTCTTAATCTTCATCATTGACATCTTCCTCCTTGTCAAAAGTTGCACCCACAGCGGACAGCGCAGCCGGGTTCGGGGTGGTGTTGGCCGACTGCCGCAGCAGGGCGGCAAGCTGTTCCGGGCTGACCTTTGCACTGCGCACCATTTCGTTCACCTCGGCGGCCTCGGCTTCCTGAATCCGCCGCTCCAGAATCTCAATGCGGTTGTTCAGCTTGATGCGCCGCTCTTTCTCTTTTTCGAGCATCGCCCGCAGTTTTTCCAGTTTTTCGCTCATAATAGAACCCTCCAATCATTTTGAAAGCCGTCCGAATCCGGCAAGATACTGTTGCCAGTAGGACGAGTGGATGTCAGCATATTTGATGGGGTCTCCGGCACTGACCATCATCGCCTTTATCATTTCCTGCTGTTGCTCAGGCGAGAGATAGGACAGTTCAACCGCAGGATTGAACGATACTTTTTTCTCGTCTACCATATCCAGAAGTTCGGGGATGAGGTTTGTCAAACGAATAAATCGCTGGACTTGTCTGCCGCTTTCACCACTTTCTTTACCGATAAGATCGGCTGTTTCAAAATTCCCGACAACTTGTCGGGGATTTTCTTTTGGTGGTCTACCAGCAGTTCTTTTCATGGCATCCATCTTCATTTTGTACGCAAAAGCCCTTTCACTGGGCGAGATGTGTTCTCGCTGCAAGTTGGAATCGACCATTAAAATCGTGGCGGCATCATCGTCCATATCACGCACGATGACGGGCAGAGTTTCCAGTCCGGCCATCTTTGCGGCGAACTGGCGGCGGTGGCCGGAGATAATCTCGTAGCCGTCACCATCCGGGCGCGGCCTTGCGATAAGCGGAGCCAGCACACCAAACTGAGCAATGCTTTCCACTGTTCGGGTCATGGCTTCATCGTCCACAACTTTGAAAGGATGGTTGGTGAACGGATGCAGCTCATCAATGGAGATTTGCTGTACCTGCTCTCTTTTTTCTTCCTGCCGTTGCTCCTCGGTGGAAAATAGCAGCTCATCTAATCCTTTCAGAGCTAAGTTTCCGTTGTTTTTCGGTATTTGCCAACACCTCCCTCGTTAAAGATTGGTAGGCTGCGGCCACCTTGCCTTTCGGGTCATGCTGGTAAATGCTTTCTCCCGTTGTGCTGATTTCAGCAGCACGAACAGAATGGGGAATCGTCTGCTCGAACACATGGATCTTCCGACCGTAGCCTTGTCGGATTAAATTGTCAATCTGCTTGCCATAGGTGGTGCGGCTGTCCGTCATGGTCAGCAAAATGCCCTCGATTTTCAGTTTTGGATTTATCTGCCGCCGAACTTTGCCAATCGTCTGCAAAAGCTGTTCCAGACCTTTTGCTGAAAGGTACTGTGCTTGCATCGGAATCAGTGTCGTGTCTGCCGCTGCCAGTGCGTTGATGGTAAGCATCCCCAATGAGGGAGTGCAATCCAGCAGAATATAATCGTACTCGCATTTAGCACTGTCCAACACCTGCTTGAGCATCTTTTCCCGGTTCATACTGTTCACAAGGGCGACTTTCATTCCTGCCAATTCAATGTTGGCCGGGATAAGGTCAACGCCCTCTGCATGGTGCAGGATACCATCACCGGGCTGGATGGGCTGGTCGTTCATGGCTTTCTGCATAAGGGTGGACAATGTGGTGGACAGCTCATCCGGCTGCTGCCAGCCCATACTGATGGTAAGTGAACCCTGCGGGTCAACATCCACCAGCAGAACTTTCTTCCCCTCCATAGCCAGACCGATGCCCAAATTTTCACAGGTGGTGGTTTTGGCCGTGCCGCCTTTTTGGTTGACAATGGCGATTGTGGTTGCTTTCTTTGCGATAATATCACCTCCCCGGAGAGCCACGCGCAAAGTCGTGGTTCGTTTTGTTCTGATAATAGAGATTCATGGTCGTGGGCGCATTGAACAGTGCTGCCAACAAATATTGCTTCATGTTTCGCACTGGGGAAGTGTTCTCTGCCAGACAGCCTAGCACGAAGCGGATATGGTCTGCGTTCAGCTTTTTCAGCCGACTGCGCACCACTTCGGTGGGCTTATCATCCCCGGCAATCCTCAACATCTTGCGTTTGGTGGAGCAGGTGTCCACAAGCAAGTCCACAATTTGATAGATGGTGTCCTCATCATCCGGGCAAAGCCGGAGCAGCAGTTCGACCTCCAATGCCTGATAAAAATAATCTTCGAGTTGTTCTCTGTCCGATTCATCCGGGAGGAAAGGATTGTTCCTCTCTGTTTTATTCTTATCAGTCTTATTAGATTGCGGTTTTGGCTGCACCTGAACTGCATTTTCAGCAGCACAAGAATTGCTGTTTGCGCAATTCTGTACTTGTGCTTTTGGCAGTCCAGACGAAAAGTTCTTGACATAGATCAAGCTGGGTCTGCCCAGCCCTCGCCGTTTGCGCTCAATAAGATTGGCCTGTTCCAGTTCCCGGAACAGCTTGACCGCCTTGTGTTCGGCGCAGCAGAGAGATTCCTGCACTTCCCGGACAGTGTAGATGATATACACGCGCCCCTGCTCATCCAGCCAACCGTTCTTTGCTGACAAGCTCATGCGGTCAAGCAGGATGCCGTACAGCGTCCGGGCATCGGTGGAAAGTTGACGGAAGCGGCTGTCCTGAAAGAGTGCTTTCGGTATGCGGAAGTATGCGAACAGTTCGCCCGACTGTCCATAGAAGTAGTCGAGCGTCATTTGGTGTGGCCTCGAATTTTCAACTGTGAGTGCGTGTCCATGTGCAAAACCTCCTTATTCAATTTTTGCAAAAGAAAAAGCGCACCTTCAATTTTGCGGAAACTGAAAGTGCGCTATGTAAAGCTGATTCAATTATTCACGAAAGGATTCCAAATATTCGTCCAGCACTTCTACGTTCACAAGTGCAATGCGTTTCAGCCGGACGATGGCGTGAGCATCCTGTGCGACTTGTCGGAAAGAGTTTTTGCCCATCGAGTAGAGGACTGCCCCTTCCTCGTAGCGAACGTATTTCTTTTTCTTTCCAGCCAGCAGTTTTTCCAGTTCAGGAACTTCAACCGAGTTTCGCTTATGTGCCATGGTATTCTTCTCCTTTGTCAAGGTTATGTGGTATACTTGCATTATCAGGATATAGAAAAAGGACACTCCACTTTCGGCTTTTGCCGATGGTGAAATGTCCTCTTGACTGTTTTCTCGTCTACAGTTTTCTGCTGGATGTGGAACTGGCGAAAATCCGTCACGCTCCGTTTGGGATTTTTGCCTTCTCCGACAAGCCCCTAAGAAATCCGTCTGAACATTCAGGTTTTTGGTACATTCAGGGTCGGATTTTCAGTTCGTGCGGACTGTCGGAGACACAAGGATTACCACGTAGCTTAGTTAGATTCCGGGCGCATCGTGGGGAACAGCAGCACATCGCGGATGGAGGCGCTGTCGGTGAGCAGCATCACCAGACGGTCCACGCCGAAGCCCAGACCGCCCGTGGGGGGCAGGCCGTACTCCAGTGCGTTCACGTAGTCGTAGTCCACCTGTGCTTGCAGTCGGGCTCGATGGCCTTGCGCTCGGCCACC
>ENA-OQDM01000165-OQDM01000165.1-human-gut-metagenome-genome-assembly--contig:-NODE-165-length-45236-cov-2.452969_pt1 | contig 45236 bp, 42 predicted proteins | sample MGYA00242772_ERZ504605 | MGnify/ENA primary metagenome ERZ504605 (study PRJEB26092, sample SAMD00036348) | human gut metagenome | host: Homo sapiens | study: EMG produced TPA metagenomics assembly of... | reverse complement strand
TTTATTTTTTAATATACGAGTGCCGCCCCCAATGCTACTGCCGCAACGCCTCCTGCAATTGCGCCTTTTTTTATAAGCGGTAATACGGATTCAAAACTCGGCGGAGCAAATTTGTAATAAGCATATTTCAGTTTATCATGTAAGTCCTTTGATGTGTAAAAGTCCTTATACATTACCGTATGTGTTTTGAACTCTCGCACATTGTTTTCGTCTAAATCAATTACACGCACGCCTCTGTTTAAATCGGGACCGTAAACATTAAATCCGCAGCCCTGTGTATAACCGAGAATAACATTTTTATAGTGGGCAATAAAGCTGTTATTATGGTCATGACCGAAAAACATGGCAAGTACATCGCCCTTTTCCGCCGTCGCATTAAATTCGCCGCTGTTTTTCTCAGGTGTAGCCGGAGTTTCAAGCAAGAAATCGCAGTTACCCGGGATAAGATATTTCTCATCCATCCAATAGTATTTTCCGTAATGAGACCTATATCCGACAGCGTGCGGCTTATGTGATTTCGGAACTTCTTTCAGCACGTTCCACATTTCGGGTACCGGTATATGCTGGAACAATAAAGACGGCACATAATCCCCTGTTTCGTCTTTTAAATAATCTCTGACACTCTTGTACCAAGTAATCTGCTCCTCGGAAACCGCACTGCAATGGCCGTCAAGACTCGCAGAAAGAGAGTCTATAAGATATATATTAAATAATATTTTTTTGCCGTCCGATCTTAGAATATTTATGTAATGGTTACCGTATCCGCTGATAGAAGGATCGCCGGGTTCTGCAAGACAGGTAGGAAAGCTCTTGTATACTATCATCTGCTTTTCCTTGGAAATACCGAAAGCCTGATCATCATGATTACCGAATACAAATGTAAACGGAATGTTTCTTTCGGCAACCGGTGTTACGATATTACGTATTGCTTCGGCAACCTTTTTGTCGCGATTACCCGTGGCAAAACTGAGGCCGTAGCCTTTTATCTGGTCACCCGTAAACACTACAAGGTCGGGGTTTTCGCTGTCGAGCGCTTTACCGATAAATTCCACAGTGTTTTTTGACGTGATGTTTGTATCTTGAGTGTCGGCTATCTGCATAATGCGGAAAGTGCCGTCTTTCTTAAATTTTAAGCTTTTCGCTTTGCCTATCGGAGAAGCCATAACGCACCAACTTTCTTTTTTATGTCAAAAGTATAACACATAATCGCGCAAAATAAAAGTCAAAACTCACAGCAGAACACACTTTATCTATATGAACATAAAAAATCGCCGCACAGCAATAACTGTGCGGCGATTGAAAAATTTTAACTTATTTAAGGTTTGCCTTAAGAGTTTCGAGACTCTCTTTAAGCTCCTTGGGAAGCTTGTCGCCAAACTTCTTGAAGAACTCTTCAATACCGTTTGCTTCCTCTTCCCAAAGATTCTTATCAACATCAAGAATCTTTTCAAGCGAATCGAGTGAAACTTCACCTTCAAGGCCTCAATGTTAATGTCTTTTGCATAAGGAATATAGCCGATAGCTGTTTCCTGAGCATCAACTTTACCTTCACAGCGTTTAATGATCCATTCAAGGACACGAAGGTTATCACCGAATCCGGGCCACATAAAGTTACCTTCGTCATCTTTTCTGAACCAGTTAACATTAAATATCTTCGGAGCTTTATCAGGGTCAAGAGTAGCACCGATATCAATCCAATGCTGCCAATAATCAGCCATATTGTAACCGCAGAACGGAAGCATAGCCATAGGATCACGACGGACTACACCGACAGCACCTGCAGCTGCAGCCGTTGTCTCCGAAGCCATGGTGGCACCTACAAATACGCCGTGGTTCCAGTCTCTTGACTGATATACCAGCGGAGCGAGCTTAGCACGTCTGCCGCCGAATACAAATGCAGAAATCGGAACACCGTTCGGATTGTCAAACTCCTTGCTGAGGCACGGGCAGTTTCTTGCGGGAGCGGTAAAACGGCTGTTCGGATGAGCAAGGTTCTTGCCCTCTGCCTTCCACTCTACGCCGTTAACCTTTATACCGGTCCATTCTTCAGCATTAACAGGCGGATTTTTATCAAGGCCTTCCCACCAAACGGTGTTATCGTCAAGATTTAATGCTACGTTTGTAAAAATTGCGCCTTTCTTTGTTGAAGCAAGAGCGTTCGGGTTTGATTTATCATTAGTTCCGGGTGCAACACCAAAGAAACCGTTCTCAGGGTTAATTGCATAAAGACGTCCGTCCGCACCCTTCTTAATCCAAGAAATGTCGTCGCCGACAGTCCAAACCTTGTAGCCTTTTTTACGATATCCCTCCGGAGGAATAAGCATTGCAAGATTGGTCTTGCCGCAAGCCGACGGGAAAGCCGCACAGATATATTTAACTTCGCCCTTCGGATTTTCAATACCGAGGATAAGCATATGCTCTGCCTGCCAACCTTCGTTCTTGCCCTGGTAAGAAGCTATACGAAGTGCAAAGCACTTTTTACCGAGAAGAACGTTTCCGCCGTAAGCCGAGTTAACTGAAATAATTGTATTGTCCTCGGGGAACTGGCAAATCCATCTCTTTTCGGGATCCACATTGCATTTGCAATGAAGTCCGCGAACCCAGTCATTGCTGTCACCGAGAACGTCAAGAACCTTCTTGCCGACTCTGGTCATAATTGACATATTAAGAACAACATAAATTGAATCGGTAAGCTCAATGCCTGCCTTAGCAAGCGGTGAACCTACGGGACCCATCGAATAAGGGATTACATACATTGTTCTGCCCTTATAGCTGTCTTTTGCGATAGCATAGAGCATTTCATAAGCTTTGCCGGGCTCCATCCAATGGTTTGTGGGACCGGCATCTTCCTCTTTCTTTGAGCAAATAAGAGTTCTGTCTTCAACACGAGCAACATCGTTGGGAGCCGTTCTGTGATACAGACATCCCGGAAGTAAATCCTCATTTAATTTACGCATCTCACCTGACTTGCAAGCTTCCTCGCGAAGCTTTTCAAGTTGCTCTTCGCTACCGTCAATCCAAACGATTTCGTCGGGCTTAACAAGAGCTGCTTTTTCGTCAATCCATGACAAAATGCTTTTGTTAGTTGTAAGTGCTGCCATAGTATTATCTCCTTTTAACTAATTCGGCACAGCCGAAATATTTAACTGATTCAGACGAATTTTCAGGGTATTCCCAACCTCCGCCATTATGAATTATTATAGTCTAAAACTTTCATTTTGGCAAGCAAAAAAGTGTTAAATAGTTGTCAATATTTATCGTATTTTTGATGAACAATAAACAAATAGAAATGATATGACAAATATCACATAATGATATGGCAAAAGTTATTGAACACTGTCGATATCAAGCGTTGCTCTGGCGTTTAGTGTCATATCGCCGCGAGTGCCGGAAACATACTCAAAATACCCTTGTGCCCCGACCATTGCCGCGTTGTCTCCACACAGTGAAAGCTCGGGAAAATAGATTTCGACGTTTTTCTCTTTTGCAAGAGAGAGCATACGTTCTCTCAAAACAGAATTAGCGGAAACGCCGCCTGCTAAAACAAGCTTGTCGTATCCGGTAGAGTCAAGTGCTTTTCTGACATTGTCTTCCAAAGAATCCACAACAGCCTTTAAGAACGATGCTCCGACATCGGGCACACTGACAGTCTCCCCTTTTTGTTCTGCATTATGAATCAGATTAATTACCGAAGTCTTAAGCCCCGAAAAGCTGAAATCAAGCGGAGAACCGTCAACGTGCGGTCTTGGAAATTTATATGAGTCGGAATTCCCGTTCTTTGCAATTTTATCAAGATTCACACCGCCCGGATAATCAAGTCCCAATGTACGCGCAGCCTTATCGAGTGCCTCTCCCGCCGCATCGTCTCGTGTTCTGCCGAGAATTTTAAAGTCCGTATAATCCTTAACTTCTGTTATCAATGTATTCCCGCCGGAGACTACAAGGCACAAAAACGGAGGCTTCAAATTTTCATAAGATAAATAGTTAGCGGCAATATGAGAACGAAGATGATGCACGGGAACCAACGGTACTCCGGATGAAAGAGACAAGCCCTTTGCGTAATTTACACCGACAAGTAATGCGCCTATCAGCCCCGGTGCATAGGTTACAGCTATTGCATCAATATCGGACATTTTGCAATTTGCGTCGGATAACGCTTGTTTTGTAACCGCACATATTGCTTCCGTGTGCATTCTTGAAGCTATTTCAGGTACTACGCCGCCGAATATTTTATGTTTTTCAATCTGTGTCGCCACTACAGATGAAACTATTTTTCTGCCGTTTTCTACAACGGCAGCCGCAGTTTCGTCGCAGGAGCTTTCTATTCCGAGAATTAACATTAAACCACCACATTCCATTAAAAAGACCGACGTTCAGTTGCTTCTTATAAATATTTTGTCATTATCAACGCATCTTCGCGCGGATTTTCGTAAAAGTTTTTCCTGATACCTATTTTTCCAAAACCCAGCTTACCGTAGAGCGATATTGCCGGTGTATTAGAACACCTGACTTCAAGAGAAACAAATTCGGATTCGGCCTCTTTTGCCAAATCGATAAGCTCCGAGAGCAAACCCACAGCTACACCCTTTCTCCTGTATTTGTTTTTTACGGCAACATTGGTTATATACACTTCGCCGGAAACAAAATATGAACCGACATATCCCGCCGTTTCTCCGTTTATTTCAGCCAAAAGAAATCGCGCATTTGCATTTTGGAGTTCTTCGGAAATTGATTTTATACTCCATGGCACGCTAAAGCACTCACTTTCAAGCTCATACACCGACATCACATCTTTATCCGTCATAGAATGAAATGACAAAACATCATCATGCTTTAGCATCATACCAACTCTCTCCCGAATGTGCGTCGCTTTTAAGCAAAACTTTCATTTTACATGCGTTTTCCATTTCTTCCTTAACAATCAGCTCGGCTTTTGTTTTTTCATTCTCCGGTGCCTCTACTATAAGTTCATCGTGAATCTGCAATATCAGACGAGCATTGAGATTTTCTTCTTTAAGCCTTGTATATACCCTTATCATGGCAATTTTAATAATATCGGCAGCCGTTCCCTGTATCGGCATATTCCTTGCCACCCTCTCTCCAAACGCTCTCAACATACCGTTTGAGGAAGACAGCTCAGGAAGATATCTGCGTCTTCCAAACAAAGTTTTGACATAACCGTTTTTCTTTGCTTCTTCAACCACTTCGTTCATATATCGGTCAACGCCGGAGTAATGGTGTAGATAATCCTTAATATATCTGTCTGCTTCGGCTCTGCTGACGCCGATATCCTTTGCCAAAGAGAACGCACCTATGCCATATACTATCCCGAAATTGACCGCTTTGGCACGACTTCTCATAAGCGGCGTCACCATTTGCAAAGGCATTTTAAATACCTGCGACGCTGTAATAGCGTGAATATCATCACCATTATTAAAAGCGTCAATCATAGCTTTGTCATCGGCTATATCAGAGAGAACCCTTAACTCTATCTGCGAATAATCCGCATCGACAAGCACTTTGCCGTCATCAGCAATGAAGAACTTTCGCATTTCTCTGCCCAGTTCTGTCCTGACGGGAATATTCTGAAGGTTCGGTTCGGTAGACGAAATACGACCGGTTCTTGTCTCGGTCTGATTAAATGTCGAGTGGATTCGTCCGTCGGCGGCTATTTCTTTGAGCAAACCGTCACAATAAGTTGACTTCAGCTTTGTGTAGGTTCTATACTCTAAAATAAACTTAACTATTTCATATTCATCGGCAAGCTTTTCCAAAACTTCGGCATTTGTGGAAAATCCGCTTTTTGTTTTCTTTTTAGTCGGTATGGCAAGCTTAACGAAAAGGATTTCTCCGAGCTGTTTCGGAGAATTTATATTAAATTCTTCACCTGCAAGTTCATATATGCGGCTTTGAAGCCCTTTTATTCTCTCACCGAGCATATCTCCGAAAGCTTCAATGCCGCTTTTATCTACTTTTACACCGATTTTTTCCATGGAGGCAAGGACCTCTGCCAACGGCAATTCAATATTGCTTAAAAGTTCCGTTTGGTCCCGTTCCTCCAACAAAGCCGAAAGCTTCACCGTAAGAGGATATACGGTTTCGGAAAGTGCCGAAAAGCCACCATCAGTTTCATAGTACACATTGTACTCTGCCGCCAATTTTTCAATGTCATAATCCTTAGCCGACGGATTAAGCAAATACGCCGCGAGCATTAAATCCATTTTTACATTTTTAATCTCAAATCCGTGAGAAAATGCATACGCATACAGCGGCTTTATATTAAATGTATATTTCTCTGTATTTTCATCCTCGAGAATGTTTATAAAAGCTTCGACTTCGCTGTCATTCTCGGTATTTACTTCACATATGTCATCGCCGTTGCAAGCGGCAAGACTTTCAAATCTACCGTCTTTAACAGAGTATACAAAGTAAAGCTTATTCGCTTTTAACAAAAAGTCATTTAAGCTGTTTACTCTTTTATATTCCTTTACAGTCATATTTTCCGGCTTAGCGTCATACGTGACGGTATTTAAGCCGATTTTGTCTATCAGCTTATACATTTCAAGAGAACGCAAAATAGACAAAGCCTCACCCTTGTCACCTTCGTCCGGAATATAAAAAGAGTAATCGGTCTCAATCGGAACACTTTTGCAAATCTCGCCGAGCTTGTAGCTCATAAAAGCCGAGTCTTTATCGTTTTTCAACTTATTGCGTAAAGTTTCCCTTATGTCAATAGTATCAATGTTATCATAAATATTTTGTATTGAGCCAAGCTCGGAAATGAGACTCTGAGCTGTTTTTTGCCCAACGCCCGATACTCCCGGAATATTATCGGAGCTGTCACCCATAAGAGCCTTAATGTCTATCAATTGATGAGGAGTAACACCGTAATCATCTTTAATTCTTTTAACATCATAAATATTGGTTTCAGGTCTGCCCATTTTCGTTGACGCAAGCAATACCTTTACATTATCTCCGACAAGCTGTAAGCTGTCACGGTCTCCGGTGGCAATATAACATTCATCGCCGTCCTTACAGGAAAAAGCAAGAGTACCGAGAATATCGTCTGCCTCATACCCCTCTTTTGTTACTATCTTATATCCGAGCACCCTGAGCAGGTCTTTAAGGACCGGCATCTGTTCCGCAAGTTCGGGAGGCATAGGCTTACGTCCCGCCTTATACTCATCATACATTTTGTGCCTGAATGTGGGTGCCTTTAAATCGAAAGCGAATGCAACGCTGTCGGGATGAAGCTCGTCGCACAGCTTATAAAATATATTCATAAATCCATAAATGGCATTGGTATATCTACCATCCTTGGTTGTCAGAAGCTTTATACCGTAAAAAGCACGGTTAATAATACTGTTCCCGTCCAAAACCAGCAGTTTCATTTGTCATTCTCCTAATAAATTTTCAATATATTGTATCATAAAACACATACGAATGCACTATATTTTTAAGTTGTTAATATTTTTAGTATGTGATATACTTTATAAAAAACTATTGAAAGCTGTTATTATGAATATCGGAAATTTACACATAGATGGATTTGCGGCATTGGCTCCTATGGCAGGCGTTGCCGACAGAGCATTCAGAGAAATTTGCAGAGGTTACGGTGCCGCTTTTACAGAGAGCGAAATGATAAGTGCCAAAGCACTTTCCATGGGCGACAAAAAATCATACGAGCTTATGCATATAACAAACGGTGAACGCCCGACAGGTATACAATTATTCGGAAATTCACCGGAAGTTATAGAAAAAGCTGTGAAATCGGTTGAAACCGAAAATCCGGATTTTATTGATTTTAACTTCGGATGTCCCGCGCCTAAAATAGCCGGTAACGGCTCCGGCTCGGCTCTTTTGAAAACGCCTGATGTAATCGGAGAAATACTGAAAAGTGCCTACTCTGTTACAGATAAACCAATAACTGCTAAAATCAGAATCGGTTGGGATAACGAAACGAAAAATGCTGTTAAAACGGCAACAACGATTGAGAAAAACGGTGCGGCCGCAATAACAGTACACGGAAGAACGCGCGCACAAATGTATGCTCCCCCCGTTGATACGGAAGCAATTCGCGAAGTAAAAAATGCCGTTTCAATACCTGTAATAGGCAATGGTGACATTACAGACGGTCAAAGTGCTGCGCTTATGTTTGAAAAAACGAACTGCGACTTGCTGATGGTCGGCAGAGGTGCTCTCGGCAGGCCGTGGGTTTTCGCACAAATAAACGCTTATATGACAGATGGCAGAATTTTACCGGAGCCGCCCGTTTCAGAACGCATGCGCGTTATGGTAAACCATGTAAAAAAAATATGCGAATATAAGGGCGAAAAAATCGGCATAAAGGAAGCCCGTAAACACGCCGCATGGTACATAAAAGGCATAAGAAATGCCGCCGAATACCGCCAAAGCGTAGGACTCCTTGAGAGCATTGAGCAGCTTGAAGAAATTGCATATAAAATATCAATATCAAATTAAAGCTTTTACATCAAAACAGCCGCCATAAGGCGGCTGTTTTCTCATATACAATGTTGCTTCTAAATAATTATCATCTTAATATGCCTATGGTGATAATTTCAAACGGCTTATAATCAATTTCATCTGTCAAATACAGTTTATCTTCGAGCATATTAAGGACATAAACCTGCTGTGGGAATTTCATTTTGCCGCGTCTGCCGTTCTGTTCGGATAAACGAACAACAACCATTTCGCCGTCTTCGGAAAGTTTCATCGCCTGCAAGAACATTCCGTCAAATGTATTTTGGCATGAAACATCAGCTTGTCAGCGGGATATTAAATTCAAATGCGATGTCATTTATATGAGCGTCAACCGCCGAACCGGAATGCGGATAAATAAGGTAAGCGAAGCTGTGCTTGCCCATGTCGCTTTCAGGGTCAGGTCGCTCGGTAGCGCGAAGCAAGCTAAGCGATAAAGTGTTTTCCGAAATACCTATTCCGTATTTTGAGTCGTTTATCACAGCTATACCGCCGTCAGTTTCCGAAATATCAAACCATTTGTGATGGCAACATTCAAAGCGGGCACTTTGCCAAGATGTGTTTTTGTGAGTTTCACGCGCAATAAATCCCGCACCGGTATCGCAAAGAACCTCACGGCTTAAAACATTCGGAGAAAACAGTACCTTAGCGAGCTTATGTTTTTCGTGCCAATCAACATTGTTTTCGACTTCGATTTTTGGAGAACGTCTGAATATCCTAATTATTCTCTCCCATTTGCTGTTTTCGGTGCCGAGTGTTACTCTAAAGGAACAAGCCTCTCCGCTTTTTTCCGTAAGCTTCAGCGGTGAAACTACCTTTAGCGGAATTATTTTATCGGTATAATTCGGTAAAATATCCCATGCATCATATACACCCGGATTATCCTCATATATTTCAAGGCGATTAAATACTCCGTTTACCCATTCCCTGTCAAGTCTCTTATCATACAGCCCGGTGATAGAACCGTCAGAAGCAAATTTGATTTTATAAAACGGTGTTTCTGCCGAATTACCGTTAACAACACACCATTCGTCGCTGAATTCTTCGTCAGGCTTTTCAATAACTGTACAGTCAAGAGGAGCTATATTGGGTACGGTCCAAAAACCCTTTTTTCCGAATCTCGTCTCGCTTCCGTCCTCATCTTCAAAGAAAGTCAATTCTTTACGCTTAAAGTTAAGCGAATTAAAATAAGCTTCGCCGTAGCCGATAATTCCGCTCAGAGTTTTATCAACGTATACATAATCTGCCAAGGCGTCATTATAAACAGGGTTTATATGGCTACCGGGTAAAATATCGTGAAATTGATTGATAAGAAGCTTTTTATAGCATTCCTTGAGTTTTTCTCCGGGATAATCAAAGCCCGACATTGCACGCAACGTAGAAATGATTTCCGCCTCGCGTATTTTATACTCAAGCCTTCTGTTTAATTTTTTTAAGTTCGCCTTTGTTGTGAATGTCCCCCTGTGCATTTCAAGGTACAGTTCACCGTCCCACTTAGCGAGTGAAGTATTGCCTTTAAGATTTTTTCCAAAAATTCGGCTCCACCCATATGCTTTGTTTTAGGCATAACGGAAATTTTATCAAAACGCCTCATAACCTCAAGCATTTCTTCGGTAACACCGCTTCCGCCGTCGCCGTAGCCAAACATAGACATTGTTTGTCCGCCTGAATTTTTATCCTGATACGCCTCCCAATTTTCCTGTATTTGGCTCGGCATATTCCAAGTAATAAAATGTGTGGGCGGAACGCATGCATATACTTCGCTGCCGTCTATTCCTTTCCATATAAAATTATTGTGAGGAAAACGGTTAGTATCGTTCCAAGTGGACATTTTATTAGAGACAAAATAGTCCACTCCGCATTTTTTCAGTATTTGAGGAAGTATCCAACTGTTACCGAAAACATCAGGCAGCCAGCAATTGTTTATGGTTTTTCCGAAATTCTCCCTGAAAAACAGTTGCCCGTAAAAGCACTGCCTTATTAAGCTCTCGGCTGACGGAATATTACAATCAGGCTCGATATACATAGCTCCTACAGGTTCAAATCTTCCTTCTTTAACTCTTTTTTTGAGTTCTTCAAAGACTTCGGGATAATACTGCTTTAAGGATTCATAAGTATATGCCTGAGTATGCGTATATTTAAATTCGGGGTATCTGTCCATAAGGCGAAGCTGTATCAAAACAGTACGCAAATTCTTTTGAACAGCATGAATTCTGCGCCAATAATACGCTATATCAAGATGTGAATGTGCTACAAGCGCAACATCGCCGCTACCCTTATAGTCTCTATTTGCAAAAATGACATCATTGACATATTTTTTTGCTTCTTTTATCCCTGTAGGTCTGCCGTCCGTGTTAAAATAAATCAGATTAAGCGCATTGTTCAACTCGGTATTTACAAATTTTCGATAGTCCTCGTTGAACAATTCCGATTTTGCTATGTCCAAAAGTGTTTCAATATCGTATACAAGGCTTTGTACATCACGGTCAATCGTTACGAGATACGCGCCGTTAAAAATCTGCCTGCAACCACGAACTGCTAACGACTCCGGATTTCTTTCATCATCGGGTTTGGAACGGTTGTATCCCTGCATTTCAAATTTAATTTTATCCGGAGTACCAATATACGGGGTAAGAAGCACTCTGTCTCGGTTTGGGTCTATACCTCCAACGAACTTACCGTTAGCCTTGACGATAATTTCGGCAGCCGTTTTGAGGTAAAGCCAAAGTTCTTTGTTTTTTAAACTGTCGGGCACTTCCGTTTCTGCTTTTATAAATGCTGTGCCGTCCGGAGTAAAATACAAGTCTCCTTTTTTCAGCGGTCTGAATTCGTCGGAATAAAACTCATAGTTGTTTTCCGTAACCTGACGGGCATCTTTAATAACTATATTATCTATCGGTAATTTGTCATTTATAATATATCTTTTGAGCCAACCGAATCTGAGATCATTCCATTCTTCGGGACGCATACTGCGCCTGACGACTTTAATATGTGCCATAATTACTCCTCTCAGTTATCCCAAAAATACGGTTTTTTACGAACTGCCTTTATTTTTACAAGCTTACCTGTATTTTTCAGCACTTCCTCCGCTATCCAGTCAACACATCTGTTCAAGATAAGGCATTTAGAACATTCTCCTCTGAAAATCAAAGTTAAAGTCCCGTCATTAGACAATGACTCAAATTCAACCTCACCGCCGTCGCCCTGAATTTTAGGTCTTATTATTTTTTTTATATATGTTTCAATATCCATACCCATTATTCCGTTTATAATTGTTCGGATATTCTGAAGCGAACGCTCGCACGTTGAAGAGTCAATACCCCTTACGGAATAATACATTTTTAATTTCGGCTCGGTTCCCGATGGTCTGACGGCAATCCAAGAACCGCCTTTAAGGAAAAACTTTAAAACATTTGATTTCGGTAAATCGCCGATGCCCGTACTATAGTCCTTAACATCTGTAATGTTTGGAAAAACGGTTGCTTTATTAGCCCTGAAATAAGACATAATATTCTTTATACGCGAGGCACCGTCTTTCCCTTTTAGAACAAAAGAATCAAGCGCATCAAGATAAAACCCATATTCCGAATAAAGAACATTTAAAGCGTTCTACCAACGTCATTTTATTTTTCTTATAATATGCCGCCATCTCGCATATTAGCATTGAAGCGATAACCGCATCTTTGTCTCGCGCATATGTTCCCACGAGGTAGCCATAGCTCTCTTCATACCCTATCAAGAACTCGTTCTCGCCTGTTTTTTCATACTTGGTAATCTGATCACCGATATATTTAAATCCGGTCAAAGTCTCAACAACATTCAAGCCGTTTTTCCGTGCAATTTCCGCACCCAAATCATTTGTAACAATTGTTTTAACAAGTGTTGACTTCGGATTTAAGGTTTGTTTCTTAAATTTGAGATAAAAATCCACAAGCAATGCTCCGGTTTGATTGCCGGTAAGCAAAGTATATTCCCCGTTATGTAAAACACCTACACCAACTCGATCACAATCCGGATCGGTTCCTATAACCAAATCGGCATTTGCTCTTTTGGCCTGTTCAAGTGCCATATTAAGCGCATCCTTCTCTTCCGGGTTCGGTGATCTGACTGTTGTGAAATTACCGTCGGCAACAGCCTGCTCCTTGACAACAGAGACGTCAAACGACATATCGGACAATACTTTCCTGACGGGAATATTGCCTGTTCCGTGCAAAGGGGTATAAACTATCTTTAAGTCGGACGCTTCTTTGTAAACAGCCATTTTTTCAACTTCCGAAATATAGCTGTTAAGCACTTCATCTCCTATATAGGTCAAATAACCGTTTGACAGTGCCATATTTAAATTCATATGCTTTACGGACTTTATATCTTTAACATTGTTGATATACGATATAACCTTATCGGCATATTGCGGAACAAGCTGACAACCGTATTTATCATACACTTTATAACCGTTGTATTCTTTCGGATTATGACTTGCGGTAATAACTATTCCGGCATTACAATTTAAGTATTTTACTGAAAAAGAAAGTACGGGAGTGGGCATAATCTCCTCAAAAAGAAAGGTCTTAATCCCGTTATAGCACAGAACCTCTGCGGCGCATTCCGCAAAAGCCTTCGAATTATTGCGTGAATCATAAGCAATAACAACGCTTCTTTCTCCTGCAAACTCGTTTTTTAAATACTCACAAAGACCTTTTGTAGCTTTGCCGACAGTATACTTGTTCATTCTGTTGGCACCTGCTCCCATAATGCCTCTCAAGCCACCGGTACCAAATTCCAAATCCTTATAGAATCTATCCTCAATCTCTTTTTTATCTGTTATTGATTCCAGTTCATTTTTGGTATTGTCATCAAACGTCAGCCAATACTCGTATTTTTCGTGAATATCCAATATTGCTCATCTCCGATAGCTTTTTATTGATTTTAACACAAGGACTTTTCATCGTCAAACAAATTAAAAAAATGATGAATATTATTTTTGTTATGTTATAATAAAAAAGGTTTAGCATAAGCCGAGCGAGACTATTAAAATTCTCACGGAACACAAAGGAGGAACCCATGGAAAAATTCAAGCTCAATTTGGAATACAAGGTAGGAAAAGCTGTTTTTTCCACCAATCTTTTTGAAACCGAACATTTCAAAATTACTTATAAAGCAACCAAAAGCCATATTTCACTTAAAATGGCAGCTTTTGTCCCATTGGAAATTTTAAATCTGACAGCAAGCATTCCATACAGCTTCAAAGCTGACAGCAGAGTTTTTGCCAATGGGTATCAGTCTTGGACTGAATGTCGTGAAATGTTTAAAGATGAGAGACAGTCACACACATTCGGACCTATAGCTTGCTTACAGGCGCACCCTCCTCGGAGCGGCGGGAGCTTATACATTCGATGACAATGTAAGTCGTCGCGGCGTCTTTCAGGGCTTTTCTTATATGTATGTAAGGAACGGTGAAGAATACGATCTTTTCGCCTCATTGACTGAGAGAACCGGATATACAATATTTACCGCCGATTTCAACAGCAATATGATAACCGTACAAAAAGACCTTGAAGGAGTAATTGTTGACGGTGAATATGAAGTTTTAAATTTCGCAGATATGTGGGCGACGAGGATTCCGTTTTCGATAATTGGTTTGACGAGCTTAATATACCCAAGCCTTCTGTGGCCCCCAAAAACGGATATACCACGTGGTATAACTATTACAGCAAAATTAATGAAAAAATAGTATCTGACGACCTCGAGGCGTTATCCAAGGTGAAATCCGATATCGATATATTTCAGATAGACGACGGATATCAATCGGCAACCGGTGATTGGCTCACTATAGACAATAAGAAATTCCCTAACGGTATGAAATCTGTTGCCGACAAGATTCATTCAAAAGGAATGCTTGCAGGCCTTTGGCTGGCTCCTTTCGGCGCAGAGTTCACTTCCAAAACCGCTACGCAGCACCACGATTGGCTCATTCGCAAGAAAAACGGTCATCCGGTTACTTGCGGAATTAACTGGGGAGGCTTTTACGCCCTGGACATTGAAGTTCCGGAGGTTAAAAACTATATCAAACACTTTTTCGATGTCATTCTGAATGATTGGGGATTTGACTTAGTTAAGCTTGACTTTTTATATGCTGCCGCAATAATACCGAATCACGGCAAAAGCCGCGGCCAGCTTATGTGTGAGGCTATGGATTTTCTGCGCGAATGTGTCGGCGAAAAAATGATACTCGGTTGCGGCGTTCCATTGATGCCGGCATTCGGCAAAGTAGATTATTGCCGTATCGGTGCGGATATGGGGCTTAGATGGAAAGTTCCGTTCTTTTCTAACAGAGAATTCATCTCAACGTACCACACCCTCGGCAATTCCATATTCCGCCGGCAACTTGACGGCAGAGCATTTCTCAATGACCCGGACGTTTTCCTCTTGAGAGATGAAAACATACATTGCACGTTTGAGCAGCGCATGATAATAGCAACTGTAAACAAGGTTTTCGGCAGCGTTTTATTTACATCTGATAATGTCGGAAAATATAGCGATGAGCAAATGTCTGTACTTCTCGACACATTTAAAAAGAGCAAAATCGATGTTAAAAGCGCCGAGTTTTTAAACGAGAACAAACGAATAATGAAATTCGTATACACACAGGACGGTATTGAACACACCTTTAAGTTTAATATTGATAAAGGCACAATAGTATAAAAAGGAATCCGCAGAGCCAAAGCTCTGCGGATTTTAAGTAATCATCTAAATTATTTATATTTTTAAACTGTGGTATTCTTCTCCGTCAAGCGTTTCCCAAATAAACTCTTCATTTTCAAGAAGCATATATCCGTGAGCACTGTTTTCTTTCGGAATTGAAACCGAACCGGGATTCAAATAAAGATTATTTTCTCCGAATTCTTCCCATGCTGGAATATGAGTGTGTCCGTGAAGTAAAATATCACCACTGCAAAGCGGCGGAAGGTTATTCAAATTAAAATTATGACCGTGAGTTGCATAAACAAGCCTATCGCCTACCGATATTATACAGTAATCGGCAAGTATCGGGAAGTTAAGAACCATTTGGTCTACTTCGGTATCGCAGTTGCCGCGCACACAAAAAAGCCTGTCTCTCACATCGTTAAGCATAGAAATCACCTTTTTCGGTGCATACTCTTCCGGCAAATCGTTTCTCGGTCCGTGATATAAAATATCGCCGAGCAAAAGAAGACGGTCAGCCTTTTCGCGGTCAAACGCTTCCATTAAATTTTTGCAATACATCGCCGAGCCGTGTATGTCGGAGGCTATCATAAGTTTCATTTTACCACATCCGTTTAAATAAGCGGCAGGCTGCCACCTGCCACTTATTTTTTATTATTTTGTTTCGAGGATAACCTCATCGCCGTCTGCAGACAAGTTAATAGCCTTCAACGGTTTATCATAATTGTCAACTAAATAATTAGATATTTTATCCTCAACATTACGTCGAATAACATTTCTGAGATCTCTTGCACCTCTTACGGTACCATCCATTTTTGAAACCAAAAGAGCCGGAACATCGTCGCTGTACACGAACGATATACTTTTTTCCTTTAGAGAGTCGGAAAGCTCCGAAAGCATCAGCTTCGCAATATCTTTATAGTTATCCTCAGTCAACTCATTAAATACAACTATTTCGTCAACTCTGCCAATAAATTCCGGCCTTAAAAATTCTCTAAGCCCCTTAATGGCATTTTCTTTTTTTATATCTGACGGGGCTTTAGCAAAGCCGAGTGCACTTTCTCTTCTTTCACTGCCGGCATTGGAGGTCATAATAATAACGGTATTTGCAAAGCTGACGGTTCTTCCGTGAGCGTCATTTGTCTTTCCTTCGTCAAGGATTTGCAAAAGTATATTCATAACATCAGGATGAGCTTTTTCAATCTCATCAAACAGAATAATGGAATACGGCTTTCTTCTGACCTTTTCGGTTAACTGACCTGCCTCGTCGTATCCCACATATCCCGGAGGAGATCCGATAAGTCTTGATACGGAATGCTTTTCCATAAACTCTGACATATCAAGCCTGATAAGAGTTTCAGGCGTGTCAAAAAGTTCTTTCGAGAGCAGCTTAACAAGTTCGGTCTTTCCGACACCGGTAGGACCGACAAAATAAACGAAGCGGGTCTTCTCTGGACTGATAATTGCACTCTGTTGCGCTTAATAGCCGCAACAACAAGGTCCACTGCCTCATCCTGACCGATGAGATGTGCTTTAAGTCTATCCTCAAGCCCGGCAAGGCGCTTTATGTCGCCCTCCATAACTTTGGTAACGGGAATACCTGTCCAAAGATTTATAACCTTTGCCAAGTCTTCCTCTTTTACATCGTTGAGAGAGGCTTTTTCTTTTAATTCTTCTTCTTTTCCGTCATACGACAGTAATTCGGTTTTAACCGTTGCCAAGTCCTTATACACCTTATCGCGTTCGGCATCCTCTGTGGTTGTTTCTGCCTTAGACGTAAGCTCTTCCTCTTCGCTCTTTAATTCATCACGCTTTTTAAGAAATAACTCATAATCACTTATAGCCTTGTTTCTAAGGTTCGCACAAGTGCAAGCTTCGTCAAGCAAATCTATGGCTTTATCCGGCAAAAATCTGTCGGTAATATATCTTTCGGACAAAGTAACGGCTCGATAAACCAAATCATCAGAGATTTTCACCTTATGATAATCCTCGTAATACTTCTTAATTCCAAGGAGCATATCATACGTATCGTTGATTGACGGTTCTTCTACCTTAACAGGCTGAAAACGGCGTTCCAACGCTGCATCTTTTTCGATATTGTTACGGTACTCATTAAAGGTCGTTGCACCGATGACCTGTATTTCGCCACGTGAAAGAGCAGGCTTTAAAATATTAGCGGCATTCATTGTTCCTTCGCTGTCGCCTGTTCCGACAAGATTGTGAACCTCATCGATAAAGAGGATAATATTACCCTCGTTTTTAACCTCCTCTATAAGTCCTTTAATACGGCTCTCAAACTGACCGCGGAATTGTGTTCCGGCAACTAACGCGGTGAGGTCTAACAAATGAATTTCCTTGTCGGCTATTTTTGCGGGAACATCGCCTGCTGCAATTTTAAGAGCGAGCCCTTCGGCAATGGCAGTCTTGCCGACACCGGGTTCACCTATAAGACAAGGGTTGTTCTTTGTTCTGCGGCACAGTATTTGAATCGTTCTGTATATTTCCTTATCTCTGCCGATAATTCTATCAAGCTTACCCTCTCTTGCGCGTTCCGTAAGATCGGTACAATAAAGATTTAAATACTTTCTTTTCTTGTTTTTTGTACCTTTCCTCTTTTTGCCTTTTGTATTATCCCCATCGTTTGATGTATCTTCCGGCTCCGTGCCGTCGGAACCGTCTTCGGTATCATCGCTTTTCTCCGGAAACATTCCTTGTAAAAATGATAACGGCAAAGCACCGCCGGGTTGAAACCCTTCAATACCGTCCGGATTTTCCATCATCTGATTCATCTGCTCGGCAACGTCGTTCATCTCATCTTCCGAGATACCCATTTGATCCATTATTTGCTTTACGGGACCGATGTTCAGCTCCATAGCACATTTTATACAAAGGCCCTCATTGGTGGTTTTGTCGCCGTCTATTTTTGAGATGAAAAATACAGCAGGATTTTTATGGCATCTGCTGCACAGCATATTTTTGTTCATCTGATTGTTAATCCTCTTTCTTAGTTTGCTTTTTTAATTTTTTCTCTTTAAATTGCTGCATGGTATTAGGTACATAACTGAGAAGAGCGGCAAATGTCAAAAGAGCGGCAATTATTACAAGAGCTATCATAACAGAATCAGGAAGCGTAAAATACGCTCTGAGAGCTCCGACTTCCGGTCCGAATGCAATAACAAGAATCATAACACCGTAAAATGCCGTTGTCGCAACCTTGCCCCACATTACCGCTGCACTCGGGCGTAGACCGATGCCTATCATAATTGCACCGACAAGCACCATAAGCAATTCTTTTGCAATAAAGAAAAGAAATACCCATTTGAACCATTTCATAGTAGGATTGGTTGATTTATTAAACTCAAGGAAAAGCACAACAGCTATAGTCATCTGTGTCAGCTTATCTGCTATGGGATCAAGTATTTTTCCAAGCTCACTGACCTGATTAAAGCGACGGGCAATCTTACCGTCGAACAAATCTGTAAGTCCTGACACTGCCAAAACTATTACCGCTGCCAATACATGCTCATGATAAAATAACACCCCGAATACGGGAATTAATATTATTCTGATAAGTGACAAAAGATTTGGAACGGTAAGACAGCCTGTAAACAGTCTTTTTAAATTTTCTTTCATAAGTTTACCCCTTAAATTGTTATTTTAATACTTAATTATGTAGTATCTCACCCGATGGGTACAACACTGTGGTTCTGTATAATTGTAATAATAGCAGAATTATTTACAGCTTCATAAAAAGAAGTATTTTGCTTGCTGTTCGCGGATAAAAGCAACAGAATAATACCGATAAAATATACCGCGATAAGCCCTTTAAGTATTCCGAAAACACCTCCTAAAACAGTATTTGCAGTCCCTATAAGGGGCAACTTGCATATTTTATTGAGCCATTTTGCCACTACACTTAAAAGCAAAGACAAAACAATGCTCAAAAGCAGAAAAATAACAGGCGACAGTACCGTTACCGCTATCGGTTTTGCAATATCACTGCTCAATTTTTCAGCAGCGTCGGTGCCGGAAAAATCCCCGTTCAATATTTCGCTCGTAATGTTGTTTTCATCAGGATCTGTTCGTAAGATATAATCCTTTATAATCTTCGGTAAATTATCTACCACAGCAGATGCTTTGCCGGCAGATGACATAATATCAGAGTTTTCCGAAAGAGATGCAGATACTTTTTCGGTGATATTAGGGCCTATAAAAGTGTCATAAATACTATTCGCCGCGGGCTTGCACAAATTTGCGGCTGAAATAACGGCAATCGCAAAAACAAGCACCTCCAAAAGAGTAATCAAGAAGCCTCTTTTTGCCGAAACAATAAGAAAAACCAACATAATTGCTAAAAGTGCCATATCAATATAAATGCCCAAATTATCACCGCCGTAACAAATATTATACTACCATACAACAGCCCAAAAGACAAATTAACAAAATGTTAACTATTATCAGTGACTGTTGCCGTGTCATCCTCGGAATTGCTGTTTGTACTATATGCGGAAATCTTAGACGTAGAATATACATACGTAGAAGTACCGTCAGAAAAACAGCGTATACCATCACTTTCAACCGAATGTCTGCTGACTTCGTTTCCCTTCATATCAAAACAAATCAATTCCGAATCGGTCAACACACTCACTCGTTGATTATCACACGAAACCGATTTAACGGCACTCGTTATATCAACAGTAAACAGCTTTTCCCCATTTCTGTTATACACATTTAAAATTTTGGCTGAAGAACTGCCGTATTTTGAGAGCACAGCCGCGACCACATTGTTATCCGAAACAGAAATACGCGAAAGAGAATTTAAAGAAAGGTCCTCATCTTGCTTGTCTGTCTTATTTTTCACTATAGAAAAAACATTCTCGCCGGTTATAAGAAGTGTATTTCCTTTTAAGAAGTTCACTCCTGAGACAATATCAGAACCAAAATCAAATTCGCTTACTGCCTCTTCGTATGAAAAATCAAAAATAAGTACTCTCGAATAAAGCTCTCCGTTCTCAGCACCGACAACGGATACTGCAGCAAGCTTTCCGTTATCAGATATGTCAATTGCTACAATATTTTCTTTTGCACACTTCCAACTGAATATCACTCTTTGATTTTTATTATAAACGGTTAAATCCGACTGTGAATTTGTTCCGCGCGTAGCAATTGCCGCAGTACCGTTTTTACCTATTGCAGCCGATATTATTTTCTTATCCGTTGTCCCTTCGTAAAGAGTTTTGGTCTTGGACATAATTTTAAATGTATTGCCTCCGATATCGGCAAGCAAAACTCTACCCGAGTTCCCATAACACAAAGGTGACGAATATGTATGCTGTATTTCACTTACCTTACGAGCTGTAGAATCAAGCACCACAGTCGAAGAATCATTGATGAGTATAAGGTCTGAGCCTATCGCTTTAACGTCCTTCACCTGCAAGCTGTCAAATAAATACGGGTAACCGTCTCCGCGTTTTGTCCCCGAAACTGCGGACGATATATAGTCGCCAACCGAAGAAAAAGTGATATTACCGAATTTATCAGCCATAATAAACAGCAAAATCAGTATTACCAACACAGTCGAAACAGATTTTATCAGTTTGACTATATGCTCCTGTCCCTTGCTCTTTTTTCTTGCAGACGCTTTTCTTTCGCCGTCTTTCATAATGCACCTCGTGTTCAGTCGTAATTTACACGATTAAGATAAAGCCCTTCCGGTGCCGCCGTGGCTCCGGCTTGGTTTCTGTCTTTACTTTCTATTATTTGCGGAATACTGCCGGGTACTATTTTCCCGCGATTTATATCAAGAAGAGTTCCTACCATTATTCTCACCATATTATAGAGAAAGCCATCAGCCTCAAAAGTAACCTCAATGATTTCATTATTTCTGATTACAGAAGCATTTTTAACAGTGCGTATTTTACCTTCAACGCTGCTTCCTGCGGCGCAAAAAGCTGAAAAGTCATGCGTACCGATAAAATCCTGAGCTTCACTATTCAGCATATCCGTATCAATATAATACGGATAATACAGCGCACGCTTAAACAAAAACGGATTTCTGTAATCACTGTTTAAAAGCAAATATTTATATTCTTTTGATGTACAGTCATACCTGGCATGGAAAGAGTACGGTACTTCACCGCAGTTCTTAACGGATATACTCGATGGAAGTAAGGCATTCAGCGCCTTTTTCAGTTTTTCCGGAGAGATATCCGAATTGGTTCTCATATTACAACAAAACATATTTGCGTGAACACCGCTGTCAGTTCTGCTGCAGCCTATGATGTTCTCTCTTTTGCCGAATATTTTTTCAATTGTGTCCTGTAATGTCTGCTGAATAGTAACGGCATTATCTTGTACCTGCCAACCGTGAAAGTCGGCTCCGTCAAACATCAATGTAATTAAAATATTTCTCATTGAGAAAAACATTCCTTTCGGAAGCTAAACTAAATCAGATAACGGCAGGGAGAAATTTATTTGCAACTATAATTCCGGCGGTAAGCAAAATAATAACGGCAACCGCCACATAATCTCTGCCCTCAAGACGCATAACCTTAAGTCTTGTTCTGCCCTCTCCGCCTCTGTAACAACGGCACTCCATTGCAAACGCAAGTTCATATGCCCTTCTGAACGAATTTATAAATAAGGGTATGAATATGGGAACAAGTGCTTTTCCGCGCTTGATAATTCCGCCGCTCTCTATATCGGCACCTCTCGCCTTTTGAGCTGACATTATCTTATCAACTTCGTCAATAAGAGTTGGTATAAATCTTAAGGCTATCGTCATCATCATAGCTATTGAGTGAACGTTTATTTTAATAACCTTTAGCGGCGAAAACAGACGTTCCATAGCGTCGGTAAGCATAGTGGGAGACGTAGTGTAAGTAAGCATAGAGCTTGCTATAACAAGACATATAATTCGTACCGTAGTAAAAATAGCCATATAAAGCCCGCCGGTATATAACGAAAATTTACCGATTGTAAAAAGCACAGTTCCGTCTTTATTGTAGAAAATCTGTAAAAGCGACGTAATAGCAATAATAATAAATATCGGTTTTACACTTTTCCAAATCAGCTTCGGTGAAATCTTAGATAAAAGTATTACCACTGTTAACGCTACTACAATGGAAGCAAGTGAAACAAAGTTTTTGCACAGAAAAACAATAACAATATATACGAAAGTTAAAACAAGTTTTATTCTCGGATCAAGCTTGTGGATAACTGAATTACCCGGAAAAAACTGTCCTATTGTTATATCCTTAATCACGATAAAACGCCCTCCTCTCGCAAAAGGCGCAACAGCTCGGCCTCGGCGTTTTTAATAGTATATATATCTGTACGGACAGCCATACCGTTATGCTTTAAGTTTAAAAATATTTGTGTTAACTGCGGAACGTTAAGTCCTATATCCGCAAGGCGCTCAACCTTGGAGAATACCTCGTTTACAGTGCCGAACATCTCAACCTCGGATTTATTCATAACGAGCACCTTATCAGCACTTTTCGCAACATCTTCCATACTGTGAGAAACAATAATAACCGTGCTTCCGGTAGTCTTACGATAGCTTGAAATCATTTCAGCTATCATATCGCGGCCGCGCGGATCGAGTCCCGCCGACGGCTCATCAAGAATCAAAATTTCTGGTTCCATAGCCATGACACCGGCTATGGCTACACGTCTTTTTTCTCCGCCGGACAAATCAAAAGGAGACTTATTTAACATATCCGGCTTTAATCCGACAAAATCGGCGGCTTTTTTCACACGATTATCAATTTCATCTTCAGACAATTCCATATTTTTGGGTCCAAAAGAGATATCTTTATATACAGTACTCTCGAATAATTGATATTCAGGATATTGGAAACACAGACCTACTTTAAATCTTGCCTGTCTACGTGTTATTTTTGATTCGTTTATATTTTTCCCGTCAAGCAAAACCTCACCAGAGGATGGCGTTAAAAGCCCGTTCAAATGCTGAACCAATGTACTTTTTCCCGAACCTGTGTGCCCTATTATGCCGACAAATTCGCCTTTTTCAATAGATATATTTACATTATTTATTGCAGTTACGCGAAAAGGCGTTCCGTCCGAATAAACATATGAAAGGTTTTTTGTTTCTAAAATGGGCATTATTTTCTCCTAAGTAGTTTTAATATTTCATCAGAAAATTCATCAGCCGAAAGTATGTCTTCAGGAAGAGGAGCTCCGCTCTCTCGCAAGTCATTAGCAAGCTTCGCAGTCTCCGGAACGTCAAGACCGACTTTTTTGAGAAGCTCCGAATTATGAAAAACCTGTTTCGGTGTTCCGTCCAAAATTATTTTTGCATCATCCATTACAATAACACGGTTGGCTAAAACTGCTTCTTCCATAAAATGAGTTATAAACACAACGGTCATACCCATCTCTCTGTTAAGCTTTATGCAAGTATCCATTACTTCTTTTCTGCCGCGCGGATCAAGCATTGCGGTAGGCTCGTCTAAAACAATACACTCCGGCAGCATTGCTATTATTCCGGCTATGGCAACTCGTTGTTTTTGCCCGCCTGAAAGCTTATGCGGCTCATGGCCACGGTATTCATACATACCTACAGCTTTTAAAGCATTGTCAACACGTTTTCTTATTTCCTCCGGAGGCACTCCGAGGTTTTCGGGCCCGAACGCAACATCCTCCTCGACTATTGTGGCAACAATTTGGTTATCCGGGTTTTGAAATACTACACCTACCGTACGCCTAATGTCATACGACAAATCCTCGTCTGCGGTATCCATTCCGTTAACGAGCACCTTGCCACTCTCCGGAATCAAAATCGAATTGGAAAGCTTGGCAAGTGTTGATTTACCGGACCCATTGTGGCCGAGAATTGCGATAAAATCGCCTTTTTTAAAATTTAAACTAATATTATTTACAACAAGCGGCAGTTTTTCTTCGCCATCATCCGCCTCATATCGATAAGACACATTTTGAAATTCTATTATGTTATCGTTTTGCATCTTGACATCCTTAAACCGTTTTTTTATTTGTCCAAATAGCTGATGCTCCGCACGGAAGCACCATTCCTGTACTTTTTACAGGCAACCCTATTTCATCACTTGATACGGTTCCGCCGAATTTTTTCGCTACAGCGGAGCCTAAAATATACTGCATAACAGACGGTGAAAGCCCCGTAGTGTATGAATTTATCAACATCAAAAGAGGATCGTCCGACAATACGTCTTTACACAAATCCACAAATCCGTATACTTCATTCTCAAGTTTCCAGACTTCTCCGCCGGGGCCTCTGCCGTATGACGGGGGATCCATTATGATAATGTCATATCGATTACCTCGACGTATTTCTCTCTTTACGAATTTAATACAATCGTCAACTATCCAACGCACGGATTTATCCGCAACAGCACTTGAGGCAGCGTTTTCTTTTGCCCACTGCACCATTCCCTTGGAAGCATCAACGTGCACCACCGAAGCACCTGCCTTTAATGCAGCCACTGTGGCGGCACCTGTATATGCAAAAAGATTAAGTACTTTTACTTCTCTGTTTTGGGCTTTAATAAGCTTACTTACATATCCCAATTGACGGCTTGCTCAGGAAAAATACCCGTATGCTTAAAGCCCATGGTTTTCACATTAAACGTAAGGTCTTTGTAAGCAATTTTCCAACTTTGCGGAAGTACTCCGTTAACCTGCCAATGACCGCCGCCGGTGTTTGACCTGTGATACACAGCGTCTGCCCTGCTCCAAAGGTGCATATCCTTAGGCGTATTCCAAATAACCTGCGGATCGGGTCTTATCAGAATTTTATCGCCCCATCTTTCGAGTCTCTCTCCGGAGGAGCAATCTATAAGCTCGTAATCTTTCCAAGCAGATGAATAACGCATTAAACTAAACTAACCTTTCTCTTACAACATCGGCTATTGCTTCGCCGAGCGACTGTATTTTAGCCTTATCTTTGCCCTCAAGCATTACGCGCACAAGAGGTTCCGTACCGGAAACTCTAACAAGCACGCGCCCGTCATTACCAAGCTCATTTTCCGCGCGCTTAATAGCATTCTTTATTTCCATATCGCTTGTGAAACGGACTCTGCCGTATTTTGACACCTTAACATTTATAAGAACCTGCGGGAATATTTCCATTTCTCCTGCAAGCTCCTTAAGAGTTTTGCCGGTGTTTTTAATTACTTTTAAAACCTGGAGTGCCGAAACCTGACCGTCTCCGGTTGTAGCGTAATCAAGGAAAATAACATGGCCCGACTGCTCGCCGCCTATTGAATATCCGTTTTCGAGCATATTTTCAAGCACATATCTGTCGCCGACTTTAGTCTTTTCACAATACATACCGTTATCATCGCAAAATTTGAAAAAGCCCATATTACTCATCACGGTCACAACCGCAGTATCTTTTTTGAGAGTATCGACGGACTTCATATATTTGGCGCAGAGCGCAATAACCTGATCGCCGTCAACAACATTACCTTCGTTGTCAACAGCCAACATTCTGTCAGCGTCGCCGTCAAATGCAAAACCGAGATCACAGTGGTTATCGATTACACATTTTCTCAATCCGTCCATATGCGTCGAACCGCAATCGGCATTTATGTTTACACCGTTGGGCTCGGCGTTTATAATTATGCAATCCGCTCCGAGGGATTCAAATATACGTTTTGCGGAAACGCTTGAAGAACCATTTGCGCAGTCTATGGCTATTTTAAGGTTTTCACATCTTACGTCAATAGTAGAAAGTACATGTTTAATATAGTCATCTGCCGCCGTATCGGAGCGTGTTATTCTTCCGACATCTCCGCCAATCATAACAGGCGGAACCTTTGCGTCATCAAGGATAATACTCTCTATTTCGTTTTCAAGTTCATCCGGCAATTTATAACCCGTGGACTGGAAAATTTTTATACCGTTATATTCGCATGGGTTATGCGATGCGGAAATCATAACACCCGCATCGTACCCGTATTCCTTAACCAAAAAAGCAACAGCCGGAGTCGGCACAACACCTAAAAGAAGTACGTCCGCACCGACAGAGCAAAGACCTGCCGCTATTGAAGCCTCGAGCATCTCCGAAGAAGCCCTTGTATCCATACCTATCATAACTTTAGGTCTGTGAGAAAGATTTTCCGTAAGCACCATTGCTGCAGCTCTTCCTATCTGCATTGATAATTCACATGTAAGTTCACTGTTCGCAACGCCTCTTGCGCCGTCAGTTCCGAATAATCTGCCCATTTTACATTCTCCTATCCGTATAATTAAATATCGAGTTTTTGCTGACCGTTCATCGGCAGCTTTAAATGCTCATAAGCTTTTACCGTAACAACCCTGCCGCGCGGGGTCTTTGAAAGAAATCCTATCTGCATAAGGTAAGGCTCGTATACATCTTCGATGGTTACCGCTTCTTCGCCTATGGTTGCTGCGATTGTTTCAAGACCTACAGGTCCGCCGTTATAGTTTTTTATCATTGAAGTCAAAAGAAGTCGGTCGATAAGGTCAAGACCCAATTCGTCTATTTCCATTCTGCCGAGTGCTATTTTAGCAGTATCGCCTGTTATAACTCCGTTACCCATAACTTCCGCAAAGTCTCTGGCGCGTTTTAAAAGACGGTTGGCAATACGCGGAGTGCCTCTTGATCTTGACGCTATTTCTCTTGCTCCGTCCTCGTCTATGGGTATTTCAAGTATTCCCGCACTTCTCTTTACTATAAGAGACAACTGTTCGGGAGTGTACATTTCAAGTCTCAATATTACTCCGAATCTGTCGCGCAAAGGAGCGGTAAGCTGCCCTGCACGCGTTGTGGCACCGACTAATGTGAATCTCGGCAAATCAAGTCTTATTGAGCGCGCCGAAGGTCCTTTGCCGATAATAATATCAAGCGCATGATCTTCCATTGCGGGATAAAGCACTTCCTCTACGCTCTTTGAAAGACGGTGTATTTCGTCAATAAATAAAACGTCTCCGTCGCCGAGGTTTGTAAGAAGAGCCGCAAGGTCGCCCGGTTTTTCTATTGCCGGACCCGACGTCACTCTTATTTGTACACCCATCTCGTTGGCAATTATACCCGCAAGCGTTGTTTTACCGAGGCCCGGAGGTCCGTAAAGCAATACATGATCGAGCACGTCGCCTCGAGTTTTTGCTGCTTCAATATATATTTTCAGATTCTCTTTTGCTTTTTCCTGACCGATATACTCGTTAAGAGTGTGCGGACGAAGCGATAATTCAATATCCTTATCGGTTTCCTCAAGGTCCGGAGATATTATTCTGTTTTCGTTATCAAAATCCATTTATTATACCTGCCTTGAGAGAATTTTTAACGCCTGTTTTATTATTTCCTCTACCGATAAATTTTCATCGATTTTCGCAACGGCAACCGACGCTTCGCTTTGTGTATAGCCTAACATAGTAAGAGCACTCACCGCTTCGGCTTGATTGCCGGAGGAGCTTGCGGAATTCACCGCGGACACATCAATTGTATTCACCGATAAATCAAGACCTTTAGCAAGCTTATCTTTAAGCTCAAGTACAATTCTCTGTGCAATTTTGGGTCCTACCCCCTGCGCTCTTGTAATTGCCTTATTGTCACCTGAAGCTATACAAATTACAAGCTTTTCCGGTGTAAGCTCTGAGAGTATGGCAATTCCTGCTTTAGGTCCCACACCGGAAACCGAAATCAACGCTTTAAAGCACTCGAGCTCCTGCTCTGTCGAAAATCCATATAAATCAAGTGCATCTTCCTTTACGCTCAAATATGTATAAAGAGTAACCTTGGCGCCCTTTTCACCGATTTGTTTTAAAGTATTAAGACTTGTAAAGCATCTAAAAGCTACTCCGTTGCAATCCAATGCAACACTTACCGAATCGACATAGCATATAGTGCCTGTGATAGAATAGAACATTATCTTATCCCCATACTGTTAAGTTTACCCATAAGCGAGCCGCTCGCGTGAGCGTGGCAAATAGCCATTGCGAGAGCGTCGGCTGTATCATCCGGCTTCGGTATTTTATCAAGCTTCAAAATAATACGCGTCATTTCCTGAACCTGTTTTTTCTCCGCTCTGCCGTAGCCAACAACACTCTGTTTAACCTGAAGCGGCGTATATTCAAATATGGGTATATTATTTTTTTTTGCCGCAAGAACAGTTACCCCTCTTGCCTGAGCAACGTCGATAACCGTCTTGGCATTTGTGTTATAAAAGAGCTTTTCTATTGACATAGCCTCCGGATGGAACTTTCCCATAAGAAGATTTAAGTCATCGTAAATCAGCTCAAGTCGTCTTTCGAAAGGCGTGCCGGCGTTTGTTGTTATCGCACCGTAATCAACAACCGAAAAGCGATTTGATTTGAATTCAATTACGCCGTAACCGACAATCGCATAACCCGGATCAATACCCAATATAATCATAACAGCCCTATTTCACCTAATAAAAATATTTTAAAAATTTTACCATACTTCAGCTGAAATATCAAGGAAAATACCTATAAATAAAAACATTCTGCCTTTGAAGCAAGTCAAAGGCAGAATGCAACAGTAATTTTTCTTAATCAGCAATATTTATCAAGCTCTGTTTCACATTTTTCATATTTTTTAACAAGCTTTTCTTTATAAACCTTCCCTCTCGCCACTACCATATAAGGAACCGCCATATTTTTGAAATCGTCGAGAGGATTTTTGTCTGCTACTAAAATATCGGCGGATTTCCCTACCTCAATGCTGCCGGTTATCGCATCAAGCCCGGCTATCTCGGCATTACCGAGCGTGGCGGTATAGAGCGCAAATTCGGGAGTAACACCGACATATTTGGTGAAATATTTAAGCTCACGCCACATATTGTAATGTGTTGTGTAAGGGCATCCCGTATCGGTTCCCAGCCCTACCTTAACTCCGTTTTCCAATGCAGCTTTTGTGCCGGCTACCATATTATTGAACACAACATTTGAATTATACTGAACAACGTCGGTAATACCCAATATCTCGCGTGGGAACTTTGCCATCGGCAGTGCCGGTGACAACGTGCAAACCAATGATGCATTTTTTTCTTTGAACGCATCAATTTCATGCGAAGTTAAAACAGAACCGTGCTCTATGGTATCTACACCGTTTCGAACGGCAGCTCTTACTCCGTCGGGGCTTTGCACATGAGCCGCAACGGGCAGATTATGTTTATGTGCGGCGTCACAGCAAGCCTTTATCATATCGGGCTTCATCATAAGTATGCCGGGCTCACCCTTAACCTTGGCATCCATAACGCCTCCGGTTATCATTAACTTTATCAAATCAACATTGTGAGATGCAAGGTCTTCAACCATCGCTACGGCTTCATCAACCGAAGAAGCAACTCTTGATACCGAACCTGCCATATGACCGTTCGGCACACAGATTGCATAATCGGCAGCAAGTATGCGCGGTCCATCCATCCCCTCTTCAATTTTATCTCTCAGACGAGTATCAAGATCTCCGAGACCTCCGACAGCCCTTACGGTAGTTATACCGGAGAGCAAATCCTGCATAGCATATGCGTGGCACATTTTCAGCACAACAGATTTTATCAATTCGTTTGAAAGAGCAAATTTCGCAAGTTTTTCAGCCTTCAGCGGCTTATTTTTTGGCTTACCGCCCGCAGGTAAGTGAACGTGAAGATTGATAAGACCCGGCATAACATATTTACCGTTAAGGTCATAGCAAACATCGCCTTTTTTCGCATTAACCTTGCCGATTTCCGTAATTTTTCCGTTTTCAAACGCAATATTCATATCGTTTTGAATCAGCATATCTTTTGTACCGTCAAGTAAAGTACAATTTTTTAAAACAGTGCGCATACTATAACTCCCATCTTAAAAAACAGCTGAATACACAAGACAAAAATCCCACGTATTCAGCTGTTTAATCACTTCGTATCCTTTTTGCCGTTGCGCTTTTCACGCTCTCTTACGACATATCTTGTGGGCGTTCCCTCAAGCCCGAATACCTCACGTATTTGGTTGTCAATATATCTTTGATAACTGTAATGGAACAGGTCTTTGCTGTTGACAAAGCATACAAATGTAGGCGGTCTTGTGGAGGCCTGCGTCATATAATATATTTTCAGTCTTCTGCCTTTATCCGTAGGCGGCTGAACTCGGGTAGTTGCGGCGGACAAAACATCGTTCAGTTTACCGGTGGAAATACGCATTGCATTCTGCGTATCAACAAACTTGATAAGCTCAAAAAGCCTGTCAAGTCGCTGACCCGTTTTAGCGGAGATGAATATAATAGGCGCATAGCTCATAAATGAAAAGTCATTCATAAGCTTTTTGCGTTGAACGTCCATTGTAGTACCGGTTTTCTCTACGGCGTCCCATTTATTGACGGCAATAATACAAGCCTTGCCGAGATCATGGGCGATTCCCGCGACTTTTGAATCCTGTTCGGTAAAGCCCTCATTCGCGTCAATCATAATTACACAGACGTCAGCTCTTTCGACAGCCATTCTGGCTCTGATTACAGAATATTTTTCGATTTGATCCTCTACCTTGCTTTTGCGTCTCAGACCTGCGGTGTCAATAAACACAAAATCTCCGTGAGAATTGTGTATAACCGTATCGGTAGCATCGCGAGTAGTGCCTGCAATATCGGATACAATTGCTCGCTCTTCACCCGAAATTTTGTTTATAAGCGAGGATTTGCCGACATTTGGCTTACCAATAACCGCAACTTTAACAATATCTTCATCCGTGTCGTCAAAGCTGCCCTCTGGGATATTTTTGATGACCTCATCAAGAAGGTCCCCTGTTCCGTGTCCGTGAACAGAAGATACCGCTATCGGATCGCCGAGTCCCAAATTATAGAATTCATAAAATTCCGGCGGAAGAGCACCTATATTATCAACCTTATTTACGCAGAGAATTATCGGCTTACCGCTCTTTTGCAGCATTGAAGCAACTTCGCTGTCGGCGGCTACAACGCCAGAGCGTATATCGGTTACGAATATTATTACATCTGCACTCGTTATGGCGAGCTCTGCCTGTCTTCTCATCTGAGAAAGTATAACGTCATCTGAAAACGGTTCTATACCGCCGGTGTCAACAAGAAGCATATTGTGCCCGAGCCATTCGCAATTTCCGTATATGCGGTCACGCGTTACGCCCGGTGTATTGTCGACGATTGAAAGACGTTTTCCGACAAGCTTATTAAAGAGTGTACTTTTGCCTACGTTAGGTCTGCCCACAATTGCAACAACCGGTCTTGCCATTCTATTTCACTCCCAATATATTATAAAGTAAATCCTGCCCGTTATTTTTCACGGGAATAATTTTAACATTCAGTGCTTTTTCCGCTTCTTTCAGCGTTATATCGTCAAGAAACTTATTGTTCTTTGTTGAATGAGACGTATAATCTATAGTCATAACAATAGGAATCAGTAAAAGTTCGCCTCGTATTTTACCCCTCATCTGTTCAATAAGGTCAGTTCCCGTAAGAAGCCCCGCAACCGTAATATTTTCTCCGAAAAAATTATTGATTATTTTTTCGGTCTGTACATCAATACCGTACTTTTCATGCGCCGCGTCGCAAAGCTCTTTTATAAGTGGATAAGCCGCAACACCGGTTATAACGGTAACGCTTTTATGCGTCGGTGCCTTTTCACAGACAGATAATTCGTAAAAGAACTCGTCACGAAGCGATGTCCAAAGGCCAACACCGTTGTCAATCTGCGGATAGTCATCGTAATACTCCTCGGATGGCATCGGGCGTTCCGCTTTTAAGAAGAACTCGTCCGACGGGTAACAAACACGTGCTCCGTACTGCTTTTTAAATTTTTCCGAATACTCCTCGATGATGTCAATGACCTCTCCCGCAGTCTTTTTTGTATACGGCTGCATCGGGAAAAGCCCGTCTCTGTATTTTGTAAGGCCTACCGGCACACAGGCTATGCTTTGAACCGTAGGCATATATTTTGACAATTCTTCAATACTGTAACGAAGCTCGTCTCCGTCGTTTATACCCGGGCACAAAACAAGCTGAGCGTTCATTTTTATTCCCGCATCGGACAATCGTTTAATAATCGATAAACACTTACCCGCGTTTTTGTTTTTCATCATCTTTACGCGAAGCTCCGGATTCATGGTGTGAACCGAAATGTTTATCGGGCTTATATGCATACGTATAATACGGTCAACCTCATGCTCGGTAATGTTTGTAAGTGTTACGTAATTGCCAAACAAAAACGATAATCTGCTGTCATCATCCTTAAAATAAAGACTTTCGCGCATTCCTTTCGGCAGCTGGTCTATAAAACAAAAGATACAGCCGTTTTTACAGTGATGCTGCTGATCCATCAGATAAGTGCGGAACTTCAGACCCGTATCATCGTTTTTAAACGGAATATCTATAAGCTTACCGGAGGCGGTTCTGAAATTCAAAACCACGGGTGGGAAGCTCAAATAGAAATCGTAGTCAAGGATATCGGTAACTTCCTTGCCGTCTACGGACAAAAGCTCGTCGCCGCTTTTAATACCGTGAAACCAGCATTTTGAAAACGGCTTAACACTGCTTATTTTAACCGACAACAAAGTCACCTCCCATTTTTAAAGACGACAAAAAGGCGGGGAAGAAAACCTTCTCCACCTTTTAACACTCAAACAAAGGTATAAGATAAATTATGCTTCTTCCTTTTTAGAGAGGACCTGTCTGCCGTTATACATACCACATGCCGGGCAAACTCTGTGAGCTCTCTTATATTCGCCGCAGTTAGGGCACTTCTGAAGCTCGGGAGCCTCCATTTTCCAAACGTTTGAACGTCTCTTATCTCTTCTTGCTGATGAAACTCTTCTCTTCGGTACTGCCATTTTTAGCTCTCCTTATGTTAAAATAAATAATTTATTCATCTATCAGCAGATCTGCCAGTGCCTGAAGCCTTGGGTCAATCGGCTTTTTGCACGAACAGCTGCCGAGATTAAGATTTTTACCGCAATACTGACACAAGCCCTTGCAATCGTCACGGCACAAAATCTTAGCCGGCAAGGCTAAAATCATATCTTCTCGAACAAGCGAATCAAGGTCAAGCTTCATATCCTCGACCAAAATAAACTCATCATTATCTTCATCATTAAGATGAGAAATAAGGATGTGCTCAATCGGGACCTCAGTTTTCCTTTCAACCGGAGCACCGCATCTGTCGCAATTTGTTTTCAGAACATACTTTGCAACAGCCTTAACGGAGACAATATCCGTATTGTTAACGACTTCGCCTTCTACCGAAACATTATCGGTAAAATCAATTCCGTCGGGAACAAAGCTGTAAGAAAACTTTTTTGAGCTGCCTACATTATTAAAAATCGGCTCTAATTCGATAAACATAACATACCTCGTCAAACTTACGCAAAGGATATTATATATTTAAAGGCGCATTTTGTCAATAAAAATTTATATTTAGCCTTTAAACGGCGTCAATCTTCGCCTTCAATCAGGATATCCCCGTCCTGAGACGAAACAGCGGTTTCCGTAAGGCTGTCATAAATCGTTGTTAGCTGCTGTTTAACCGACAAATCCGGATTATAATATTTCCCGTCAACACAAATAAATGCATCGGAAAATAAATAACTGTGACCGTCATAAGTAACCGTTATATCCGTATCTCCGGAAGTATAATCTGTTTTTTCGTGTGACGCCGCCGAATATGAGCAAGCTTCAACGATGCCTTTAATCTTAGCAGAATCGTCATTGTTGCTTACATTTTTATATTCGTTATTGCCCTTACCTATCACCAACGATACCGACGGCGTGTTTTCAGCTTCACTTCCGTCATCAGTAACATTTAAAGAAACTTTAAGCTTGTCTGATATGTCGGAAGCGTTTACCTGCACCAAGAAAAGCCTCAAGCTCTTTTCTGCATTTCCGCCGCTGCGTAATTCGGCATTTATGATTCCGTCGGTTTTACCGACCGAAAAGCTGTCAATGATCATTTCCGAATCGGTAGCAAAGTTTTTTCTTACAATTATAAGACTTTTATTTTCAAAAAAGCTTGTATTGTAAACCGATAGTTTTTGAGAAACAGTTGCGGTACCGTCACCCTGAACGCCCTTTTCGGTGTCAACGGTAGAGGCAAGCTTTGTTTTATACTTATTGAGGTCGTCCACAGAGCTTACAACCGTTATATCGTCGGAGGTTTCATACATAACGCTGTCGGTACATTTCACACAGGAATAAGTAAACACTATATCTCTTTCGGAACCGCCCGCTTCGGACACGGAACTGTCTTTTTTCGGCGTACAACCGAAAAATGCCGTAAGCATAAAAAATTATTAAAAACAGAGATAAAACTTTTTTCATAAATAATACCGCAAATATATGCCGCTGTGTTTTCGGCACAGCGGCAAGGAATTTCAGACTGTTGTCAATTTACCTTTTCGCAATACTCGAATATTCTTTCGGGAAGATTTTCAAGATCGGTTGAAACGGTAAATGTAAACGCTGTATCGGTAATCTTAGAAAGCTCATCAACCTTCTTAAGAAAGTCTGCAAAAGCTTCATAATCTCTGCCGCCTATTCTAAAGGTAGCGTCAACAAAGACGTCTGTAATATCATGGTCACCGGCGCAAAGACCGCTAAGGAAACCATAAAGCGAGTCAAACCCGGAAACAGAAAAACTGTCAGCTGCGACAAGTCTTGCACGATAGTTTACATCGTATGTAAGTTTAGTCTCTTTTTCGACACAGATAACATTGCCGTTTGACTTTTCAACGGCTGCATTAACTCTGTCAACCAAAAGTTTTGTTTTTCCTGAGCCCTTGTGGCCAATTATAAGAGATACCATAGAATCTCCTCCTGTTTATTAATATCCGCTTGCGGGATTTAACTGAAATTATTTGCCGAGGCGAGCCTCAAGCTCTGCTTTTTGATCTTCATAGCCCGGTTTACCGAGAAGAGCAAACATATTTTTCTTGTAGCTTTCTACACCCGGCTGATTAAACGGATTCACACCGAGAGTATACCCTGATACGGCACAAGCCTTTTCAAGGAAGTAAACAAGGTAACCGAAGTTATACTCATCCATTTTAGGAAGCTCCAAAATGATATTCGGAACGCCTCCGTCAACGTGAGCCAACACAGTCCCTTCAAACGCTTTGCGGTTTACATAACTCATGGTTTTGCCTGCAAGGAAGTTCAAACCGTCAGAATTTGATTTTTCCTCTTTAATTGTTACTTCGTGCTTCGGTTCGTCAAATACAACCGCGGTCTCAAACATAAGTCTGGTACCGTCCTGTATAAATTGGCCCATTGAATGAAGGTCGGTGGAAAATACCGCAGACGCCGGGAATATTCCCTTATGGTCCTTACCTTCGCTTTCTCCGAAGAGCTGCTTGAACCACTCGTTCATCATTGTATAATCAGGCTCGTATGAGACCATCATTTCAACCGACTTGCCTTTTCTGTAAAGAATGTTGCGTAATGCAGCATACTTATAGCAGTCGTTTTTATCTAAATCTCCGTCACAGTAAGCTTTTCTCGCATCCGCTGCGCCCTGCATCATCTTATCAATGTCACAGCCGGAAACCGCTATCGGGAGAAGACCCACCGCTGTAAGAACCGAATATCTGCCTCCGACATCATCGGGAACAACAAAGGTCTCATATCCGACTTTATTCGAAAGCTCCTTTAATGTTCCTTTGCATTTATCGGTAGTTACATAAATTCGCTTTGCAACCTCTTCTTCGCCGTACTTGCTCTCAAGCAGCTCTCTGAAAATTCTAAATGCAACGGCCGGCTCGGTAGTTGTACCCGATTTTGATATAACATTAATAGAAAAGTCCTTATTCTCACAAAGAGAAACAATATCGGAAAGAGCCGAAGAGCTTATACTGTTTCCGGTGAAGAATATCTGCGGCGTATCTTTGCATACCAAATTGTAATTCTGTGATTTACAAAATTCAAACAGCCGCTCTTGCGCCGAGATAGCTTCCTCCTATACCTATAACAATAAGAACCTGCGAGTCAGAACGTATTTTTTCGGCTGCTTTTTTTTATTCTTTCAAACTCCTCTTTATCATAATTCTCCGGAAGATCCACCCATCCGAGGAAATCATTTCCCGCACCTGATTTTTCAGTGAGAGTCTTGTGAGCTTTTTTGATTTCGGGTGCGATGCTCTCAAGATCGGATTTAGACACAAAATCTTCAGTGTATTTTGCGTTCAGTTTAATAGACATTGCTGATTGTTACCCCTTTTAATGTTTCAACATCTTGTATAATTTGCTTTTATTTTACCCTAATCCCGGCAATATTTCAATATCATTTTGTTAATTTTCTAAAAATAAAAGTGTTTTTATAAGATATTAAACAATTCGGTCTTAAAAGGACTTTTAATAAGGATTATTTAAAGCGGAAAACAATCTTAAAACAACATCTCTCAATGACAGCTTTTCAACTCTTATCGGGCTTGTAAGCGGTATTTCACATTGTTTTTCTCCATCAAGCGACAACACAACAGCACCGAGTTTTTGCCCTTTTTCAACAGGCGCGGAAACATCTTCCGAAAGAACAACTTCGTTGCTTAGCTTATTCATATCTTCTTTTTTCAGCACCACGGTCATTTCCTTTGACAAAAACGGTGTAATATAATCCTCGGTTCCCCCCAGTACTCTGACACTCGTAATTTTGTCGCAATCTATGGATACAGTCACTTTGGAGTAATTGGCAAAGCCCCAATCAAGCATTGCTCTTGCGGCGGAAAAGCGATCTTTGCTGTTATCACTTCCGAGGACTACTGCTATCAGCGACATTCCGTCGCGTTCCGCCGTCGCCGACACACAGCATCCGGCTTTATCTGTTGTTCCGGTTTTAAGACCTGTTGCACCGTTATAGAAGCGAATGAGCTTATTAGTGTTGACAAGCTGCGTTTTACCGCCGCGAAGAGTGTCCATCCATATTGTCGTATAATTCGTTATCATTTTGTGCTTTAACAATTCCCGTGACATCAAAGCTATATCATAACAGCTTGTGTAATGCTGCGTTACCGTGTCATCCAAGCCGGTGCAATTTTCAAAATTTGTGTCGTTCATTCCGAGCTCTTTTGCTCTTTCGTTCATCATTCGCACAAAAGCGGATGTACTTCCGCCGACGTATTCCGAAAGTGCCGTGCAGGCATCGTTGGCACTGTATACCGCCGTCGCCTTTAACAAATCGTCAACGGTCATAACCTCGTTCTCTTTAAGCCAAATTTGCGAGCCGCCCATTTTGGAGGCCTCTGTGCTCACGGTGACCTCATCCGTAAGTGATATTTTTCCATCATCAATCGCCTCTGCCACTAACAGCATAGACATAATTTTAGTAACGGACGCCGGAGGCAGTTTTTCGTGCGGATCAGAAGCCATTAAAACCTTACCGGTCTCAGCCTCCATTAGTAAAGCGGCCTTGGCATTTATTTCAACCTGCATAGGCGGAAAATCTTCGGTAGACGTATTTGCCGCAAACGTGCCTACCGAAAAAATCAAAATAAAAATTACGGTTGCCGTCATTATAGATACTGCCCTTTTCATAGTTTACACCATACCCCTTTCAAGCGGTTACTTACCCATAGTAAAAAATTCCTTGCTTATATTTCGCCGCACGATGTTTTTCGGAAAATTTAATTTATTTTCCTGAAAAACATTCAATAATAAATATGAAAGCGGAATTGAAATAATTATATTTTATGTTACAATATCTGTAAACTGTTTTCGGAGGGCACAAATGAATTACGAAGATACGGTAAAGAGAGCCGAAAAGCTTAGAAAAGATTTAAATTATTACAGCTATCGCTACTATGTTGACAATGAAAATGACATTGACGACTATGAATACGATATGATGATGCGCGAATTAAAAGCGATAGAGGAAGAATATCCGGAGCTTATAACACCGGACTCCCCCACACGCAGAGTCGGCGGCGAAGCGACAAATATGTTTGAAAGCGTAGCCCATACCGTAAAAATGGAAAGCCTTCAGGATGCCTTTTCTTTTGACGAAATAAGAGATTTTGACAGAAGAGTTAAAGACGCTGTAACAAACGCAACCTATGTTGTTGAACCTAAAATCGACGGGCTGTCTGTTTCTCTCGAATACCGCGACGGTGTATTTGTTCGAGGGTCTACAAGGGGCGACGGCTCTGTGGGCGAAGATATAACCGCCAACCTCAGAACTGTACGTGCAATACCGCTTCGTCTGAAAACAGATTTGCCGTTTATAGAAGTGCGCGGCGAAGTGTATATGCCTCACAGCGTTTTTCACAAATTAGTTGAAGAACAGGAATTAAATGAAGAAAAGCCTTTTAAAAATCCGCGCAATGCCGCAGCGGGAAGCCTGAGACAAAAAAACCCGAAAATTACAGCAAAAAGAAAGCTTGACATTTTTGTCTTTAATGTGCAGCAAATAGACGGTCACTCATTAAGCAACCACAAGCAGTCTCTTGATTATCTCAAAGAGCTCGGATTCAAAACGATTCCGTTCTATACCGAATTTAAAAATATTGACGGTGCAATAGATGAACTGAAACGCATAGCAGATGTTCGGTACACTCTCCCCTTTGACATCGACGGAGCGGTTATAAAGGTAAACGACTTTGAGAAACGGAGAATTCTCGGCAGCACAGCTAAATTTCCGAAGTGGGCCATTGCTTTTAAGTATCCGCCTGAAGAAAAAGAGACAAAGCTATTAAGCATTGAGGTAAATGTAGGCAGAACCGGCGTTCTGACTCCGACAGCGGTATTTTCACCTGTGCTTATAGCAGGATCAACCGTAAGCAGAGCGACACTTCACAATGAAGATTTCATTAAGGAAAAAGGTATTTGCATAGGCGATACAATAATTATACGCAAAGCCGGAGACGTCATACCGGAGGTCGTATCGGTAAAAGAGCACATTCCCGACGCAGTTCCGTACAGAATGCCGGAAATATGTCCGTCGTGCGGAGCAAAAGCCGTCAGAGAAGACGGCGAAGCTGCGATACGTTGCAATAACCCAGACTGTCCGGCACAGCTTCTGCGTATGCTCATTCATTTTTGTTCTCGCGACGCTATGGATATAGAAGGTCTCGGTGACGCTTTACTTAATAAGCTTGTAGAGCAAAATATGATAAAAACCGCCGCAGATATCTATTCGCTTGACTTCGACAAAATTGCCGAAATGGATAAAATGGGCAAAAAAAGCGCCGAAAATTTAAAGAAGGCCATTGAAAAATCAAAGGAAAACGATTTGAGCAAGCTGGTATTTGCACTCGGTATACGTCATGTCGGTGCAAAAGCCGCCAAGCTTTTATCCGATAATTTCAGAGATATAGACAGCATAATGAATTCGTCGGCAGAAGATATTTCAAAGATAGACGGCTTCGGCCTTGTAATGGCTCAATCCGTGGTTGATTTTATGTCTATGCCTCAATCACAAAAGCTTATTGCAGACCTTAAAGCTGCCGGGGTTAATATGAAAGCCGAGGATACTCATATTGACAACAGATTTTCGGGGAAAACATTTGTCCTTACCGGCACACTTACAAAATATACAAGAAGCGAAGCGAGCCGGATAATAGAAAACTACGGCGGCAAAGCCTCCTCATCGGTATCTAAAAAAACAGATTATGTTTTAGCCGGAGAAGCAGCAGGCAGTAAGCTTGCAAAAGCAACTGAACTTGGAGTTAAGATCATAAATGAAGATGAATTTGCCGAAATGATACAATGATATTTCTATTTATTCAAGCTTAATAAACAACATAAAAGAACGAGCAGATTTTTTAATAAAATCTGCTCGCTCTTTTCAAATGGATTTATGCGTTACTGTCGGAGTTTGGAATTGCGCCGAAATTTGAGTTGTCATTCAAAACCGCACCGTCTGTCTGTTGTTTGATATCCTCAGGCAACATTGATCCCGAAATGCACATGGCATATGCTGTTTTTTCATTTTCTTCTCCGACAATCTCAAAGGTCACTAAATAATCATCCTGAATACTAACTATATGACGCATTACCGAAACAGAATAGAGCTTGTCTATCACATTTTTATCGGTCGATTTATATTGATATTCGCCGCCCGGATATACAGACTGACCAAGTGCCTCTTTGCCCATTGATAATTTCGATACATATCTTGTGTAGTTGTTACTGTTATAAAGATCTGATATTTTAGAAACATACACAGCTTTAATATTATTTTTTGTGTTGAGTGCAGCATCCAAAAAGCCGAGTTCTTTTAAATATGCAACGGTTTCTTTCATATCGGGAGTGATATATATAACAGGTGTGGATTGTGAAGGAGTATCAACCTGGGCTACTCCGGTGGCATAGGCAAGGCCGCCTGAATAATATTCGCTTGACATATTAGAATCCTGTGCTTCAAAGGAATTCGGTGCTGCGGCAAAAGCCAGCGCGCCGTATGTCTCGGTAGGATTATAGAGCTTTGCAGGAGACAAGGTTGATATATCATTGTAAATATGAGCCAGAAGTTTTTTCCTTTCCTCGGAAGAAATTTCGAGCTCGGTACCAAACGCAGACTTGTTATAAAACGTAATTGTACTGCTGTCGTCCTGTAGTGCCCTTTTATAGGTATTAAAGTTGTATTGAGAGATATATTCAAGATCGCGCTTTTCCACGGCATTTTTATAAGCTTTTATATCATCCTTTGAATATTGATCTTCGGTTTTATATTTACCGAAAAAGGCATCATAAAGACGGGCAGTACGATAATCGGATTTGTCAAGGTCTAAAAGCATATTATAGATATCCTGATTCACTCCGTAATATGCGCGCTTAACCTGCTTTCCGTCATTTAGCGTATACACAATTTTGATGTACATGGGATGAATATCGCTGTTGTAGGTATCCGCAACCGTTAGCAAGCCGCATTTTGCGAGCGCATTATGAATATCCAGTATTTTTTGTTTATCGGCATCCGATTCAAATTCGCCGCTCGGATAAAAGCATCCGCTAAAGCTGAAATTGTTAAGTCCGTAATAGCTGCTGTCGGACTCTGCATCATCAGAGTAGCTTGTGTACCCCGATGTTATTTTTATATTGCTTATTTTTTCAATTTTCGGTGTTTTGCTCGCTGCTCCGAAATATCCGGTAGCAAAGAATGCAAATATCAACAGAGCCGCTGCAAGATGTATCGGAAGCTTATATAGACCTTTGGCAAAAAGCTTTAGGTTTCTTATAAATATAATATCCAACACAAAATATATAACTGCAAATATCAAGCAAGAGATTGCAAGCGACGGCCATTTGCCGATATATGTCGACGAAAAGCTGTATGCCAATACAAATCCGTAAAATCCGATTGTAAAGGTGCACAGGAAATTAAGCACATTGTTTTTGCCGATAAAGCCGCCTATTTCCGCTTTACGTTTTTTGTAAACAATCATAGCGCAGAAAAACAATACAACCGTTATTCCGAACCATAATAATATGCTTCTGAAATCCGGAGTGGTCCAATCAACTAATTTCCCTGTTTCGTATCCGGCTATTTTCCCCTTTGCATTGGCATACATATTTTGATATAAGCCTTTGGATAGATAGGTAAACGGTGTACACCACGGAAGCTTATTAAATATTGATTCTTCGCTGCCCGAATATCCCGACAGCGAAAAAACCACACCAAACGGCGTTCCCGGCACAAGTCTTATGATAAAAGACTGAACGCAATAAAGAATAATTGCGGGCATAGACACTATAATACCGGAAAATACCGCACCCTCAAAGACAGTTCCGACTGCGCTGAAAACCATCGCCGTAAGCGAATATGAAAGGGCTGACAAAGAAAATAAACCCAAGAAATAAAAAAGTGCGGAAAACAAGAGTTAGATGACATTCCGAGCTTTACGGTATTCATTATTACATCTGCCAATATCGGCAAAAAAATCGCAACCGCCATAAGCGTAAGTCCGGAAAGATACTTGGCTGTAAAAAGATGTGTCCGCTTTATGCCGAGACTGTAATAAACATTCATAGTCTTCTTTCCGGTCATAAACTTAAACGTCACTATTCCCATTATAATGCCAAGTATCAAAAAAGCAGCAATAAGTAAATAACGAAGATACTGCATATTATCGGTCAAATAAAAAGAGTAATCGTTTTTTACGTTATAGCTTTCAATTTTGCCTGACGCAGAGTCAGCGGCGACCTTTTTAAACAGCGCCTTAGCCGGTACATATACAAATGCCAACGCACCTATAAAAAACTGTATAAGTGCTACGGCAATGTTGCTTTTAAGACCTGTGCGATATGCAAAGCCGAAATTGTTTTTAAAAGATTTTTGAGAAGTCATAATTTGTTCCCTCCATTTCATCGAGAAATACCTCTTCAAGTGAAAGCGGCATAGGTTCAACCATTATCGGCGAAAGAGTATTAGCTTCGCAGCGATTTCTTTTTCACTGCCCTTAACTGTTATAAAAATGATTCTGCCGTCACGCTTGAACGACTTCACATTGATTCCGATACTCTTTATATCTTCCTCTGTAACATCATCCTTAAAAACAATACGAAATTTCGCTCTTCCCTCGCTCAATTCTTTTATAGACGAATCAAGCACAAGCTTTTTGCCGTTGATAAGGCCGAAATGGTCACAAAGCCCTTCAAGTTCATGAAGGTCATGTGAAGAAACGATAACAGAAGCATTTGTATCTGCCATATATTCATTAAGCAAATTCTTGATAAGTGCTCGCTTAGCAGGGTCAAGTCCGTCAAAGGTTTCATCAAAAAGAATAAAATCTGGCTTTGTGGAAATACCGAGTACTATCTCCGCCTGCCTTTGCATGCCCTTCGAAAATCCGTTGATGCGTGCTTTTGTGTCAAGACCGAACACCTCCGATAGCCTTCGGAATGTGTCAAAGCTGAAGTCAGGATAAAAGCCGTTATAAAACTTAGCCATTTTTTCCATATTAGCATACGGAGCGAAATAAATGTCATCAGGCACATAAAAACATATGCTGCTTCATTTTTGCATTGTCAAAAGCATTTTCTCCGTCGAGACGAACCTCTCCGCCGTCAGGCTTGTAAACTCCCGTTATAGTTTTTAAAAGAGTCGTTTTTCCGGCACCGTTATATCCGATAAGACCGTAAATAGAACCGTCACTGACCTTAAAATTTAAATCTTGTATAGCTGTGAAGTCTCCGAATTTTTTTGTAACATTAACAACCTCAATCAAGAGTTATTCCTCCTTTTGGTTTGGTTTACAAGCTCAATATATCATTATATATTTGTATCGTCAATTATAAACGCCGTTTTGTTATCATTTTTTAACAAAACGGCGTTTTATGAAAAAAATCTTAATATGATTGTAATAATTAAGCGATAAAAGTATGCATAACTCATACCGATTTTGCATAACAGTAATCCTTGTCGCTGTCAGTAATTTTAACAAGTATTGTTTTGCCTATTGTATCTTTGCTCACCTTAGCCATAACCGGAGTATAGTTTTCGGTATATCCGAATACAAAACCTTCCTTTCCGTGAGTTTCCGGAATGATACTTACGGTTTTACCGATTTGCGAGCGAAGAAAATCACTTCTGATTTTTTCGGCTGTAACGGCAAGCGCGGCAGCTCTTTTCTCTTTAACGTGCTTTTCGATTTGCGGTTTCATAAGAGCCGCCCGTGTTCCCGTGCGTACCGAATAAGGGAAAATGTGTATCTTCTCGAACCCGACTTTTTCTGCAAAAGCCACAGTCTCCTCAAAATCTTTTTCCGTTTCGGTCGGAAAGCCCACCATTATATCGGTAGTAAGAGTACAATTTTTAAAAGTGTTGCGAAGCTTCATTGCCAACTCGTAATATTCTTCGGCGGTATAATGCCTGTTCATTGCTTTAAGGGTAGAATCGCTTCCGCTCTGAAGAGAGATATGAAATTGAGGACAAAGCTTATCTATTTTGGCGAGATTGCAGAGAACCTCATCGGTAAGGTGGTCAGGTTCAAGTGAACCGAGACGGACTCTCTTTATGCCATCAACATCGGCGGCAGCCTTAACGGCGTCATAAAACCTTTCTCCAGTATCCTTACCATACGCAGAAAGATTGATTCCCACAAGTACAACCTCCGTAAAGCCGGAAGCCGCTAAAGCCTCTGTCTCTTTAACAATATCTTCAATCGGCTTTGAGCGGACCCTGCCCCTTGCCTTCGGTATAATACAATACGAACAAAACCTGTCACAGCCGTCTTCTATTTTTACTATTGCTCTTGTACGTTCGGAAAAAGCATTTATACTCGTTTTGTAAAACTTTTCTCCGGTACAATGCTGCTCAATATCAATCATTCTTTCATGTGAAGATAAGTAGCGGCGGAGCTTCGGAAGTATCTCTGCATTGTTTTTATTGCCGATAACTATATCAGCTTCCTCAAGTCCCTGAGCCATTTCCGGAAACGCCTGCGGCATACAGCCGGTAAGTATAACGATGCTGTTCGGATGATTATGTTTCAGTCTGCGAACAGTTTGGCGCGTTTTACGGTCGCTTTCCGATGTAACCGTACAGGAATTAACCACAAATATGTCGGCATCGTCATCAGATAAAGTTATTTCATATCCGTTTTTTAAAAAATCCTCGGTTATCGATTCGGTTTCATACTGATTAACCTTGCAGCCGAGAGTGTGCATTTTGACTTTCATTTTAGCTCCTAAAAATCCAATTTAAGCTAGTAACGTACTGTATTTTATTATTGTAACATAATAGTAAGTTTTTTTCCATACTCACGGTATATAAAACGCCTAAGCTCACAAAATATTTTCGGTGATTTTAATGGCAAAGACACGTGAATATGCATTTGTCTACCTATTCGGCGGTATTATGTACGGCCTTATGGAAGTAATATGGCGCGGACACACGCACTGGACAATGACTCTGACAGGAGGTACAGCTCTTTTAATACTGTATATAATCAATATCAAGATGAGTAACTGCAATATTTTTTTGAAATGCCTGATAGGTGCATCTGCAATAACATTGCTGGAGTTTACGGTAGGCGTTATTATAAATATTATATTAAAATGGAATGTTTGGGATTATTCAAATAGGCCATTGAATATTTTGTGACAGGTATTGCCCTCTTTTTTTTCT
>ENA-OQDM01000164-OQDM01000164.1-human-gut-metagenome-genome-assembly--contig:-NODE-164-length-45252-cov-4.333097_pt1 | contig 45252 bp, 39 predicted proteins | sample MGYA00242772_ERZ504605 | MGnify/ENA primary metagenome ERZ504605 (study PRJEB26092, sample SAMD00036348) | human gut metagenome | host: Homo sapiens | study: EMG produced TPA metagenomics assembly of... | reverse complement strand
TTTCCCATAGATCTCATAGATGAGCGGAAACAGGAGTTTGGGAGAACTGTAAGTTGCTTTTTTTTATAATTAAATCCCAAAGTTGCGTTTCCGTGGAAATTTCTTCAGGCAGCCCGTTGTTACGAATAATTTCTTCAATCTCTTTCGAGTGAAGATGGTAAGTATGGCGTGTATTGGCCATGTAATATCCTCCTATACTGTTGTGTGTATAATATTTGGAAAAATAAAAAGATTGTTGTTTTTATAATACTGAAAAAAGAAAAACAGAATAACAAATAGGTATATGTATCATAACATACGAGTAACGTAGATACAATAATTTGTTTTATAAAATTAAAGATATAGAAGCAGGTAAGTTACAACATCATTTGAAAAGGTTTTTAAGATATGAGAAGTGAAGTATACAGTTTTCTGGTAAACAGGCATCCGGGAATTTCATACCGGTATCATAAGATACATGATGATGCAACCGGTATGCGCAGAATGTTTTCCTGGGCATATTTGTTGTGGATAAATTTCGCATATTATGTATTGTTCTGTAGATTTCTCGGAAGAATTCCAGAGATGGAAATATATGAAAAACGCAAATTGATGATAAAAACCAGTGAATCCGAGGACACCAGAAAGATGCAGGGATTCTTTCTGTAGAGGATTTTGTCAGAAAAATCAAAGATTACGATGTGATCTCATTTGATATTTTTGATACATTGATTTTTCGCCCGTTTTCTTCTCCGACAGATGTGTTTTATCTGATTGGAGAAAAATTTGATTTCCTCGATTTTAAGAATTTACGTGTGTGGGCAGAATGGGATGCCCGGATGAAATGCAGACAAAAAAACGGACATACGGAAGTGTCGTTACAGGATATATGGGAAAATCTGGAGGAAGATACCGGCCTGAATGCAGAAGAAGGAATGCGGCTGGAGTGTGAGACCGAGGAAAAACTCTGTTATGCAAATCCGTATATGCTGCAGGTATGGAAACGTCTGCAGAAACTGGGAAAGCGCATGATCATTGTTTCGGACATGTATCTTCCACGCTCCTGTATTGAGAGAATACTGCAGAAAACCGGATATACGGGAGCCGAGCGTATTTACATCTCCAATGAGTATGGAGAGAATAAAGCCGGTGGAGATCTGTTCCACCGTGTGATCCGCGATTTTTCCGGTGCGCGTATTGTACATATCGGTGACAATCCACACAGTGATCAGAAAATGGCAAAGGCGAGCGGGCTGGATATTCTGCCCTATCAGAATGTAAATAAAAATGTGTTACTGTACCGTCCGATGGATATGTCATCGATGATCGGCGGGGCATACCGGGGGCTGGTATCCAATCATTTGTACAATGGATCAGAAAAATTCAGTATAGATTACGAATATGGATATGTGTATGGTGGATTGTTTGTTGTGGGGTATTGCCATTTTATTCATGAATATTATGAGCAGCATTATCTCGATCAGTTACTGTTTCTGGCGCGGGATGGAGATATTCTCCGCAGAGTTTACCAGAAATTATATCCCGATGACCGGACGGTATATGTCTACTGGTCACGGAAAGCGGCCACAAAACTGATGGCAGATGAGGATAAGCACGATTTTTTCCGGAGATTCATTTATCACAAGGTCAATCAAAAGATTACGATAGGGGAGGCTCTGCGTTCCATGGAATTGGAACAATTGCTTCCGGAACTTTCAGACTGGCAGGAAATATGGGATGTATGGGAACGAAAATCGGGTGCCGGCAGAAAGCAGAAATTTATTGATTTGCGGGCAGAGGATGAGCTGACAGACAAAAATGCATATCTGCTCCGACGGTTTATTGAGGCAAAATGGGAGCGGGTGATGACACATTATGAGGAACAGCAGGTTGCAGCAGAAAAGTATTACCGGGAGATTCTGCATGGATGTGAAAACGTAGCAGCGGTTGATATTGGCTGGGCGGGAAGCGGTGCGCTCGCGCTTTCCCATCTGGTGGAAAAGGTATGGGGGATGGATTGCCGGATCACAGGGATTGTTGCGGGGACAAATACCATTCATAATGCCCAGCCTGATGCGTCCGATCCATTCCTGCAGGATGGCAGGCTGGTGGCCTATCTGTATTCCGGACAGATGAACCGTGATCTGTTGAAAAAGCATGATCCAAATAAGGATTATAATGTGTTCTGGGAACTGTTGCTTTCTTCCCTGACACCTTCGTTTCAGGGATTTCATGATGGAAGATATCAGACAGAAAAGGAAAGCATTTATCTGGAAACGGTGGATATTACACTGGAATTTGGCAAATATGATTTTAATCCAGAGGGAATCGGGGAAATCCAACGGGGAATTTTGGATTTTGCAGAGCAGTATCTGGAGCATTTTGGAGCATTTCCCTATATGTTTCGGATTAGTGGAAGGGATGCATATGCACCAATGCTTGTGGCTGCAAGTTATGACGAACGCTATCTTAAGATGATAGAAAAAAGATTTCAATTGGAAATTGCGGTGAACTGATGAAGTTTACCGCTTTTTTATTTTCTTTCTGCAACAAAAAATACACCTCCGATACACTGTATAGATAGGAGGGCCTTCCATGGATGAACGTTTATTAGTAAAAAGGGCAAAGCGCGGGGATACCGCAGCGTTTGCCGAATTGTATGGGACAATTTATAAGAGGCTGTATCAGTTTGCGCTGTATACGCTTGGAAATACACAGGATGCGGAGGATGTGGTCAGTGCCGCTGTGATGGAAGCATTTGAAAATATCGGGAAATTGCGGAAGGAAGATGCTTTTTCCGCCTGGATGTATCGTATCGTGGCAAATATGTGCAAACAGAAAATGCGGGAATACTATCAACGGGGAGAAGAACTGACGGAAGAAAACGGTGGCTGGGACGGCTATGTATGGGGTGATACCCGTGAGGAATATATAGAAGTCCGGCGTGCATTTCTTACGATGGATGAGGAGGACCGCATGATTGTGGGAATGCATGTCTTCGGTGGATATAAGACGCGGGAGATTGCACAGATTCTTGCAATGAATGAGAATACTGTGCGGTCGAGAGAACATCGGGCGTTGCAGCGGATGGAAAAACAGCTGAAGGGATTGAGGTGAGAATATGCAGGAACAGAACCTGGAAGAATGGAAAGAGAAAATAGACAGATCCGCAGAGCAGATTACCGTGCCGGATACTCTGACACCCGGGGCGGTGCAGCAGATGCTGGAGGAGCGGAAAAATCGGACATCCGCAGGCAGGAAAGAACACAGACATTACCGGAGATTTGCCGGAATTGCTGCGGCAGTTGCAGTGCTGGTGATTGCGGTCGGAACCTATGGATGGAATAAGTATGGAACCGATGATGCGCAACCGAAAAAGGCTGCTCTTTCCGTAACAGAAACTGTCGACAGTACGCAGGATACAGAAAAGAAAGAACAAATCGGTGCATTTACTCTGGCAAAAAGTTACCAGGATGTATATGCAGCGGTACAGAAAAAATCCAATTCACAAAAGGAGTTGGCAGAAGGCACAGTGGATGATTTGTTTTTTGTGGAAGATACCGGTTCTGCCGAGGCGAAAAAAGAGTCATCCGGTACCCATTCCGACACCAATTTGCAGGTAAACGGTGTGGACGAGGGGGACATCGTCAAAAATGACGGAAATTATCTGTATGTGCTGAATGATGACCGGGTGACCATTGTGGATATTCGGGACAAAAATATGCGTAAGCTGTCGGAAATACGGCCGGAACTGACGGAAAATGACATCCTTTTGCAGCTATACGTGGATAATGACCGGCTGTATGTTATCAAGCAGGGATGGGAAACACAACAGGAGGAGATTCAGTCCGACAGCACGGAGGCTGACAATGATTCCGGTTTTATCGGATGTTACAAATATGAACCGGACGGAAATGTGAGTACAGTTCTTTTGACGTATGACATTTCCGAACGCGCAAATCCGGTATTAAGTGCAACCATGAAAATGGATGGAGCATACCAGAGTTCCCGTAAGGTTGGAAATTTTATTTATCTGTTTACTGACCGTTGGGTGTCCAGAGACGGAAAGAACTGGAAGGCTCAGGTCATTCCGGAAATTGCCGGGAAAAAAGCAGATGCCGGATGTTTTTATGTGCAGAAGAATGGGACAACAGAAGTCATTATGGCATCTGTAAATCTTAAAGAGCCATCGAAGGCTGCAGACCATATGGTGCTTCTCGACAGCGGACGACAGGTTTATATGGGAACGGATGCAATCTATCTGTATCAGATGGAATATGAGCGTGGAGAAAAGACAAAGATCGCCAAGTTTTCTTATAAGAATGGAATGTTTTCAGCAATTGCAGAAACAACCGTAAAGGGGGCGATCCGGGATACGTTTGCTATTTCGGAAAGTGGGGGAGAACTTCGTATTCTGACAACAGATTCCCAAAATTCTTTATCCGGAAACCGCCTGTATCTGCTGGATGCGGATCTGAAAAAAGAGGGATTGCTGGAAAATATTGCAAAGGGAGAAGAGATTTATGCGGCACGGTATCTGGGAAATATAGCATATTTCATTACTTATCATAATACCGACCCGTTGTTTGCAGTAGATATTTCCGATCCGGCACATCCGAAGCCGCTGGGAAATGTGAAGATGACAGGATATTCCGATTATCTGCACCCGTTTGGAGATGGACTGTTGCTTGGCATCGGCTATGAAACCGATGCTAAGACAAGCGAGAAGACAGGGGTAAAACTGACAATGTTTGATATCTCCGATCCGATAAACCTCAGGATTTTGGATTCTGTGACGATAAACGAAGATTTCTGTAGTGCCGCAGAGAATTACAAGTGTGCATTTGTAGATACCGGACGTGGACTGGTCGGATTTGCGACAGAGACCTGGACCAAAACCAATTATAACAGGTATATGCTGTTTCAGTGGGATGGAACGTCTTTTGTAAAGAAAATTTCCTTAAAGAGAACACAGCAGAAAATGGATACGTGGACCGGTGCAGAACAGATGAGGGGACTTTCTTCGGGTGACCGTTTTTATGTGCTTCATGTGGAACGGGATGATTTTTCACTTATTTCGTATGATATGAAAAATGATTTCCAGGAGATTGAGACCCAAAAATATTAAAAAAGCATAAAAAATGAGATAAAAATGAAACTTTTTTGCACATTTTTCTTGAAAAAGGTTTTACTTATTGTTAAAATATGTTATAGTTAAGTAACAAAGTTGTAACAAATTGGAGGAAGTGCATTGAAGTTTAAGTTTACATGGGGCAGAAAGCTGATCGCAGGTATTTTGCTGGCGGCAGTTGTAGTAGGGGGTACTGCAGCACCGGCAGAAGCAGCATCGAAGAATCATACCGCGGTTGTGGCACAGGATAATTACCGGAAAACATTGTGTAAGGGATTTTTGGGAAAGAGTTATGGCAGTGTGGTTGATGGAATCCGCTGTGACTGCAGTGGATACACACGGGCAGCCCTGAATCGTCTGGAGAGTAAGGGACGGAAAGGGACTGCACTGAAAAATGTCAGTGTTGGAGCACATTGTACCAGAGACTGGGTAAGCGGATCGAGTATTTCGTATACAACAGGGGTTGCAACAAAGGGTGCGATTCAGTGGAATTCCGGCACAAAGAAGTCTATTGGAAGAAAAAGCAGTGGGAAAAGCCTTTCCCAGTTGGAACTTGGAGATGTAGTTGTTTATGGAAAGGGTGGTTCTTCCTCCCATATAGCCATATATTTCGGAGAATTTTCTTCAATGGAAGCGGTAAAGGATTATCTGGAAGATATTGGGGTTTATGAGAAAGGAACGATTAAGAGATCTGCAGGAGATAAGTACAGTTACAGTGGCCGCACGATTGTGCATAAGTATGGAAACAGTAGGTACTGGCGGATTCATTCTACATGCAGCGGAATTATGATTGACAATGATATTGCAGGAACCAGCAGATACACATCTTCCTTTGGTCAGTGGAAATGGACCTTTGATACGGGAATTGAAGTAGAATAAAAGAACAGATAAAAAGCCCTGCGTTTTCGGAATTTCCGAAAGCGCAGGGCTTTTTTATATGTGCAGATACTTAATCCACCAGTTTATCCAGTTCTTTGATGTATTCGGTTTCGCTTGAGAACTGATGGTTTGCTTTCTTGGCATACAGACCGACCGCTGTCTGGGATTTCTTGATTGCCTGCATGGTTCCGGCTCCGGCGACGCATCCGCCCGGACAAGCCATGCCTTCGAGCAGATAACCCGGATATTTGCCTAATGTGGCAAGCTTTAAAAGCTGACGGCATTCCTTTAATCCTTCGGCATTTGCCACCTTGATCTCCTGTTCCGGATGATCCCGTTTGATGACATCTACGACAGCCTGTGCAACGCCACCGGCAACGGCAAAGTTTCTTCCGTCGGTGGAAGCGTCACTTACACCATCCGGATCTTCTTCCATGTTTTCCAGATCCACATGTTTTGCATCAAAAATACCGGCCATTTCTTCAAAGGTGAGCACGAAATCTACTTCACTGCGGACGCTGCGGCGCATTGCTTCGAGTTTTTTAGCCGCACATGGTCCAATAAAGACAACCTTCGCATTTGGGTTATGCTTTTTGATAAGACGTGCAGTTAATGTCATCGGAGTCAGTGCCATGGAAATACAGTTGGCGTGATCCGGGAATAATTTCTTTGCCATGACAGACCATGCCGGACAGCAGGAAGTTGCCATGAATGGAAGTTCATCCGGCACTTCTTTTAAGAAATCTTCTGCTTCCTGCTTTGCACACAGATCCGCACCGATTGCTACCTCAAAAACGTCTGCAAACCCGAGTTCTTTCATGGCAGCACGCAGCTTGCCAGGGGTAACCTTTGGTCCGAACTGACCGACAAATGCAGGAGCGACAGCTGCATAAACCTTTTCACCGGACTGGATGGCACGGATTGTCTGGAAAATCTGGGATTTGTCAGCAATGGCACCGAACGGGCAGTTTACTAGACACTGACCGCAGGAAACACACTTGTCATAATCGATATTGGCTTTGCCGTTTTCATCTGAAGTAATGGCATCCATACCGCATGCTTTGGCACATGGACGTTCCTGAATGATAATGGCGTTATAGGAGCAGACACTTGCACAGCGGCCGCACTTGATACATTTCTCCTGGTCAATGATAGATCTGCCGGTGGTACGGTCTAAGGAAACCGCTCCTTTCGGGCATACTTCCATACAGGGATGTGCCAGACATCCCTGACAGCCGTCTGTTACGTGCACACGTTTTGTGGGACAGGCATTGCAGGCAAATTTAATGACATTAATGAGAGGCGGAGTATAGTAAGTTTCTGCCTGGTCAGCAGCTTCAATGCCATCGGATACCGGGGCATGCTCTGCTGCACTGCGGTTTGGCAGGCCCATTGCCAGACGCAGGCGTTCGCCTACAATTGCACGCTCCAAAAATACATCGTTTCTGAAATTTCCGGTTTCTCCTGGAATAATCTTATATGGAAGTTCTTCCATACGTTCCTTTACAGGCCATTCGGTATGATAAGCCATACGGGCTACTTCTGCAAAAATTTTGTGACGGATTTCCTGAATTCGGGTTTCAACACCTCTCATGATAATTCCTCCTTGTGTTTGTAATGGATCATTGTAAAATAAAATTTTCTGCATTTCTATAAGATAATACCAAGAAACTCACAGAAAAACCTGTTTTGTCATATTCCGGGGATATTGTAGCAAATAATACACATACTCTCAATAAGTATGCTGTTCTTTTTACAAAACATAATAGGCTTTTGACATGGTGTGAAACAATTGTACTGTAAACTGCTAGGTAGAAAGGACAGGGAGGGGGACACCAATGGCAACCCAGCGATTTCTCCTGCATTTTAGAGGCTGTTGGAATTTTTTCGATTTTCAGCAAGCCTCGTACATGGATGTATGAGGCAGGTGGTCACTGAGCCCGGAAGGCGAATGACCACCGGTTGCGTCTGCCTGATAGCAATTAAAACAAAAATTCCTACAGCCTCTTAATTGCAAGGAGCATGAGCCGGGTTGCCATTGGTGTCCCCCTCCCCTGTCCTTTCGAGCCATAGCCGCCTTGTTCAATAACATGACATTATGCACAAAATCCCCATGTTGTTTTTGTGAATGATTTTGACGGAAAGTGATTGACGATGACAGAAAATGTAACTATAATAAGAACCATCAAATGAACGATTTTGAAAGATTGTGAACGAAAAAGAAAACAAAGGAGTGAGGCATATGCTTGCAGAAGAACGATTTTCAAGGATACTGTCCATAATAGAAGCGGAGGGAAGTGCCACAATACAGGAACTTATGACTGCACTTGACGCTTCAGAATCAACCGTCCGCCGGGACTTAATCACAATGGATGAGAATGGTCTTCTGACCAAGGTGCATGGCGGTGCAATCGCCAGACGGCCGAGTGTGAGTACACATGATGAGGATGTCAGAAACCGTAAGACGATGAATGCGGAACAAAAGAATGCAATTGCAAAGTATGCAGCATCCCTCATCCGCCCGGATGATTTTGTTTATCTGGATGCCGGAACATCCACCGAGGCGATGATCCCTTTTATTAAGGAGACACAGGCGGTGTTTGTGACAAATGCCATCGGCCATGCAAAGCTTCTGGCGGAAAAGGGCTGCCGTGTTTATCTGCTGGGAGGCGAATTCAAATCCCAGACAGAGGCGATCGTCGGGGAGGAAGCCATGGAGATGCTTTCCAAGTATAATTTTACCAAAGGATTCTGGGGAACGAATGGAATCAGCGTCAGCAAAGGATATTCCACCCCGGAGATCAAGGAAGCCATGGTAAAGAAATATTCCATGAAGAATTGCAAACGCTGCTATATTCTGGCAGATGCCAGCAAGTTTGACCAGCTTTCCAGTGTGAAATTTGCTGATTTTGAACAGGCAACCATCTTAACAACGGAGCTGTACAAGCCGGCACTTAAAAAATCAAAAATATTGTGGAGGTGAAAGAATGATCTATACCGTAACATTTAATCCATCCATTGATTACATTGTAAATGTGGACAACTTTATGACCGGTGTGGTCAACCGTACCAGTAAGGAAATTATTTTTCCGGGTGGCAAAGGAATCAACGTTTCCATGGTACTGAAAAATCTTGGGGAAGAAAGCACCGCACTTGGTTTTATGGCAGGATTTACCGGAGATGCCATTACCCGTCTCCTGCAGGAGAAAGGTGTTACCGCAGATTTTATTCACGTTACCGAGGGATTGTCCCGTATCAACGTAAAACTCCGGGCACAGACCGAGACGGAAATCAACGGACAGGGACCAAAGATTGCATCTGAAGATATTCGGAAACTTTACGGAAAACTGGATGCATTGCAGGATGGCGATACACTGGTACTTGCCGGAAGCATTCCGGACACAATGCCGGAATCCATGTATATGGATATTATGGAGCATCTTCAGAATAAAAAACTGAACATTGTGGTAGATGCGACCAGAGATCTGCTGATGAATGTACTCGCGTATCATCCGTTTTTGATCAAACCGAACAATCATGAGCTGGGAGAGATTTTCCACACGATCATCAATGACAAAGATGACGTTGTGAAATATGCGAAACGCATGCAGGAAAAGGGTGCAAGAAATGTTCTTGTTTCCATGGCAGGTGACGGAGCCGTCCTTGTGACGGAAGACGGTCAGGAGTTCCGGGCAGATGCACCGAAAGGAAAGCTCGTCAATTCGGTAGGCGCCGGAGATTCCATGGTGGCTGGTTTTATATATGGATATTTAAATGGTGGCAGCTATGCAGATGCATTCCGCTATGGTGTATGTACCGGAAGTGCCAGTGCTTTTTCCGAAGAACTGGCAACAAAAAAGGAAGTACTTGCATTGATGGATGCAAATCAAAAATTATTTTAAGGAGGGTATACTATGAGAATCAGAGATTTGCTTGCAGCCGAGAGCATTGAACTGAATGGTTCTGCAGCCGGAAAACAGGATGTTTTAAACAAAATGGTTGATCTCATGGCAAAAAGCGGAAAAATCCGCGATGTGGAAACTTACCGCAAGGGGGTTTTTGCAAGAGAAGAAGAAGGAACAACCGGAATTGGAGAGGGAATTGCGATCCCACACTGCAAGTCAGATGCTGTGAAAGCACCGGGACTGGCAGCTATGGTAGTAAAGGATGGCGTAGAGTTTGACGCGTTAGATGGAGCACCTGTCAATTTACTGTTTCTGATTGCAGCTCCAAACACCGAGGATAATGTACATCTGGAGGTGCTCAGCAAACTTTCCGTACTTCTGATGGATGAGAATTTTACCAACGGACTGAAAAATGCAAAGACCGTAGACGAATTCTTAAAAGTCATCGATGATGCGGAAAGCGCAAAAGATGAGGATGAAAAAGAAGATGAAACTGGGGCAAAATACAAGGTACTTGCCGTAACCGGATGCCCGACCGGAATCGCACATACTTATATGGCAGCGGAAAGCTTAGAGAAGCATGCAGCTGAGATGGGAATCACGATTAAGGTAGAGACCAGAGGTTCCGGCGGAGCCAAGCATGTGCTTACCGATGAAGAGATCGCAGGAGCGACCGCAATCATCGTTGCAGCTGACACCAAAGTTCCGATGGACCGCTTCGATGGAAAGAAAGTCATTGGGTGCAAGGTTGCAGACGGCATCAACAAGGCAGAGCAGCTGTTAAACCGTGCCGTGGCCGGGGATGCACCTGTCTACCATGCGGCAGAGGGCAGCAGAAAAGAAGAAAAAGCAGAGGGTGGTTCTACCGCACACATGATTTACACACACCTGATGAGTGGGGTATCCCACATGCTTCCGTTCGTTATCGGCGGCGGCATCATGACAGCGATTGCATTTCTGATCGATACCCTGATGGGCTATGGTGCAACCGGTGGATCGGCATTCGGTTCCTGTACGCCGTTATCGGCATTCTTCAAGTATGCCGGAGGACTGGCAATGGGACTGATGGTTCCGGTGCTTGCAGGTTACATTGCATACTCGATCGCAGACCGGCCGGGACTTGCAGTTGGTTTTACGGGCGGTTTGTTAGCCTCGAGTGGTAACGCATTAGTCACCGGTTACAACTGGGCGGATTCCACAACCGGTTTCCAGAAATTTATCGCAGACTTTGCATTCCAGGGTGCTAACGGCGGTAACACCGTTTCCGGTTTCCTTGGCGGAATTTTAGCCGGATTCCTTGCCGGATTTATTGTACTGTTCCTGAAAAAAGCGTTTTCAAAACTGCCGGCTTCCTTAGACGGAATCAAGCCGACTCTGATTTATCCGTTGCTTGGAATTTTAATTATCAGTATTTTAATGTGCTTCATCTTTAACCCATTGATCGGACTGATCAATACCGGACTGAGCAACGGACTGACCGCAATCTCTGATGCGGGATACATCACCGTACTCGGACTGATCCTCGGAGCAATGATGGCGATCGACATGGGTGGTCCAATCAACAAAGCCGCTTATGTATTTGGTACCGGCGTACTGGCAACTGCAAGCCAGATGATTGAAAAAGGCGCACAGCCAGGTGATCCGGCGGTTCAGGCATGCTACATTGCCATGGCTGCAATCATGGTTGGTGGTATGGTTCCTCCAATCGGAATCGCACTTGCCTGCCAGTTCTTCCCGAAGAAATTCACAAAGGAAGAACGTGGATCAAAGGTATCCAACTTCGTTATGGGTGCTTCCTTTATTACCGAGGGTGCCATCCCATTTGCAGCAGCAGATCCGCTTCACGTAATTCCATGTACCTTGGTTGGCGCAGGAGTTGCCGGATTTTTATCCGCACTGTTTAAGTGCACACTGATGGCTCCGCACGGTGGAATCTTTGTATTTGCAACGGTAGGCCATCCACTGTTATACATCCTTGCATGGGCTGTCGGCTCTGTTATTACAGCCGTAATGCTTGGCGTAATCAAAAAGGATGCAGCATAATAAAACCATTTGACAGGAGATACACAAAAAGCTTCCTTCGGAAATGGAGGAAGCAACAACAAAAAGAAAAGGAGAATGATCATGAAAGAATTTACGTATACCATCAAAGACGAGCAGGGAATTCACGCAAGACCTGCAGGAGAACTGGTGAAAGCCGCAGCCGCATATCCATGCAAAGTAACCATCAGTAAAGATGGTAAGGAAGTTGACGCCAAGAGAATCCTTGGAGTTATGGGACTTGGTGTTAAATGCGGACAGGAAATCGTATTAAAGACGGATGGAGATCAGGAAGAGGAAGCAATCGCAGCACTTGGCAAATTCTTAGAGGAGAAGCTGTAAGATAGGTTTTTAGAACTTTTCGCAGAGAATGAATCAGGAAAAGGATGAGGTGACGCTATGACAATTCAGGGCAAAAGCGTATACAGCGGGGTGGCCATCGGCCGCCTTGCCATTTATCAGAAATCAGAAAATCAGGTGAAGCGGGAGAAAATAACCGATACCGCAAAAGAAATCAAACGTTTTGAAGATGCCAGGGAGACAGCGAAACAGCAGTTGGCGGGACTTTATGAAAAAGCGTTAAAGGAAGTCGGTGAAGTCAACGCTGCAATTTTTGAAGTACATCAGATGATGCTGGAAGATCTCGATTACGTAGAATCTATCACAAATATGATCGAGGTCAGCAGGTAAATGCCGAATATGCCGTGGCATCCACAGGAGATACGTTCTCCGAAATGTTTGCGGCGATGGATGATGACTACATGCGCGAGCGTGCAGCCGATGTCAGGGATGTGTCTAATCGCGTGGTTTCCATTTTACAGGGCAACGGAGGAAATGGTCTGGACGCCGATGAACCGGTGATTTTACTTGCCGATGATCTGGCACCGAGTGAGACGGTACAGCTTGATAAATCAAAGGTACTTTCTTTTGTTACCCGTCATGGTTCCACCAATTCCCATACCGCGATTCTGGCCCGTACTATGAATATTCCGGCATTGATCGGAGTAGATTTTCCGGAAGACGTCAATGGAAAAATGGGTATTGTGGATGGTTATGAAGGAAAAATCATCATCGATCCACCGGTATCTGTGATGGAGGCTTATCAGAAGAAAAAAGCAGAGGACGAAGAAAAGAAGCGTCTGCTGCAGGAGCTCAAAGGCAAAGAAAACATCACAAAGGATGGAACAAAAATTAACCTGTATGCCAACATTGGAAGTGTCGGGGATGTGGCATCGGTACTGGCAAATGATGCCGGCGGTATCGGCCTGTTCCGAAGCGAATTCCTTTATCTGGAAAGCAAGGATTATCCGACGGAGGAAGAACAGTTTGCAGCATACCGCAAGGTAGCTGAGGCAATGGCAGGAAAGAAAGTCATCATCCGTACACTCGATATCGGTGCGGACAAGCAGGTGGATTATTTCGGACTCGACAAAGAAGATAATCCGGCAATGGGTTACCGTGCGATCCGTATCTGCCTTGACCGCCGCGAGGTATTCAAGACACAGCTTCGTGCACTGTATCGGGCAAGCTATTACGGAACCATCGCCATCATGTTCCCGATGATCATTTCTGTCACAGAGGTACAGACCATAAAGAAGATCATCGAGGAAGTGAAAAAAGAACTGGATGAGGAAAAGATTCCGTACAAGGATGTCGAGCTTGGTATTATGATAGAGACTCCGGCAGCCGTCATGATGTCCGAAGAACTGGCACAGGAAGTGGATTTCTTCTCTGTCGGAACGAATGATCTGACACAGTATACACTGGCGATCGACCGGCAGAATCCAAAGCTTGATAACATTTATGATTCCCATCATCCGGCAATCCTTAAGATGCTTAAGATGATTGTGGACAACGGTCATAAGGGTGGCTGTTGGGTTGGTATCTGTGGCGAACTTGGCGCAGACACGACACTGACTGAGACATTTCTTAGTATGGGATATGATGAGCTTTCTGTCAGCCCGTCCATGATTTTAAAGGTTCGGCAGGAGATCCGTTCACTGGATCTGAAAGCTTAAAAGGGTGGCTGACTTAACAGCCGATACAAGGGAGTATTTTATATAGTAAACGGAAAAACCGGTGCATCGTCTGGGAGGCACCGGCTTTTTTCTGTCTGGAATACTATTGGAATTTCGCATGTTTTTCTGTATAATTGAGGAAGAAAGTACGCAAGATAATATGCAAGATAATTCATACACGGGTAATGTCTTTATGGAAAACAGTCACAACGAACCAAAATACATAGAAGTAAGGGGCGCGTGTGTCCACAACTTAAAAAACGTAAATGTAAATGTCCCTCTGCATCAGATTGTCGGGATTGCAGGCGTATCCGGCTCCGGAAAATCGTCGTTAGCACTTGGCGTGTTGTATGCAGAAGGCTCCAGACGGTATCTGGAGTCGCTTTCGACTTACACCAGAAGGCGCATGACCAGAGCGGCAAAAGCACAGGTCGACGAAGTGCTGTATGTCCCGGCGGCGCTGGCCCTGCATCAGCGTCCGGGCATTCCGGGCATCCGCAGCACGTTTGGAACGGGAACCGAACTGTTAAACAGCCTGCGGCTGATGTATTCGCGGCTCGCGTCGCACCGGTGCCCGAACGGGCATTATGTTCCGCCGACACTGAAAGTTGCGGCAGAACAGGAGATCATCTGTCCGGAGTGCGGCGAACGTGTCCATGCGCCGAGTGCGGAGCAGCTTGCCTTTAATTCACAGGGAGCCTGCCCGAAGTGTGGCGGTACGGGAAGTGTCCGGACGGTGGATCTGGATTCGCTTGTACCGGACGATTCGATCAGTATTGATGAGGGTGCGGTTGCACCGTGGAACAGCCTGATGTGGTCGTTAATGACTGACGTCTGCCGGGAGATGGGCGTGCGCACCGACATTCCGTTTAAAGATCTGACCGATGAAGAAAAGGATATCGTCTATCACGGTCCGGCGGAGAAAAAGCATATTTTTTACAAAGCAAAGAAATCCAATCAGGCAGGAGAGCTGGATTTTACCTATTACAATGCGGTATACACCGTAGAAAATGCTCTGGCAAAAGTAAAAGACGAAAAGGGCATGAAGCGGGTGGAGAAGTTTTTGAAGGAGGAAGTCTGCCCGGAGTGCGGCGGAAGCAGGCTGTCGGAGGCAGCCCGTGCACCGAAACTTTGTGGGATCGGACTGGCGGAAGCCTGCAAAATGACGCTGAAAGAGCTGGTCGAATGGGTGGCGCATGTGCCGGAATCCCTGCCGAAAGAGATGCGTCCGATGGCGGAATCCATCTGCGAGTCGTTTAAGACCGTTGCAAAAAGGCTCATGGATCTGGGACTTTCTTATCTTTCCCTCGACCGGGCGGCGGCAACGCTTTCAACTGGGGAACGGCAGCGCATGCAGCTTGCGCGGGCGGTGCGGAACCGCACGACAGGCGTGTTGTATGTGCTTGATGAGCCGTCGATCGGTCTGCACCCGTCAAATATCGTGGGACTGAATGCCGTGATGCATGATCTGATCAAAGATGGAAACTCAGTGCTTTTGGTCGATCACGATACGCAGATTTTATCGGAGGCGGACTGGGTGATTGAGATGGGACCGGAAGCCGGAGCGGGCGGTGGATATGTGATCGCAGAGGGCAGTATTCCACAGATCATTGCCAATAAAAACTCCATGATCGGACCATTTCTCGCAAAGACAAAGGATCTGCGCATCCGTCAGCCGATCGCACCGGAGGAACTGTTTGCCCTTGGAAAACTGCATCTTTCCACCGACCGCATCCATACGGTAAAGCCGCTGGAGGTGGACATCCCTAAGGGCAGGCTTACCGTGGTGACCGGGGTATCCGGTTCCGGAAAGACCACGATGGTTCTCGAAAGCCTGATTCCGGGGCTGCAGGCGCAGCTGAACGGAGAGCATCTGCCGAAACATGTGAAAGATCTTTCGGCAGAGGGCATCGCCCATGTGAAGCTGATCGATGCGTCACCGATTGGAATCAATGTCCGTTCCACGGTCGCAACCTATGCGAATGTACACGACGAACTCCGGAAGATTTTTGCCCGGACCGCGGATGCGAAAAACCGGAAATACAAGGCGGGCGATTTTTCCTATAATACCGGAAAATTAAAGTGTCCGGTCTGTGACGGAACTGGACAGATCAGCCTCGATGTGCAGTTTCTGCCGGATGTGGATGTGCCGTGTCCAGAGTGCAATGGTTCCCGGTATGCAAAAGAGGCATGGGAGATCGGCTATGAAAACAAACAGGGAAACCGCTATTCCCTGCCGGAATTGATGGAGATGGATGTAAATACCGCTTTGCAGGCAACCGCGGATTTAAAGGTTGTGCATCAGCGGCTGGAAGTGCTCAAAAATCTGGGACTGGGCTATCTGACGCTGGGCGAGGAAACGCCGAGCCTTTCCGGCGGAGAGGCACAGCGGCTGAAACTTGCCAGCGAAATGGGAAAAGGACAGTCGGATTCGGTGTTTGTGTTTGATGAGCCGACGATCGGGCTGCATCCGCTGGATGTGCAGACGCTGCTTAGCGTGTTTGATGCGCTGGTTGACAATGGGGCGACGGTGCTGGTCATTGAGCACGATCTCGATGTGATCCGCAACGCCGATTATATCATTGATATGGGGCCGGGCGGCGGAGATGACGGCGGCCGGGTGATTGCAACTGGGACACCGGAGGAGATTGTGGGAAATGAAGATAGTGTTACGGGACGGTATCTGTGCAATTTGCTTTTGTAGAGTAAATCAGCCATGTGTATTTTGGGGAATATGCATGGCTGTTTTTATGGCTTATTGTCTAAAAATAATGAATATCGGGTGACTATTGAGCTTGTGCAAAAAAATTCGTTACATAAAAAAGAAAATCCGGAAAATCTGCCAGAACACTTATCACAATACCAAAACATGAACCGATCAAAAAAGTATATGTAGAAATGGTAAGGCAGATTGTAGAAAGCGAGGCGGAGAATGATGAAGACGCTGAATGATTATATGGCAATGTCCTATCGTATGGAAATTATAGAAGATAAGGATGAGGGTGGATTTGTGGTTTCTTATCCGGATCTGCCAGGGTGCATTACCTGTGGAGAAACTGTAGAAAGTGCAGTAGAAAATGCGTTAGATGCAAAAAAGGCATGGCTTGAAGCTGCATTAGAAGATGGTGTAGAGATTCATGAGCCAGATAGTCTGGAGGATTATTCCGGGCAATTCAAATTGAGAATTCCACGAAGTCTGCACAGATCGTTGGCAGAACATTCCCAGAGAGAAGGAATCAGCATGAATCAGTATTGTGTATATCTTCTTTCCAAAAATGATGCGGTGTTTTCAAAATAAGATGATGCAGCAAAAATGTAAATGAAATGCTTTTCAGTTGCGTGAATTGATGAATATAGATTGCAGATAAGAAACAGAAATCAGCAAATCAGCGGGTACAATATGCCCGCTGATTTTTTCGCAAAAGAAAGTTACAAACTGGAATATCATCATTTTTCAATGACGCGATGATTTAACCATTTCCGGGAGTGGAAACGGATGGAGAAAATGATCGCGCGCAGCGTCCAGTCGGAAAACATACCGATCCAGACAGCAATCGGACCGAATCCCCATACCCGGCAGAGATAAATGCACAGGCTTACCCGGCACAGCCACATGGTGCAGCAGGAGGTAATCATGGAGAATTTTACGTCACCTGCAGCGCGCATGCCATAGGGTGGGATAAAGGAAAGTACCCAGGAAACTGGCTTTACGATCGTGATGAAGCTTATCATGAAAAAGCACAGTTTTGCGCTGGCAGGTTCCATTCCGGCAAGCATGGTAATCGGTTTGGTCAGTGCAAAAACGAGCAGGCAGCTTGCGATGATGACTGCCTCTGACAGCCAGGACAATTTCTTAATATAATAGATGGCCTCATCTTTGCGCCCTGCACCCAGGCACTGACCGACCACGGTCATCAGTCCGATTCCGATGCCTATGGCAGCAATACCGTTTAAGTTTTCCAGAATATTGGTCATTGCCTGCGCGGCAATCGCTACGGTTCCAAGTGTGGAAACCGTAGACTGGATGGCAAGTTTACCGAACTGGAACATACTGTTTTCAATACCGGACGGAATTCCGATAAACAGGATTTTTTTAATCAGATACCAGTCGGGGCGGATGGAAAAATAATTGCGGATACAGATCGGGGCATTGTCATTGCGCAGCTGCCAGATAACGACGATGGCACAGAAAATACGTGATACCAGAGTGGATATCGCCGCACCTTCGACGCCCATGCCAAGTACAAAGATCAAAATCGCATTTCCGCCAATGTTCATAAAATTGGAAATAACCGAGATGATCATCGGATTGCGGCTGTTGTTCTGGGAGCGCATAATTGAAGCACCGGCATCGTACAGTCCGATAAACGGAAACGATAACAGGGTAAAGAAGAAATAAATCCGGGAATTGGTCATGACATCGCGTTCTACTTTCCCAAAGATTACATGAAGCAGCGGATCACGGAATATCAGACAGAAAACGGATAAAGTTACAGACAGAATGACCATGACAAACAAAACCTGCCGAGCAGAACGGTTGGCATTTTTTTTGTTCTGGCTGCCGAGATACTGGGAGCACAGGATCGCGCCCCCGGCAGATAAGGCAGACAGTGCCTGAATGACAAGAATATTGATGGAATCCACCAGGGAAACGGCAGAAATTGCGGCAGAGCCGACATTGCTGACCATCATGGTATCGGCGGTCCCCATTAAAGAAGAAAGCAGTTGTTCCACAATAATCGGGATCAGCAGCTTTCGTAAGTCCAAATTGTTATATAAATGCTGTGTGTTATCGTGCATAAATGAAATCCTCTTTTCTTACTTCCAGATATATTTTAGCACGATATTTTTCAATGGGAAAGGGAGTATTCGATTAATGATTGCATTGCCCGGTGTGCGGTGCGGAGTCAGTTATAATTTTGCGACTTGACAAGTATGATAGTTTCATCCTATTCTTAAATACAGGCAATTGCGAAACCGGTGCAGCGCATAACGTTCGTACCTGTTTCGCAATCGCCTGTATAGAAACGAAGAGGAAGGAACTCCCATGGAACAACATAAAACCGGCACACTCTATCTGTGTGCCACCCCGATCGGCAATCTTGAGGATATTACATACCGTGTACTGCGGACACTCAAAGAAGTGGATCTGATCGCAGCAGAGGATACGAGAAACTCCATCCGGCTGCTCAATCATTTCGAGATTAAGACACCGATGACCAGCTATCACGAATACAACAAAATCGATAAGGCCTACCAGCTTGTCGCAAAAATGCGTGAGGGTAAAAACATTGCATTAATTACAGATGCAGGGACACCGGGCATTTCCGATCCCGGGGAGGATATTGTGCGCATCTGCTATGAAGAAGGCATTCCGGTCACTTCGCTGCCGGGCGCAGCCGCCTGTATCACCGCACTGACCATGTCGGGACTTCCGACACGCCGGTTTGCATTTGAGGCGTTTCTTCCCAAGGATAAAAAGGAGCATCAGGCGGTGCTTGAAGAATTAAAGACCGAGACACGTACGATTATTATCTATGAAGCACCACACCACCTTGTGCGCACTTTGCAGGAACTTTCGGATACCCTCGGCGGAGACCGCAGGCTTACCATCTGCCGGGAACTGACCAAGCGGCATGAAGAAAAAATGCAGACCACGTTTGCGGACAGTATGGCATATTATGAAGTCAATGAACCGCGCGGGGAATATGTCCTCATCATTGCCGGCCGTTCCCGCGAAGAGATGAAAAAGGAGGAACAGGCCGGATGGGAAGCGCTTTCCCTGGAGGAACACATGGCGCATTACGAGTCCCAGGGGATTGACCGCAAGGAAGCCATGAAACGTGTTGCAAAAGACCGTGGGGTCAGCAAGCGCGATATCTATCAGGCACTGTTAAAATAAAAAAGATCAATGGACTTTATTTTAACTGATCCCGCACGGTTTCTTCGAGAACGGAAAAAGGCGAAGGACCGGTGCGAAGGATTGCTTCGTGAAATGCAGACACCGAAAAGCTTTTGTTTTCGAGCGCAAGCTGTTCACGCATCTGGCGGAATTTCAGATAGCCAACATAATATTTTAGGTAGTTTCCCGGTTCTTCGAGGATCAGATCCGTGATTTTGTTTACCGTGGCAGTATCATCTACGCCGTATTCGCTCCAGAATGCGGCGGTTTTTTCTTTTTCCCATCCAAAATAATGAATCCCGATATCCGCTGTGGCATAGAGACTGAGTGTTGCAGCCTGGTTGTGCTGTAACAGGGAGGCAAGATCCGGGTTAAGTCCGGCATAATAAAAAGCCTGCATTTCGGTGTAGGTTGCCCAGCCTTCGGTGTAACCAGGATAGTTGAGGAGGGAGCGGACTTCCGGAGCACCATAGGAGGAGGTGCAGATGGTCTGGTACAGATGACCGGGATATCCTTCATGCGCAAGCGTTGTAAAGTAATAGATATCCGTATCATTTTTAGCATCGTTTATGTAGATCCGGTTATGTGAAATATCATCAATCGGAGCCGTAATATAAAAGGCGGGAGCCAAGTACTCACTGAGTGCCGGATCAACGTGGCAGATTTCCACTTCTGTCTGTGGTGGTGCCGGGAAGTCAGTAAGGATTTCTTTTTGCAGCCGGGAAAGCATGGCATTTTCCTCTTTCAAGGCAGCATCGGGTTTCGGAGACTGGGAAGCAAGTTTCGGATTTTTTTCCAAAAGATTCTGACAGAACGTGAGATCTTCCCGCCGGGCTTTGGCAATCTGGGAAAACAGATCTTCCACGCTGTCATCACAGCCCGTATCTGCAGACACGACCGCCTCGTAATAGGCTTTTCCTTCCGGGAAGTTACAAAGCCCCCAGTTGTTATGTCCCCGTCCCAGCAGCATGGTAAGTCCTTTGATCATCTGGCTGTAAGCCGGAATGACATGATCACTCAGAACTTTGGAATGTTGCTTCAAATAAGTATTCTTTTGTGTATCCGTAAGCCCATCCATGGCATTTAACCGGTTGGAAAACGTATCGATCAGAAAATTGTCATCGGGATGTTCGGTGAAAACTTCACACCCTTCAATGACTTTTAAGCAGGCTTCATCGGACATGAAAAGTCCTGCATCGGCTTTCTTTTGTTCATAATCTAAAATCCCTGAAAAATAAGTATCCATCTGCGACAACAGTCCGAGATAATCTTCAATATCTCTGGTGTTGCCAAAGGGATACTCTGCCAGAAGCACAGGCAGCTGTGAGGTGACACCACCGGAAGGGGTCAGAGGTTCATCGTAATAGGGATAGGCAGCAAGGTTCTGCTGGCGTGAAATATAATCGGAAAGCAGCCGGCAGGTCAAGCGGTCTTTTCCTTTGAGAGAGCGGTGAGAATATTTTTTGAGTTCTTCCGAAAGTTTTTTGAGCTGTCTGGCCTGGTTGTGAGGACTGTCACCGGACAGACTGCCAAGCGTGATCTCATAAGAGTCAATGCCGGCAGCTTTTGGATCTTTTAGCGTAAAGTGCAGATTCATGGTGTTGGATTTCATCTCTTCGCGAAAAAGCGTGGTACAAAATTCAGAAAAGGAACCGGTACTTTTTCCGGCAGGGGAGAGGATGGCTGCATAAATAATGGAGAGCACCGCAGCCAGAAAAATACCCACGGAAAGCATCCGGTGTTTTTTCAAAAGATGTTTCATACCAGAAACTCCTGTAAGAAAACTTAAGAAAATTTATGCAGGGAAAGCCTGGGCTATGCCTTCCCTTTTGGGTTTATCCGGTAATTGCAAAAGGAATATGAAAAAAGCAAAGCCCATACAATGATTTAAGAACGCAAACAGGAGGCGCGGATGAACTATTTATGGGGTGGAATGATTCTTGTCGGGGTGGTGTATGCTGCAATGACTGGAAATCTTGGAGCAGTGACCGACCAGGCACTTGCTTCGGCAAAGGAAGCGGTAAGCCTTTGCCTGACAATGACAGGTGCCATGGCATTCTGGGTAGGACTTATGAAGATTGCGGAAAAAGGGGGGATGGTAAACCGCGCGGCATCTGCACTGAAACCGATACTTCGTTTTTTGTTCCCGTCAGTTCCGGAAAATTCCACAGCAGCCAGATATATGGCAACGAATATGGTGTCCAATTTTCTGGGGCTGGGCTGGGCGGCAACCCCGGCAGGGATTTCTGCCATGAAAGAGTTAAAGCGGCTGCAGAAAATGTCAAATCAGGCGACAGACGCGATGTGTGATTTTCTTATCATTAATATTTCTTCCCTGCAGCTGATACCTGTGAATATCATTGCATATCGCAGCCAGTATGGAGCCGTAAGTCCGGCTGCAATTGTAGGACCGGCCATCATTGCCACTAGTATTTCCACGTTGGCAGCTGTCATTTTCATCAAGCTCCGGCAGGCATTTGGGAGGGTGGAAAAATGAATTTGATTCTGTACTTATCCGAGGCAGTCATTCCGATTCTGGTATTGCTCATTGTGGGAAATGGCCTGATGCACCGGCAGCATGTATATGAGGATTTCCTGGAAGGGGCAAAAAGCGGAATCCGCACAGCAGTGGAGATTATGCCGACACTAATCGGACTGATGGCAGCAGTAGGTATTTTGCGGGCTTCGGGTTTTTTGGATTTTATTTCCGGGTGGCTTGGAAAATTAATGGCGGCGACAGGATTTCCGACCGAGCTGATCCCGGTTGCTGTGGTAAAAATGTTTTCTTCCTCTGCAGCAACGGGACTTTTACTGGATATCTACAAAACACATGGTGCAGATTCGATGCTGGGACGTGCGGCATCGGTTATGCTCAGCAGCACAGAGACCATTTTTTATACCATGTCGGTTTATTTTATGTCGGTAAAAGTAAAAAAGACAAGATATACACTTCCGGGAGCCCTTTTTGCAACCACTGCCGGAATTGTGGCAAGTGTATTTCTTGTGTGGAAAACCTGAAGTTGTAAGAATAGTGTTATTGTTCGCATGGCAACCTGTGTGTAGCAGCAAAAGTGTCAAAAAATATCTGAATTATGATAGAAATATGTTGACTTTAAACATATTTTAGTTCAGAATAAAAGGCATAAGATACAGAGATTTGTATGTTACAACAGAGAGGAAGTATATAATATGGCATTTGGAAAAAAGACAGACAGAGCCGGTCTGCAGGCCGTTCTGGAATTGAAAAATGTAGATTATTCAAAAGATCCGGAGATACAGCAACTGTATACCCGTCTGGTGAACGGACGCAGCCAGTTCGGTCAGATCCTGGCAAAGAATGCATCCGCATCGTTACAGATCGCAGAGGTTGTGGATGCCTTAAAAGATTATAATTCCAAGATGGAATCTGTTTCACAGGAGATCGCACAGGCATCGGAGGACGCTACGAAGTCTGCGTCAGAAAGTTCGCGTGTGGCAGGGGAGGTTTCCAACCAGCATGAGGAACTGACCAATACGATATTGTCTGCATCGGAAGAATCTGCAGCGATTTACAAAAACATCGAAGAGGGACAGCAGGAGCTGACGGCTATCCGCGATCTGTCCGATAAGACGATCAGTGAATCAAGTACCATGAAACAGAATATGGAGAAGCTTTTTGACATTATCAGTAATATGAATGAAGTCATTGAAGGGATCAATTCCATTTCCAGCCAGACCAATCTGCTGGCACTGAATGCATCCATCGAGGCAGCCCGTGCAGGAGAAGCCGGAAAAGGATTTGCAGTAGTTGCGGAAGAGATCCGTAAACTTGCAGAACAGACCCAGAACATGACAGCCAACATGAGTGAGTTCGTGGAGCGTATCAAAGAAGCATCCGCAAAGAGTTCAGACAGTGCAAACACCGCGGTGGAGGCACTTGGGGATATGAGCGAGAAGATTAATTCTGCATGGGAGATCAATGATGCGAACCAGAAGAGTGTGGGAAAGATTTCCGATTCCATCAGTTCCCTGGCAGCTGTCAGCGAAGAGATTTCAAGTTCCATGGATGAGATGGCAAATCAGGCGAACCATATCCAGCAGCAGTGTGAGCAGCAGCAACAGGATGCGCAGAGACTGGAAGAACTCCGGGAGAATTTAAAAGACGCAACAACACCGGCATACCAGATATTGGATGATCTGGAGAATGCAAAGCAAATTGCCGGAGAGATGAAGAAAGATGTATTTTATAATACAGAGGCTGTATAGTAGCAACTGGTATCCTTATTATAAGAATGCTAAAAATATCAATTTGCCATATAGCACAGGAAATCAGACAGGGGTTGTCACACGGTGACAGCCTCTTTTTTCCCTGTTCGCGGAGAAAGGAGAAAAAATGGAAGCAACGGAACAGTTTTTGCAATGGGTGGAGGAATCGGGCAACATTGTATTTTTTGGTGGAGCAGGGGTATCGACCGAGAGCGGAATCCCGGATTTCCGTAGTGTGGATGGTTTGTATAATCAACAGTATAAGTATCCGCCGGAGACTATTTTAAGCCATAGTTTTTACCGGCAGAATCCGGAAGAGTTCTATCGGTTTTACCGGAACAAAATGCTCTGTCTGGATGCACAGCCAAATATCACCCATTTCAAACTGGCAGAGTTGGAAAAAGCAGGAAAACTGAAAGGGGTCGTGACCCAGAATATCGATGGCCTGCATCAGAAAGCCGGAAGTAAAAACGTCATGGAACTGCACGGAAGCGTATTGCGCAATTACTGCGAACGCTGTGGACAGTTTGTCAGCGCGGAAGATATTCTCCACTCGGAAGGAGTTCCGGTCTGTCCTGTCTGTGGTGGTCCGGTGAAGCCTGACGTAGTTCTTTATGAAGAAGGGCTGAACCAGAAAACACTGCAGGATGCGGTATTTTATATCAGCCATGCGGATATGCTGATTGTGGGAGGAACTTCGCTTGCCGTATATCCGGCAGCCGGCCTGATTGATTATTATAGGGGAAATAAGCTTGTTTTGATTAATAAGAGTGCAACTCCAATGGATGCGCGTGCGGATCTTCTTATCCAGGATGGACTTGGAAATGTCTTTTCACAGATCAAGTGTTAGCCAGAGAAAATAATAGACAATTGCAAAACATACTCCCGACTCCTGCCGTCGCGGGTTTTACAATTGTCTATAAGGGGAGAAAAAGAAGGAGACCAGCTATGAATCAGTACCAGTATGAAGTGGGAGATATTGTGAAATTAAAAAAGCCACATCCGTGTGGCAGCCATGAATGGGAGATTTTGCGCGTGGGCGCGGATTTCCGCCTGAAATGCACTGGCTGTGGACATCAGATGATGGTGACACGTAAGCTTGTGGAAAAGAATACAAGAGGCTTGCGGAAGCCGGAATAAAGTGCATGTAGTGAAATTGTAATTTCCATAGTATAAATGAAAGATGGTATCTGCGTAAATAAAATTCGTCTAAAAGGTACCATCGTGGTATCTATATGTTAAAAATTTCGCCTGTAGATACCATAAAATTTCTATGTATTAAAAATTGCTTCTTTAGATACCATGAAAAACAGTATCTGGAGAAGCAATTTTTTTGTTATAAAGGCTTGCGGGCCTTAATTTTTGTAAATTCAATAATTTCTTTCTTATCCTCTTCGGATATCTTGTTAAAATAAAAAAGCAATTCTTTTTCCAGATTCGTATGAAACATGTACTTTTTTTTATTCGCGGGATCATTAAAAAATTCAAGAAACTCAGATAAGTCTTCGCTGGACTGGGAAGGAACCGGTGCATCATAGGAAACTTCACGGTCAATATCAACGGTCAGATGCATGAGGTCGTCAATCGAAATGTTGTATAGCCCCGCCAATTTATATAATGCTTCGGCATCCGGTGTCCGTCTGCCAGTTTCATAATGGCTGTATGTCTGGCGGACAATACCAAGCACCGCGGCTACATAATCCTGCGTGTAATTATTTACCTTTCTCAGTTCTTTCAATTTCTGAGGAAGTTTTTTTTCACTCATAATAAAATACCACCTTTTCTTAAAATTAGTCTATTTTTTCACATATCATGAAATGTTACAGATAGTAGCTATTGATAAAACAGAAGTTAATTTATTGTGGGAAGTGGAAAAATAGTCATATAGTTACAGAATGTTGCATAAAAATGTAAAATATGCACAAAAATAAACGGTTTTTAAACGAACGAGAATGGAGAAATTAGATAAAAAGTAACAAAATGTAGCAATTATAAAAAATAGAGGTTAACAAACTGTAGCGAATGGACGATATAAAAGTTACAAAACGTAGCAGAAAGGTTTTGCGTACATGGAGGTAAAAAATGCTGAAACTTTCATTGAAACAGGGACAATACGTAAATATCGGGGATGACATCCGTGTGGTCTATGTAGGTGGTTCGGGTAATCACGCAAGGCTGCTCATTGATGCCCCGAGAGAACTCAATATTGCCAGAAGTACCACGGAAGAAAATCCGGCACGAAAGAGAGAAACCTATTATGCAGAGCCGGGCATTTCCAGAGAGGCACAGCAGGAAATTAAGAGAATCCTGTGGAACGAGCGGATGAAGGCAGAGGCAAAGAAAGATGCAGAGAGTTTGAAAGATAAATTTAACTCCTGATCTGTTTTAAATTCTGGTAATAGGCGGGGCACACCCGGGACGCTTCGCTTATTTGATACAAGGTCGCAAAGCATCAAAAGATGCTTGTGACGCGTTACTGCAAAGTGACGCAATAAGAACACCTTAGGAAAAGGATTTCCAGAGGAAAAAACATAATACCCCACAAAGTGGGAGTTCAAGGAGGATTCTATTATGAGTATGGTAGTACAACACAACATGCAGGCAGCAAACGCAAACAGAATGCTTGGTATCACATCCGGAGCACAGGCTAAGTCAACCGAGAAGTTATCTTCCGGTTACAAAATCAACCGTGCAGCAGATGACGCAGCAGGACTTACCATTTCCGAGAAGATGAGAAAGCAGATCCGTGGTCTGGACAAGGCATCTTCTAATGCACAGGACGGTGTATCTTCTGTACAGACCGCTGAAGGTGCTTTAACAGAAGTTCACAGCATGTTACAGCGTATGAATGAGCTTGCAGTTCAGGCAGCAAACGGTACAAACTCAGAAGATGACAGAAGTGCAATTCAGGATGAGGTGAACCAGCTTACTACTGAAATTGATCGAGTATCTGAGACAACCAAGTTTAATGAGATTTATTTGTTAAAAGGTGATGCAAAAGGAGCTACTACAACAAATACAATTGCAGCACACGATGCAGGACTCGCAGGAAAACTTGTTGACAATGGAAATGGGACATCTACATTTACCGCAGATGCACTTGCTGTAGGTGATAAAGTTACAATTGCTGGAACAGAGTATAAAATTGCGGCTTCTTCTAACAAAGCATCATATGATGCAACTGATTATACTGCAACTGATAAGGACAAAGTATCTAAAGATGGAGTAACGTATACATATGACGATGCAACAACATCCTGGAAAGACGCGGATGGAAATACAGCAAATATTACAGTTGGGGTAGGTGATACGTATATTCGTAATGGCGTTTCCAAAACGTTAGTAACAAAAGACTTTACACCATCTACAACGGATGAGATTAAGACAGAAATTAATAAAGCTGCAAATATTGGAAAAAATGTTACTATTAAGGAAGCTGATGGAACTTCAAAGACATATACGATAGGTACGCATAAGGATGAAACAACTACAAATCCAACTCTTACTGCAGATGAAATTGCATCGAAAATTACTGGAGGTCAGGATGTAACAATTGATACCACAAAGATGTATGCGGTACCAGCGGCAAGCACAAAGGAAAATGAAATATCTCTGTCTAAAGCGTATGACATGATGGCAAAAGAGTTAAAGACTGCAAGTGATATTGGAACGGATGCGAAGACTTCATCTACAGTTACAAATAATGGGGATGGTACATTTACTATTGAGCAGGGAAAAGTTAAAGTAAAATCTCCATTATCTTTCAGCTTACACGTAGGAGCTGATGCCGATATGACAAACAAGATCAATGTGGATATTGATTCAATGAGTGCTGCAGGTCTTGGAATCAAGGGAATTAATGTAAAAGATGATTCTGGTGTAGCAGCTACTTATGCAGTTGATGCTATTTCCGATGCAATCTCTAAGGTTTCTTCCCAGAGATCTGCACTCGGTGCTGTACAGAACAGATTAGAGCACACCATCGACAATCTGGATAACGTATCTGAGAATACATCTTCTGCTGAGTCTCGTATCCGTGATACAGATATGGCAAAAGAGATGGTAAACTACAGCAAGAACAACATTCTTGCACAGGCTGGACAGTCTATGCTCGCACAGGCTAATCAGTCTAATCAGGGTGTACTTTCTCTGTTACAGTAAAAGTAAATATGGTCATTACACATCAAAAGGGACTCTTCGGAGCCCCTTTTGGTGTGTGTTTATACTTTTACTGGCATAGAATTTAATGCTTTTTCATATTCTTCTGGAGAATATTTTTTAAAATTTGTTCTTTGGTTAAACCAAGATCAATCATATTTTGAATTGCATCGATTCTGCCTCTGGCTTCTCCTCTGGCTTCGCCCTGTTCCAGCAATTCTTCAGACCGTAACTTCAAAATTTTACCACCCATAATCTCACCCAATCCTTTCCTGATAGCATTATCCTCTGGGATAATATAATCTGCGATTTTCTCAATTAAAACAATCATATCCATATAAAGATGTGACTTTTGTTCTTTTTCGGACGCGTACTCTAACCTTCGGTTGATCTCCCGGAAATCGTCCAGCAGATGCTTCACCTTTTTCGAATTTGTTCCATTGTGCTTCAAAAAATGTTCATACCGTAAGATATGATACGGAAGCAGAATCAGCAGCCGTTTTTCAAAAATCCGATCCACCGTGTATCTTTTCGCCTGCAAAACCGGAACGCGGTAACGTACTTTCTGACCATCTGCAAACGTTACGATTGCTTCATGATAATCCGGAAGCGAACGGTGATTGCGGATATAAAGCACGCACGATTGAGGAAACGCAATCTCCCAAATTGCATGTTCCCCCAAAGAAGCATGCTCAAGTGCAATCGAAATGTCGTACTCGAACATCCGGATAACCATTGTCCTGTCCTTAGAGGACTGGCATTCCAGATGGTATATATGTCCACCAATCCGGATAATGGAGTCCGTGATCACGGTTCCGTACTTTTCGTAATGTTCGTTTCGCAATTGTTCAAACTGTTCCTCTTCGCTGTAAGAAGTATGGAAAACTTCGTTGATCAGCGGAATGAGAAGCTGCGGCATTTTTTGCGCAATGGTTCGGAATACATCGTCGAAAATCGTGCTGTGTTCTGTTGTGTTTTCTGTGTCGGCATCTGGCAACGAAGTTGTCAAAATGTCAGTGTTCCCCATGTAGTGTCCTACCTTTCCTTTAGTATATATCATAAGCATCTGCTTTTACAATATAGAAAGTATAAAAAACAGAGCTGTTATGACCAGTTCTATGAAATTGTGGTTCTAATGGAAATTTATGAGCGAAATGCTCTCCATGAGTGGTGATTGCGGTACAATGGCGATGTATCGCATAAGTAATTGTGGTATATAATTTTATAAACCCAATAAAAACAGAATATCGTATTTTCGGACAGAAGTCAAATGATTTATAACAGTAACAGAAAAACCTAAAATGAACAGAAAAACAACAATTGCGATACGATTGGAAAATAAATCGTATCACGATTGTTGTTGTAAAATTATTTTCTGGTTTATAGGATCTCCTCAAGCCCATACAATGCCGCACCCAGTGCACCGACAATCTCCGGTTCCTCATAGATATGTAGTTTTTCTCCAAGCTGCTCCTCCAGCACGGCGACGACACCCGGATTCTTGGCAACACCGCCAGTCATCATATATCCTGGATTCAGACCGACACGTTTCAGGAGGGACATTGCTTTCCCGGCAATTGCCTTGTGAATTCCATGTGCAATATCAGCAATCTCTTTGTTCTGTGCGATCAGGGAGATAACTTCCGATTCAGCAAAAACACTGCACATGCTGCTGATTTCAATATTTTCTTTGGACTGCAGGGATACCGGGCCAAGTTCGTCGATACTGATTTCCAGGGAGCGCGCCATCATTTCCAGAAAGCGGCCGGTTCCGGCGGCACATTTATCATTCATGACAAAATCGGCAACTTCTCCATTGTCATTCAGCCGGATGGCTTTGCTATCCTGACCGCCGATATCGAGGATCGTGTGAACGTCCGGGAAGAGAAGATGCGCACCTTTTCCGTGGCAGCTGATTTCGGTTACATTTTTGTCCGCAAATGGAATGCTGACACGACCATAACCCGTGGATACAATCAGGGAAATATCTTCCCGGTCAAGTCCGGCCTTTTTCAGAACGTCTGCCAGTGCGGCATCTGCACTCTGGGAAGATTTGGCTCCGGTGCGGACAACTGAAAATGCTTTGATCTGTCTGTTTTCGTCTAAGATTACGGCGTTTGTAGAGGTAGAGCCGCTGTCAATTCCTAATGTATACACAGTATCACCCTTTCTTTTTATCATTTGTTTTTCCCCAGTCAGGGACAATCCTTTTTTCACTTTCAATTCTTCCATAAAGGCTTCCACACGGGTCCGGACCTGTCCGGCACATTGCCTGGTGGAATCGGTTTCTACCAGCAGAATCGGCAGATCCAGCCGCTGGCGGAAATCCGCATACTCATAAGAATAAGAGTCACAGAATTTGACGGTATGATATATAATTCCATCCAGGCGGTCGGTAAAACCGTCAGGAAAATGTTCACGGTTCGCTGCTTTTAACATGCGCATGCATGGAATCTGGTTTAGCAGCGCGGCAGCATAAGAATGCAGGATCTGATCCTCTGTAATGGAAAAATCACGTGCAAGTCCGGTGCATGTTAAATCAAACAGCAGATTGGCACCGCGGTCGACAAGCAGCTGACGGATTTCATTGTTGCATCGGGCACCCATGATTCCGATATTGAGTTTCTGTCCGTTTCCTTTTTCGGACACTGCGCTGGCAGACATGCGGGTGTTTTCCTGTTTTTTCAGAGCCGCTTTGTTCTGCATCATGGAAACAAAACGTTTCAGATCCAGTGTTTTTCCGGAGAAAGCCTCGTACTCCGTGAGCATTTGTTTTAACTGGCGCTCATAGAGTGCTACTGCGAAATCATTAAATTTGCGGGGAATATCCAGCAAAAAGAAAAATTTATCCGGGAACTGGCTTTTTAATGTGTCATACAGACGCCGGATGCTGTCGCAGCAGGTAGTCAGAATGACACCCTCATAGTCATGTTCCATCACATCTTCCAGCACGGCCTTGGTATAGGAACAGATGTTGGCGTGCATCAGGGTGTCCGCGTGGTTAAAATCCGTAACGGATGGTTCCAGACGTGTGATTTCCGTGTCCATGGCTTCAAATAATTCCATGGGGGTATATTTACATACATAACCTAACATGATGAATTCCTCTCTTTATCCAGAATTTCCAGAAAAGCTTCCAGACGGGTTTTGATCTGTCCGTCATGGCTGTTCCGGCGGTCCATGGCATCGCCATCCAGAACGAGCAGTGGAATATCCGCGGCCTTGAGTGTTTCGCGAAGCTGGAATACTCCGCCGGCAGATTGCTTACAGCCCCAGTGGCAGAAGTTAATGACGCCATCGGCATGCATTTCTTTTGCCAGTTTTACGAGCATATTTGCTTTTTTTTCGTATGGACCGTTATAGAGATTGTTTAGCATTTTAGTGGCAAGTGCTTCCAGTGGGTGGGTGGTATCCAGTTCGTCCATGTAATCCAGGTTCATTTCGGTACACTGGATCTGGTAATCTCTGTTCAGGTTAAAATAGTGTTTGAGTGTTTCCTGATAAAAAGGAAGCAGATGTACCCACACAATCCGGGTGCCGTCATATTTCGGATATTGTTTGATATCCTCGGCAAAACTGCGGAACAGGTCAAGGGTTTCCGGTGTTCCGATGTTTAAGTGGGTGGCAAAAAGCATGTACATCTGCAGAGTCAGTGTCGATGGGTAATAGCGCTCTGCCTGCAGTTTTAAAAACTCTTTGTAATAAGCTTTCGACTGGTTTTCGCGGGCAAGTGTTTCCGACAGGTCATCCATGGACAGACGTTTTCCGGTCAGTGCTTCCAGTTTCTGAATCAGTTCTTTCAGCTGCATGGTCACATATTCCACGGCTTCCGGAGAACAGCTGTCCGGCACATCGATCACATAAGTGTCAAGATCCGTGTGCCGGCTGACATAGCGGAATGTGTTAATATTGCCGTCACAAATCATGGAAGTTGTCACACCGAGTCTGGCAGGTGAAATAATTCCGGAGTCTACGGCACCGATAAAATCTTTGTGATAGGAACAGAGCGTGGAGGCAATTCCCCGGCTTTCTGCGCGGTCGATAAAATAGTCTTCACACGTAAATCCTGAGAGAAACGAGGAAAGACATTCCATGGAAAGCGCACTGAGTCCGAAGCACTGGAAAATTTCCACGGGTGCAAACAGATTGCACCAGACCGTGGATTCCGGGTATTCCAGCGCATGAAGCGTATTTTTTACGCCGAGCGTATTCAGCTTCTGATATGCTTTCGGCATTGTTTTTTCTGCAAAATGTTCAGTCCGGAACTGTTCGAGATGTAATCCGATGTCAATCATTTTGCGGGAAACTGCCGGGTGGGTGCCGGCATATTTTTTAATATAATTTCCGTAAGTTTTGACGATATTCATAGTATATATCCTTTATTAAACAGGTTCATTTTCAAAAAATTATTATAACCTTGTGTCTGTAAAAAATAAAGTTTTGTGTAATAAAATTTAGAAAAACCTAAGAATCTAAAATATTGCGTATTATAGGGGGATTGATTATAATAGAAAGTACGGAATTATCTATTATGGAAGGAATCAGGACACATGGGAGCACAGGACAATACGGAAAAGGTACTGCGCAGTCTTCACGTTTTGCTGTCGAAGAGTGAGCCGTATCCGAAAGAGCCGAGTAAAGTTATCATAGATAAGCAGCAGGTGATTGATCTGCTGGCAGAATTAAATACCTGTATTTATCAGATTATGGATGAATACGAGCTGACCATTCGAAGCCGTGACAAGGCAGAGCGCGATTTCCATAAAAGGGAGATCAGATCATCTGGGATGCAAGCCGTAAGGCAGAGGACATTTATGCGGCATCTGTCATGTATATGGATGAAACGTTAAACCGTATGCAGGATATCATGCAGGAGGCAGACAAAAAGGTCGGTGCCATCTATCAGGAAATTAAAGAACAGATGGAAAAAGAAGAAAAAACATTAAGAACCAACAAGTCCGAACTCAAAGGACAGCTGCAGGATCTGGTTGATACCGAAAAGTACTTAAAGATCATCGAGGAGCGAAACCGCGAGATTGAGAAGGAAAAGATGGAAGGAAGACCGGAGTACGAGCAGGAGAAGCGGGAAGAAAAAGCGATTTATGCAAACCGGCAGACCGATATTAAGATTAACCAGGAATATCTGGATAAGCTTGGACTTTCCGTACCGGAAGAACCGGTAGAAGACCTTGCGGAAGAACCAGTAGAAAAGCCGGTGGAAAAGCCGGTGGAAAAACCAAAGAAGCTGTCGCCGAAGCCGGAGATTCCGGCACCGGTTACGGTAGAAGATGACGATGAAGAGTTAAAGCAGCTGGAAGAACAACTGCGTGTGAATCTGGATGCTGATTATTTTAAGTGGAAAGATGAACAGGAAGAACAGGAAGCGGCAGAAGAAAAAGAAAAATCCGCCGGCTTTCAGAACAAGATCAAGAACCTGATAGGAGGACATCCGCATGACGATTCTGGTGTGTGATGATGACAAGGAAATTGTAGACGCAATTGAGATTTACCTGATTCAGGAAGGATACCAGGTAGTAAAAGCATATGACGGGGAACAGGCTCTGGATAGCTTCGCACAAAGAAAATTGATCTGATGGTGATCGATGTGATGATGCCGAAACTGGATGGAATCCGTGCGACATTCCAGGCACGTAAAACAAGCAGCATTCCCATTATCATCCTGTCTGCCAAGACAGAAGATGCGGATAAGATTCTGGGGCTGAACGTGGGGGCGGACGATTATGTGACCAAGCCGTTTAATCCGCTGGAACTGGTTGCCCGTGTGAAGTCACAGCTGCGGCGTTATACCACACTTTCGAGCACCCCTTCCGGTGATGCCGTTTATGAAGCCGGCGGTCTGGTTATTAACGATGAATTAAAAAAAGTTACGGTAGATGGGGAAGAGGTCAAACTGACTCCGATCGAATACAACATCCTTCTGCTTCTCATGAAAAATAAAGGAAAAGTATTTTCCATCAGTCAGATTTATGAGGAAATCTGGAATGAAGAAGCAATTGGCGCTGACAATACAGTTGCTGTCCACATCCGGCATATCCGGGAAAAAATCGAAATCAATCCGAAAGAACCGCGGTATCTGAAAGTGGTCTGGGGTGTCGGCTATAAAATCGAAGCGGGGGCGTAGCTGTCTATGAAAGAATTCTCCAGCGGAAAAAAGGGCGCAGCCATTGTCATGCATCAGATGTTTCTGATTATGATGCTTTGCGGAATCTATGGGATCGGATACAATCTGCGCAGACATATCGGAGGGCTGGGTATTCTCAGCCTGTTTATGGTGATCGGCATGGTCGGAAGCTTTGTATTCCTTGCCTATCTGACAGGTGTTGCAGGGCGCCGGTCGGAGGAGGATGCAACCATTTACCTGACCTGGATCGATAAAATTTATACGGATATCCAGATGGTGCTTTTTGTGGCATTCATTTATCTTGTGCTTTTTTGGGGAGAAATCTCCATGACATCCAGTTTGAACTGTCCGGACTGATGGTAGCGGTCGGAACAGTCGGGTATCTGGTCGATGTTGTATTCCTGCTGTTTTATATGAGCATTGTCCGGCGGGTCAAAAACAATACCCTTCTGACATACAGTCTGATCTATCAGGCAGGAAGCTTCCTTAGACGGGTGTTTATCTCCGGACAGAATCCCAGACTGTGTACGCGTAAGGCGCGCGAAAGATATGAGATCCAGCATGCAATTGAAAAAATTGCGGCAGGGGCACTGGATACAACACTGGATGTGGAGCAGTTTCACGGACAGGAAAGAGGCATTGCAGCTTCTGTGAATAATATCCGTGCAGGGCTGAGCGAAGCCATTCAGGAGCGGATCCGGAATGAACGGATGAAGGCAGACCTGATCACGAATGTTTCCCATGATATCAAAACACCGCTTACTTCCATTGTCAATTATGTGGATCTGCTCAAACGTGAAAACCTGGAAAACGAAAATGCACGTAATTATATCCGGGTTCTGGATGAAAAATCCCAGCGGCTGAAACAGCTGACGGAGGATCTGGTCGAAGCATCAAAGATCAGTTCCGGAAATATCCAGCTGGATATGCAGACCATTGATCTGGTAGAACTGCTGTACCAGACGGGTGGTGAGTTCAATGAACGTTTTGAGGCACGTGGGCTGACCATTGTGACGAAACTGCCGCACAATTCGGTGATGATCCGGGCAGACGGACGGCAGCTCTACCGTGCAATTGAAAATCTGTATACCAATGCGGCAAAATATGCACTCGAAAATACCCGGGTTTATGTAGATCTGGAAGTAGAGGAGAACAATGCGGTTTTCCGTATCAAAAATATTTCGAAAAATCCGCTGCCGGAACAGGGAGCGGCGAGGAAAGACCTGACGGAGCGTTTTGTGAGGGGAGAGGAATCCCGCACGACAGAGGGAAGCGGTCTTGGACTGTCCATTGCAAAGAATCTTACACAGTTGATGGGCGGTGAGTTTGCAATCCTGGTAGATGGCGATCTCTTTGCGGCATCCATTACGTTTGCAGTCGTTGCATAAAAATACATTTTATTATATAATTATCATTAACTATGATTTCGAAAACAAGGAGGAAACTATGAAGTTATATGAGAACGGCGCATACCTGGTCAACGGCAGGGATGTTGTCATTAATTCACCGGAAGCGGCATCTGCTGTCAATGCAAAGACAGGAAAGACTGTTACACCGGAAGATGCAAAGAAACAAACCATTGCATATGGAATTTTAAAGAACCACAATACATCTGGCAACATGGAAAAACTGCAGATCAAATTTGATAAGCTGACTTCCCACGATATTACATTTGTCGGCATCATCCAGACCGCCAGGGCATCAGGTCTTGAGAAGTTCCCGATTCCTTATGTACTCACTAACTGTCACAACAGTCTGTGTGCAGTCGGTGGAACCATCAACGAAGATGACCATATGTTTGGACTGACATGTGCAAAGAAATACGGCGGAATCTATGTTCCTCCTCATCAGGCAGTTATTCACCAGTTTGCAAGAGAAATGCTTGCAGGCGGCGGAAAGATGATCCTTGGATCAGACTCCCATACCCGTTACGGAGCACTGGGAACCATGGCAATTGGAGAAGGTGGTCCGGAGCTTGTAAAGCAGCTTTTGAATAAGACTTACGATATTGATATGCCGGGAGTTGTCGGCATTTACCTGACAGGTACCCCGCAGAAGGGTGTCGGACCGCAGGATATCGCACTTGCCATTATCGGTGAAGTATTTGCCAACGGATTTGTAAAAAATAAAGTGATGGAGTTTGTCGGACCGGGCGTATCCAATCTGAGTGTTGATTACCGTATCGGTGTTGATGTTATGACAACAGAGACCACCTGTCTGTCCTCTATCTGGAGAACCGATGACCAGGTGAAGGAATTCTATGAGATTCACGGAAGAACCGGAGATTTCGAGGAACTGAATCCGGGAGAAACTGCATACTATGACAGCTTTATCGAACTTGATTTAAGCGAGATTAAGCCAATGATCGCGATGCCGTTCCATCCAAGCAATACATACACGATCGAGGAATTAAATGCAAACCTGATGGATATTCTCGATGACTGTGAGAAGCGTGCACAGGTAAGCTTTGATGGAAAAGTAGACCTTGACTTAAAGAGCAAAGTAAAGAACGGAAGACTGTATGTAGATCAGGGTATCATTGCCGGATGTGCTGGTGGTGGATTTGAAAATATCTGCGATGCAGCAGACATCTTAAAGGGCACTTCCATTGGAGCGGACGAGTTTACGCTGAGTGTTTACCCGGCTTCCACTCCGATTTATATGGAATTGGTTAAGAATGGTGCCGTTGCCAATCTGTTGGAGACAGGTGCCATTGTCAAGACTGCATTCTGCGGACCGTGCTTTGGTGCTGGAGATACACCTGCAAATAATGCATTTTCCATCCGTCATTCTACACGTAACTTCCCGAACCGTGAGGGCTCTAAGGTACAGAACGGACAGGTTGCTTCCGTAGCACTGATGGATGCGCGTTCTATCGCTGCAACCGCTGCAAATAAGGGATTCCTTACCGCAGCTACCGATATTGATGTAAACTACAGCAAGCCGAAATACTTCTTTGATAAGACCATTTATGAAAACCGTGTATTTGACAGCAAGGGTGTGGCAGATCCAAGCGTAGAGATCCAGTTTGGACCAAATATCAAGGACTGGCCGGCTATGAGCCCGCTTCCAGAGAACCTTGTACTCAAAGTTGTTTCCGAGATCCATGATCCGGTTACTACAACAGACGAGCTGATTCCATCCGGCGAGACTTCTTCTTTCCGTTCCAATCCATTGGGACTGGCTGAGTTCGCACTTTCCAGAAAAGATCCGGAATATGTTGGACGTGCCAAGGAAGTACAGAAAGCACAGAAGGCTGTCGAGGCAGATACCTGTCCGGGGGATGCACTTCCGGAGATTCATCCGGTTATGGATACCATCCGTGCAACGTTCTCCGATGTCAACCGCTCAAACGTTGGTTTTGGAAGTACGATTTTTGCAGTAAAACCGGGAGACGGTTCTGCGCGTGAGCAGGCGGCTTCCTGCCAGAAGGTACTTGGCGGATGGGCAAACATTGCAAATGAATATGCGACCAAGAGATATCGTTCCAACCTGATTAACTGGGGTATGATTCCGTTTGTTATTGATCAGGGAGACCTTCCGTTCCACAATCTGGATTACCTGTTTGTTCCAAAGATCCGTGAGGCGATCGCAGACGGAAAAACAGAATTTGAGGCATATGTGGTAAAGGATGGTGCTTTAAAGCCATTTACCCTGCGTATGGGAGAACTGACACCGGATGAGAAAGATATTATTCTCAAAGGCTGCCTGATCAATTATTACCGCGGATAGGAGATCTTGTATGACAGACGTGGAAAAACAAAAACAGATGGAACAGATCAAACAGAGTGAGGATGGCATGCGTCAGACGGTTCTTCTGATTAAAATCGGATTGATGGTATTTCTCACCTTTGCCTGTTGTACCGTATTTTTCTTTCTGGTGCTCCGGTACAAGGGGGTTGCAGATACCTGGCATCTGATTACAGGTGCATTGCAGCCGATTATTATCGGACTGGGACTTGCTTATCTGCTTAACCCGGTTATGAAATTTCAGGAGCGGCACTGGCTGCCGTTTCTGAAAAAGAAAATGAAATCAGAAAAATCAGCGGCTAAAGTGGCACGTGGATTGTCCATTGCCGGGGCAATCCTGTTTCTTCTGGTGATTCTGGTACTTTTGATTGCGGCAATTGTTCCTTCGGTGGTATCAAGTGTTACCGGGCTGGTGGAAGCACTGCCTGGTAATGTGGAGAGCCTGATCCATATGGTGAAAAGTGGAAAACTCGGAGCCTATGGAGTGACAGATACCATCAGTGATATGCTGACAAAACTGACGGATCAGGTGGAAAACTGGGCAACGAAGGATCTGCTGCCACAGATGCAGCAATATCTGCTGCAGATTACTTCCGGCGTAATCACGATGGTCAAATCCATATTAAACTTCATCATTGGGATCATTGTCGTTGTTTATGTCTTATCCATTAAAGAGAGCCTGGTGGGACAGAGCAAAAAGATTGTGTATGCGATCTTTAAATCGAAACATGGAAACATTATTATCGAAGTTTTCCACAAGGCAGATGAAGTATTTGGTGGTTTCATCATTGGAAAGATTATAGATTCTGCCATCATCGGTGTGATCTGTTATTTTGGATGTCTGATTCTGCATATCCCAGATACGATACTGGTTGCGGTTATCATTGGAGTAACCAATGTCATTCCGGTGTTTGGACCGTTTATCGGTGCGATTCCGACACTTCTTCTGGTGGTGATCCAGAGTCCGCTGCATGCGTTGTATCTGCTGATATTTATTATCGTTCTGCAGCAGGTGGATGGAAATATTATCGGACCGAAGATTTTAGGTGATTCCACCGGATTATCCGCGTTCTGGGTAATGTTTTCGATTCTGATCGGAGGCGGACTGTTTGGATTTCTGGGAATGCTGCTTGGAGTTCCGGTGTTTGCGATGATTTACTATATTATCCGCAGACTGGTAAACCACAGCATACGGAAGAAAAACCTTACAACCGTAACGGAGGCATATGTGGAGGCGGCCGGTGTGAATGAGGCAACCGGTGCGATCATATATTACGGGGAAAAACAAAAGAAAAAGAGAACTTTAAAAGATTCCGGAAAGAAAGACGAAACAAAGAAAGACCAGTAATTTCAAGGGCTGTACGCGTTTGTGTGCAGCTCTTTTTTTCGGATTATTTTTTGACACTAATTGCCGCCTATGGTATACTTGAAAATAGACAGATAGACCTGTTTGGGGATACTTTAAGGAGATAACAATTGGACAAATACGAATATAATCTGAAGCTTGATCAGATGAAATCCCGCTATGCGGAAGAGAAATACGATGAGGCAGCAGATATTGCAGATACTATCAATTGGAATAAGGTTAAAAATGTAAATGGTCTGGTAAAAGCTGGGGAAGTGTACGAAAAAGTACAGCGTTATGAGGAGAGCCGGGAAGTTTTGCTGATGGCATATGACCGCTCACCAATCGGAAGAATGATTATTTACCGTCTTGCGGAAGTGGCGGTCAAGATGAAAGATTTTCAGGCGGCACAGGATTATTATGATGAGTTTGTGGAGATTGCGCCTCATGACACCCTTAAATATGTACTTCGCTATGATATACAGAAAGCACAGGGGGCTTCTTATGAAGAACTGATACCGATTCTTGAAGAACTCAAGGAGCAGGAATATACGGAAGAGTGGGCATATGAGCTTGCTTATCTGTATCACAAAGCAGGGATGAGTGAGAAGTGTATTGATGCATGTGATGAGCTGGTTCTCTGGTTTGGAGATGGGCCATATGTAGAGCGTGCATTGGAACTGAAAATGCTGTATCAGCCATTGACGAAAACACAGGAAGAAAAGTATCGGTCGTTTTGTCAGGCAAAAGATGACAGAGCAGGTTTGACACACATTGATGTGGAGGAGATGGCGCGTGCCGGGGAGACCGTGCATGATCCGGTCGCAATTCCAAAAGTAGAAGTAAACACAGAACGGTTTAATACCGTCAATCTTCAGGCGGAAATTGCAAAGGGTATGCAGCAGATCATGGATGCAACCGAAAAAGAGACGGTCACGGATACGCTGGACAATATCAATCGTATGGTGGAAGATGTCCCTTATCTGAAAATGCAGATGGAGGAAGAAAAGCCTGAGGCACAGCCGGAACAGAATACACGGCACATTGAGACAGATGAGGAGATTGATGGTTCACTCAAGACAAATTTCAAAGAGTTGTTGGGAGAAGACTCCGATGGTCAGATGAGCATGATGACAAATGAGAAAAACATGATTGAGCATCAGATCACAGGCCAGATGACAATTGAGGAAGTGCTGAGTGAGTGGGAGAAAATGCGCAAGGCTGCGGAAGCTGCATTAGAAGATGCCAGAAAGCGGAAACTCGAATCCGCCAAAGCGCGTGCACTGCAGGAGGCAGGCGATATTATGGACCGCCTGACAGGAGTATTGCCAAAACTGGATGCGGTACTGGCAGAGAAGGCGGATATTGTGGAGGAAACGACGGAAACACCGCCACAGACGCTGGAAAGGGAAACACCGCCGGAAGCGGATGATCCAAAAGAACGAAAGGAAGAAGAGGAAGAGAACAAAAAAGAGGAACAGCCTGCCAGGGATACAGATGCCGAAGAACTTTGGCCAGAGGGAGTATCTTTAGAAGAAATGGTACGTTCCCAGCAGAAAAAAAAGACGGAAGCTGCCGCACAGAAACCGGCAGAAGAGACATCCGATGTGACAGAAGATGACCAAAACTTAAATGAGAATCGTGGTGTAGAAGAAATGGAAACAAAGACAGAATCAGATACAACAAAGAAAAAGGATTTTGAGGAGGTTCCGATCGAGGATCTGCCACAGAAACCAACACTTGCACAGGAGAGGGAAGAAGAGTTTGCTTTTGTAAGAAGAAAAACAGATCGCTCTTCCTGGAAAGGAAAAACCATACATATCCCACAGGTAGACACACCGGTGGATCTGGGAAAAGAGGAAAAACAGAATATCCCGCTTGTAGAACTGACCGATGAACAGAAAGCGATTTTTTCGTATTTTATGCCGGTGAAGGGCATGGAGGATCAGCTCTGCAAAGCGTTGACAGTTGCTTCGTCCCATCTGAAAAATAAGGAAACTGCATCGAGGGGGAATCTCGTAATTAAAGGCGGACAGGGAAGTGGAAAAACAACACTTGCCACCAGCATGATCAAAGTCCTGCAGCAGGAGACCGGGGTTTTGGATGGAAAGATTGGAAAGATCCATGCGGAAGCATTAAACCAGAAAAATGTCAGCGGGCTGCTGGATAAGGTGTCAGGGGGATGCCTGATTATTGAGCAGGCGGGGGATATGGAGAAAAAAACTGTATCGGAATTATCCAATCTGCTGGATGCCGATGAGAGTGGTCTCTTCGTTATTTTGGAAGATACATCCAAGGGCATCAAGCGGTTATTCGCACAGAATGAGACATTTGCACAGAAATTCAGTGAGCAGATTTCCGTTCCGATTTTTACTAACGACGAACTGGTTACGTTTGCACGTTCTTATTCCAGGGAACTTGGATACAAAATTGATGATATGGCGGTTCTGGCATTGTATAACCGGATCAGCAATATTCAGAGACTGGATCAGGCGACAACCCTGACAGAGGTGAAAGACATTGTGGATGAAGCAATTCATCGGGAGGCACATGGAGGGTTAAAGAAAGCTATCAGTATTCTGACCGCCAGCCGTTATACGGATGATGACAGAATTGTACTAACGGAAAAGGATTTCGAGTAAGATAGATAAGAGAAGACAGGGAGGGTATTTATGAGTAATTTTACAGAGATGGATTGTTACCTGTTTGGACAGGCAACACATTATGATATTTATCGCAAAATGGGTGCTCACAAAATGACAATTGAAGGAGAAGAGGGAGTATGCTTCGATGTCTGGGCACCGCATGCGGACCGTGTATACGTGATTGGGGAATTTAACGGCTGGAATGAAACTTCCCACGAGATGAAACGTGTGACACCGGAGACGATGGGCGTATACGAACTGTTTGTACCGGGTGTCCAGATTGGCTGTATGTACAAGTTCCTGATTATCGCGCAGGATGGAAGAAAGCTGTACAAAGCAGACCCTTATGCAAACTATGCACAGCTCCGTCCGGAGACCGCTTCCATTGTCACGGATATTTCCAATTTTCTCTGGTCCGATACGGAATGGATGAATGCCAGAAAAAAACTTTCCAAAGAGGAAGTATATGAGCAGCCGATGGCAATTTATGAGGTACATCCGGGTTCCTGGATGCGGCATCCGGGGCGTGAGGATGATGGATTTTATTCTTATCGGGATCTGGCAAAGACCTTGATTCCTTATGTGAAAGACATGGGATATACCATATCGAGCTGATGGGAATTTCCGAGTATCCATACGATGGTTCCTGGGGATATCAGGTAACGGGGTATTATGCACCGACTTCCCGTTATGGAACACCGGAGGATTTTGCACATCTGGTCAACGAATGCCATAAGAACAGGATTGGTGTGATCCTTGACTGGGTACCGGCGCATTTTCCAAAAGATGCGCATGGACTTGCAGAGTTTGATGGTACCGCAACCTATGAATACGCAGACCCGCGCAAAGGAGAGCATCCGGACTGGGGAACCAAAATCTTTGATTACGGAAAGAATGAGGTCAAGAACTTCCTGATCGGAAGTGCGCTGATGTGGATTGAGAATTATCACGTAGACGGACTTCGTGTGGATGCAGTTGCATCCATGCTGTATCTGGATTACGGGAAGGAAGATGGACAGTGGGTTCCGAATATTTATGGTGGAAATAAAAATCTGGAAGCCATTGAGTTTTTCAAGCACATCAATACGCTGATTCTCGGAAGAAATCCGGGTTCTGTGATGATTGCAGAGGAATCAACGGCATGGCCGAAAGTGACGGGTACGGTAGAGGATGACGGACTTAATTTCAGCTACAAGTGGAACATGGGCTGGATGCATGATTTCCTTGACTATATGAAGCTTGACCCGTATTTCCGAAAGGACAATCACAATAAGATGACCTTTGCCATGAGTTACAATGAGAGTGAGAAGTACATTCTGGTATTATCCCATGATGAGGTTGTGCATCTGAAATGTTCCATGCTCAACAAGATGCCCGGACTCGAAGGGGATAAGTTTAAAAACCTTATGGCTGGCTATGCATTCATGATGGGACATTCCGGCAAAAAACTTCTGTTTATGGGACAGGAATTCGCGCAGGAGCGTGAGTGGAGCGAGAAGCGCGAACTGGACTGGTTCCTGCTGGATGATCCGAAACACAAACATATGCAGGACTGGGTAAAGGCACTGCTTCATCTGTATCGTAAAAATCCCTGCCTGTACGAGCAGGATACGACCTGGGCAGGATTTGAGTGGATGAATGCCAACGACTATGAACGCAGTATTTTCAGCTTTGTGCGAAAGAGTAAGGATGGAAAGAATAACCTGCTCTTCGTGATCAGTTTCACACCAGTAGAGCGTGACGATTATCGGGTAGGTGTGCCGGGCAGACATACCTATAAGCTGGTATTAAACAGTGCAGATCCGCAGTTTGGTGGAACCGACACAGAAGATACGAAGCGTCCGCTGTCTTACAAGGCAGAAAAGAAGCCTTGTGATGGACGGGATTATTCGATCAGATATAAGCTGCCGCCTTACGGAGTAGCAGTATTTAAATTTTAAACAGAAATGGTGGAAGCCGGAGATTCATGGAAGTGGATGGCCGGCTTCTTTTTTAATTATTTGATCGTAATACGGGGAATCGTGTTAAATAATGTATAATTTTAGAAATAATTCATGCAATTTAGTGTAAAAACAAATGAAAAATACGTTGATTTTTACATGAATAATTGATATGCCAAAAGTAAACATTTCATGGAGGTGCAGTGATGTATAGAAAAATAATGGATTATTTAAAGGAATGGAAGCATAGTGAACATCGCAAACCTCTTATTCCGTGGGGATATCCGGTTTGTTTTAAGAGTGTTTGTGTTTCCTCAAAGGAGAATGCGGCGCTCCAAGCATATTGAACTGGAATACGATATTAATTTCTGGCAGGACAATAAAATTGTATTTGTAGGCAAATAAAATATTTGTTTTTAAGATAGCAGAAGATATACCTGTATAAAAATTGGCATCTGGAATGTTTTTCCCGTCACTTGTATCCATATTTAATTTGTGTATAGAAAATAAAAAATTTCTTCCAAACTGTTCAAATTCAATTTGATTTTCTGTGATTTTAAAATCTCACTGAAATACTTTCCAAGTTATTTCCTGAAAATGAATTTAACACATATGCTTGGTCGTTATGTTGCATATTATCTAATTCTGCAGCATATACGTTGTTATTGAAAGTAATCATGAATACCATAACTAAAATTATACTTAATATTTTTTTATAATCAATTTCCACCTTTCTTATTTGAATGTAAATAATGTTGATCTTGAGGTTGATACCAAGTGCACTTTGGTTTTGGGGGTTCATACATAAGGCTAAGACAGTTTGTATTTGCTTTTTTCAGGGCGATTTTACAAATTGTATCTTTCACAATTCCTATAGTATTTTTTTTACTCTTAATCATGGTTTTCCTTTCGTGTAAATAGTTAATTGGCAACATAATATTTTCCAGAATATATATTTAATTTTACAATAGCATATTTGCATAAAAAAGCAATAGAGTTGGTGCGAAGCAGGGAGCCAGGTTTTAAAATTTCAATCAGCCAGAAAAATATACTTACAAAATATACCGTTTTTCGGTTGCGGAAATAAAAGGATGTTGCACAACAAAAACATACCCATAATGCCATAGATAATACATGTGATCAGAATATGCACGATGGTTAGTCCAAAACATT
>ENA-OQDM01000161-OQDM01000161.1-human-gut-metagenome-genome-assembly--contig:-NODE-161-length-45375-cov-2.264675_pt1 | contig 45375 bp, 49 predicted proteins | sample MGYA00242772_ERZ504605 | MGnify/ENA primary metagenome ERZ504605 (study PRJEB26092, sample SAMD00036348) | human gut metagenome | host: Homo sapiens | study: EMG produced TPA metagenomics assembly of... | reverse complement strand
CACGAACTCACATAATAGTTTTAATTTCACAAACTTTTTTTGTAATTCATGGAACTCATTGTGCAATTTTGTAAATTGTATTTTTCCATCTCCTGAAATACATTTTCCCGTTTCATGAAACACGTTTTTGTTTTAATAAACTTTTGTTTTATGAAACACGCCCATTTGTTTTAATAAACACGCTTTTACGTTTTATGCATGCTGATGCAGATATTTCTCCCTTGTTGCAAGTCCACCACGGATATGGCGCTCGGATTTATTGACATCTAACACTTTGCGTGCCTCCGCTGCAAGCGATGGATTGACCTGGACAAGGCGTTCTGTAACATCTTTATGTACCGTACTCTTGCTAATCCCAAAATGTTTCGCCGCCTGACGCACCGTCGTATTATTATCAATAATATATCTGGCTATTTCCATAGCTCTTTCCTCAATATAGGTTTTCACAAAAACTCCCCTGCAATACTTGTTTTTACATTGTATGCAGGGGAGTTATATACTATTCTTTCAAACATTTATTGCAGCAGTTCCTGTTGTGCAGCCTGCTGCTGTTGATGATATGCATTTTTCTGTTCATACATCCGCCAGTCAGCTTCCATGATCTTCTCATTAAATTCTTTTCCGTGCTCTGCCCAGGTAACTCCCACTGAAATGCTAATATTGTTGTTCATCATTTCACAAACAGATCTTACATTATCATAAAATTGCGTTTCTGTCGTATCCGGATCAAATACTGCAATGCCAACCTGAAACTGATCCATACTCTGATATTTTTCTATTTCCTCATTGTATCTGTTACGATTATCTTTCATATTTACATCCGACATGTCGATTTCAGTCTTAGCAACTCCGGTGTATTCGATCCAGAATTTTTTTCTTTTTCTCCCACATGTGCCAATCCGATACCTTTTGCTTTCGCGGACTTTTCCACATTGTGATAATAACATTCTAGTGTTGCAAGTTCACAGATCGACCGGATCTGTGACAGGGCAGGTTTATTGACAACAATATTTTCCTCTTCCTTTGCCAGCACAAGCATATCCTTCTCTTCTGCTGCACGCTCTGTCAGATCCGCTCTGCACATTTCATACGTTTCCTGCGATATCGTTTCTGTTTCATATTTTTATTTTCAGAAAAATAATCCATAGAACCAAAACCTACCGCCATGTTCTGTATCTCACTCTCCGGAAGTGTGAGGATGATTGTTTTTGTTTCCTCCTCAAAGGTTCAATTACACATTCCATTCTACAATAAGGTCTCTTCACCCCCTGTTTTTTTAACAAAAGAATATTTTTTCACCCTACAGTTTCTTTACCTTAATATTTTTTCCAGCACCCTTTGACTTAAAAATAGCTTTATAATCAGAAACTTTTTTTGCCGGTACTTTAAAGGTTGCATTTTTCTTAATGTTCTTGAATGCATCCTTTCCAACACCTGATTTTTTCAGTTTTGTTGTCTTTAATGTGATATTTGCAAGTTTTTTATCACCGGAAAACGCTTCCTTTCCAATCTTGTTTAATCCGGTAGAAGATGCCGTAAATGTGGTAAGTTTTGTACATTTATAAAATGATTTATTTCCGATTGCCTTTACATTAGAACCAACCGTAACTTTCGTAAGTTTACTGCATCCGGAAAATGCGCTGTCTGCAATTGCAGTTACCTTAAATGTATATCCGTTGATTTTAACCGTTGCAGGAATAGATGCCTTTGTAATGTTTTTCTTTGCATATTTATTTACAGTTACTGTATTTTTTCCGGTTACTTTATACTTGATCTGTCCAACTGTTTTCACAGTTCCAACTGCCGGTTTTTTCTTTTTGTCTGTAGTTCCGGTATTTTCCGTATCAGCTTTTACCAGCGCCAAAATCGCTGTTTCCAGATCACTTGCTGCCTGATCTACTACAGTCTGTTCTGCTGTTGCATCTGTAAGTTTCTTTGCAGCATCGAGCGCAGTCTGTAAATTTTTCCAGCTCTCTGCTGTGTAATCACTCTGCTTTAATGCCTCCGCTTTCTCGATTACAGCGTTAAGTTTTGTAACATCTGTTTTTGTTTCTTCCTTTGTCTCTGCCTTTACCAGTGCTTTGATTGCAGCATTCAGATGCTCTGTTGCCTCATCTACAGTAGACTGCGTGTGCGGAGCCGCAAGCTCATCTTTTGCCTCTTTCAATTCAACGCAAAGATCAGACCAGCTTGCTGCCGTATAATCACTCTCAGTTAAGTTCTCTGCACTTTTAATTGCAGCTTCAAGTGCCGTCGTATCCACCGTTTCCTCTTCATCCTTAACAATATTTGCATCGGTTACCTTAAATTTTACCGTGTAATCATTGTAACCAAGTGCATATACCGTGATTGTCCAGTATCCGGTTCCGTCTGTTCCCGCCGGCAGTTTACAACGCAGTGAATCTGTAAGACCAAGCTGGATTCCCTGTGCTTTGTGCATCCAGTTATCTGATGCAAACTTGGTTCCATAAGATTGAAGTGGATCGGTATAAGTACTGTCGGATCCATAATAAGTCCACTCTACTGCCTGCATATCAGCACCAAGTGCACCGTAGCCCTCCCCAGTCAGATCGACACGAAGGAATTCTCCGTAAGAACCGCTTGCCTCTTTTACCGTTGTTGTAATATTCTCTGCTGTTTTTAATGCAGCGTACTTGATTCCGGAATCCGTTCCATTGTTTACTCTCGCAGCAAACGAAAAACTTCCGTCCTCATTTTGGGTAACTGTTTTTAGACCATTGGTGTTTTCTGTTACTTCTGCAACCAGATCCGTATAGTTTTTCAGATTTCCCTCCGAAAATCCACCGGATAAAGTACTGCCATTTTCCACTACGGTATATGCTGCTTTAAAAGCTTCATAATCTTCAGTTTTTACTTTGACTGGAACATATTTAAGTCCTGTTACCACATAACTTTCAATCTCATTTTTATCATAGGAAAAAGTCTCTCCGTTCGTCAGCACACCGGTGGCTGCTCCTGTATAATATGCCACTTTGAGCTTTGTACCATCTTTTTTTGTAATTTCTGACGTACACTGATAACTTCCCCTGTGCAGTCCGTGATTGGTGGTTGCTCTCGATACGGTATCAAATGCACCCATGTCAAGCTCAGCGCTGCATAAGCATACTGATACTCCTGCGTTTACTGCATTTATGATTCCTCTTGAACTGTATGTTGCACCGGAAACCGTATCCACATCCGTACTCTGCTTTGCAAGGATGCTCGCTGTCACACCTTCTTTTGCACGATTGAAAAAGGCTGCATCATCTGAATTACTCAAAATATTGATCGACCGGATCGTCTGATTTTTTATCACAACTGAAACTTTGATCTTACCGGAAAATCCGTTCGCACTGCCTTCATAAGTTCCGTCTGCAAGATCAAACGCACCGTCTAAAACAGCAGCCGCTTCCGTATTTTCAACTTCCGTCTCTTCTACCGACTCCATACCGGCACTTTCGATAATAGTTTCCGTCTCTGTCAGTTCATCTTCTGACTCTGAACCATAAACCGATGCTGTATAATCACTCAGGGAAACCACTGCACCAATTCCCACCACCGCTGCCAGAATGACGGGTACAATTCCTGAAATATTTTTCATACTTGTCTCCATACCAAATCATTCGTTTATACTTTTTTTTCAATGATCTTCGTATCCATTTCCGACTCAAAACTGTCTGCGATTCCCTCTGTGACATAGATTTCCCTGTCATCCGTCATCAGAATCATGTCAAATTCATCACTGTGATTTCTCCAATATTCCGTTGCGGCTTCTTTCCCCATAATAAAAACGGATGTAGAAAGTCCGTCCGCAAGCGTTCCATCTGCTGTGACAATGGAAACGGAAATTAACCCGTTCTCCACCGGATAACCGGTTTTGGGATCTATGATATGATGATATGTCCTGCCGTCCTGCTCAAAATAACGTTCATAACCGCCGGAAGTGATCACCGCCTTATCCTGTATGGAAAGCACCCTAAGATACTGATCTGTATCCTGTGGGTCCTGCACTGCCACGCGCCAGCTGCTTCCATCCTTCTTTGTTCCAAGTGCCTGCACATTTCCACCAAGATTGACCAGTCCGCTCTTGATCCCGCAGGCACGAAAAATGTCCATGATACGTGCAGAAGTATAACCTTTCGCGATTCCTCCAAAGTCGATCTGCATTCCGTCCTTTTTAAAAGCGATCTGCGATGTCTCTTTATCATAAGAAATATCCGATGCATCTGTCAGCGTGAGCAGATCCTTAAGTTCGTCTGCGCCCGGCACCCTGAAATTGTCATCTGTAAATCCCCATGCTTTCATAACCGGATAAATCGCAATATCAAATGCACCATCTGTAGCTTCATACAGATCCAGTGAGCGTTCCACCAGATATGCTGTCTCCTCCGAGAGTATTCCATCTCCGCTCTGATTGATTTTATATATCTCACTGTCCTCATTTCCCGTAGACAACAATTGATCCAGCCGGCTGATCTCATCTGCCGCCTGATCCACGGCCTCTGTGGCTCCTTTGCCATAAGCAGTTACCGTCATATATGTGTCCATTGCAAAGAGATCTCTGCTCGCCTCGGTATCTCCCCCATCGGTACCACAGCCACCTGCCACAACCATGACTGCTGCAAAAATCAGAAATATAATTTTTCTTTTTACTTTACCTTCGCTCATTTTCCATCTAACTTTAGTTAGTATTTTCTAACCAATTTAGTTTACAATGCACCAGACGCAAATATCAATCTGCACTTTTGAGACTTTTTCTCATTTTGATCTCCATTTCCCATGTTACCGCAAAAAATCCCCTCACATACAGACAACAACCTGCATATAAGAGGATTCCTCAATTATATTATATTTCATTCAATTTAATTATATTTCAATGCCTTTTTGAGAGCTGCTGAAATCGCCGTTCCCACAACAAAGCAGACAATTGCCTCAACCAGTCCGTTGACACCTACAAATGCTAAAATGAACAGCAATGCATTTTTTGCACCAAGAGCTGATACAAATGACTGGATGTATTCCGTATTGTAAAATCCAATCACTAACATTCCCATAAAAAATGTGGTGTTCAGCAGCGGACAGCAAAGGTTGCTAATCGTAACAGATGCACCTGACGGCAGCTTTGTTTTACGAAGTCCTTTATAGATCAGACCTGTCAGCCATCCCATTAAAATACGGGTAGGTACGCATACTAAAAATGTTAAAAATCCGTTGATTCCAAGCAGTGCAGCACCAAATGGGCTCATGCCGAAGCACTGGATGAAACTTGTAACACCGAACACGCCGCCTAAGATTGCGCCTGCCGCCGGTCCTAACGTAACAGCTCCTACCGCTACCGGAACGACGATCAGCGTGATCTCAAGACCAGCTGTTCTGATATATCCGATCGGGGTAAAAGCCATGATGAGAATGATAGCAACTAAAAGTGCCATCTCCACAAGATACTTTGTGGAAAACTTTTTCTGAGTCATAGTCTCTTCCTCTTTTCTTGTAATATGTAATTTTACAACGTTATTAAGTATAACACTTGCATGCTCATTCCGCAATCCCGCATCCATATTTACTTCGTAATGTCATGTTTTTATTTTCATCCAATTTTTACCATATTCCATCCAATTAACTATATTTCAATGCTTTCTTCAAAGCCGCGGAAATTGCGGTTCCGACGATAAAACATACCACCGCCTCAACCAGTCCGTTGATTCCGACAAATGCTATCACAAACAAAAATGGATTGCTGACACCAAGCGTCTGAACAAACGACTGGATGTACTCGGTCTGGTAAAACCCAAATACCAGCATGCTCATAAAAAACGTGGTATTTAAAAGCGGACAGCACAGATTCGCGATTGTGATTGATACATTCGATGGTATTTTTGTTTTGCGGATTCCCTGATAAATCAGTCCTGTCAGCCAGCCCGTCAGGATACGGGTCGGTACATACAGCAAAAATGCCAGAAACGGATTGATGCTAAGAAGCATCGCACCAAATGCATTCAGTCCGAAGCAGCGCAAAAAACTGGCAAGTCCAAATACACCTCCTAAAATTGCACCAGCCGCAGGCCCTAAAGTAACAGCTCCTACCGCCACCGGAACAACGATCAGTGTAATCTCAATACCTGCCGTCTTAATGTATCCGAGTGGGGTAAAAGCCATGATAAGAATGATGGCAACTAAAAGTGCCATTTCCACAAGAAACTTTGTGGAGAACTTTTTCTTGTTCATAGTCCCTTCCTCTTTTCTCGTTTTTATGTAATTTTATACGAAACACAGGACGAGCCATTTGTAGATCAGTATGAATTTCCGGCATCCTGTATCTCTGCAACGTTACTAAGTATAACATCTGGCAGAATTTTCCGCAATCTTAGATTGCGTTAATCCTAAAATCCTAAAATTGTGCCATTCTCAGAATTGCACTACCACTTTTTTATATTTTTATTGTTTCCTTAATTATCAATAAATGCCATTGACTTTCTGCTTTTTGCGTGCAAAGCTAACCATATATTTATAAGAAAAGAGTTTTTACCATGATACAGAAAAAAAATGTACTTAACACCGTTCCGATTATCTGCTTGGTGCCCTGCTTTTGGGGGCGGCATACGGGCAGCTTCACACGCCAATGACGCCGCCACCGATTACAGCTCTCGCCTCAGATATTCTGCCGACGACAGGCAATGTCCGAGCACTTGTTGTTGTGGTCGATTTTGCGGATGCGAAATATGATACAGACAGACGCCTGTCCGATGAAGAAATTTCCTCCTATCTGTTTGGCACAGACAATACTGAATTTTATCCCTGTGAGAGCCTGACTAGTTATTTTGACCGTGCTTCATACGGATCACTGCATATGACCGGAAATGTATTTCATTACACAGCGAAAGGTACGATCGCATCCTACGAAAAAACGGCAGATGGATCTTAAGACTGGTCAATAACGGAAATGGCTCTTACCGGGACGGTGACGTGATCGGAGGCACTGCCACAGGCTTTGGCTGGTATGACAACAACGGACAGTTGACCATTGATACCGGGTATACGATCACGGTCGACTCCGTATCTGAGGATCAGAAAAACTGTACCATAACGATTTTGACAAACAACTAAGTATATTTTCCCTCAACTCCTGACCAAGAGCCTCAAATTTCCTCCAACTCCAAACAAGAAGCCTCAAATTTTCTCCAGCTCCCAGCAAAAAGCCCGTCCTTCCTGTCAGCTTCCTCACAGAAGCCGCACACGAAAGACGGGCTTTCTATCTTACAGGTTATTCACCTATGTATTATTTGCCTAACTCAGCTTTTAATGCTGTTGTTAAAGCAGGAACGATCTTATTCAGATCACCAACCAGACCGTAATCAGCTACGTCGAAGATTGGAGCATCTTCATCTTTGTTGATTGCGATGATCAGGTCAGAATCTTCCATACCAGCTACGTGCTGGATTGCTCCGGAAATACCGATTGCAAAGTAGATCTGAGGACGAACAGTTTTACCAGTCTGACCTACCTGTAAATCAACTGGTAACCAGCCATTCTCTACAACTGCACGGGAGCAGCTTACAGTACCGCCAAGTACCTCTGCAAGATCTTCCAAAAGTTTGAAGTTCTCTTTGGAACCAACTCCACGACCACCGGAAACAAGGATCTTTGCTTCCATAATGTTTGCTGTGCTCTTAACAGCTTTTACGATGTTTAAGATCTCAACATATCTGTTGTTTGGTGTAAATCCCGGGTTGTACTCTACAACGTTTGCTTTTGCACCGCTGATCGGAGCGATCTTCTGCATAACACCTGGACGTACAGTTGCCATCTGAGGACGGTTGTCCGGGCAGGCAATTGTTGCGATGGTGTTACCACCAAATGCAGGACGTGTCATTAATAACTGGTTGTGTTTCTGCTCTGATTCTTTACCAGGTGCAGCAACCAGTGGGAAATCACCGATCTCAAGAGATGTACAGTCTGCTGTCAGACCTGTTTTTACTCTTGCAGAAACAGTAGGTCCTAAGTCACGGCCGATAGCAGTTGCACCAACTAACATGATTTCAGGTTTGAACTCGTTAATTACAGATGCTAATGCATGAGCATACGGCTCTGTTCTGTAGTCTTTTAATTCAGGATCATCTACTACGATAACTTTGTCAGCACCATACTCAGCTAACTGATCTGCTAATCCTTTTACACCAGAACCAATTAATACAGCAGTTACGTCTGTACCTAAATCTTTTGCTAAGTCTTTGCCTTTTCCAAGTAACTCAAATGCAACGCCATCTAATACGTTATCTACCTGCTGTGCAAAGACAAATACTCCTTTATATTCTTCTAATGCCATGTTATTCACCACTTTTCCTTTTTTTATTAGATAATGTGTTTCTCTTTGAATTTACCGATCAAATATGCTACGGATTCTGCCGGATCAAGGTTTACTTTCTCACCAGCACCCTTTGCAACTTTATCAGATGCTTTTGCAATCTTAGTAGGAGATCCCTTTAAACCAAGATCAGAATCGTCAACATCCTTTAAGTCTGCTCTGCCCCAAACGGTTACTTCTTTGTCAAATGCATCGAAGATTCCGCCCGGTGTCATGTAACGCGGCTCATTTAATTCAGAAAGAGCAGTTACCAGACAAGGCATTTTTGCTTTTAACTCATGATATCTGTCTTCGTACTGACGTTTTACAACAACAGAATCACCCTCTACTTTGATGTCTGCTGCGTAAGAGATAACCGGAAGTCCAAGATGCTCAGCGATCTGAGGACCAACCTGTGCAGTATCACCATCGATAGCCTGACGTCCTGTGATGATCAGGTCATAGTCTAAGTTACGAAGTGCACCAGCGATTGTGGTAGATGTTGCCCATGTATCAGCTCCACCTAATACGCGGTCTGTTACAAGAACTGCTTCATCAGCACCCATTGCTAATGCTTCACGAAGAACTGCATCAGCCTTTGGAAGTCCCATGGTAAGAACTGTAACTTTTGCTCCTGTCTCATCTTTGATTCTAAGTGCTGCTTCAAGACCAGCTTTATCATCTGGGTTCATGATAGCAAGCATTGCTGCTCTGTCAAGCGTTCCATCCGGGTTGAACTTAACGCCGCCCTTTGTATCAGGAACCTGTTTAATACATACTACGATATTCATGTATTTTTCACTCCTTATGTTTTATATGTTTAAATTTTACGCGGATTGATTCGAAATTACTTTAACAGTGCACCGGAGATTACCATACGCTGGACTTCGCTTGTACCCTCGTAGATCTCAGTGATCTTAGCATCACGCATCATACGCTCTACATCGTACTCTCTGATATATCCGTATCCACCGAATAACTGAACAACCTCAGTTGTAACAGCCATTGCAGTCTCTGCTGCGAATAATTTTGCTTTTGCAGCTTCTACAGAATATACTTTCTGAGTAGCTTTTGCCATTGCTGCTTTGTAAACTAAAAGCTGTGCAGCTTCGATTCTTGCAGCCATATCAGCAAGTTTGAACTGTGTATTCTGCTGCTGTGCGATTGAACGTCCAAACTGTTTTCTCTCTTTTGTATAAGCGATAGCTCTGTCTAATGCGCCCTCAGCGATACCAAGTGCCTGAGCAGCAATACCGATACGTCCACCATCAAGTGTGTGCATTGCGATCGGGAAACCTTTTCCTTCCGGTCCTAACAGATTCTCTTTCGGGATTCTGCAGTCTTCGAAGATCAGCTCATAAGTAGATGATCCACGGATACCCATCTTCTTCTCTTTTGTTCCGAATGAGAAGCCTGGAGCTCCCTTATCAACGATGAATGCAGAGAAGTTTTTCTTCTTTCTGCCTCTCTTATCCTCTGTGATGCTTGTGATAGCGATTACAATATAAACATCTGCAACTTTACCATTGGTAATGAAGCATTTTGATCCATTTAATACCCACTCGTCACCATCTAAAACAGCTTTTGTCTGTGCACCCTGTGCATCAGTACCAGCCCCCGGCTCAGTTAATGCGAATGCACCTAACTTCTCGCCTGTTGCAAGTGGTTTTACATATTTCTGTTTCTGCTCTTCTGTACCATATGTCATGATCGGATCGATGCAGAGAGATGTATGTGCAGATACAACAACACCTGTGGTTGCGCAAACTTTAGATAACTCTTCTACGCACATAACGTATGTAAGAGGATCACAACCCTGTCCACCATATTCTTTCGGAACCGGGATTCCCATGAATCCGTATTTCTGCATTTTCTTAACCGTTTCTGCCGGGAAAGCTTCTGTCTCATCTGTTTCCTGTGCAAGCGGTTTTACTTCTGTTTCAGCAAATTCCTTGAATAAGGAACGCGCCATTTCATGTTTCTTGTCTAAAGTGAAATCCATGATCTAATTTTCCTCCATAAATATTTATTTTACTGAGCATCGACCGGAGTCTTTGTACGATCAGCATTGTATACATAAAATCCCTTGCCGCTCTTTGCTCCAAGGTTACCACCACGAACCATCTTACGGATCAGTGGGCATGCACGATATTTGCCGTCGCCTGTCTCTTTGTAAAGTACATCCATGATAGCAAGGCAGATATCAAGACCGATGAAATCACCTAACTCTAACGGTCCCATTGGGTGATTAGCACCAAGTTTCATAGCTGCATCGATACCAGCGATATCGGAAACACCTTCCATTTTGATGAATGCTGCTTCGTTGATCATTGGGATTAAGATACGGTTTACAACGAAACCAGCAGCCTCATTAACCTGTACCGGAGTTTTTCCGATCTCTTCAGAGATTTTCTTAATAGCGGAAACAGTTTCATCCGGAGTATTCACACCAGCGATAACCTCGATCAGTTTCATACGGTCTGCCGGGTTGAAGAAATGCATACCAACCATTGGACGGTTTAATCCGTTTCCGATCTCTGTGATGGAAAGACTGGATGTGTTAGAAGCGAAGATACATTCCGGTTTTGCGATCTCGTCTAACTCTTTGAAAGTAGTTTTCTTTACTTCCATGTTCTCGAAAGCTGCCTCTACGATCAGATCACAGTCTTTGCAAAGGTCTTCTTTTAAACCTGGAGTGATTTTTGCAAGGATGCCATCAACAGCTTCCTGTGTCATTTTTCCTTTTTCTACTAATCTTGCATAACCTTTTTTGATTTTCTCTTTTCCGCCTTCAGCCCACTCCTGCTTGATATCGCAAAGTGCTACTTCATATCCTTCTACCTGAGCAAATGCTTTTGCAATGCCCTGTCCCATAGTTCCTGCACCAATAACGCCAACCTTCATTTCGGTTACCTCCTGAAAATAATTATGTTAACTGTATGTTTAAAAAATGCAATCCCCGGGAAGTCATTCCCCGGGAATTACTATAAAAAACTATTATCTCTCAACGATTGTAGAGCATCCCATACCACCGCCGATGCAAAGTGTAGCAAGACCTCTCTTAGCGTCTCTCTTCTGCATCTCATGCAGTAATGTAACAAGGATACGGCATCCGGAAGCACCTACCGGGTGTCCTAATGCGATTGCACCACCGTTTACGTTTACTTTTGACATATCGAATTTCAGATCTCTTGCTACTGCGATAGACTGAGCTGCGAATGCTTCGTTTGCTTCGATCAAGTCCATATCATCAATGGATAAACCTGTTTTAGCTAATACTTTTCTTGTAGAAGCAACAGGACCAACACCCATGATCTCTGGCTCAACTCCGCCAAGAGCACCTGCTACCCATGTAGCCATTGGTGTAACACCAAGTTCTTTTGCTTTCTCTTCGCTCATAACAACGATTGCTGCTGCACCATCGTTGATACCGGAAGCGTTACCTGCTGTAACAAGTCCGCCCTCTTTACCAGAGCAGCATTTTAATTTTGCTAAAGACTCAGCAGTTGTGCCAGGACGTGGTCCCTCATCTTTTACGAAATCAACGATCTCTTTTTTAACTTTTACAGGAACCGGAACGATCTCATCATCAAATTTGCCTTCAGCAATTGCTTTCTCACATTTCTGCTGGCTGTTTGCTGAGAACTCATCAAGTTCTTCTCTTGTAATGCCATATTTATCACATACGTTCTCTGCTGTGATCATCATGTGGTAGTGATTGAATGCATCTGTTAATGCATCATTTACCATTGTATCAATGATCGTTGCATTGTTCATACGATATCCAAAACGAGCTTTTGTCATAGCATATGGTGCCATAGACATGTTTTCCATACCACCTGCAACAACGATATCAGCCTCACCTGCCATGATCATGGTAGCTGCATCATTGACACATTTTAAACCAGAACCACAAACAACGTTGATCGTGATTGCCGGAACTTCGATTGGCAGTCCTGCTTTGATTGCTGCCTGACGTGCAACATTCTGACCCTGAGCTGCCTGGATTACACAACCCATTTTTACCTCGTCAACCATCTCCGGTTTAACGTTTGCTCTTCTTAAAGCCTCTTTGATAACGATTGCACCTAAGTCTGCTGCTGGAGTATTGCTTAATGCTCCACCCATTTTACCGATTGCGGTACGGCAAGCACCTGCTAAAACTACTTTCTTTGCCATTTTGAATTCTCCTTTCAATTTAACACAAAGCTCTGCATTTGCAGAGAATTTGTTTCTTTCTCTTTCATTTTGCCGAAAAATGCTGTTAATTTTTTAACAATCTTTTTTAAAAAAATAAATTCAAACTTCCGATTGAAATTTATCTTTTTTCTCTTTCATTTTTAAAAGCTTATTTGCTATGTAATCAGCTATTTTTCTGCATTTCTTGTACTTTCATATGCTAACATATTTCACAATTAATTGCAATAGCTTTCTTTATTTTTCATCTTTGTAAACAATTTTCCACATCCTTTTTGCTCCATTTTGCGGGGTTTTTTGTTAAATTTTTATCATTTTATCATTTTGTTTAATAAAACACGTGATTACCTATAACTGTTCCTTCTATTATGCCGTTATTCACACGAAAATACAGACAATTTGTTGTGCTCGTTCCACCCAGCACCGCCTGTGCTGCACTCATACAATCGGAAGCAACTCCCTGCTCCAGACGGTATGCAAGACGACCGCTGGCAACCGGAGAGAACTGCCCTCCCTGATAAATCACACCGGAAACTGTATTCGGAAAATAGGAACTTCTGACACGGTTCATGATCACGCTGCCCACCGCAAGTTTTCCATCATATGGCTCGCCCCATGCCTCACACTGGATGATGGCAGCTAACAGATACGCATCGCTCTGTGCCGGTGCGTATGTCACATTCGACCTGTTTTCCTGTTCCTGCTTTTTGATGGCTGCAAGGCGCGCAGCATCCTCTTTTGCCTTCTGTATCTCAAGCTGCTTTTCGTATTCGATCATTTTCTTGATCTTTGCATCGATCGACTCCACATCGGACTGTGCATCTTCAATTTTCTCGCTGGATTCCTGTATCTTCTTCTGCGTATCCTCGATCAGGCTGTTGACTTTTTCCTGCTCTTTCTGTTTTTCCTGCTGTAATACAGTCAGTTCTTCCTTCTGCTTTTCGAGTTCCTTTTTCTGTTCTTTGATCTGCTCCGTGAGCTCCTGATATGCCGTAAGCATATTTCTGTCGTACTGATTGATTGCACTTGTATATTCCGCCTGATTTAAAAATTCTGCGATGGAGGACGCATGAATAAGCATGTCCCATACAGACTGATTGCCATTTTCATAAATATACTGAATGCGCACTTTCATATCTTCATACTGCTCTGCTGATCGTTCCTCGGAACGTTTCAGATCTTCCGCCGCCGTATTGATCTCGTCCTCTTTCTGTGCTGCCTGCTGCTCTAACTGGTTCATATCGGAAGTGATCGTATTTAACTGTCCATTCAGTCCGCTAAGGTCGCTCTCCAACCCCTGTTTTTCATTGGTCAGGCTGTCCACCTGATCTTTCGCATCTTCTTTCTGTTTCTTAAGGTCTGTGATCTGGTCTTTTGCCTTATCAATATCTTTCTGTGTCGTTCCTGCATGGACAGTTGCCATAACAAGCATGCAGCCGGTCAGTATTCCTCCCAGGATTCTTCTCAAAAAATTGTGTCTCATGCTGTTCCTTTCGGCTGAACAGTAACCTTTCGGCTGCTGTTGTATTTTTCGCTCATTGTATTTCTTCTGTTAATATGGTATTATAGCATGTAAAGCACAATATGAATATTAATTTTTTCACATACCATTATTGGGGGAATATTCAGGCATCTGGTGTCTGGATATGGTATAAAAAAGCCTGATAATCATCACAGGGGGAGGATTTACCTATGCAATTTGTAAAAACAGCGGATTTAAAACCCGGCATGAGACTTGCAAAACCAATCTACAATAAGATGGGTGTTCTTCTTTATGAAAGAGACACACTTTTAACCATGCAGGGTATTAACAGTATCGAAAACTTTGGTCTGATCGGTATTTTTATTCTTGAGCCGGCAGAGCCGGTACCGCCTCTTTCCAGAGAGGATCTTGAATTCGAACAGTTCCAGACGATATATGTTTTTAAACTAAAAGAAAATATGGATCGTCTGCAGGCCAATCAGGCACCTGTTTCGCTGAGCGATCTCGTCCGGGACATCCAGACACATTACGGCAGTCTTGATCACAAATTAAATTTTGCACAAAACCTGCGAAGTTCTGCAGATTTTGTTTACAAACATTCCATCAGTGTCGGCATTCTCTGTGCGATGATCACAAATCAGATGCATCTGCCTGCTGCAGAACAGACAGCCCTTATCACAGCTGCGCTTCTCTACGATTTTGGTTATCTGTATGTACCACAGACAGTGTTAGACAAGGGGGATGACCTTACAACAGCAGATAAGGATTTTATCCAGCTCAACTTAGAGCGCGGTTATGAAACGCTCCGCCCGGACCGTGGTGATTATAAATTCCCGGTACATACGCTTGATATCATCCAACAGATCATTTTTAAAAACAGCCGTACTTTAAAAGTCAAAGAACCGGCAGACAATATCCGTCTTCTCGTCGATATTTTAGCAGTAGCGGACGAATTTGACCATCTGACCGCAATGAACATTAACAAACCGCCAATTTCAGAAATTGCTGCCATGGGACGTCTGAAAAAGGATAAAGCCACCTACAATCCGCTCGTACTTTCCGCTTTAGCAGAATGTATCCATATTCTTCCGACCGGCGCATGTGTGGATCTTTCCGATGGAGAAAAAGCTCTTGTGCTTGCAGAAAATCCGGCTGATTTTCTGCATCCGATGGTACTGAAGTTTTCCACAAACATGATATACGATTTAAGTGACCCGGTGATCAACAAATCTTTAAAGATCACAGATATCATGAAAACCATGGACAACCGTATCGCATTGGATAAAGATTCTGTAAAGCATTTTGTTTCCGATGCCTACATCAAAGAAACGGCAGACCGTTTCCGCAAGGTCAAGCTTCAGATTGCACAGCACAATCAAAGTAAACTGGAACAAAAAGCGGCAAGCGCCTTAATGAGTAGTGCATCTGTGATCCCGCAGGATGCTTTGGGCACAGAAAAACCACTGGCCCAAAAGAAACCGCGCAAAAAAATGAAACTCCGTTAATCCGCGCGACTTTTTTCTATATGTTGGAGTGGATATTCCGGCGATATAAAAAACGACATGAAAGCAATTTCTTAACTGCTTTCATGTCGTTTTTTCATGTTGTCGCCAATATCCATATTCCGCAAAAGCAAAAACAGCACGCCTCCTTTTGGATTTGTGCTGTCTTTTCTATATTATAAGATTCAAAGAACTACAGGTTCAAAGAATTATAAATTCAAAGAACTACAAGTTCTTTACGGTCGCAATATCCACCGGTGTCAGATCATCGGTCGCAGTCTCTAAGCTGCGTGCCAACGCATTTGCCGTATCCATTGCTGTGATACAGTAAACACCTGTCTCGATTGCATTTCTCCGGATCAGGAATCCGTCTCTGGTCTTATCACCATTTCCCTGTGTCGGTGTGTCGATGACAAGGTCGATCTTATGTCCTAAGATTAAGTCCATAACGTTCGGTGACTCCTGAGAGATCTTGTTGACACGAAGTGCATTGACGCCGTGCTCCTGTAAATATTTTGCGGTGCTTCTCGTTGCGTAAATCTTGTAGCCAAGTGCCTCAAAACGTTTTGCAACACCGACTGCTTCCGGTTTATCTGCATCTTTTACTGTCATGATCATCTGTTTGTACTTCGGTAAAGTTACGCCTGCGCCAAGGAATGCTTTGTAGAGAGCCTCGTTGAAGGTCTTTGCAATACCAAGACACTCACCGGTTGATTTCATCTCCGGTCCTAAGGAGATCTCAGCGCCACGCAGTTTCTCGAAGGAGAATACCGGCATCTTGATCGCAATGTAATCTGCGGTCGGTGCAAGCCCCGGCTCATAGCCAAGTCCGCGGATGGTATCACCGATAATTACTTTCGTTGCAAGGTCAACGATCGGAATACCGGTTACTTTGCTGATGTATGGCACGGTTCTCGAAGAACGCGGGTTTACCTCAATGACATATACCTGCTCGTCCATAGCGATGAACTGGATATTGATCAGTCCGATGACATGCAGTGCCTGCGCCAGACGTTTCGTATACTCAACGATTGTCTCTTTTACATGGTCACTGATCGTCGGTGCCGGGTATACGGAAATACTGTCTCCGGAGTGTACACCGGTACGTTCGATATGCTCCATGATACCAGGAATTAAGATATCGGTTCCGTCACATACAGCATCGACCTCGATTTCTTTTCCCTGTAAATATTTATCTACGAGAATCGGGTGATCCTGTGCGATACGATTGATGATACCGATAAATTCCTCGATCTCATCATCGTTGAATGCGATCTTCATACCCTGTCCACCGAGTACATAGGAAGGTCTTACCAGTACCGGATAGCCGAGACGGTTTGCAACTTCTTTTGCCTCCTCTGCGGTAAATACAGTTCCACCTGCAGCTCTCGGAATCTGTGTTTTTTCCAGAATCTCATCGAAAAGCTCACGGTCCTCTGCCGCATCGACATCCTCTGCTTTTGTTCCAAGGATCTTAACACCCATCTTCATCAGGCTCTCGGTTAACTTGATCGCGGTCTGTCCACCAAACTGTACGACAGCACCATCCGGTTTTTCCAGTTTTACGATGCTCTCTACATCTTCCGGTGTTAAAGGTTCAAAATAAAGTTTGTCTGCGATATCAAAGTCAGTGGAAACGGTCTCCGGGTTGTTGTTGATGATGACGGTCTCCCATCCCTCTTTTGCAAATGCCCAGGTACAGTGTACGGAGCAGTAATCAAACTCGATACCCTGTCCGATACGGATCGGACCAGAACCAAGTACCAGTACCTTTTTCTTTGGATTGGTTTCGATGGCTTCGTTCTCGCTTCCGAATACGGAATAGTAGTACGGTGTGGATGCCTCAAACTCTGCGGCACAGGTATCTACCATCTTGAATGCTGCCACGATACCATTTTCATAACGCATATCATGGATCTCTTTTTCGGTCTTTCCGGTCAGTTTTGCAATAACACTGTCCGGGAATTCGATGCGTTTTGCTTCTTTTAATAATTCTACAGTCAAAGGCTCATTCTTTAACTGGTTTTCCATCTCAACCAGGATGGCAAGTTTGTCGATAAACCAGCGGTCGATCTTCGTGATCTCATGGATCTTGTCATAGCTTACGCCTCTGCGCAGTGCCTCTGCGATCACCCAGATACGGCGGTCATCCACTACATGCAGCTGCTCATCTAACTCTTTATCGGAAAGTCCGGTAAAGTCGTAAGACATTAAACTGTCCACATGCTGCTCTAAGGAACGGATTGCTTTCATCAATGCACCCTCAAAGTTATTGCAGATACTCATAACCTCTCCGGTTGCCTTCATCTGTGTGGTCAGGGTTCTCTTTGCCGTGATGAATTTATCAAATGGAAGTCTCGGAATCTTTACAACACAATAGTCAAGCATCGGCTCGAAACTTGCGTAAGTTTTTCCGGTAATTGCATTTTTAATTTCGTCTAAAGTATAGCCCAATGCGATCTTTGCGGCAACTTTTGCAATCGGATATCCGGTTGCCTTGGATGCAAGTGCAGAAGAACGGGATACACGCGGGTTAACCTCGATGACACAGTACTCGAAGCTGTCTGGATTTAATGCGTACTGTACGTTACATCCTCCGGTGATATTTAACTCAGAAATAATATTTAATGCAGATGTACGGAGCATCTGATACTCTTTATCGCCAAGCGTCTGGAAGGTGCGACAACGATGGAGTCACCGGTATGCACGCCGACCGGATCGATATTTTCCATATTACATACGGTGATACAGTTGCCGTTGGCATCACGCATTACCTCGTATTCGATCTCTTTCCATCCTGCGATACAGCGCTCTACCAATACCTCGCCGACACGGGAAAGACGCAGACCATTTGTTAAGATCTCTACCAGCTCATTCTCGTCATGCGCAATACCACCGCCGCTTCCGCCAAGGGTATATGCCGGACGAAGTACGACCGGATAACCAATGGTATTGGTAAACTTGATACCATCTTGTACGTTGTGTACGACCTGGGATGCTGCACAAGGCTCACCGATCTTTTCCATGGTATCTTTGAATGCCTGACGATCCTCAGCCTTAAAAATCGTCTCTGCAGTTGTACCGATCAGTCTGACATTATATTTTTCAAGGATGCCTTTTTCCTCTAATTCCATACCGAGGTTTAATCCGGCCTGTCCACCTAAAGTCGGCAGTACGCTGTCCGGTTTTTCTTTTGCGATAATCTTCTCTAAGACGGATACCGTAAGCGGCTCAATGTAAACCTGATCTGCAATATCTTTATCTGTCATGATCGTCGCCGGGTTTGAGTTTACCAGCACAACCTCAACGCCTTCTTCTTTTAATGAGCGGCATGCCTGTGTACCTGCATAGTCAAACTCTGCAGCCTGTCCGATTACGATCGGACCGGAACCAATTACTAAAACTTTTTTTATGTCATGATTTCTTGGCATTAATTCTTCCTCCTAAAATTTGTTAAACAATAACGTAAGAATTTTTCTACATCATCGAAATAAAACGATCAAACAGGTATGCAGAATCCTGCGGTCCCGGACACGCTTCCGGATGGAACTGTACGGTAAAAATGTTTTTGCCTACATAGGAAAGTCCCTCATTGGTTCCATCGTTTACATTCACAAATGCCGGTTTCGCGATCACCGGATCAAGTGTATCCGTATCTACCACATAACCGTGATTCTGGGAGGAAATATATACTCTTCCGGTTTCTAAATCTTTTACCGGATGGTTGCCGCCACGGTGTCCGTATTTCATCTTATGTGTGTCAGCGCCGGTTGCAAGTGCCATCAGCTGATGTCCTAAGCAGATTGCAAAGATTGGTGTATCGGAGTCATATAATTTTTTGATCTCAGCAATGATCTCCTTGCACTCCTTCGGATCTCCAGGTCCGTTACTTAACATGATTCCATCCGGATTTGTTGCAAGGATCTCTTCTGCAGTCGTATGTGCCGGATAGATCGTCACTTCACAGCCGCGTTTATTTAAAGACTGGGCAATATTATTTTTTGCTCCAAGGTCAAGCAAAGCAACTCGCTTGCCATTTCCTTTTAATACTCGTTTTTCACTGCAGGTAACTTTGTCCACAACATTACCTGTCGTGTATGCTTTTAATCTGGGAATAATTTCTTCTATATTATAGTTATTATTCGTGGTGATCATACCATTCATGGTTCCCTTCTCACGAAGGATCTTGGTCAGTGCACGGGTGTCGATCCCTGCTATACCCGGAATGTCATATTTCGTGAGGAAATCCTGAATCGTTCCCTCCTCACGGAAGTTACTCGGCATTCTTGATAACTCCCTTACGATATATCCATCCGGCCACGGTCTGCCTGACTCCATATCCGGTGTGATTCCATAATTTCCAATCAGCGGATAAGTCATAACAACCGCCTGTCCCGCATATGACGGATCAGTCAGAACCTCCAGATAACCTGTCATCGACGTATTAAATACGATCTCACTGATGACTTCCCTAGTAGAACCTATACTTGTTCCGGTAAATACATTCCCATCTTCGAGTATTAAATGAGCTTTCATTCGTTTCCCTGTCCTTTCACTTTTTTTCCAAAAAAAAAAACGTCGCCGTTTTTCTTCTTTTTCCATCCAGACAGTCCCCTGACTGAACTTTCCCTTATTAGTACCTATAGTCTTTTTCCTAAATTGTAAAAAGTGTATCATATCATAAGATATTTTTCAACCTTTTTCCTAAAACAAATAGCACTAAGATTTTATGCATATTTATGTATATTTATACATTATTTCCAAATCCATAGAAAGCGGCAGTATGTGCCGCCCATACGCAGAAAATCTTTATTACCCAAACGCCCGGCAAGGCATAAACAGTAACAGACTTTTCTGATTTTCCTGCAGCAATGGGCAGCATGGAACTGACTTTTTTAAATAATTCTTCTGAAACGCAAGTATTACAAACAACACGCCGCCAAGCCATGATACATCTGTCTTCCACCGCTTAGATGCCTGCATGCCAATCCTGCATCCGCAAAGTACGGCACAGAAACTGACAACAAAACTTCCCATCACTGTAAAATAAATATTCTTTCCGGTAAATCCTGCACCAAGTCCTCCAAACATCCCGTCCAATGACATTGCAAGTGCAAAAATACAGCCTCCACACACGACATCGTCGCCGAGTGATCGCGGTCTGCCATTACCGGATTGTTGTAGATACTCAGAATAAAACTGAGCTGTGAAAAAGAGATTTTGACTTTCTTGCAAAGGAACTTATGACGCTCAATATATTTTCTGATCGCATACTCTGTCAGCTTAAAAATTCCCACTGCAAGCAGTCCGAAAAAACTTAAGTATAATGCATATTTTTTTAAAAGTACCCCCTGTAACGCCATCCCCGCATAAAGTGATATCCCTAATATTCCACTGCAGACCGTGCTGATGCATAACGCTGCCGCAGATCCGATCTTTATCTGCTCACTCCCACACGCCACACATGCCACAAAGACATCCACACTGACTGCTATGATCAAAAGAATTACCTGCACTTTTTTCTACCTCAGACATAAAACCTTCTGTTTTATCATATGTCAGAGATTCAAAAATGCATCTTTACCTTTGATACTGTTCTCCATTTCCGAATAACTCATTACAAAGAATCAGCCAAAATTCCAGCTTTTCACACTGTTATCTCAGTCAAGTCTTTCGACAATACCAAGGACTTTCTGATATGCCGCCGCCACCTCATCCAAAAGCGGTTTAAGCTCCCTTTCCGGTTCGCCATCCCTAAGTTCTTCGCATAACTCCTGTGCCGGAACCAAAAGCGGTGTCAGTCCCAGATTCATTGCCAGCCCCTTTAAATTATGTATATGTGTAAACGCCTGCTCATAATTCTTTTCTTCCAGCGCCTTACACAGCGACTCATAATTCGTATCCGTCAGAATCAGTTTTAAAAATTTCCCGATCCTCTCCTCCGTCTTTAGCCGCCGCAATACCTCCTGCAGATCTGCCCCCATCTCTTCGTAACATTCACTTAACGTCATATTCCTCTCCATTTCCACGCTGCTTTTGCGTATCTCAAATTCGTGTGTAAGCACAAATCTATGTGCAAACAATCTTACTTTTCACACTCTTCCGTTTTCATAAAAAGAGCAGACCCGTGAACCGCCTTCCATGTGATCCACGATCTGCTCTTTTTTCTATGCTACACGAATGACATTCAACACTTCCCCATATGCTGCTTTTTTGTTCTCTAAAGCCTCTTCTGTCATCTCTTCTGTTACAAAGCCAAGTTCTCCTGTAACACCCTGCGCATCAATGTAGTCTACATTTCCAAATATTTTTTCCACAGATGCCTTATCTGTACCTGACACTCTGACAAAGAAACGGTTCTTTGCGCTGCGGTAATCTACCAGCTCTAATTTCTTTGAACTCCACTCCACCGGTATATTCTTATCAAGATTCTTTGCCATTTCCACAACATCCGCAACAACTGCACTGGCTGTCGGGAGTTTTCCTGCACCGCTTCCATAGAACATTGCATCTCCAAGTACATTTCCACGGACAAAGATTGCATTGAACACACCGTTTACATTATATAACGGATGCTCTTTCGGTAATAAGAATGGGGCAACCATTGCAACATACCCGCCGTCTGTCTTTTTGCTTGTTGCAAGAAGTTTAATGACTCTTCCCATGGCTTTTGCATATTTAATATCGGTCGCAGAGATATGTGTAATTCCTTCTGTGTGGATATCCTCAAAATCTACCTGCTGTCCACAGACAAGTGATGTCAGAATTGCAATCTTTCTGCAGGCATCATACCCTTCAATATCGGCTGTCGGATCTTTCTCCGCATATCCTTTTGCCTGTGCATCTTTTAATACCTCATCAAAATCAGCACCTTTTTCTGACATTTCAGTCATCATATAGTTCGTTGTTCCATTGACGATTCCTGTGATTTCCTCAATCTCATCAGCAGTCAGACAGGAATTTAACGGACGGATGATCGGGATACCGCCACCGACGCTTGCTTCGAACATAAAGTTAACATTTTTCTCTTTTGCAAGTGCGATCAGCTCTGCTCCTTTTGCTGCTACTAACGCTTTGTTTGAAGTAGTAACATGTTTTCCAGCCTCTAACATTGCTTTTACAAAGGTATAAGCCGGTTCCACACCTCCCATGGTCTCAACGACGATCTTTACCTCAGGATCTTCTGCAATCGTCTTATAGTCGTGTACGATCTTATCCTGGATCGGATCTCCCGGAAAATCTCTTAAATCCAGTACATATTTGATCTCTACCGGCTCTCCGACACGTTTTGCTATGCTGCTTCCGTTGATGTCAAGTACTTCCACAACACCAGAACCGATTGTTCCATATCCCATTACTGCTGCTTTCATTTTTCATCCTCCAAGTTCGTCTGCCAGACTATCGCTTCCATCCTCTCAGACAGACTTTATTATCTTTCTATCATTTTACACATCTTACATGCATATTTTATGAACTACAATATATGACGCATCTGCCATGTCTTATTCTCTTGCAAGAATCTTCACATAATGAATACCTTCCTGTTCCTCAATGTGCTCTAACATTTCAGCCACATCACCAGTCTGTGGCAGGACATCCACACTGAGTGTAAGAGAAGCGATACCGTTGATCGGTATACTCTGATGTATCGTAAGAATATTAGCATGAAACTCTGCTACGGTCTTTAATACAACGGATAACAGCCCCGGTTCATCATCCAACTGGATGACTAATGTGATCGTCCTTCCTTTTGCCGTGTCATGAAATGGAAAAATATCATCTTTATATTTATAAAAAGAACTCCTGCTGATGCCAACTTTTTCTGTTGCCTCCTGCACGGATGCAATCTTACCGGATTCAATCAGCCGCTTTGCCTCGACCACCTTTAAGAGGACTTCCGGAACTGCTTTTTCTTTCAGCACATAATACTGACCTTTTTCTTTCATGTGACTCTATCCCTCTCTTTAGAAATTCATCTGTTGTGTTTGTTGCACGCTGACACTTGTCCTCATGAGGAAGATAATAACATAAAGAGGCTGCATACGCAACCTCTTTTTTATCATGTCAGAAACATTTTTTTATTATGCTGTTAAAATTTTTTACTGCCTCCACCATGTTTTACGCCGCTGCTGCTCGTATGTACCGTACTCCTGCCGCTGTCTTCTGCTTTCTTCTCTTCTATATGACGGTGTGTCACAACAGTGTTCACAAGCACATCGCTGTGTTTCTTTATATTCACTGTTCCGGACTCGTGAGCGTCATATTTATATTTGCCATTCCTTAATTTACAAAATAGTACAAGCACCAGGAATACAATAGCGCCTGGGATCAGAGCTAAAACAACGGATGTGATGACATATTCTGCCGGCGTGATCTCAATATCCGTCTCCTCATACTCATACTGATTTGACGGGATTCCTTCATCATAATAAACCAGCACATCTTTTAACATTACAGACAGACACTGTTCATATTCTCCATCTGAGATCGGTTCATATCCGTCATTTAAAATATCTTCAATACGCGCATCCGTAAGATACTTAATCGCAATGCCACCGGTAGAAATACAGATTTCACGGTTCTGCATATCGATCAGGAGTGCAACACCATCACCGTTTTCTGCAATCGCATCAAAGAAATCATCCGCATATTCCTGCGTGGTTTTTCCATTTGTGTCATCCGTCGTCAACATCAGCATATTCCATCCGGTCTTCTCTCCCGCAGCGTCCAGTTCACTCTCAAGCGTCTCGATCTCTTCCGGTGTCAGAAGCGCAGCATCATCATATACCGTCTGTTGTGGAACATTTTCTTCTGCTGCAAAGCATACATGCTGTCCGCCCGCTGCAAGTAAAATCGTAAACAGCCAGGCAAATACAATACCCTTTAAACATAAAAATCTTTTCTGTCTCATGCTAGCCCTCCCAGTAATAAAATGACCAGTGTTACCAGACTGACGATTCCACTGACAAGTGAGATTTTTTTATAGTCGATCGGGAGTTCGCCGTACACCTTTCCAGTCTGTCCGTTCATGAAAAATAATAGATTTTTCCGTTTTTCGACTTGTATGTAATTGTCCATACCGGCAGAAGCGTATACGACCACTTTTCTTTTAATGCCCGGAAATCGGCATTTTTTACCGACACGGAACTGTATCCATTTATTTGTTCCCGCATCAGTTTCTCTGCACTCTCACGCGCTTCCTGCTGCACTTTCTTTTCTATCTGTTTTTTCTCAATATCACGCTTTTCTGCCAGAAATCCAGACAGAAATCCAAGCTGAAACTTTTTCACATCCTTAAAATCATAAGGCATTACACCGCAGATCAGCTCCTGATTTGCCTTTCCAAGTGCATTTTCCGTCAGGTTTTCAAGTTTTACATCACCTTCTCTTGATACCTGATAATACTTTGTCTCCGTATATTCCGTGTTTCCGGTTCGCCACACGCGGACATTTCTCGCCTCGCCCTGCATTTTTCCCTCCAGTCTGGTATTGTAATGCCAGTATGGAAAATATACACCTGTGATGCTCTCGACCTGCTTTTTGTTATAAAAGGCACGCGGGACAAATTTTTTCTTGCAGACATAATCTTTAAAACCTTTTTCTGCATCTTCCCGCGACACAGAAAACGGAATCACCTGATCCGGCAGGAATTTACCTTCCAGCCGTCCGCCAAGCACGACCGGATTATGGCAATAATAACAGAAAGTCGCCGCTGTAGTGGCATCCGTCACAATCTGTGCACCACAGCTCGGACAGGTATAGGTCACTGCATCAGCTTCCTTCCCTGCTTCTTTATCTGACTCTTTATTTTCCGTGTTATCTTTTTCTGTTCCACTACCTGCTTTATTTCCCGGCTGGCTCTGCTTCTTATCCTCCGGTTTACCTGATGCTTTTCCTGCGCCCGCAGCATCTGCATTTTGAGGTTCCGTCGTCTGTGCCGGCTTCATGGCATCTAACTCTTCCTGTGAAAACAGACTGAAACAATATTCACATTTATACTTTTGTGTGGAAGGATCAAAAATCAGTTCTCCATCACAATTTGGACATTTAAAACTGATCACTGCCATAATTAGTCCCTCGCTTTTCCACAGTTACTGCAGAATTTTCCTTTGTTGACCTGACCACATTCACACGTCCACTCTGCTGCCGGTGCCGGTTTTCCACACTCACTGCAGAATTTTCCTGTATTGACATGGCCGCATTCACATGTCCACTCATTCTTTGGTGCAGGCGCCGGTTTTCCACATTCACTGCAGAATTTTCCCGTGTTGGTGCGGCCGCACTCACAGGTCCATGTGCCCGCTGCACTGCCTGCCGGATTTGGCTGGCTCTGGTTCATGGCTCCCGCATTCTGCCCCTGATTCATACCTCCTGCCATCTGGCTCTGTGCTGCATTTCCATACATCTGCCCCTGCTGATCCTGCGGTGTCTGAAGTGCGCCAAGTCCTGACAACGTCTGGTTCATCGCATTCATGCCCATGCCGACTCCCATAAACCCGTTCATGGCTCCTGCTGCATTGCTTCCTGCATCACGCACACCCTCGGTCAGATTTTTGACTGCCATACCGCGCATTACATTGAAGTCACCACCGAGCATTGCGCCCTCATTTCTCATGTTGATGAGTTTCTGTGACTCTTCATCATAAGATACGCTCGCAATACCAACACTCTGGATCTCCATACCACGCATCTGGTTCCACTCTTCATCAAGTGTGGTAGCCATATACTTTCCAAGTTCTCTTGCCTTTGAAGTCACATAGGAAATTCTTGTTCCATCTGCTGACATCTGGTTAATTGATGCCTGCAGTGCCTCTAAAAACTCGGACAGATACTGTTCATTGATGGATGAGATCTCCACATGATCCTGGTTTTTCGGGATGACTTCCGCATAGAACTGCAGCGGATTGGTAACTTTGATGGAATATGTTCCATGGGCACGCAAAAACAGTTCCGCATTATAAAAATTGTCAAAATAATTGATCGGATTTCTGGTACCAAATTTGATTCCTTTGATTTCCTGCAGATTGATAAAAAACACTTTCTGCATCGTTGGTGTCTGACCACCGAATTTGATACGGCTGAAAGTTTCTTTTACCGCTTCTCCAAGTTCCCCGTTAAACATGGATGGCATAGATGAATTATCCACCTTATAATATCCAGGCTCAGCCGTGTAATCTACAACTTTTCCTCCATCTACAAGCATCATAAACTGATTATCATACACATGGATCACTGAACCGTTGCTGACCGTATCCGGTGTTCCCTTCCGGTTCTGTCCTTTTCGGATCAGCACACCGCTCGTAAAGACAGTGTTGTCCCCCATGTCATCTGCTTCGTAAACTTCTAACCACTGATCGGCAAGACCTCCGCCGATCGCCTGCGTAATCGCTCTGATAATTCCCATAATTAATCCTCCTTGTTTTGCGGAGCAAAATGCGACTGCCTTTGCAGGAGCAGAGGATTTTCCTCCATTGTTTTCCATCCTTTGTTATGAATGATAGTAGTCCGTCTCATCAAAACTATGTAATGTCCATACTTTCAGGTTCAAAAGCGTTACCGCTGAACCACAGTACTCACAGTAAGCTGCGCCGAGATTTGTAATCGGCGCACCACAGTTCGGGCAGGTAGTTCCGACTGCATTGTCCATTCCTGCAAGTTTTTCATTCTGAATATACATAAGCTGTACATTATATCTGGTCTGTTCCGTCAGCTCTTTACTGCCGCTTAAGACTTTTCCCGCTTTTTCACAGTAATGCAGATACCCGACTGCACTCTGGAATGTAATCACACAGGTACCCTGCTTTTTCTCATAATCAGCAATCTCCGTCTGATGAATCTGTATCTGTTCGTAGTGCTCTGTGACTGACTCCGTCTCATTTTCACGGATTCTGTTTTTGATCTGCGCTAAAAACTCTTCCGAAACGCCATCTTTTATCTGTCTTTCAAAAATGCCGGCATCTGCGGCAGAGATTGCCTGCAATGCCAGCATGAGTGCATTTTCCACTTTATCCTTAAACTGTTCGATATGAAAATCAGGAAAATCCCTCTGGATCTGCGGCAGAAAAATCCGTGTCATCGCAGAAACGGATTTCGGCGTTACCGCAAGCTCTTTTGCCTGTTGTTCTAATCCCTCTGTGATGGAATCTGTGCCAAACGCCATGCGGGACAATCTACGCAGTTTTTCCCGCACGATCCGGTATGCCGCATATCCCGCGCCACAGGATATGCAGACAACAAAGACAATCACAAGGAGCGTGACCGTTCCATTACTCATCGTCTCCTCCAAGTCCCTTCGGGCATCCAAGTGAAAGCCATTTCAGGTAACCATTGATAAAAATATCAATCTTTCCATCCATGACGCTGTCTACATTTCCGGTTTCTACACCGGTTCTGTGATCTTTTACCATCGTATATGGCTGCATAACATAAGAACGGATCTGGTTACCCCAACCGATCTCCGTTACCTCTCCACGGATATCTGCAGCTTTTTCCGCATTTTCCTGCTGCTTTAACAAATACAGTTTTGCCTTCAACATCTGCATTGCCTTATCCTTGTTCTGGAACTGGGAACGCTCATTCTGGCACTGTACCACGATTCCGGTCGGAATATGCGTAATACGGATTGCGGAAGATGTCTTATTGATATGCTGTCCACCGGCACCACTTGAACGGTAGGTATCGATCCGCAGATCGTCCTCATTGATCTCAACGTCAAGATCTTCCTCGATATCCGGCATGACATCGCAGGATACAAACGAAGTCTGACGCTTACCCGCCGCGTTAAACGGTGAAATTCGCACCAGACGGTGTACACCCTTTTCGGATTTCATATAACCGTATGCATTTTCTCCATTGATCTGGAATGTGATGGATTTAATACCGGCTTCCTCCCCGTCAAGGGAATCTAAAACCTCCACAGAAAATCCTTTGTCCGATGCCCATCTTGTATACATGCGGTAAAGCATTGCCGCCCAGTCACAGGACTCCGTGCCTCCGGCTCCTGCATGCAGTGAGACGATCGCACCATCCGAATCATATTCCCCGGATAACAAAGTCTTGATACGGATACCCTCATAGGTCTTCGTAAATTCATCGAGCATTTCCTGGATCTCCGGGATCAGGGAAGCATCATTTTCCTCATATCCCATCTCGATCAATGTCTCAATATCCTCAAATTCTGTCTTTAAGGATGCATAAGTTGCGACATCATCCTTCATGCTCTTTAATTCTTTCATTTTTTTCTGGGAAACGACCGGATCATCCCAAAAATTTGGGGCCTCCATTTCCCTTTCTAATTCCTGGATCCGCTGCTCTTTATTAGCCAGGTCAAAGTGAATCCCTCACTTCCTGCAGCGGTTCCCTGTATGTGTTCAGGGTCACTTTAAATTGATCAAGTTCTACCACAGTATCACCTCTTTCTGATATTTAAGATTTGTTTCTATTGTAAAGTATGCGCGCTTTTTGCGCAATGCCTTCTCCCTATTTTTAAGAGAATCGCAAGAAGTAAAAGACCGATCGCGGCTCCTGCCGTATCAATGCAGACATCCGTAAACTGTCCGGAACGCCCCGGGATAAACAGCTGATGAAACTCATCTGTCGATGCATAGCAAAAGGCAAATCCAAGTGCCGCGATATAATGCACTTTCTGTCTCATTTCAAATGTTCCTGAAAATGCAAATGCAAGCCATCCTAAAATCGCATATTCTGTCATATGTGCAGCTTTCCGGATGGGATACTCAATGTTTCCTGCAATATTTCCAATCTGGTCTGTCGTCAGTCCCCAGTTAAAAATTTCATCTGTATCTTCGACCAGACGGTAAGAGATCGTACCGCTGATCTCGGAAGATTCCGTCGCCGGCTGATTGGAAAACCAAAATATGATGATCATCCAGCCTGCCAGCATGATTCCCAGAATCAGCCGCATTACTGTTTTATTCATTTTCCGCTTAATTCCTCCGTGAGTACTTCCACTGCTTTCTGGATCTGGTTGTCATATTTCACATCATATTCTGTTCCATCCGGATTGAGATATTCATATTCAAGTTCAATATCCGGATCAATTCCGACTCCATGGATATAATTTCCATTCGGTGTAAAATATTTTGCTGTGGTAAGTTTCACCGCATCTCCGTCCTCAAGCGGGAAGATGGTCTGAACAATTCCTTTTCCGAATGTTGTCGTTCCGATCAGTGTTCCATATTCATAGTCCTTGATTGCTCCGGCTAAAATCTCGGATGCACTTGCACTGTCCTCATTGATAAGAACCGCCAGAGGATACTCCATGTAAGTATCCCCGCTTGATGTATAAGTCTCACGGTGACCATTTTTATCCTCTGTATACACAACCGTACCCTCAGGAAGAATATCATCTAAAATCTGTACAACAGCGGTAACGAGTCCTCCACCATTATAGCGCACATCCAATACCATTGCTTTCATTCCCTCTTTATCTAACTCTGCCACTGCTTTTTCAAACTGGTCTGCAGTCTCTGTCTCAAAGAATCAATAATGGACGTAACCGATATTATCGTCAAGCATCTGTGAAGACACACTTGGCAGTGTTACATTTTTACGCTCTACATCAAAAGATAAATTTTCCCCGGTAGAAGGACGGTATACTTCTAAATGTACCGATGTCCCCTCCTCACCACGGATCAGTTTTACCAGTTCCGTCACTTCCATGCTTGTGGCATCTGTTCCGTCAACCGAAGTGATCACATCATCTGCAAGCAGTCCTGCTTCATCCGAAGGTGTTCCTTCATATATCTTGGAAATTGATACTACCATCGTATCCGGGTCCTGCCTTAACCCCGCACCGATTCCATAATACTGTCCGGTTGTGCTCACCTGCATCTGTTTATAATCTTCTGCATTATAATAGACGGAATATTTATCCCCAAGACCGCTTATCATGCCCTCATACAGTCCGTCCTGTAATTCGGTATCATCCACCTCGTCATAATAGTACATATCTGTATATGCTTTCAGTTCATTGATCTTCTGAACCGTTTTTGCATCCAGGATCGAGTCCGTCTTACCAGATGCATTCGTTATGTAGATTTTTGCTCCTGTTACTTTTGTAACTACGCTCAGTGCAACAAATCCAACGAAAATCGTTCCTGCAATACCGCAGGCCACACCTTTTGCCATCTGTCCTTTTTTGCTTTTCTTCGGTTCTTCGATTGGCTCTGGCATAATCTCCGGAACCTGCTGCTCATTTTTATTTTCCATATTCTGTCTCCATTCCTGCGCTGTTTTTATGCTGCCGTTTTTGCTGCCGTTTTACACCGCTATTCCCACCTGTTGTGTGACCAGCCGCATTTTTATTTTATATTGCCTTTTATACTACACTCCACATTACTTATCATATCATTCATATGTGAAAATTCGCTGTCCTACTACACAAACCATACTCTCTTATAAGGATTTGGATGTCAAAAGGTGGTTCACAATTTGACAATCCCAAAATTAAAAGCCACCTTTTGACACCCAAATCCAACCAATTTAAAAAGGACCACCGCGCATTGCGGCAGTCCCAAAAACATCCGCATCATCTGCCCAGATAACTCCACGGGCTGACATAGCTTCCGTTTAATGATACACCAAAGTGTAAATGATTTCCAGTAGAAATACCGGTACTTCCGACCTGTGCGATCGTCTGTCCTGCTGAAACCGTCTGTCCAGGCGAAACAAGAAGTGCAGATGCATGCATATATACGGTATACAATCCGCCGCCATGATCGATCATCACATAGTTACCGGCAGCACTGCTGTAAGCCGCAGTCGTAACCGTTCCATCCGCCGCAGCCACGATCGCAGCGCCTCCGGACGCACCGATGTCAATTCCTTTATGATTGGAAGAAGCGCCTCCCATCGGCGACACACGCGTTCCATAATCACTGGTCACACGCGTACTGCTCGGACACGGCCAGGTAAACACACCTCCGGTATAATGGTTATCCTGTTTACCGGCAGCAGCCTTCTCTGCCTCAATGCGCCTGATCTCGGCAATGATCTCCTCCTGCGCCTGAATCTCCGCAGCATAATAATCCGCGTCGCTCTGTGCAGAATCAATGTTCCCCTCAATTCCGGCAAGTTCCGTCTCCCGCTGCTTCATAAGCGCTGCAACTGAAGCCTTTTCCTGCTCCACAGAGGCTTTCTCCTGCTCCACTTCTTTTTTCATTTCCTCTAACGTGGCATAGTCTTCTTCTAACTGCTGTTCCACGCCGTCAATATAGGCAACCGTCTCCTGATATTCCTTTAGCTTTTTCCGGTCATATTCCTGGATCTGTATGATATACTCAGCAGAATTTAAAAAATCCGAAAAACTTTCCGAATCAAAAAGTGCCTCAAAGTAAGACTCCTGTGCATTCTCATACATAAACTGTATGCGCACTTTCATGTCCGCATACTGCTGCTCTTCCTGCTTTTTTGCATCTTCAAGCTGGTCTTTTGTGTCCTCGATCTGATCCTTCTTCTCTGTCAGCTCCTGATTTTTCTGTGCAAGCTGGTTTTCTAAAGCTGTGATCCGGCTCGAAATATTCATGAGCTGCGTATTCAGATCATTTACTTTTGCCTGCACATCTCCCTTGGACTCTTTTAGCTCGTTTATCGTCTGTTTTGCCTTTTCCAGAGCTTTTTCCAAAGCCGCTTTTTCCTGCTGTGCCTCTTTTAAAGAAGTGGATGTATTTTCACTTTTCTTTGCGCTGCTGTTTTCTGCTGCTGACGTCATCTGCACTGTGGCAGCCATGCCGGTCATCACAATAAGCAATACCGCCGTTATCCTGTGTATCCATTGCCTTTTATTAATTATCATACCTTTAAATGTTTGCGGATCGTAATCCGGCTTCCGATAAATCCAATACCAACACCAAGTAACAGTGCCACAGGAACCAATGTGTGGAATACCTGGTCCACACTTAAAAACTGGATCATATTGCTGATAAATTTAAACTTATCTCCAATATATAATATGATCTTCTCATATAAAACATACAAAATGCCAAGCGGGATCGCCGCTCCGATCAGTCCGATCACAATTCCCTCAACAACAAACGGTGCCCGGACAAAATAATCTGTCGCACCGATCAGTTTCATGATACCGATCTCTTCACGGCGCACGGAAATACCGACTGTAATCGTATTGCTGATCAGGAAGACCGCAACACCGAGCAGGATCAGAATGATACCCGCGGAAATATAACCGATCAGACTGTTAAAATCGGTCAGTGTGTGCGCAACCATCTCCGACTGCTTTACTGAACGGATTCCATCTATAGACTCTAAATAAGTTACCAGCGTACTCTGCATTGATATATCATTCATATAAATGGAATAGCTTGCTGAATTGGCAAGCGGATTATCGCCTGCAAAACTTGAAGCAGCATCTTCATTTCCATCAAAATAAACATCTTTAAAACTTTCCCACGCTTCATCTGCAGATGTATATTCGCAATGTGATACCTCAACACGCTGCTTGATCAGATCACCCGATTTCCTCAATGCGCTGTTCTGAGATGCCCGCATCAAAAAATACTGTGACTGCAACACCGGATTCCGCATCCTTTACCATCGCCTGGAAGTTGGTCACGATCGAATAGAACAGACCAAACAGAAAAATACAGGCCGTCATCGTCGCTATGGATGCAAGCGAAAACATTTTATTTTTCCAGATGTTGACAAGTCCCTGTTTAATCGTATAGAAAAAAGTACTAATCCTCATAATCGTAGTCCCCCTCGCGTTTTAATACATCACGCTCAGTCAGGCTGCGGCTGATGGCATTATCGCCTGTCACAATACTGCTGGCTGTATCACTGTCATCCACGATCACACCCTTTTGCATGGTGATGACACGTTTGTTCATGGCTTTTACGATTTCAAGGTTATGTGTAACAACGACAACCGTTGTGCCATTGTTATTGATCTCCTCCATCAGTTTCATGATCTCCCAGGCATTATTGTTATCGAGATTACCGGTCGGCTCATCCGCAAGCAGGATCTTTGGCTTATTGATCAGTGCCCTTGCGATTGCAACTCTCTGCTGCTCACCACCGGATAACTGTTTGGGATAAGAACGATACTTTGCTGCCAGTCCTACCATGGAAAGCATCAGTGGTACATTCTTTTTGATGGAACGTGTGGACTCTCCGATGACCTTTTGGGCAAATGCGACATTATCGTAAATATTGCGGTCCTTTAACAAGCGGAAATCCTGAAATACCACGCCGATCTTACGACGGAATTTCGGGATTTGTCTTCGCCTGATCTTATTTAATTTCTGACCGTTTATCGTGATCGTACCCTCCGTCGGTTCAAGTTCCTTCAACAAAAGCTTGATCAGTGTAGATTTTCCAGAACCACTGTCCCCGACGATGAATACAAATTCTCCTTCCTCAATGTTAAGACTCACGTCATTAAGCGCAGGTATTCCCGCGGAGTACGACTTGCTGACATGTTCTAACTTAATCATAGTGCTTCTCCATTTCTAGTAGTCCAATGACTCCATGTACTTCATATATTTTACTACCATAAGTGCGATCTTAAATGTAATAGCATCTTCAAACACACGCAGATCAAGTCCGGTTGCCTTCTGCAGCTTGTCCAGACGATATACCAGCGTGTTACGGTGGATATAAAGCTGTCTGGAAGTCTCTGAAACATTCAGACTGTTCTCAAAGAACTTATTGATCGTTGTAAGTGTCTCCTCATCGAACTCATCCGGTGATTTCCCGTCAAAGATCTCCTTGATAAACATCTTACAGAGCGGGATCGGGAGCTGATAAATCAAACGTCCGATTCCAAGTGTTGAGTAAGCGATGACATCTTTTTCTTCAAAAAAGATCTTCCCTACGTCAAGTGCCATTCTTGCTTCTTTATAAGAACGTGATACTTCCTTGATCTCTCCGACGATCGTACCATATGCCACATGCACATCGCTGTCCGAATCAGAGCGGAACAGATTCACAATGACCTCTGCGGTCTTATTCATCTCCTCGTATCCTTCATTCTCCCCTACTTCTTTTACAACAATGATATTTTTCTCATCCACTGCTGTGACAAAATCTTTGGTCTTTCCACCGAAAATGCCACGGATGCGCTCCAGTTCATTGCCGTCTTTGTCGCGGTTGGTCTCCACGATAAACACAACACGTCTGACCTCTGTATCGATATGCAGCTTTTTTGCACGGTTATAAATATCAACTAAAAGCAGGTTATCCAAAAGCAGGTTCTTGATAAAGTTGTCTTTATCAAATCTCTCTTTATATGCTACCAGAAGATTCTGGATCTGGAAACTGGCAATTTTACCCACCATATAGACATCATCACTGTCGCCATTGGCAAGCAGGATATATTCTAACTGATGATCGTCAAACACCTTAAAAAACTGATAGCCGTTTACAACCTGGCTGTCTGCAGGAGATTCCACAAATGCAAGCGCCGGCTCCATATATTTGTCTGCTTCCGGAAATGTAGCAGCCAGCACCTTCCCCTCTACATCGATAATGCATAAATCAATGCGGGTAATCCCTTTTAACCCGTCAATCGTATTTTGAAGTATCTGATTTGAAATCATAAGCTCCACTCCTTCTATCTTCGTTTCATTTGAAACACACCCGGCAAATCAGGTTGCTGCAGCTGTCAGCTGTCCGAATGATCCTATGCCACAGTGCATAACCTCCATTGCACGCATGGGCAACTTTCACAATAAAAATATACCCATTGTCCCCACTCAAAAATACCTAGATTCTATTTTAATGCAAAACAGCAAAAAGAAAGAGGAAAGATGCATATTTTTTATGCACTTCCTCAATGTATGCTGCTTTTTTCCTATTTTTTACAGTGTACATAGTTCACAAAGAAAAAATTTATGACATCTGTTCCTGAAATCCTTCACCGAGCACTTCCCCGCGCATCGGAAACGATCACAAACGCATCCGGATCTACTTCCCTTACGATCTCTTTTACCTGCACAATCTCTTTTTTGGATACTACGCAGTAAAGCATACATTTTTCTGCACCGGAATACATGCCCTTTGCCCGAAGTCCTGTAACACCGCGTTCTAACTCTGTCATGATACGTTTTGCCACCTGTTCATAGTGATCCGTAATGATAAATGCTGCTTTTGAGAATTTCAAGCCTTCCATCAGTGCATCTGATACCTTGCTCGTCACAAAGATCGCAACGATCGCATACAATACTGCGTGTACACCAAATACAAATAATCCGGCAACTACGACTGCACCATCTAAAAACTGTATGATCTGCACCACAGAATAATGTTTATAATAATGCTGGATCAGCGTCGCGACCATCTCTGTTCCACCGGTTGTTGATTTTGCAAGCAGTACAAGGCCCATTCCGACACCGCCGATACAGCCGCCAAAAATTGCTGCAAGTACATAATCACCATCGGTAAGATCCACAAGCGGCAGTATATAGAGCCAGAGAGAAAGTAACAATGTTCCAACGATCGTTCTCCATATAAAACGTTTTCCTTTGATCTTTAAAGCTGCCAAAAAAAGCGGCACATTGAGTACAAGGTTCGTCAGCCACAGAGGAATTCCACCCGGAATCAGATACCCTGTCACATCTTTGATAATGATCGCAAGACCGGTAAAACCTCCTGTTACCATGCTGACCGGATCATACACGCACTGAATACTTACTGCAATAAGTGCGGTTCCCACAAGCATGAGGATATAATCCCAGACCGGAGATCTCTTATAAAAAAACTTCTGCATACCGAACCTCAGCTTTCATATTTTTCAATACTGTTTTTTAATCTGACACGGTGGATCAGATTCCAGAAAAAACCTTTGATTCTCGATCTTTTCCGGTGAACCTCAAATCCGCCGATTCCATACCATAAATTGGCATTGATCTTGTCGCGGTGTTCCACAAGAAAATGTTCCTGTCCCGGAGATGGAATGATTGAAATGATCACATCCGGCGTCGCCGCATTCATTTCATTGATCACACCCTCGAGATCTCCGACACAGTTTTCCGTTGCCGCCGCCCCTGCTAACACCAGTTTCGGGTATTCCTCTCTGAGTTCCTGTGTAAATTCATCAACAGCTCCCTGTGTCTCTCCAATAATAAAAACAGATTTGCGGTTGCGCTCCACACGTTTCAAAAATTCATCTGAAAAATCATTTTCTTCTGTCTCGCGGATCCGCTGCATCGTATCGACTCCAGCCGCCTGCAGAATGCCTTTTTCTCCGATCACTGCCAGATCAAGAGAAGAAATAACCTCTTTTAACACAGGATCTGATTCTGACTCAGTCAGCATCTGCATGGAAACCATCTCAATCACATTTAACATGTTATTATCATACCAGGCTTCCACGCGCATGATTGCTTCCCGCACTGTGTAATTGTCCAGTTGTATTCCAAGAATATCTATTTTCTTAATCATTTTACACCCATATTCATTTCCATATATTGAAAAAATATACGCGAACAGTATATCAAACATGGTGTAATATTTCAAGAAATACTGATCTTAGCTTTTATTTCTGTTCCGAATTTTTCGTTGTTGTAAACAATTTCTTTAAGCAGCTGTATGCAACCAGAACACCTAATATCATAAGAAGAAGTGCAACGATCAGCTGTAATCCATCTACTAAGAATGTTGCGTTGTGTGCCGCAATATTTGCTGCCAGAGCAATTGTTTTCTGTACCAGTGCGGTAAATGTAACTGCTAACATTACAAACATCGGTATGTAAAGTGTCCATCCGGTTCTTCCCGTCGTCTTTAAGAATACAGCCAGTGCGATCAGTACCATAGCAGCAAGCAGCTGGTTCGCAGATCCAAACAGCGGCCATACATTGCTGTATCCGCCAAGTGTCAAAAGATATCCAAAGAATAATGTGATCACAGTTGCAAAATATTTATTTGTCAGTACACGCTGTGCCGGTGTCATCTGTTTCGGATCTGTGCTTTCACCGTAAAACAGTTCCTGGAAAGACATACGTCCGATTCTTGCCACGGAGTCAAGTGAGGTAAGTGCAAGTGCCGATACACACATGGTCATAAATACGGTTGCAACCTGAACCGGTACACCAAGTTTCTCTAAGAACCCTGCAACACCGGAAGAGAAGATTGCAAACGGTGTTCCCTCCGGTTTTGTTCCACCAACTGCGACTGCTCCAACAACGACAAGTGCCACGATACCAAGTAATGACTCCACTACCATTGCACCATAACCGATCATCGGCATATCTTTTTCATTGCTGACCGTCTTTGAGGAAGTTCCGGAAGATACAAGACTGTGGAAACCGGAAACTGCACCACATGCGATCGTTACAAATAATGTCGGGAATAATCCACTTCCATTTACATTGAAACCATTAAATGCATTTAACTGCATCTGCGGATGTGCAACAACAACACCAACAACTGCACCGATGATCATACCGAGCAGCATAAATGTTGTCATGTAATCTCTAGGCTGCATTAAAAGCCACATCGGAAGTACGGATGCAAGGAATAAGTATGCCATGATGATGTAGATCCATGCTGTCTTTGAAGCATAGATTGGAAGTTTCATACCAACTGCAAACATTGCAACCAAAAGAGCGATTGCAACGACCGCTTTGACCCACTCGTTCATTTTTCCAACATGTTTCTGAATCACACCGAAGATAACAGCTACCACGATAAACAGCATGGAAATGGAAGCTGCTGCTGAGTTTGCATAAGCGGTTTCTGCTCTGTCAAGTCCGACACCGTTAAATGTTCCGGCTACCATATCCGTGAATGCTGCGATAACAAGCAGTGTAAACAGCCAGCAGAACAGCATAAACAATTTACGTCCTGTCTTACCGATGTATTTTTCGATGATCATTCCCATCGATTTTCCTTCATTCTTGACAGATGCATACAGTGCGCCAAAATCCTGCACAGCACCAAAGAATAATCCACCGATGATCAGCCACAACAGAACCGGTACCCAGCCAAACACGGATGCCAAGATCGGTCCGGTGACAGGTCCTGCTCCTGCGATGGATGAAAACTGATGTGAAAATACGGTAAATTTTGATGACGGTACATAATCCTGCCCATCCTCATGTGTGTAGGCAGGTGTCTTTGCCTTTGGGTCGATCCCCCATTTTTTTGCAAGCCATCTTCCATACAGCAGATATCCTGCCGAAAGCGCTACAATACCGATTAAAACAATTACTAATCCATTCATAACCATTTACCGTCTGCAGATTGCAGACAACTCCTTTCTTTTTTTCAGATAAACAATTTTCAGTGCAATTTTTTATTCATGACAATAAATTGCTGCTCTGCAAACATTCTATTGTCATAAAGAACAAAGAGTCGCTTGCGACTCTTTCGCGCTCGAGCGGTGCTGTTTACAGCTAACTTCTACTCCGCGAGATGCGCATCCCGCCCGGAGGGCTTTTTAATTCATAGGATGTAATTTCCTATGAATTAAAAAAAGCTTTCGTCTTTCTGATGTTCACACATCCAAAAGACGAAAGCCTGTACTTCCGTGATACCACTTTTCTTGCCATGTTTCCATGACCTCTCTGCCCCGTCATATATCTGTCCACTTGTCTTTGTACAAATATCCCTAACAGGTCTCTTTGTAACGGGAGAGTTCCGGTGCCGCTTACTGACCTCACGACTTTCAGCGTACTGCTCGCAGAGGATATTATCAAAAGATGCATGTCATTTTCCACCTGCCAATGACTCTCTGTGATGCATTGCCTTCCAATAACGGTATTCTGTTCACTGCATTTGCTCTATTTATCTGTATGCCACATAGTTTAACACTCTTTTTTGAAATGTCAACCTCTATTTTTACATTTTCCTTTTTTTAGATATCTTTTCTGAATTGTCAGACATTTTCCTTAATGTTTTCATCTTTTTTCATATTTGAAATGTCAATATGTTTTCCACAGTTTTTCATTTTATTGCAAACTTTATGATTTCTACACAAAACAAACATTCGGTTTTTTTACTATGTAAACCACTCTTTTGGGGATAAAAAATGTGGATAACGTGGATAACTTCGTGTATAACTTTATTTTTCCACGTTTTAAGTGCATTTTAGCAGTGGACAACTTTTGGGATAACTTTTCTTCTTTGTTTATTACTTTTTTGTGCCCCGATATTTTGTGCATGTTGTATATTCTGCAAAGAACAAAAAAAACTTTTTAATTCACAGGACAGAGACTGCTTTTGAGGCTATGAGTGAAAAAAAATAGCTATCGTCCTAAGACAATAGCTATTCTTCATATTTATGAATTAGAAAATTCTTCTTACACAGATCGGACTTCTGTAATTTACATTAGAGAACTTGATACCGCTAGACGGTGTACTTGCATGAACGATCGTGCCGCCACCGACATAAATAGCAACGTGACCACTGTAGCATACAATATCTCCCGGCTGTGCATTAGAAAGACTTACCTCGTATCCAACACCTCTTAATGCGCTGGAAGAATGTGGAAGTCCTACGCCAAATGCTGCATATACACTCATAACGAAACCGGAGCAGTCTGCCCCGTTTGTCAGACTGGTTCCACCGTATACATAAGGATTACCGATAAACTGTGATGCATAACTTGCAACTGCCTGTCCATTTGAGCTTCCTGCTGACGCATAACTCTTTGAACTTCCGGAGCTCTTTGAAGAAGATGACTTCCTGTCAGCTTTCTTTCTTGCTGCATTTGCTGCTGCATCAGCTGCCTCACGCTCTGCCTCTTCTTTTGCAAGTCTTGCTTTTTCTTCTTCCTTCGACTCTGCCTGTACAAACTCAATGTTGAAATCTACATAATCTTTATGTACCCAGCCGTCACCCTCTTCTGTTGTTACTTTAGCCCAGTCTTCTACAGATTCATCATCAATAACAACCAGATCATCACCAACCGGTACCTGTGTCAGAATGCTTGCATCTGTAGACGGCTCTGTTCTTACATGAAGTGTTGTGGTATTAACTTTAGCATATTTTGTGCTGACTCTTTTTGCCAGTTCTTCATCATTTGGTACTACATATTCACATTTTACATATCCGTCAACATTACCGGACTTGATACGATACCAACCATTGTCAGTTGTTTCAAGGATTGTCCTGCGGAATTGTTATACAGCTTTCCAAGTACCTCGCTGTCCGTATTTGGTTCTGAACGAACATTTACATAATTATCTACCTGCGCGATTGCAATATCTGTATATTCCGAAGCAACAACCGGTGTATCATTCTCACTGACCTGCTCTGCCTGCTCTGCTGCCTTCTGGGCTGCTGCATCATGCTGTCCGCAAGACACTGTGCCAGTGCCTGTGAAACACCTGCTGCCGGAGTCTGTCCCTCTGCGATCTCAACTGCAGTCACACTTGAAACGCCTGCGACCGGAGCTGCATATGTATTTAATCCAAAACTGCCAATGGATAACGCTCCTGCTAAAAGACAGCCTGTAATTCTTACCATTCTCTTCTTCATTTACGAAAAGCCTCCAACTGAGTTCTCATGTTTTCCACAATAAAAAACAGCTTAACACTGTTTTTATTGTTTGTTACGAATTTATTACATTTATTACACGATTATTATAACAAAGGCATATTTCCATGTCAACCTGTATTCATCGTGAATTTTACTAAAATATTACATTCCTTTTTATTCAATTTTTCAAATAAAACAGCGAAAAATCATCATATTTCCAGGAAAAACAGTGTTTTTTCCGGAAAATCATTGTCTTTTCTCATAAAAAGCTTGTTTTTTATGTTGATTATTGTCATAATAAGGTCACAATTAAGTTTTCAGGAGGTGCAGCATGGATATTTCAGGTATGACACCGGCACTTAGTGCATTACAGTCCTACGACGCAGGTTCTTCCGTCAGCCAGACCAGTCTTTCCTATGCCGTTTCAACCGAATTATTAAGTCAGCAGCTTGATATGACACAGGAGATGGGCACCGCTATGGTTCAGATGATGGAACGTTCCGTAACACCGGGACTTGGCGGAAATATTGACGTCTACATTTAAACAATATATATTCACGGATTATATGTTGTGCCGGCAAAATAGGAAAAATCCCGATACAGATGGAAACATATCCATTTGTACCGGGATTTTTCATGTTAACCTATGGTAACAGATCTGCTTACACAACGTGTAATCCATTGCTTTTTATTTTACAGCGATAGCTCGATCTCAAGCATGACATCTTTTGGCAGGCGTGCAACTTCCACACAGCTTCTGGATGGAAATGCTCCGTCAAAAAATGTTGCATATACTTCATTGATTGCCCCGAAGTCGTTCATCTCTTTGATAAATACAGTTGTTTTAACAACGTTTGCCATACTGGTTCCAGCTGCTTCTAACAGGTTTGAAAGGTTAGTCAGTGCCTGTTTTGCCTGTGCCACAGAACCTTCCGGAATCTCACCGGTTTCCGGTACGACCGGAATAATACCTGATGTATAAACCATTCCGTTTACTTCGATTGCCTGTGAATAAGGTCCGATTGCTGCCGGAGCCTTGTCTGTTCTGATGACTTTTTTCATAAGATTCTCCTTCTTTCTGTCAATTTTTTCCTATCATAGCATATGCTTTTGAATTAATCAATTTACGGATCGATTTTTCATTGATCTCAATCCTGCGCTCTTTATAAAGTCTTCCAACCGCTCTCTTAAATGCATTTTTGCTGAGTCCGGTCTCCCTTTTGATGACTTCCGGGGAAGATTTGTCTGTAAACGGAAGCACGCCCGCAAATTCCTCAATGACCTGCATTACCTTTTCGGCATCTGCGTCCATCTGAAGATAAGCTTTCTGGCGCATAGTAATATCTAACTTTCCGTCCGGTTTTACATTGGTCACAGTCGCCTCAATAACATCACCGATACGCAGCATACTGTGATCTTCGAAAGCCGGCAGCATCGCAGAGTACTGATCGTCCACTGCTACAAATGTTCCAAAATTATCACTGAACTCATAGACACGGCCATTGACAATATCACCTGTATGATATGGTGATTCTAATGACAGAAGATCATACAAATGCTTCATGCTTGCACACAGACGTCTGCTCTTGTCAATATATAATGTCACTAAGACTTCATCCTCCGGCTGAACCTTAACCGTCATCTCTTTATATGGAAGAAACAGATCTTTTTCCAGTCCCCAGTCAAGGAAAGCTCCGATCTTTCCAACCTCTTTTACAGTCAGCACCGCAAGACCTCCCAATGTCAGCTTCGGTGTGTTTGTCGTCGCAATGAGCCGGTCCTTAGAATCCTTATAGAGAAACACCCGGAGTTCATCCCCGATCTTCGTTCCTTCCGGCACCTGTTTTTCCGGCAGTAACACGCGGGTTTCATTCTCCATGCGCTCTGCGAGATAAACGCCAAATTCTACTTTTTTTATCACAACAAGTTTCTGATATTCACCTAATCGCATTTTTATGATTGCCTTTCTTTTTTCTGAATCTGAAAGCAGATGATGGCATATGACGCCCCTTTTTCATCTGCCAAAGTAACTGTAATCTGTTTTTCTTCCATCGTGACAACCGGATACAGCATATCTCCTAACATTGCAGCTTTACGATACTCCGCACGAAGTCCACAGACAAAAACCTGTTCCGGCAGATATTCCTCCGCCACCAGAATGTATTTTCCATTATTCATATGATGGTTTGTATCAATGTAAAAACGGGAAACACGTACCGGTTCCTTTTCGACACTTTTTTGCACTGCCTCATCCGGTAAACTGATCTTACGATCTGCCCATTCTCCCGGTATTTCATCCCTGATCTCCGGTATATAACTTCTTGCATCCGTTCCGATACCCGTGCCGGGCGCATTTTCTCAGTGTCCATAAATACCCACACCGAGTTTGCCTCTGCAAATATTTCTCCATCTTCTCCCTCAATGCGGAAGTTCCGGTACCCATAAAATCCACGGAATGCATACGGCCATGTACTGACCTTAATATGCTGTCCCATCTGCGGATATCGGTAAACTTTGATTTCCCAGGAAGATAAGATCCATGCCACCTGTTCTTTTGCAAGATAATCCACACCTACTCCAAAATCCTCTGACTCAAACGTACAACAATCCTGCAGATAATCCAATAATGACGGTAACGTCAGTTCCTTTTCACTATTTACTTCACTGTAACGCACACGGTTGCTAAAACTATACATACGATGCCTCGATTCCGGGTATTTGAAACGTCCATAACTGCTTTACTGTTTTTGTTCTTTTGTTATGCTACCACATTTTTCTGAGTTATGGTAGGGATATTCGAAATTTTCTGTCTGTGACCACTGGCTGTTGCGCCTCCCCGAGCAAAAAAAATAACCTCAGCAGTTCTCACTGCTGAGGTATCATTAGCAGGGCTACAAGGATTCGAACCTTGAAATGACGGAGTCAGAGTCCGTTGCCTTACCGTTTGGCGATAGCCTTTGTGTTATTTTGTTTTTAGCGTTTCACGCCGTCAACAATAGCTATTATATATGAGTGAAATAAAAATGTCAACTGTTTTTGAAAAATTTTTAAAAAATTTTGACAATTTTCCTTTTAAACCACATACCAATTTAAAAATTTCTGTTTCTCTTTTATTTTTGCTCTTTGATAATTCAAATATATCTAATAACTTTTCCAATCTTCCTGTATTAGACAAATCCTTAGATGAAAGAATATTTTTTATTTCTGAAATATCAACCTTTTTTATTGCAATATCAAAATTCTCATATAAATCATTGTATAATTTGTCAATATATTCATCTAAATTTCCACCACTTTTTTCATCTAACGTTGCATTTAAGAAGTGTCCTCTATGTTTGAACATATTTAATATTGCTAAATAAACTAATCTTACATCATATTCTTTTCCGTCCGTATCAGCCTCTAATAATGCTTTTCTTAAGTGAAATATTGTTGGAAAATCTTTATAATATTCCTTGTCCGTATATCCTGAATCTGCAAATAAGGCAAGGTTGGTGTTCTCTTTTATCTTCCTCATAATATTTGCTATCTTCTAATCTTTGGAAGAATCCAGGATCCTTTTTATTAATTTCTTCTGCGAAAACTTCTTTTAAATATGCAATTCTTGCTTTTTCTCTTTCACGTCTTATTCTTGAAACTCTATGACTTCTTCGATCTGCTGCAGTCTCGGCTTCGCTAATAAACGCACCCCCAGAGATCTTTTCCTTTTCTTCTAAGTAACTGATACTTCTCATCGGTTACTGCCCATCCTAAAGATGATGTTCCCATATCCAACCCTAAATAATAATTTTGTTCCATTTTCTTATTCCTCCTATTGACAAATTATTTCTTTATGATATACTCAACTTGAAATTACAAGGTGAGTTCAAATAAGGATTTATCCGACATCGCCGCAAGGCTCACATCGTGTGAATTAAAAAGACTTTTCATAAGTCTTTTTTTATTGCCTAAAAACTTATATCTAGTATAACATTTTTTACTCTAACCACCAATCTCTATTTTCCTCCCTCCATCATCTTTTCCAACGCCCAGTTTTCGTCTATATCCAACCTATCCTCTCTAATATCCGGACTATCCTTCAACACTTCTTCTCTAATTTTTTTCCCAATAATTCTTTCTCAATGCTTGCCATTTTCGTCTCTCCATTTTCATCAAATATAATAAACATATACTTGCCCTCACTGCTTACATCAAAAGAATATATGTTTTACTTTAATGCCTTGTTCTTTTTGCCTGACCAATGTAAAAAAATCTTTGCAATCTCTATTACTCTATCGTCTAATCCATTATCGAAAATAATTATTTTTTCTCTTAATTCTTCCGGCGATGTTACGATTCTATACAGATATTTTTCTGCCATAAATCCTCGAATATTTCAGGCATATCTTCGCCACTA
>ENA-OQDM01000160-OQDM01000160.1-human-gut-metagenome-genome-assembly--contig:-NODE-160-length-45726-cov-1.583894_pt1 | contig 45726 bp, 43 predicted proteins | sample MGYA00242772_ERZ504605 | MGnify/ENA primary metagenome ERZ504605 (study PRJEB26092, sample SAMD00036348) | human gut metagenome | host: Homo sapiens | study: EMG produced TPA metagenomics assembly of... | reverse complement strand
TTTTTTGAAATGGAGAGTAACATGTCAATAGATCAGAGTAAAATCAGAAATTTTTGTATTATAGCACATATCGATCACGGTAAATCGACACTTGCCGATCGTATCATAGAACGTACAGGAACTTTGACCAGCCGTGAGATGCAGGCGCAGGTTCTTGACAATATGGATTTAGAGCGTGAGCGTGGAATTACGATCAAGTCACAGGCAGTCCGTATCATTTATAAGGCAAATGACGGGGAAGAGTATATTTTTAACCTGATCGACACACCTGGGCACGTCGATTTTAACTATGAGGTATCACGAAGCCTTGCAGCCTGCGACGGTGCGATCCTGGTTGTGGATGCAGCACAGGGAGTGGAAGCACAGACACTGGCAAATGTATATCTCGCATTAGATCATGATCTTGATGTCATGCCTGTCATCAACAAGATCGATCTTCCGAGTGCACAGCCGGATGAAGTGGTAAAAGAAATCGAGGATGTGATCGGGATTGAGGCGGAGGATGCACCGCGTATTTCTGCTAAGACCGGCTTAAATATCGATCAGGTATTAGAGCAGATCGTAACAAAGATCCCGGCCCCGACTGGAGATAAAGAAGCACCGCTTCAGGCGCTGATCTTTGATGCACTTTACGACTCTTACAAGGGTGTTATCGTATTCTGCCGTATCAAAGAGGGAACGGTAAAAGTGGGAGATACCATCCGCATGATGGCAACCGGTGCACAGTCCGAGGTCACAGAGGTCGGATATTTTGGTGCCGGACAGTTTATCCCGTGTGATGAGCTTGCAGCGGGAATGGTAGGTTATCTCTGTGCAAGTATCAAAAATGTCCGCGATACCCGTGTCGTGATACCGTGACAAATGCCGACCGCCCATGCAGTGAGCCGCTTCCGGGTTACAAAAAGGTCAATCCGATGGTGTACTGCGGTATGTATCCGGCTGACAGTGCAAAATATCCGGATCTCCGTGATGCATTGGAAAAATTACAGATTAACGATGCGTCCTTGCAGTATGAGCCGGAGACATCGTTAGCGCTTGGTTTTGGTTTCCGCTGCGGATTTTTAGGCCTGCTTCATTTAGAAATCATTCAGGAGCGTTTAGAGCGTGAGTTTAATTTAGATCTTGTGACAACAGCTCCGGGGGTTATTTACAAAGTGCACAAGACAAACGGAGAGGTCATGGATCTGACAAACCCGTCAAACCTGCCGGATCCGTCTGAGATCGAATACATGGAAGAACCTGTCGTATCGGCAGAAATCATGGTGACGAGTGAGTATGTCGGTGCAATCATGAAACTGTGCCAGGAGCGCCGCGGTGTTTATTTAAGTATGGAATACTTAGAGGAAACGCGTGCACTGATCAAGTATGATCTGCCGTTAAATGAGATCATTTACGATTTCTTTGATGCATTGAAGTCACGTTCGAGGGGTTATGCGTCCTTTGATTATGAATTAAAGGGATATGAGCGCTCCGAGCTGGTAAAACTTGATATCCTGATCAACAAAGAACAGGTCGATGCCCTTTCTTTTATCGTATTCAAAGACAGTGCGTATGAGCGTGGAAGAAAGATGTGCGAAAAATTAAAGGAGGAGATTCCAAGACATTTATTCGAGATCCCGATTCAGGCGGCTGTTGGCGGTAAAGTCATTGCGAGAGAGACCGTCAAGGCAATGCGTAAGGACGTGCTTGCAAAATGTTACGGTGGCGATATTTCCCGAAAGAAAAAACTGTTAGAGAAACAGAAAGAAGGAGAGAAGCGTATGCGTCAGGTCGGAAATGTCGAGATCCCGCAGGAAGCATTTATGAGTGTTTTAAAACTGGATGAGGATTAAATATGGAAAAAAAGGAACTGGAATTATATATACATATCCCGTTCTGTGTCCGGAAATGTAATTATTGTGATTTCCTTTCTTTCCCGGCAGATGAAGATACACAGAGACAATATGTGAAGGCACTTTGCAAAGAAATTTTCTATTATGGGGCACATTGCAGGGATTATGTGGTCTCAACGGTCTACATCGGTGGCGGTACACCTTCGTGGCTGTGGGAGTCAGATATGGCGGCGATCCTGGATGCCATACAGAAAAGTTTTTCACTATTGCCGGAGGCAGAAGTTTCCATTGAGTGCAATCCGGGAACCGTTACGGCGCAGAAGTTTGCGGTGTACAGACAGTCCGGGATCAACCGGATCAGTTTAGGGCTGCAGTCTGCGCAGAATGTTGAACTGAAGATGTTAGGGCGTATTCATACCTGGGAACAGTTTTTAAAAACTTATGAGCTTGCGAGATCAGGAGGATTTTCCAATATTAATGTGGATCTTATGAGTTCACTTCCGGGACAGCACATAGAAACTTATGCGGATTCCCTGCAGAAGGTCTGTCGTCTGAAACCGGAACATATTTCTGCCTATTCGCTGATTATTGAAAAAGGGACTCCATTTTACGATCTTTATAAGTTTGACGCGGTGAAACAGCGTGCGGGAATGGTAACGGATGCATTGCCGACAGAGGATGAAGTCTATGAGATGACAAAATTAACAGAGGAAATGCTTAAGGAAAACGGTTATGTGCATTATGAGGTCTCAAACTTTGCACAGCCGGGATATGCGTGCAGACATAACATAGGTTATTGGACGCGTGTCAATTATCTTGGCATGGGACTCGGTGCGTCATCTTTGATGGAAAATATACGATACACCAACACCAGTGATTTATATACTTATCTGGAACAGGTTGACGTCATCCGGGAAGGCATCTGGGAAAATAAACGGAGTGACGGTACGATAGAACAGCTCCCGGCAACCAATCTTCACGCCTCGGCAGACTGGTAGGCAAGTATGCGCAGATGGAGGAATTTATGTACCTGGGACTTCGCATGATCGATGGAATTTCAAGAGATGATTTCTTTCAAAGCTTTGGTATGCCGATCGAGGCGGTCTATCAGGAGGTATTAAATCATCTGCAGGAGGAGAAACTTTTAGAGCGCCGTGCAGGAAGGATATATCTGACACCGAAAGGACAGGATGTCAGCAATTATGCACTCGCACAGTTCCTGTTTGATGAAACATCATAAAATATTAAGAAAATGTTTTATGGTCTTTTACAGTGGGATAAGATATAATGTGCGTAGGCAATGAGCAGTGCCAAATAAGAGAAATGCAAAAAATGACTGCTTGCAGGCACTTTTTTGTGTTTTTCTTATTTGATAGGGCGGTGCTAGGTGCCGGTGGCACCTGTTTAGCACGGACCGAAGTGGAACGTAGATGCCTGTCAGTCCAGTGGCACTGCGGACGAAAGTTAAAAGTAAATTAAAATAAATAAGATGGTGAGTGAACGGATTTGAATGCAGAGAAACGAAGAAAAAAACGACTGAGAAATCTGGTGTGCATAGTATATTGTTCGCTGCAGCTTTTGATCGTTCTTGCGTTATTTCAGGGGATGGGGAGTTTGCTGCATAAGCTGGTTCCGGCAGGTATTGACCTTTCACAGATTGAGGGGAAGATCGTGGCTGTTGACGACGAGCAGGAGAATAAGGATAAGTTAGATGAGAATAAACTGATCGTATGCTTAGATGCCGGACATGGTGGAAAGGATAACGGGTCTGATTACAGGCTTCGTTATGAGAAAAATGATAATTTAAAAATCACACAGGCAGTGGCGGCATATCTTGCTGACAAAGAAAATATTCAGGTCATTATGACACGTTCCGATGATACATTTTTATCATTGGAGGAACGGACATCTTTTGCAAATCAGAATAATGCCGATTATTTTGTGTCACTGCATCGCAATACGGGTGAAGGAAATGGTGTGGAGACCTGGATCCGCAGTGACGCGGATGACAAGACACAGGCGCTTGCAAAAAATATTATGGACAACCTGGATGCTGCCGGGATCTCGAGAAACCGTGGCGTAAAAAAAGGAACACAAAAGAGCGAGAGCAAAGATTACTATGTAAATCTGCACACGAACATGCCGGCATGTATTGTCGAACTTGGTTTTATGAACAGTCCGACGGACAATCAGCTGTTTGATGCGAACGTTGAAAATTATGCAAAAGCGATTGGGGATGCAGTATTAAAAACATATGAGGCTTATGGAAAAGACGGAGCAGATGCTACAGAATCCGTCGAGGATGTCCCGGGCACGGAAGAACAGATAAGTACGGAAACTGGCGAAGGTACGACCGGACAGGTGTTGCAGAATACACAGATTGAAAATGTTTCTTCATTGGATGCCACCAGTCATGACTGGGGACTTGGCAGCCATACCGATGATGAAAACCGTCCGTTAGATGCCGTTAATGCACAGGAGACATATGGAAAATACAATGCGTACTTTATTGGTGATGACACGAAGGATATTTATCTGACCTTTGATGAAGGTTATGAATACGGACAGACTGAGAGCATTTTAAATACCCTAAAGGAAAAAGGGGTGTCCGCCACATTTTTCGTGACAGAGCCGTATGCGAAAGATAATCCGGATCTGGTAAGACGTATGATCGATGAGGGACATGTGTTAGGAAACCACAGCGTGACACATCCTTCCGCGGGTATGCCTTCCTTATCATTGGATAAACAGGAAAATGAGGTGACAGAGAACCATGCCTATATCAAGGAAAATTTCGGATATGACATGTATCTGTTCCGTTATCCGACCGGAAGATTCAGCGAGCAGTCACTTGCCCTGTTAAATAACTGTAATTACAAGAGTATTTTCTGGAGTTTTGCATATCTGGATTATGATGTCAATAATCAGCCGGATCATGCATCGAGTCTGCAGAAGATGAAAGATAAACTTCATCCGGGTGCAATTTATCTGCTCCATGCGGAGTCAGAGACAAATGCAGCAGTGCTGGGAGATTTTATTGATGCCGTGAGAGCTGCAGGGTATGGGTTTAAGAATTTTTAATAGAATATTTTCAGGAGAAAGCAGGGAACGTCAGAATGATTTGACGCTCCCTGCTTTTTTCAGAAATGTGGGTTGTCAGTTTAGCTAGCATCACTTTACCTTGATAACCATTTATTTTGATAAAGTGATGACACGCAGTATAAAAAATGATACAATATTTTTGTATGCATATATGTACGCTTAGAATTTTCTAAATGAAGAATTCTAGGAGTACATGAAAAAAGGGAAATGAAATAAAAAAGAAGGCGCTGAATTTGAAAGTGACAAAAATGATAAGCAGGAAAATGGCAGGCGGCATATTATTGGGCTTTCTGGCTGTGGCAGGCATTGTGACAGGCAGTCAGGGAAGTGTGACAGTTTATGCGGCAGAGGAATTACAGGGAAGTGGAACAGCAGAAGATCCGTATGTGATCACCGGTTCGGAGGATCTGTGGAAGTTTGCAGAGATCGTAAAAGCATCCTCGGATAGAAATGAATGTGCGAAAGTTGCAGATGGTGTAACAGAGATCGATACAACAGTACGTGGAGAAAAGAAAGACTTAACATGGAATCCGATCGGAGATTCCTCCGGTTCCTATAAAGGAGTCTTCGATGGTAACGGAGCAGAGATCACGATCCATGCGGACAGAAGCATTAACAATAATGCCGGTTTGTTTGGCATACTAGGCAGTGGCGGAGAGATAAGAAATGTCACCACTGCAGGAAGTTCTAAAGGCTGGGATAGTGTAGGAGGTATCTGTGGTCAGGCATGTAGTGATGCAAAAATCGTAAACTGTAACAATAAAGCAGATATAACCGCACAAGGAGGTCAGGCAGGAGGTTTGGCTGGATATGCAAGCAGTGCACAGATCGAATCCGATACCTCGATCAGTAATACAGGTGCAGTTACAGGGACAGCGAATGTAGGTGGACTTGTCGGTCAGGCTAGTGGTGGAATGAAGGTGATCGTCCATGAGGGTATTCTCAATTCTGGAGCTATAACTGCTAAATCAAGTGGATATGTCGGAGGTTTGATCGGATATGCAGATCTTGCGTCCATTCAAGCGGATGCGGATATTATCAATACGGGTAAGATATCTAGTATGGGAAGCAATACTTCTATGGGAGCAGGAGGATTGATCGGATATGGAATTGATATATCTATAATTTCCCGGAATGGAATGTTACAGAATAAAGGAGAAGTGACAGCAGCAATTACAAGTGTTGGTGGTATTGGAGGGCATATGACAAGTTCTGATAACAGTAACTGTCAAATTCAGGCAGCAAAGGGCGTGATCAATACCGGCAGGATCACAGGTAAAAATAGTGTCGGTGGAGTTGTCGGGGAGTATGCATATTCTGCACCGATGACTTCTATGGATGGATTTATTTTAAATAGGGGAGCTGTGGAAGGAAATGGAGATAATGTCGGCGGTGTGATCGGAAGAATGGGCAGCAATTCAGATGGTAGTAAGTATGGAAATATGGGAGATGTCACGAATACAGGTAAGTATACCGGCGGCGTGATCGGATCATGGGACAGCAATACCAGTCTGGAAAATTCGTTCAATATAGGAAATGTGGTAGTAACAGGTGAAGATGCTGCAGACGTTGGTGGTATTGCAGGAAGATTTACGGGTGTCAATATTAAGAATTGCTATCATACAACGGAGTATCCGCTGATCGGTAACGGAGAAGCTGAGAAAGACGAGATCACCGGCAAGATATCGAATTGTTACTGTATGGAGAAGAATACGTTACCATGGGACGGCGAGATTACAAAGACAACGAAAGCATTCACGGATGGAGAGGTTGCATATCTTCTGGATGGAAGTGGAGATAGCAGGAGGGCTGAATTGATCTGGGGACAGAAAATCGGAACAGATCAGACTCCGGTATTGGGCGGTATGACTGTATATCAGGATGGCAGCATATACAGTAATGCAGACGGACATCACTATGGTGCACCACAGTATACATGGAGCGAGAGCGATATGAGCTGTACGGCACGCAGGATATGTGAGGGATGTGAAAATGAAGAAAGCGAAACTGTAACTGCATCTTATACAGAGGAAAAAGCAGGATGTGAAACAAACGGCAAGAAAGAGTACAAAGCAGAATTTAAAAATCCATCATTTGAGGTTCAGACAAAGACGATCATGACGGATTCACTTGGACATGATGTAACAGATGCAGTCTGGTCAAAGGATGAAAAGGCACATTGGAAAGATTGTAAAAATGGATGTGGAAAGAAATTAGAACAGGCAGAGCATACATTTCAGACGATCATCGACCGGCAGGCAACAGAAAGTACCGAAGGCAGCAGCCATGAGGAATGCAGCGTATGCGGCTATCAGAAAGCAGCAGTTGTGATCCCGGTGACCGGGAAGGAAGAAACAACAAATGAACAGCCGTCCAATACAAATACACTTACCGTCGGACAGGTTGTTGTGAATAAGGCAGATGGATCGTTCTATACCATCAAGAAGAATGCCGGTAAAGTCCATGAGGTAGAATACAAGGCACCGAAAAACAAAAAACAGACAAAGATCGCTGTGCCGGATTCTATCAAAATTAATGGTGCGACCTATAAAGTAACATCGATCGCAAAGAGTGCATTTAAGAATAATAAGAAACTAAAGACGGTTACGATCGGTAAGAATGTATCAAAGATCGGAGAAAATGTCTTTTCCGGATGCAAGAAGTTAAAGACAATTACGATAAAATCTACAAAACTGAAAGCAAAGACACTTTCTAAGAGTACATTTAAAGGAATCACAAAAGCAACCACGGTCAAAGTACCGAAGAAGAAATTATCCGCTTATAAGAAATTATTTAAGAGCAGGGGACTTTCTTCCAAAGTAAAAGTAAAGGCATATTAAAGTAAGACAGACAACGTTACAGTATACAGGTTTTCCTGCGGACTGTAGCGTTGTTTTTTTCTGGTGCAATCTATGGCAGGATAGGTATAGAATATTTTCAGAAGAAATGGTAAAATGAAATCGGTCAATCCGTGCAGAGATGCGTGTGGCTCCGGCTGCATTACCTGCGACACTTTTTTCAATAGCGTAGGCTTAGCGGTGTTATCGTGAGGTAGCGGATGACCTTTTTATGTATTGCTCTAGGAAAAGAGGTAGATCAGGCAATCAAAGAGGGGAATAAAGCATTATTGGGTACGCTAAAAGAACTTAGCTTAAAAAAGCGGAACAGATTGCAATTTCTAAATTATGTTTGTATAGGGAGGATGACGATATGGGTAAGATTATCTTGTATCATGGGAGTCCTGACAAAGAAATAAAGCCAGCTTTTGGATTGGGAGAAAACCGGCATGATTACGGAAAAGGCTTTTATTTGACGGAAAATATTGATCTTGCAAAAGAATGGGCGGTTTGCAGACCGGATGAGACAAATGGCTGGGTTCATAAATATGAGTTGGATATGGAAGGACTGAAAGTACTTGATTTCCAGAAATATAGCATTTTATCATGGCTGGCTGAATTAATGAAACACAGGGATGCAGCAGACTCTAAGCGTTACAGAATGTTGTCGCAGAAGTTTATTGCAAAATATGGTATCGAAACAAGCGGATATGATGTGATAAAAGGATGGAGAGCGGATGCATCGTACTTTTATATTGCAAAAGCGTTTGTCAGAGATGAAATTGATGTGGAAATTTTAGAAGAGCTCCTTTTGTTGGGAGGTTTGGGAATACAGTATTGTATTAAATCAGAACTGGCATATTCGAGGCTGTCTGAGAGAAAAGAAGAACTTATTTCCGTGGAATATGACGAGTTTAATGAAAAATACAATGAACGCGATGTGACAGCAAGGAAAAGGATGAAAGAATTGATTGACTCTGATGCAAATAAAGTAACCAATGTGTTTAGTACACTTTTATGAGGAGAGAAAAATGCGGGCATATTCAGAGACATATTTAGATGATGTGGTAGAGAGTCAGGGAAAACTGTTTGATTTTGTAGCGCAGACATTTCCTGAAAATGATACAACGGATTTTATAGAAGCGTATATGAAAAGTAAAACCAGAAAATATATCGATGAGTCGATGGCGTATGTTAATACCATGGATGCTAAAGAATTATGGAGATATTTTTCGGATACAGAAAAGTATAAATTGAAAGCTGGAAAGGCTTTAGAAGGGTTTATGCCGGACTGGATTGGCGAGTTTTATGCGTATTATCAATGGTACTATAATATTCCAAGCTCGGAGGTGATAGAAAAAGTACCGTTAAATTTTTTGATGAAAGCGTATCACGGACTGCATGACTTAGAGCTTGATCTGGCAGTAAAAAAGGTAGGTGCAGCATAAAATGGATATTTTATGTTTTCATAATCCTGATGAGGAAAATGGATACTTGAGTAACTGGTATATGTCACAGTTTGATGTAAATGGAATCGGATTTTCATCTATGGAGCAATATATGATGTATAAAAAGGCAGTTTGTTTCAGAGACGATGTGATTGCTGAAAAGATATTGGAAACAGATGAGGTTGGATCTATAAAAGAACTGGGACGTATGGTGGCAGGCTATAATGAAAATTACTGGAATGGTATAAGGCAGATTGTAGTTTATGAAGGGCTTATAGCAAAATTTTCCCAAAATGATAAATTGAGGGAAGGTTTGTTACATACGAAAGATCAAATCCTTGCAGAATGTGCGGTAAAAGACAGAATTTGGGGGATTGGATTATCTATGAAAGATCCAGATCGGATGGATTTGAGCAAATGGAGAGGTCAAAACTTATTAGGATACACATTGATGATGATAAGAGACAGGTTGTAAATGTTATTACTTATCTGAAATATTCTTATGAAGAAGGATATGTAAAAGTAAAGGCATACTAAAGTAAGACAGACAACGTTACAGTATACAGGTTTTTCTGCGGACTGTAGTGTTGTTTTTTTAATTCATAGGATTCGGGTGTCAAAATTTGGAAGCCACCTTTTGACACCCGAATCTTCATAGGAAAATTACGTCCATGAATTAAAAAATCTTCGCATTCCTGTGATAGCAATCAGACAATTCTAAACAAATTCTAAAAAATTGGCACACTGGTATGACCAGAATTTATTGACACAACCACCCTAAAATGATAGAATTTATCTATAAGTAACAGATAAGGCGAAAAATGTTACAAAAGAAATGGAGATTATCATGGGAAATGTACGGATTCTGGAAGTAAAACAGAGCATTTTCGAGAGCAATGACAAGCAGGCAGCATTGCTTCGCGAAGAACTGAAAAAAGACGGCGTGTTCTTGTTGAACCTGATGTCATCGCCTGGATCAGGCAAGACAACGACGCTGACACGCACGATCGAGGCACTGAAAGATGACTTGAAGATCGGTGTCATGGAGGCAGATATCGACTCTGACGTGGATGCGGAAACAATTTTAAAGACCGGAGCAAAGGCAATCCAGCTTCATACAGGCGGCATGTGTCATCTGGATGCAGATATGACGAGACAGGGATTAAAAGGACTTGGAACAGATGATGTGGAACTGGTTATTTTAGAGAATGTCGGCAATCTGGTATGTCCAGCGGAGTTCGATACGGGTGCAGTGAAAAATGCGATGATCTTATCCGTACCGGAAGGACATGACAAACCTTTAAAATACCCGCTGATGTTTTCCATCTGCGATGTCGTGCTGATCAACAAGATCGATGTGATGCCATATTTTGATTTTGACTTAGAGCAGTGTAAAAAGAACATCCTGATGCGCAATCCGAATGCAAAGATCATCCCGATCTGTGCAAAGACAGGTGAAGGTATGGAAGAATGGGCAGACTGGCTGAAAAAAGAGACCGCTGCATGGAAAGAGGAGGAACACGCATGAAAAAGTTTGAGTACACACCACCGGAACAGCCGAGAGAGCTGATCTTAAAATTAGGACAGAAGATCACCGACCGTATCGGTCATACAGTGACAGCCGAAGATCCGGAATATTATGGATTAGAAGCACTTGTGACGGATGAGATGGCAGAAGTTGCACTGAAAATGAAAGTGCGCAAACCGATGACATTAGCACAGGCCGTAAAAGCAACCGGAAAAGAAGAAAAAGTGTTAGAAGAACTGTTGCAGGAAATGAGTAACATCGGTCTTTTAGAGTACAACTGGGAGAATCCGAAACACGAGAAGCAGTATGTCCTTCCGATGTATGTACCGGGAAGTGCAGAGTTTTTTAACATGAAGTTAGATCAGATTAAAGAGCACCCGGAAGTTGCATCATTCTTTGAGCGCATGGCATTTTTACCATTGCAGAAAGTAACACCGATGGTACCGCCAGGAGGCGCTGGAATCGGTATGCACGTTATCCCGGTTGAGAAAGCGATCGAGACGGAAAATGAGTCTGTCAGTGTCGAGCATATTTCCCACTGGCTGGATAAATATGATGGAAAATATGCAGCAGGTCCGTGTTCCTGCCGTTATTCCCGAGGTGTTTTGGGCGAGGGATGCGCGGATGATCCGGAAGACTGGTGTATCGGTGTCGGCGATATGGCTGACTATTTAGTCGAGACAAACAAGGGACATTACATTACACGTGAAAAGGTAATGGAAATCTTACAGCGTGCGGAGGATAACGGATTTGTTCATCAGATCACAAACATTGACGGCGAGGACAAGATTTTTGCCATCTGTAACTGTAATGTAAATATCTGTAATGCACTTCGTACTTCACAGTTATTTAACACACCGAACATGTCACGTTCTGCTTATGTGGCAAAGGTTGAAACAAAGGATTGTGTTGCATGTGGACGCTGCGTAGAGTACTGTCCGGCGGGTGCCGTAAAAATGGGTCAGAAACTCTGTACGAAAGATGGAACCATCACCTATCCGAAACACGAGCTGCCGGATAATACCAAGTGGGGACCGGAAAAATGGGATATGGATTACCGTGATAACAACCGCATCAACTGTTATGATACCGGAACGGCACCGTGTAAGACGGCATGTCCGGCACATATCGCAGTACAGGGATACTTAAAGATGGCGGCACAGGGACGATACACAGATGCCCTTGCTCTGATCAAAAAGGAAAATCCGTTCCCGGCAGTCTGCGGCCGTGTCTGCAACCACCGCTGTGAGGATGCATGTACAAGGGGAACTGTGGATCAGGCAGTTGCAATCGATGATGTCAAGAAATTTATCGCAGAACTGGATCTGAATTCAGATACACGTTACATTCCACCGGTTGTACAGCCGTCAAACCGTGGAACTTTCCCACAGAAGATTGCAATCATCGGTGGCGGTCCTGCAGGTTTAAGCTGTGCATTTTATTTGGCAGCCAGAGGTTACAAACCGACTGTATTTGAGAAAAATGAGCGCCCGGGTGGAATGCTCGTTTACGGTATTCCTTCTTTCAAATTAGAGAAAAATGTTGTGGATGCTGAGATCGAAGTGATGCGTGAACTTGGCGTGGACATCAAATGTAACATGGAAGTCGGAAAAGATATTTCTTTAGATGAACTGCGTGCACAGGGATATCAGGCATTTTACATCGCAATCGGATGTCAGGGAAGCCGCAAAGCAGGCATTCCGGGAGAGGACGCCGATGGCGTGATGAGTGCGGTTGATTTCTTACATATCGTATCCGGTGGAAACGAAGATTATCGTGTGGATGGCAGATCAGTTGTCATCGGCGGCGGTAACGTGGCAATCGATGTGGCGCGTACAGCAGCGCGCTGTGGTTCCAATGAAGTTTCCATGTTCTGCTTAGAGTCAGAAACAGAGATGCCGGCATCAAAGGATGAAGTAGAAGAAGTCAAAGAAGAGGGTGCAGCTGTTTGCTGTGGATGGGGACCGAAAGAGATTTTGACGGAAAACGGGCAAAGTGTGTGGTATCGTGCTGAAAAAATGTCTTTCTGTCAAAGATGATACAGGACGTTTTAACCCACAGTTTGATGAGAATGAGACAATGACCGTGAAATGTGAGCATGTATACTTAAGTATTGGACAGAGCATTCTCTGGGGTGACCTTTTGGCAGGCTCTAAAGTGGAACTTGGAAGAGGAAACGGAGCAGTAGCAGATCCGCTTACTTACCAGACTGCAGAACCGGATATCTTTGTCGGTGGAGATGTCTATACCGGACCGAGTTTTGCAATCAATGCGATCGCAGCCGGAAAAGAAGGTGCAGAGTCCATTCACCGTTTTGTGCATGAAAACGCAAGCATGACGATCGGAAGAAACCGCCGTCAGTTTATCGAACTGGATAAGGAAAATCTTGCCCTGGAAGGATATGACAATGCAAAGAGACAGCGTCCTGCAATGGATGACAAGATTGATGCGCACAGATCATTCCGCGATGCACACAGGACACTGACCGAGGAGCAGGTGAAGATCGAGACTGTGCGTTGTCTTGGATGTGGAGCTTCCGTGGTCGATCCGAACAAGTGTATCGGCTGTGGTGTCTGCACGACAAAGTGTGAATTTGATGCGATCCATCTGCACCGCGAGCTGCCGGAGTGCAGCCGCATGGTAAAAGCGGAGGACAAGATGAAGGCAATTCTTCCTTATATGTTAAAACGTGAAGTGAAGATCCGCTTTGGAAAAAAGGAGAAATAAAGCGAATGCATGAACTTGGAATCGTATTTCATGTGATCAAAAGCGTGGAGGAGATTGCGCAGGAAAATGAACTGACAAAGGTTTCGGCTGTGACACTTTCCATCGGGGAAGTGTCCGGCATCGTGCCGTCTTATCTCACAGACTGCTGGCGCTGGGCGGCGGACCGCACAGAGGTTTTATCCGGCAGTGAGTTAAATATCGAGACAATCCATGCAGTGACACATTGTGATGACTGTGGATGCGAATATGATACCGTAGCACATGGTAAGATCTGCCCGGAGTGCGGCGGGGAACATACCTGGCTTTTATGTGGAAATGAGACGATGATCAAAGAGATCGAGGTGCCGGAGGAAGAGCCGGTGCCGTAAAGAGTAACATTTTTGTTACTGTTCACTCGCAAGTTTGACACTTGCTGTCAAGCTGTGCGCCAAAGACTATATCATGCCAGATTACAGCCCCATGCATCGAAGATGCATTTAAAATGGGCTGTAATCGTTACTGCTCACACAGTATGTGTGAACAGTAACACATTTTTTGTATTTTATATCGTACAGAATCGAAACATAATTGCAATTCTTAAAAAATCATGATACCCTTTGTATACATAATACTTATATAGGCAAAAATTTTGCTGTATAATTTTTGTGTATGCAGAGGGTATTGTTATAATAAGAAATTTGCCCGTAAAATGCATCTAAATTGAGATTGTAAATCTTTGCAAAGAGCACATGTAAAGTCCTTTTTGCACAAGATTGTTTATTAGAAAAAGAAAAGACGCTGACATCAAAAGAATCACTTGAGATGAAAGGTATGGCATAAATGGAAAATGTAAGAGGCGCAATGCGACTCTTATTAGGCTGTACCTGAAATTAGGGGTACAGTTTTTTTTATTCCAAAATCTGTATCATAGATTCGTGTATGAAAATCATATAAATTTGATAATCAGGGAGGAAACGAATGGATACAAGAGTAGCTTTGATCGGGATCATCGTTGAAAATATGGATTCCACGCCGGAACTAAATAAACTTTTGCATGAATACGGCTCGTATATTATCGGACGGATGGGTCTGCCATACCGTGAGCGGAATGTGCATATCATCAGCGTTGCAATCGATGCGCCGCAGGATGTTATCAATGCACTTTCCGGGAAAATCGGCAGACTTGATGGAATCACGGCAAAGACGGTGTATTCGAATGTTGGCATGGCATAAGCTGGCGTGGATATGAATTGAAAATATACACATTGGGCAAAATCAAAAAGAAATATATGTCGGATGCCCAATCTCACTAGCAGAAAGACCATTATGATCGGACAGGGATAAATTTATGTTACAAAACCAGAGAACACCAGACAAAAACAAACAGAAAAACTATGGCATGTCAGCGCAGAATTTTAAAAATCTGCCAGAGACAATAGAAAAGACAGCAGATATCACAAAAGAACAGCTTGCATTTCTTCTTGCCACAGAGGACGATGCGATGATACAGGATTTAAAACAGCGTGCGCGGAACACAGGTGACCGCATCTATGGAAAAAATGTCTACATCCGCGGACTGATTGAGTTCACAAATTACTGCAAAAATGACTGCCTTTACTGTGGAATCCGCAGAAGTAACTGCCACGCAGACCGATACCGGCTGACGGAAGAAGAGATTCTTTCCTGCTGTAAAATCGGATATGAGCTGGGATTTTGCACCTTTGTACTGCAGGGTGGGGAGGATGGATTTTATACCGATGAAAAGATCTGTCAGATCGTTTCAAAGATCAAGGCAGAATATCCTGATTGTGCGGTGACACTTTCTATCGGAGAAAAATCAAGAGAGAGCTATCAGGCATATTTTGATGCGGGGGCAGACCGGTATCTGCTGCGCCACGAGACGGCAGATGAGGCACATTATAAGAAACTGCACCCGGCAGAGATGTCCTATCAGAACCGGATGCGCTGTCTTAGAGATTTAAAAGAAATCGGATATCAGACCGGATGCGGATTTATGGTAGGTTCGCCTTATCAGACCGTAGATACCCTGTGGGAAGATCTGCAGTTTATCCGTAGATTGAAACCGCAGATGGTCGGTATTGGTCCGTTTATCCCGCAGAAAGATACGCCGTTTGGTACTGAGACAGCGGGCACTATGGAGGATGACACTGCGGCTGCTTTCCATTATCAGACTGATCCATCCGCATGTACTTCTCCCGGCGACCACAGCGCTTGGAACGATTCATCCCAAGGGCAGGGAGCTTGGAATTTTAGCGGGAGCAAATGTCGTCATGCCGAATTTATCCCCGGTTGCCGTGCGGGAGAAATATAAATTATATGATAATAAGATCTGCACCGGTGACGAGGCAGCAGAGTGCCGCTTCTGCATGCAGAAACGAATGGAAAGCATTGGCTATCAGGTAGCCGTAAACAGGGGCGATTTTCAGCCATAAGAAAGCAGAATGGAAAGTATCAGCCATCTGTGAGACAGAACGGGCGGACATAAGATAACTTCAGAAATCACAAATTGACAAAAAGCCAGCAGACTTAAGGCGGATCTACTGGTTTTATACGACAGTTCTGCAAAAAGAGCAGTCTGTCGTCCATATAAAAATACACTAACCGGAAAGCAAGCGGGCGCAAACTGACCGGAAAGAAAGGAAGAATGTATGTATAACGCAAAATCATTAAAAGCAGAAGAGTTTATTTCAGATGAGGAGATCAGAGAGACACTTGCCTATGCAGATGCCAACAAGGACAATGTGGCACTGATCGATGAGATCATCGAGAAGGCAAAATTAAGAAAGGGCTTAAATCATAGGGAGGCATCTGTCCTCTTAGCATGTGAGATTCCTGAAAAAATCCAGGAAGTTTATGCACTTGCAGAGCAGATAAAAAAAGATTTTTATGGAAACCGTATCGTATTGTTTGCACCGCTTTATTTGTCAAACTACTGCGTGAACGGCTGTGTATACTGTCCGTATCATCTGAAAAACAAACACATTGCAAGAAAGAAACTGACGCAGGAAGACATCGTAAAAGAAGTTACTGCATTGCAGGATATGGGACATAAACGTCTTGCCATTGAGGCGGGCGAAGATCCGGTCAACAACCCGATCGAATATATCTTAGAGTGCATCAAGACCATCTACAGCATCAAACATAAAAACGGTGCGATCCGCCGTGTCAATGTCAATATTGCTGCAACGACCGTGGAAAATTACCGCAAATTAAAAGAAGCTGGAATCGGAACTTATATCCTGTTTCAGGAGACTTACCATAAAGAAAGCTATGAAAAGCTGCATCCGACCGGACCGAAACACGATTACGCATATCACACAGAGGCGATGGACCGTGCAATGGAGGGCGGAATTGATGATGTAGGACTTGGCGTATTGTTTGGACTTGACCTTTACCGTTATGAGTTTGCAGGACTTTTGATGCACGCAGAACACTTAGAGGCAGTACATGGAGTCGGACCGCATACTATCAGTGTACCGCGAATCAAGCATGCAGATGACATTGATCCGTCTGCATTTGACAATGGCATCTCTGACGACACATTTGCAAAGATCTGTGCTCTGATCCGTGTTTCCGTGCCATATACCGGAATGATCATCTCAACAAGAGAGAGCCAGGAAGTGAGAAACAAAGTCCTTCCGCTTGGCGTTTCCCAGATCAGCGGTGCATCAAAAACAAGCGTCGGCGGCTACGCAGAGCCGGAAAAAGAAGGAGAAGTGACCAGTGAGCAGTTTGATGTCAGCGACCAGAGAACCTTAGATGAAGTTGTGAACTGGCTGATCAAACTGGGGTATATCCCAAGTTTCTGTACTGCATGTTACCGCGAGGGAAGAACCGGTGACCGTTTTATGGCACTTTGTAAAAACATGCAGATCTTAAACTGCTGTCACCCGAATGCGCTGATGACATTAAAAGAATATCTGGAAGATTATGCAAGCGAAGAGACAAAACGTCTTGGTATGGAGCTGATCGACAGAGAACTTGAAAAAATTCCGAATCCGAAAGTAAAACAGACTGCATACGAGCACATCCACGATATCGCAGAGGGAAAACGTGATTTCAGATTTTAAGAGAAGAAAAACGGGATGCATATCTTAAATGGACAAACAGAAAGCAGAGCGGGAAAATCCGTGCTGCCGGGTAGATTGTCCGAAAGGAGTACTATGGCAGGAACACTAAATGATACACCAGGCAGCAACCGTCTGCATATTGGTGTGTTCGGGAAAACAAACAGCGGGAAATCTTCTTTTATCAACGCCTTCACACATCAGGAAGTCTCCATTGTTGCAGATGTTGCCGGAACGACGACGGACCCGGTCTATAAGCCGATGGAGATCAGTCCGCTTGGTCCCTGTGTGATTATTGACACAGCGGGATTTGATGATGAGACTGAGCTTGGGGAACGCCGTGTGGAGAAAACGAAACTGGCAGCGGAAAAGGCGGATATCGCTGTGATCGTGGTATCTGGCGCGGATGCCTGCAGAGAGGATGCTTCAGAGACGAAAGATGCAAAAGAAAAATTACAACAGTCGTCCGAGAAAAATCAGGAGAACTTACCGGATCTCACAGAAGAATTAAAGTGGTATCAGTTTCTGAAAGAAAAAATACGCCTGTTTTGTTCCTCGTCGGGAAAGCAGATATTGATCCGCATACGGACGAACTTGCTTCTTATATCAAAGAAAAAACAGGAAAACAGGCGCTCACAGTCAGTGCCAAAACGGGGGCAGGGATCGACGCAGTCAGGGAAGAACTCGCCCGCCTTGTGCCGGAAAATTACGGAGATAGGCTGATCACTGGAGATCTCGTCACAGAAGAAGATTTCGTCTTACTGGTCATGCCGCAGGATATCCAGGCGCCGAAAGGACGTTTGATCCTGCCGCAGGTGCAGACATTACGGGAACTTTTGGATAAAAAGTGCCTGGTCATGAGTGTGACAACAGATAAACTATTGCCGGCACTTGCAGCCTTAAAAGAACCGCCGAAACTGATCATCACAGACTCACAGGTATTCGGCTATGTGTATGAGCACAAGCCGAAAGAGAGCATGCTGACCTCATTTTCTGTTTTGTTTGCAGCGTATAAAGGAGATCTTCCTTACTATGTGGAAGGTGCAAAAATGTTAGATTCCCTGACAAATGAATCGCATGTTCTGATCGCAGAATGCTGCAGCCATGCGCCACTGCAGGAAGATATCGGAAGAGTCAAAATCCCGCGCATGTTAAAAAAGCGCGCAGGAGAGGGCATTACCGTAGACATCATGGGTGGAACGGATTTTCCACAGGATTTATCCGGCTATGATCTGATCATCCAGTGCGGTGCATGCATGTTTAACCGCAAATATGTGATGTCGCGGATCGACCGTGCCAAAAAACAGCAGGTTCCGATGACAAATTATGGGGTGACGATCGCACATCTGACCGGAATACTTGATAAAATTTCAATGTAGATAGTTTGTCAGACAGATATATAATAAGAAGATACGATAAGAGAGTGTAAGCCCGCAAAGAACCGTTGATGGTTTCCTGCGAGCTTGTTCAGACTAAAGCAGATACGTTTTCTTACCGATAATAGCTTATATAACTAGAAGTAGTTATGAAAAGAGGAAATAAGAACTTTTACATGTGGGAATGAGGAGCAAAATGAACGATTTTAATTATTATGCACCGACAAAAGTTGTTTTCGGAAAAGGTGCGGAACAAAAAGTTGGAAACCTGATAAAAGAACAGAACTGTAAAAAGGTTCTCATCCATTATGGAAGCGGCAGTGCCAGACGCTCCGGTCTATTAGACAGGATCGAGGCGATCTTTGATAAAGAGGGGATCACTTACGTCGAATTGGGCGGTGTCGTTCCAAACCCGAGACTTTCTCTGGTGTATGAAGGAATCGCACTCTGTAAAAAGGAAAATGTCGATTTCATCCTTGCCGTCGGCGGCGGAAGTGTCATTGATTCCGCAAAGGCGATCGGATATGGTGTTGCAAATGAAGGAGACGTGTGGGATTTCTTTGATTTTAAACGGAAACCGACTGCATGTCTGCCGATCGGTGTAGTGCTTACGATCGCGGCGGCGGGAAGTGAGATGAGCGGTTCCTGCGTAATAACAAAGGAAGATGGCGGTATGAAGAGGGGATGCACGACCGATTACAGCCGATTAAAGTTTGCTGTTTTAGATCCGGAGCTTACGATGACGCTTCCACCGTATCAGACAGCATGCGGATGCACGGATATCCTGATGCATACGATGGAACGCTATTTCAACCACGGTGAAAACATGGAACTGACGGATGGAATCAGTGAAGCACTGATGCGCACGGTGATCAGAAATGCAAAAATCCTTGTAAAAGAGCCGGAAAATTATGATGCGCGCGCGGAAGTCATGTGGGCGGGAAGTCTTTCCCATAATGGACTGACCGGCTGCGGAACGGATGGTGGTGACTGGGCAACGCACAAATTAGAACACGAGCTTGGTGGAATGTTTGATGTGGCACATGGAGCAGGGCTTGCCGCGATATGGGGAGCTGGGCACGCTATGTCTGCGGGGAGCGTATTGAACGATTTGTGCAGTTTGCAGAGCACGTTATGGGTGTGGAGCCGCAGGAAACAGAACAGAAGACGGCAGAGGCAGGCATCGCGGCGATGGAAGATTTCTACCGGGAGATAAAAATGCCAACATCCCTGGCAGAACTGGGCATTGCGCCAACGGATGAACAGATCCGGGAACTGGCAGAAAAGTGTAATGCGGCGGTCAGAGGCAATCTTGGAAAAGTAAAACATCTGAATGTGGAAGATATGATCGCAATCTATACCGCAGCAAGAAGATAGAATGCAGATTTTAACGACTGTGAATCTGCCTAAAGTTCTGCCATCAGAAAATTGAGTGATCCTTTTGGATTTTCCGTACCTTTTTCTAGCAGGGCGATCAGACCGCGGATCGTGTTTTCAATTTCGTTTCGTTCCGATGGCACTAATGTGTTGTCTAGTTTTACAGTGAGAACGATCAGAACAATTTCAGCGAGGGCATCCGGACGTTCACAGGTGATCAGACCTGTCCGGGTGCCTGTTTTATGATTTCGGTGAGAACCGGTTTTAATTCTGTGATTAGGTACTTCATATATTTCTGGTGCAGAAATGCCTTTTCCTGTGCAGCAGTTCCGCTGCCAATCTCCGTTTTTAAAAAAGCAGCAGAAGAATTTCTGCATGCCTGAAAAATCATTGCCATTCTTGTAAAAGGAGAGATATCTGTCTGTTCCGCAAGCTGCTTTGCAGTGTTCAGAGGCTCTTTGTAACTTCGCGCAACCAGAGCTTCTAAAATAGCATCTTTAGAAGAAAAGTAGTAGTAGATACTGCCTTTTCCAATTCCTGCCGTCTGTGCGATCTCGCTGACTGAGATCGTAGACAGTTCTTTTGTTTCAAGAAGCTCCTTTAAAGCGTCTAAAATTTTGTTATATTTTTCCTGTTTTGCCATAGAAATCCTCATTCTTGTGCTTATTATGTGTAATAGAAACGGATCGTCTGATTCCCACATCATCATATCATACAAAATTCTGAAATGCGAATGAAAATCCCACAAAAAAATAGATAAATTTTTCGTTTATTTATGTAGAAGTAATAATTGACCGATGGTCGAATAAATGCTAATGTTTAAATATAATAAATCGACCGATGGTCGAAAAACGTCAGCAAAGGAATGGAGGATTTTTATGAAATACGCGGATATGTTTTCAAAAGTAAAAGGAATGTTTATGACAGCGGATGTCAGTGATATCACAGAACATTTCGCATATCAGTTTGACATCACGGGGGAAGCGGAAGGAATTTTTTATGTGGAAGTAAAAGAAGGAAAACTTTTTGTGGAGCCGTATGAATATTTTGACCGTGACGCTATTTTTACCTGCACGGCGGAAACACTGTTTCGTCTGGCGGAAGGAAAAATAGACCCGGTTCTTGCATTTACGACCGGAAAATTAAAAGTAGAAGGAAATATCGATAAGGCACTCAGATTAAAAGAACTGATTGACAGCAAAAAAGCATAGGAGAATAGCAATGAAGTGGGGAATGACGGCGGTACTGTTAGGGCTTGCAGGTGCCACGGCTGGGGAGATTGCCGGGAGTGCCTATTTTTACAGAAGAACAATGATGCGCTATAACGCAAAAAGAGAACGCACGATAAAGATGTCTGGTGTCGACTGGGAACAGTACTATGATAAGATCAGACCGCGCCGGGAGTGGATGATGGGACAGCCGCATGAGGATGTCTACATACAATCGCAGGATGGATTAAAACTTCATGGTACTTATTTTAAGGGAGCAGAAGGAACAAAGGCGGTGATTTGTTTTCACGGATACACCAGTGAGGCACTTGCAGATTATGGGAGCATTTCTAATTTTTATCTGAAACGTGGATACCGGATGCTTTTAGTGGATGCGCGGGCACATGGAAAGAGTGAAGGAAAATATATCGGGTTTGGTTGTATGGACAGATTCGATGCGTTAGGCTGGATTCAATGGCTGCTTGATAAGATCGGAGAAAACGCACAGATTCTGCTTCACGGAGATTCCATGGGAGGGGCAACTGTCCTGATGGCGGGGGCACTCGCACTGCCACCGCAGGTAAAAGGGATCATAGCAGACTGTGCATTTACGTCTCCGAAATATGTGTTTACGCATGTGCTTCATAGTATGTACCATCTGCCGGCTTTTCCGATGATAGAAATTGCAGACTGGGTCAACCGGAAATTAGCGGGCTATGGATTAGATGACTGCAATGCGGCAAGAGAGGTCCGCAGGGCAAAGATACCGGCATTACTGATCCACGGAGATGCGGACACGTTTGTGCCGTGCAGTATGTGTGAGGAGATTTATCAAAATTATGCTGCGCCGAAGACGAAACTGATCGTAAAAGGTGCAGGACACTGTGAAAGCTACTATAAAGATACCAAAACCGTTGAAAAAGCAATGGATGTATTTGTGGGGAAAATTATAAAATGACAAAAACAAAAAAAGGATATGAACTGTATCCACTGACAGTAGCCCAGAAATTTCATTTATATTATCTGCCATACTGCCCGAGTGCAGCAGTACTCAATATCGGAACAAGTTTAACGATCGGGACAGAAGTTGACTGGGAAGTGCTGCGTGGATCAATCAATAAGGCATACGAGAGAAGTGAAGCGATGCGGATCCGGTTTACGAAGGATGCGGATGGAACTTATTACCAGTATATCGTGGACGATACGGAAGACAGAAAAAGCAGAAAGATTGATTTTGTCGATTTTTATGGACAGTCGATGGAAGAGGCGGAAAATACCATGCGGCAGTGGACATCTGTCCCATTTCCATTTGAAGATTCGCCAATGACCAAAATCGTGATGATCCGTACACCGGATGGTTTTAACGGAGTCTACTTTTTAGGACACCATATGGTTGTGGATGCACAGGCATTGATCGCTTTTCTGAAAGACATCATTGAAATTTATTGCAACAAAAAGTATGAGGGAATCCCGTATCCGAAGGAAATGTGTTCTTATGTGGAGCAGTTGAAAAAAGATCTGGCATATGAGGCAGGCAGCAAGGCAAAAAAGAGAGACAGCGAGTTTTTTGAAAATCTGATCCGCCAGTCAGAACCGGTATATAACGGGATTCACGGAACGGATAAACTTGAGGCAGCAAGAAAAATGTTTGAAAATCCGGAACTTCGAACCGCATTTAATGCCACAGCGGATGTGACATCGGCACTTGATATTTTTCATCTGGAGGAAGAGCCTACAAAGAGACTGTTAGACTTCTGTGAAAAATATCATGTCTCGCTTGCATGTCTCCTTTTGATGGGGCTTCGTACTTATTTTCAGAAAGAAAACGGACAGGATGATGTGTCGATCAACAATGCAATCGCGAGACGCGCGACTTTAAAAGAAAAGAAATGCGGTGGAACAAGGATTCATTCTTTCCCATTCCGGACTATTTTTTCAAAAAACATGAAATTTATCGATGCTGTCTATGCCATCCGCGATCTGCAGAATGAGATGTTCCGTCATGCCAATTACAATCCGACCGAGTACTTTGCTTATCGTTCAAAAGTGTACAGACAGCCGAAAGTGGGACTGACCTACGAGCCGATGTCTCTGACTTATCAGCCGATGACACTGCGGGAGAAAGGACTCGATGACCTGGGCGGGATTTCGTATAAGACAAAATGGTATCCGAACGGGATGACGACGCAGGCGATGTATTTGACAGTCATGCACCGGCCGGAGGATAACGGACTGGACTTTAATTTTGAGCATCAGGTGAAGGCGGTCAGTAAAAAAGAGTTGGAGTATTTATATTATTACCTGTGCAGGATCATGTTCAAGGGAGCAGAAAACCCGGATCTTTCAATCGGTGAGATTATACAGTTGGTATAAAAGTAAGCAGAAATTTGGATTTATGTAAAGGAGAGAAATGATGTTTGACCAGTTAGTACAGATTATTTGCAATTATGTGGAAGTGGAGCCGGAAAATGTTCGGCCACAATCAAGGTTTATGGAAGATTTAGGATTCACGTCATTTGATTTTATGAGCATGTTAGGAGAGATCGAGGACGAGTTTGACGTTGAGATCGAACAGGAAAAGGCGGCAGATATCCGCACGGTACAGGAAGCAGTCGATTATCTGGGGACACTGTGAGAACAGGAATGATTGTCAGTCAGGAAGGAGAAGGTTATGGGATATCATACATATCACACGATCCGTGAGATTACAGAACACGCGTACAGACAGTATAAAGACTGTGTTGCTGCGCGCTATAAGACAGGGAAGAATGAAGTAAAAGCAAAAACATACGGACAGCTAAGAGAGGACAGTGACTGTATTTCAAATGCGCTGTCGGCAATCGGGGAACAGGGGAAACATATTGCGCTGATCGGTGCATCTTCTTATGAATGGCTGATATCGTATTTTGGGATCGTAAATGGCGGCAGTGTGGCAGTACCGCTGGATGCATCACTTCCGGCAGCAGAATTGTGTGAACTGATCAACCGCGCTGATGTGACGGCTTTGTTTGTAGATGCTGCCCGCAGGGATGTTATTAATGCTGTCAAAACAGAATGTCCGGGGCTTAAATACAGGATCGTGATGCGGCAGGAAAATGAAACACAGGATCAGGCACAACGAGGACAGATGTATCAGGGAGACTATATTTTACTTAGAGACCTATTAAAAGAATATCAGGGTGGGTATCCGGCAGAGATTACCCCGGAGACGTTGTGTACAATCATGTTTACCTCCGGAACGACCGGAAAAAGCAAGGGGGTTATGCTGACACACCGCAATCTGGCAGAAAATGCAACCTGTCTGGATATGAATATTCCGGAAAAGAGTGTTGTGCTGTCCGTACTTCCAATCCATCATGCATATTGTCTTTGCATGGATATTTTAAAAGGATTTTCACTGGGAAGTACGATCTGTATCAATGATTCTTTGATTCATATGGCGAAAAATATAAAACTGTTTCAGCCCAATATCATGCTTATGGTGCCGCTTATGATCGAGAGCCTGGCAAAAAAATTACAGGCTGCAAAAGACCTTCCCGCAGAACTGGTAAAAGAAAATGTATTTGGTGCGCAGTTCCATACAATTTTCAGTGGCGGAGCTTATTTGAACCCGGACTATATCACATTATTTGAACGCTTTGGAATCTCCATTTTACAGGGATACGGCATGACGGAATGTTCCCCGGTCATTTCCACCACAATGGCAGGAAAACAAAAAAAACAGTCCGTCGGAATGTTGATGCCAAACTGCGAGGCAAAAACAGTGGATGGAGAACTTTATGTGCGCGGCAGCAGTGTCATGCAGGGCTACTATAAAATGCCTGAGGAGACAAAAGAAGCATTGTCAGATGGATGGTTAAAAACGGGGGATCTTGGTTATGTGGATGAAGAAGGCTATGTATACCTGACCGGAAGAAAGAAAAATCTTATCATCACGAAAAATGGCGAGAATGTATCACCGGAAGAGATTGAAAATAAACTTGGCACATCACCGCTTGTCGCAGAGATTTTAGTCCGCGAAGCGGAGGACGTGATCGAGGCAGAAATTTTCCCGGATTCTGAATATGCCGCAAATGAAAAGATCACGGATATAAAAGAAAAACTGCAGTCACTGATCGATGCGTATAATGTAGGAGCATCGGCATATAAAAGGGTTTACCACCTGAAAGTGAGAGAAAACGAGTTTGAAAAGACTGCGTCGAGGAAGATTAAACGGTTTTAATACAATTTGCCAATCAGAAAATAAAGAGTTACATAAAAATACCAGCAGAGAGTTCATATCCCTGCTGGTATTTTTGATCCTGCTCAAAAAATGTATAGCTTATGATTTTGTATATTTTATTTTGCAAGAAGCATCATGATCTGATTGCTGCGCTGTACAAATTTTGCCATGGCATCCACAGACAGCGGCTGGTTGGAAAGCATTGCAAGATCGTAAAGCTGTTCACAGAACATCGGAACATGCTCGGAATCTTTGTGCTCAAAGATATATTTTACAAGTTCATTGTTTGCGTTTAAGGTCAGGGTCTGATCCGCAGCAAACATGTTCGGATCCATGCCGCCCATGCCGTTCATTGCATACATCTTCATCATATCCTGCATACGTCTGCCTTCCTCGGAAAGCGTGATGACAGAAGCGATATCCGCATTTTTCAGCTTCTCAACTTTGACAGTCAGTTTATCGTTGTTTAAAGCTTTTTTAAACACATCCGTCAGGGTATCTGTCTCAGCCTTTAAGTCCTCAGCGGAAGTCTCGTCCTTTAAGGATTCTGTGACATCTGCATCAATACGCATGAATTTATAATGCTCATTGCGCTGCTCAAGCTGTGAGATGAAGGAAGTATCAATGTTGTGGTCTAAGATGACAGCGTCCATGTTCTGCTCTTTGAACATCTTAATGTACTGACCCTGCTGAAGTTTGTCAGTTACATAGTAGATTACCTTGCGCTCATCTTTTTCCTCAGTATTCTCATCTGCTGCATCGGTGCTTTCCTTTTTGATCGGATTGCCGTCAGCATCTAATACCTCAGCTTCATCTTTGTTTTCGTCTTTCTTTTCTTCCTCTTTGACTAAGAGTTCCGGAAGAGTGAGATATTTGTCATCCAGATTCTTGAACAGGATGTAATCGTTCATCTTGTCACAGAATTTGGTATCTTTCAGACAGCCGAATTTGATGAACGGGCTGATGTCGTCCCAGTATTTCTCGTAATTTTCTTTATCCGTCTTGCACATACCGATCAGCTTGTCAGCTACTTTCTTGGTGATGTACTCGGAGATCTTCTTTACAAAACCATCGTTCTGCAGTGCACTTCTGGATACGTTAAGCGGCAGATCCGGGCAGTCGATCACACCTTTTAAGAGCATTAAGAATTCAGGAATGACTTCCTTTATGTTATCGGCGATAAATACCTGGTTGTTGTAAAGTTTGATGGTTCCCTCGATGGAATCATACTCGGTATTGATCTTCGGGAAGTACAGGATACCCTTTAAGTTGAACGGATAGTCCATATTCAAGTGGATCCAGAACAATGGTTCTTTGTAGTCTAAGAATACTTTGCGGTAAAATGCTTTGTATTCTTCGTCGGTGCATTCGTTCGGACTCTTTGCCCAGAGAGGGTTGGTATCGTTTAATGAAACCGGACGCTTTACGATCTTTAATTTATCTTTTGCAGGAGAAACTTCAACGACTTCTTTTTCGCCGTTTTCGTTTTCTTTCTCCTCTGTTTTTGCTTCCTCATGGATCGTCTCAACGACGGTGTCTGTGTCTAATTTATCAGCGGCGTCGATCGTCTCATATTCTGTCTCAGCGTTTGCCTTCTCAAGGAAGATCGGAGTCGGCATGAAAGAGCAGTACTTTTCGATGACTTCTCTTGCACGGTACTCGTTGGAAAATTCAACGGAATCCTCGTTTAAGAAAAGGGTGATCTCTGTACCGACGCCTTCTTTGGTGCCGTCAGCCATATCAAATTCAGTACCGCCGTCGCAGGACCAGTGAACAGCCGTTGCGCCGTCTTTGTAGGATAATGTATCGATCGTTACCTGATCAGCTACCATGAATGCGGAGTAGAAGCCAAGTCCGAAGTGACCGATGATCTGATCGTCGTTTGCTTTGTCTTTGTATTTTTCAATGAAATCTGTTGCGCCGGAAAATGCGATCTGGTTGATGTATTCCTCAACCTCGTCTGCGGTCATACCAAGACCATTATCGATAAATTTTAAGGTTTTTTCTTCCGGATTTACAACAACGTGGATCTCCGGTTTGTAGTCAGATGGTAATGTATATTCGCCCATCATTTCGAGTTTTTTTAATTTTGTGATCGCATCACATCCGTTACTGATCAGCTCACGGAAGAAGATGTCGTGATCGGAATATAACCATTTTTTGATAATCGGGAACAGATTATCGCTGTTAATTGAAAGATTTCCATGTTTCTCTGCCATATTCAAACACTCCTTTATAATCGTAATAAAATGCAGTGGGCAGATCCGCCTCGCTGCTGCCTAAATCTAATATTATAACCGCAAATTTCAAAAGTCAATAGAAATCAGCACTCTTTTTTAATGAGTGCTAACAAAAGAAACGGAAATGCCTTAAAACAGGGAAAAACCAGTATTTCTTAAAAAAATATAAATTAAGCAGATAAATGGGATTTTCATTTTGCAGGATTTGTTTTATCATGATAACAGTGAAATTTATTATGCAGATGAAAAAGATGTTTGCTGGGCAGAAATGGAGATTATTATGACACGCGACAATAACATTCCGGAAATTGATTTTGTGATCACATGGGTAGATGGCAATGATCCGGACTGGCAGAAACAGAAAATGGAGTACAGTATACAGCCGGATCTGTCGCAGAAACAGGATGACAGAAAAGAGAGATACAGGGACTGGGATCTGCTGAGGTACTGGTTTCGTGGTGTGGAGCGTTTTGCACCATGGGTGCGCAGGATACACTTTGTTACATGGGGGCATCTGCCATCCTGGTTAAATAAAGAACATCCGAAGTTAAATATTGTAAATCATAAAGATTTTATTCCAGAAAAATATCTGCCGACATTTAATTCACATGCCATTGAGTGGAATATGCACAGAATCCCAGGTCTGGCAGAGAATTTTGTATATTTTAATGATGATATGTTTCTGATAAAAAAGGTCAGACCGGAACAGTATTTTAAAAATGATCTTCCGGTGGATATGCTGGCTCTTCAGCCTGATGTGGCAAATACAAAAGATCAGGTCATGCCATATATTTACCTGAATAATACCATGCTTCTGGCAAAATATTTTGACAAACGTGAAAATATGAAAAAACAGCCGGGAGCATATTTCCATCCCGGTTATCCGTTTATGTATTTTATTTATAATATGTTAGAACTGGCGTTCCCGTTGTTTACAGGATTTTACACGGTTCATGGGCCGTCTCCTTTTAAAAAGAGTACTTTTGTGAAAATGTGGGAATTAGAACCGGAGTTGTTAAACGAGGTGTGCAGCCATAAATTCCGTCAGAAAGAGGATGTCAGCCAGTATGTGCTCAGGGAGTATCAGAAACTGACTGGCGGTTTTGTTCCCGGCAATGTAAGAAGACTCTGCCGGTATTATGATGTCTCAAATGATAACAGCAGGATTGTGGCTGATATAGGTCATCAGAAGAGTGGAAGCGTCTGTTTGAATGACAGCAATCAGGAGATTGATTTTGAGTGGGCAAAAGAAGAACTTCATATGGGATTTGCACAGATCTTGAAGGAAAAATCTGCATTTGAAAAGTAAGAGGTGAAAAAAGTGATCGTATTAAAAGCAGATAGCGAATTAAAAATGACATTTGAACGGCTGATAAAGACCATGCATGCAAATGTAAACTGGACAGGTCTTTTTGTGGCACTTGATAATTATCTCATTTACAGGGGGAAGTGCGCTCCCTGTTTTTTCATTTTGACAGCAGAAAAGTGGCGGAAAATATTGTAGATCTGCCGATCAAAGAAGATGAGATCAAAGATACCGATGAGGCAGCAGTACGGGATGTGATCAATATGATCCTGTATGCATTTGGAAAATGGGGAACGATCCAGGGACTTCGTGTGGAAAAAAATACGGAGCAGCTGAATACTCTTTTCGGGCATGTGCTTGCAGGAATCTATATTGAACCGGAATATACCACGCAGTATTTTCGTTTTTATCATGCAGGAAAGCGTATTACCTATGAAGATGTGATACAGGCGGCACTTGAGGCAAAAGAAGCAGTGCAGAAGGAAGAGGAAGCAGACGAGGAACAGGGACTCTGGCATAAAGTTGAATGGAAGATGGCGCATACTGTTTTTGAGAGAACAGAACTTTCACTGTCAGAAAGAGCAAAAGGCAGGATTGGCAATAACTTTTATAAAGTTGGTTACCGCTGCCCAAAATGCAAAGGAAATCTGCATATGATCATGTATCCGAAAGGAAAAGAGTTTCGAATCGAGACGCCTGAGGGAGTAGTCCTTTTGGCAAAAGCATGTACCTGTGCAGCGTGTCACAGATTTTATACGCCGCGCCCATGGAAACTTCTTGGAGACGGCGATATTTATCTGATGGATTTTGAGGAGGATAAAAAGGCATACGAAGATTATCTTGAGCTGATGGGGCGTAACGGCGAGCATGAGGCAAACAGCCGTTATAATGAGTATGAGGACGGCAGAAAGCCGGCGGGTGTCGAGGACGAGCAGCAGCCACTTGAGGAACTGTGCGAGGATCTGCCGGAATATTCAGATGCAGACTTTGAGGAATTATTAAATAAGATAGAAGAGGGGTTTTTCCCGGAAAGCAGTATTGCAGCCTGCGAACCTGCCATACAGGAGGAAAAAAAGCGTCGTAAAAAGTTAAAGAGTACGCCTGCATCAGATCAGGACGAAGTCACAGATGATGAAGAAGAGCAGGATGAGAGCAAGAACCGGCACGCAGAAAAACAGCATGGAAATGAAAGCGCGGGTGAAAGTGGATGGAAGCGGAACGAGCACAAAAAGCAATATGAAGATGTACGTCAAAATGAAACGGAAAGCCGCCATGTGAACGCTTCCAGATATGAGAGTGACAGCAGGCAGCCGCACGAAGCTGGGCGGATTGGTGGGGAATCGTCCGATGAAAAATATGCACAGGTAAATGATGCGGAGGCACAGAAAGCCCGTGAAACTTATCAGGCTAAATTTGGAGTCGCAGACCGTATGTCAGAGCGCCAGCTTCCGAATTAAAACACCAGCTCATGCATGAAACAAGAATTTCGCCCGAAGAGCGGAAACAATACCTGGATGTGTTAGAGGAAAAAGAACAGGACAGAAAGCTTGCCGCGTTAAATAAAAAGGCAGAGAACTGCGCAGATAAAAATTATGCCGTGATGCGCCGTGTCTATGACGAGATTGCAGAGGAAAAGCTGCCGCAGGAGAAAAAACAGAATCTGCTTTTAAATCTGAAACAGAAAATGCAGACACAGGCAGAGCGGGAAGTCGCAGAGCTGGTTGGGAAAATGCCGCCTAATATGGACAGGGCACGTTACCATGCACTTCGGGAGAAATTAAAAGAATACGAAGGAGTAGATTTAACCCCATATCAGGAACGGTTAGAATCGCAGAAAAAATCTTGCCGAACAGCAGGAAATAAAAAATATGATCCGCCAGTCGAGAAAAATCACCAGAGATGATCTGACAGAGCTTAAGGAGCGTCTGAAAGAAAAGGAGTTTGAGCCGGGGCTGGTTTTGCCGTATTTTGAGCAGATCGAGAATAAAATCCGTCAAATGGATGAAAATGAGATCGCAGAAATTACCGGTGATCCGGCACACATGTCCTTTGATGAGGGAATGGATGCGTATCAGAAGATTGCAGAAGGACCATATTTACCGGATTTAAAGGATAATGCATTAGAACTTTTAAGCAGGCGTCTTTCCAAGATCAAGACGGATGAGTGTGAACAGCTTGTAAATAAGCTGAAAAATGAACTGGAAGAGGCGGGAATCACAGAAAGCCAGAAACATTATTTTTACCCGGCGAGAAAAGTGCTGTTAAAGCAGGCAGCGCCGCAGGAAACAGAGGTTATCGATTATGCCATGGCATCCTATGCCGCAGGAAACGGTCTGTTTGAATATCCGATTTTTGTGGTGGACACATCGAGAAACAACAGTGGAAAAGAGGGGATTATCCTGACACCGGAACATCTATATTACAGCACACTGATGACATCTTACCGTATTGATGTTCCGTCCATAGATGAGATCACTGCATCCACAGGACTTTTAAACCGTGGTGTGTATGTGACAGAGAAAAATGGGAAAAAGACGAAAATTCCATATGCGGTAGAAAATAAGCAGCTCACGCATATGCCGGGGTATTGAATGAATTTATTCATTATTTACAGGAAAAACCGGATTCGCGAAATATTTCTTATCTGGCGAAAGAAAAACATGATACGATCTGCTGCTTCCGCTGTGGTTATGTATATAAGGGAGGAAATATCTGTCCAAAATGTGGATTTAAAAACAATGCTTAGAAAATATTAAGAATTATTAAAAATGCATAAAAATGCTTCTTATTTTTGAAAGATGTGATATAATATTACAATACATATTGTTATTTAATTAACAAAATATGTGATGGTTATATAAAAGTTGCACACAGTAAATGACACAAAAAATACAGGCATGTGTATGTGTCAGGGGGCGGCCTTTTGATGGCGGCAGATTGGAGGAAAGATGGCAAGATTTACATTACCACGCGATTTGTATCACGGAAAAGGGGCATTGGAAGCATTAAAGACGTTTGAAGGCAAAAAGGCGATTATCTGCGTAGGCGGTGGTTCCATGAAACGTTTCGGTTTTCTTGAACGCGCAAAACAGTATCTGGAAGAAGCCGGCATGGAAGTACAGCTTTTTGAAGGAATTGAGCCGGATCCATCGGTGGAGACCGTAATGAAGGGCGCAAAGGCGATGGAAGAGTTTGGTCCGGACTGGATCGTTGCGATCGGAGGAGGTTCGCCGATCGATGCGGCAAAGGCTATGTGGATCAAATACGAATATCCGGATATCACATTTGAGGATATGTGCAAGGTGTTTGGTATTCCAAAACTTCGTAAGAAAGCGCATTTCTGTGCGATTTCCTCAACTTCGGGAACTGCAACAGAGGTAACTGCATTTTCCATCATCACCGATTATGAGAAAGGTATCAAATATCCGATCGCTGACTTTGAGATCACACCGGATGTTGCAATCGTTGATCCGGAACTTGCAGAGACAATGCCACAGAAACTGGTAGCACATACCGGAATGGATGCGATGACACATGCAATCGAGGCATATGTATCGACAGCGAACTGTGATTTCACAGATCCGCTTGCCCTGCATGCAATCAAGATGATCCAGCGTGATCTGGTAGGATCTTATAACGGGGATATGGAAAAGAGAGATAACATGCATAATGCACAGTGTCTTGCCGGTATGGCATTTTCCAATGCACTGCTTGGTATCGTACATTCCATGGCACATAAGACCGGTGCTGCATTTGCGGATTACGGCGCACATATCATCACGGTGCAGCCAACGCAATGTATCTGCCGAAAGTGATCGCATTTAACGCCAAAAGATGAAACTGCAAAGAAACGTTATGGTGAGATCGCAGATTTCATGGGACTTGGCGGTGATTCATTAGACGAGAAAGTGGAACTTCTGATCAAATATCTGCGTGGTATGAATGATGACTTAAAGATTCCGCACTGTATTAAGAATTATGGTGCAGACAGTTATCCGACCGAGCAGGGCTTTGTACCGGAAGAAGTGTTCTTAGAGAGACTGCCGGAGATCGCAGCCAATGCAATCTTAGATGCATGTACAGGATCAAACCCGAGACAGCCGAGCCAGGAGGAGATGGAAAAGCTGTTGAAATGCTGTTACTATGACACGGAAGTAGATTTCTAGGATTTTTCGAAGCGGAGAATAAAAAGAAAAAGACAGACGGATTATTCCTGTTGGGTGGGAATGATCCGTCTGTTTTTCATTCATAGGAAATTACGTCCTATAAATGAAAACGCCCTCCGGGCGGGATGCGCACCTCGCGGAGGAGAAGAAAAATATTTTGAAGTATGTACAGGCAGATAGTCTGCGGAGATATGATAGAAATGATTTCGCAAACAATTGAAAATAGTCGTATTGCGGTTATATAGAAAAGGTAATGTAACATAGCGGTACAAATGAAGGAGGAGTTTTAGTTTATGAAAGGAAGGATGAAAAAAACTTTTACGGCATTGCTGGCTGCGACTGTTTTGGTTGGTGGGATGCCGGTAAATATGCAGGCGAATGTGATTGCAGAGACAGAAAAAACGGAATCGGCATCAGAGAAAGTAAATGAAAAATATGCGGATACGGAAGAACTGGATCTGATGGATCGTGAACGTCAGGAGACACAGGCAGGCGAACAGGAGAAACGGGAGAATACGGAGCAGCCAGAGTCGGAAGAAACAGAACAGCCAGACACAGAAGAATAGTCAGAGGAGACAGAGCAGCCAGACACAGAAGAACAGCCGGAGGAGACAGAGCAGCCAGACACAGAAACAGAACTGCCGGAAATGGAAGAAGAAACAGAAGAACGGGAAGAAACTTCAATCAAGGGGGACGCAAGTGAAGAGCAGATTGCAGCGGAACAGAAGGCCTGGACTCTGATTAATAAATATGCAGACCCGGATTACTTTTTAACAGATCCTGAAAGGAATGCTATAACAGATGCCCAGTTTGAGGAATTAAGACAGGCTGCATTACAGGCTGTAGCCGGGTGTACTACACAGTATGAGAAAATAAAAGCGATTATGGCATTTGTTGCGGACAGAACTTATTATGATTATTATGCCTATTATAATAATAAGCCAAGTTATTGGTCACCGTATGAGGTGTACGAGCAAAAGCGTGCTATGTGTTCGGGTTATGCAAGCCTTATGAGAACATTGTGCATTTCCATTGGAATTCCGTGCATGGATTTAGAGGGGCATGCCCATGAATACAATGCTGTTTATGACAGTGAAAATGGAAAATGGATTTTTGCAGATGCTACATGGTGCAGCCGCAACTCTTATTCGGTAGATAAAGAATGGGAGTATCAGGGGTATTCTGACGGGTATTTTGACCTGTCCCCGGAGGAGATTGCAGAATTATCAAATCATCAGATATATAGAGTTGATGGCTTGCTGAAGGATGGATTGTATTACAGTCTGATTTCTTATAGATGGAGCAGAGGAAACTGGTATTTCGACTTAGCTGCTGTAAAAAATAAAAACATCCGTCAGGTAAAGTGTGGCGGATTTGAAGATATTGACGTGCTGGAAGTGAATGATGGAGCGGGTGTGTTTGCAGACTGCACGCTGTTGGAAGAAGCAGATTTGTCACAGACAGGGATAACGGAATTGGAAGGAACATTTGAGGGGTGCAGTGCATTGGAAACGGTGAAATTGCCAGAGAATATAACGAAAATTGGATTTGGCACATTTACAGGCTGCAGTTCACTGGAGAAAATGGATTTATCCCAGACTTTGGTTACAGAAATAGGCGGTAGTGCATTTTCTGCCTGCAGTGGATTAAAAACCGTGAAATTCCCCAAAACATTAACGGCGATTGACAGTTATGCTTTTTTATCCTGTAAAAATTTAACGGGGGAACTTGATCTTTCCCAGACCGCGGTAAAAACAATCGGAATCTGTGCGTTTTATAAGGACGGCGGCGTGCTTGGGAAGATAAGGCTGCCAAAGACGATTACAGAGATTGGCAGCGAAGCATTTTCCTGGGAAACGACAGACGGACCTGAAAAAATATATGTAATAACCAGTCTCTCCAAAGATAAAATCAATGCAGAAGCATTAAAGAGGAATGTTCCGGTTGTCGTGTGTCCATATCTTTATCAAATAAAATTTGATGGAAATGGTGCAGCAAAAGGGAAAATGAGTGAGAAAGCATGTGCGGCGGGTCAGAAGGAAAAACTTTCAAAAAATAAGTTTGAAAAGAAAGGATATACATTTGCAGGCTGGAATACGCAGCCAGATGGGAAGGGAACCTTTTATGAGGAAAATGCCTATGTAAAAAATCTGACAAAAAAAGCAGATGAGGTCGTAACTTTATATGCCCAGTGGAAAGCAGCACAGTATCAGATTACATATAACCTGAATGGAGGCAAAAATAATAAGAAGAATCCCAAAACATATAAAATCACTTCAAAGACGATAAAACTTTCAAATCCGTCAAAAAAAGGGTATGTGTTTAAAGGATGGTATTGTGATAAAAAATGTACCAAAAAGGTAACCGCTATTAAAAAGGGCAGTACCGGAAAAGTAACACTGTATGCAAAATGGGCAAAGGAAAAGTACACCATTACCTACAAATTAAACGGAGGCAAAAATAATAAGAAAAATCCGAAAACATATACCATTACTTCAAAGATGATAAAACTGGCAGCACCAACAAGAAAAGGGTATGTGTTTAAAGGATGGTACCGTGATAAAAAATGTACCAGAAAGGTAACCTCTATTAAGAAAGGCAGCACGGGGAAAATCACACTGTATGCAAAATGGAAAAAGAAATAAACAAATCCAAAATGTTCCACATAACGGAACAAAGTTTTACATTGTGAAAATGTTACAAAAAAACAGGGAAAAACAGTAAAAAAAAATGTTGCTATTTAGACAAAATATGTTAGAATAAATATGTGCGTTTTAGAAAGGCACATAACATGGCTTGATTATGGAAACAAATACGGTGTCCATAATTACATAGTAATTTATTTTAGGAGGAATTATCAAAATGGCAAACAAATGGGTGTATATGTTTAGCGAAGGCGACATGACCATGCGTAACCTGCTTGGCGGTAAAGGTGCCAACCTTGCAGAGATGACAAGCATCGGACTTCCTGTACCACAGGGATTCACAATCACAACAGAGGCTTGTACACAGTACTATGAAGATGGTCGCAAGATCAACGACGAGATCATGGCTCAGGCTATGGAAGGCGTTAAGAAAATGGAAGAGATCAACGGAAAGAAATTCGGCGATCTTGAGAATCCGTTATTAGTATCTGTTCGTTCAGGAGCAAGAGCTTCCATGCCAGGTATGATGGATACCATCTTAAACCTTGGTTTAAATGACGAAGTAGTTGCTGCAATGATCAAAGGTAATCCGGATCCTGCATTCGAGCGTTTCGTATATGACTCATATAGACGTTTCATTCAGATGTTCTCAGATGTAGTTATGGAAGTTGGTAAAAAATACTTTGAGCAGCTCATCGACAAGATGAAAGAAGAGAGAGGCGTTAAATTTGATATCGACCTTACAGCAGCTGACTTAAAAGAGTTAGCAGAGCAGTTCAAGGCTGAGTACAAGAACCAGTTAGGTACAGATTTCCCTTCAGATCCTGTTGAGCAGTTAAAACTTGCTATCGAGGCTGTATTCCGTTCATGGGACAACCCACGTGCAAACGTATATCGTCGTGATAACGATATCCCATATTCCTGGGGTACTGCAGTTAACGTAATGCCTATGGTATTCGGTAACTTAAATAACGAGTCCGGTACAGGTGTTGCATTTACACGTGATCCGGCAACTGGCGAGAACAAACTGATGGGTGAGTTCTTAATCAATGCACAGGGTGAGGACGTAGTTGCAGGTGTTCGTACACCTATGCCAATCGCTCAGATGGAGAAAGAATTCCCTGAGGCATATGCAGACTTCTTAAAAGTTTGTGAGACTCTTGAGAATCATTATCATGATATGCAGGATATGGAGTTCACCGTTGAGAACAAGAAGTTATACATGCTTCAGTGCCGTAACGGTAAGAGAACAGCTCCGGCTGCACTTAAGATCGCTTGCGATTTAGTAGACGAGGGACATAAGACTCCGGAAGAGGCAGTTGCTATGATCGATCCTCGTAACCTTGATACATTACTTCATCCACAGTTCGATGCTGCTGCATTAAAAGCTGCTACACCGATCGGAAAAGGACTTGGTGCTTCTCCGGGTGCTGCATGTGGTAAGATCGTATTTACAGCAGAGGATGCTGAAGAGTGGAATGCAAGAGGAGAGAAAGTCGTATTAGTACGTCTTGAGACATCTCCAGAGGATATCACTGGTATGAAAGCTTCCCAGGGTATCTTAACAGTTCGTGGTGGTATGACATCTCACGCAGCCGTAGTTGCACGTGGTATGGGTACCTGCTGTGTATCCGGATGTGGCGATATCGCTATGGACGAAGAAAATAAGAAATTTACATTAGCTGGCAAAGAGTTCCATGAGGGAGATTACATCTCAATCGATGGTACAACCGGTAACATCTACGATGGAGCAATTAAGACTGTTGATGCTACAATCGCTGGTGAGTTCGGACGTGTTATGGCTTGGGCTGATCAGTTCAGAACTCTTAAAGTTCGTACAAACGCAGATACTCCTGCAGATGCTAAGAAAGCTCGTGAGCTTGGTGCAGAAGGTATCGGTCTCTGCCGTACAGAGCATATGTTCTTCGAGGAAGACAGAATCGCTGCTTTCCGTGAGATGATCTGCTCCGATACTGTAGAAGAGAGAGAAGCTGCATTAGAGAAGATCCTGCCATATCAGCAGGGAGACTTCGAAGCATTATACGAAGCTCTGGAAGGTAACCCAGTTACAATCCGTTTCCTGGATCCACCTCTTCATGAGTTCGTTCCGACTGAGGAAGCTGACATTGAGAAACTTGCAAAAGCTCAGGGTAAATCTGTTGAGACCATCAAGAACATCATCGCTTCTTTACATGAGTTCAACCCAATGATGGGACACAGAGGATGCCGTCTTGCAGTTACCTATCCGGAAATTGCTAAGATGCAGACAAAAGCTGTTATCCGTGCAGCAATCAACGTTCAGAAGAAACATGCTGACTGGACTGTAAAACCTGAGATCATGATCCCATTGGTTTGCGAAGTAAAAGAGTTAAAATATGTAAAAGATGTTGTTGTTGAGACAGCAGATGCTGAGATCGCAGCAGCAGGTATCAAACTTGAGTATGAAGTAGGTACTATGATCGAGATTCCAAGAGCTGCTCTTACAGCTGATGAGATCGCAAAAGAAGCTGATTTCTTCTGCTTCGGTACAAACGACTTAACACAGATGACATATGGTTTCTCTCGTGATGATGCTGGTAAGTTCTTAAATGCTTACTATGATAAGAAAATTTTCGAGAACGATCCATTTGCAAAACTTGACCAGACAGGTGTTGGTAAGTTAATGGAGACAGCTATTAAACTTGGAAAACCGGTTAATCCGAAACTCCATGTTGGTATCTGTGGTGAGCACGGTGGAGATCCTTCATCTGTTGAGTTCTGCCACAAGATTGGTCTGGATTATGTATCCTGTTCACCATTCCGTGTGCCGATCGCTCGTTTGGCTGCAGCACAGGCAGCGATTGCAAATAAATAATTTGTTATAAGGTAAAATGCAGTCTGTGCTGCATGCACAGGGCTGCTATCGCAGACAAATAATTTGTATTGCATCAATTAAAAAGGGGATATGTTATTTTTGGGAAAAGGTAATATATAGGGGGAAAACCCGCATGAACCGAAAGGTTTGTGCGGGTTTTTGTATTGTGTAAAGGTAAGGATTGACAATCCATATATTTATCAATATAATTAAACCAAGAGTTTAATTAACTGAAGAGGAGAGGTATATGGGACGAAGAAAAAAAGAACCGAGGGCAGTACATAGAGAAAATATTGCGTCAGCGGCATCGGTACTGTTTATGGAAAATGGAATCACGGCAACTTCCATGAGTGATATTGCAGAAGCTGCCGGATACAGTAAAGCTACGTTATATGTATATTTTGAAAACAAAGAGGAGATCATTGGTCTGCTGGTTTTAGAGAGCATGCAAAAATTATATGGATATATAGTTGCTGCGTTAGAAGAGCAGCAGACAACAAGGGCTAGATACGATATGATCTGTAAAGGTTTAATACAGTATCAGGAGGAATTTCCGTTTTATTTTAAAATGGTGTTGGACAAAATTAATGTTGATTTTAAAGATCATGATTACCTGCCAGAAGAGAAAGCTACCTATCATGTGGGGGAAGAAATCAATGAAAAAATGAAAGAATTTTTAGTGGCAGGCATTCAAAATGGTGATTTGCGAGAGGATTTAAAAATAATGCCTACGATCTTTCAGTTCTGGGGAATGTTAGCAGGACTGATACAGCTTGCAGCGAATAAGGAAGAATATATCAAAATGTCGATGGATTTATCAAAGAGTGAATTTTTAGAGGATGGTTTTGGTATGCTGTACCATTCAATAGAAAATATTCTATAGAAAACATTCATAGAAAAAACGTCAAAATAACCGAAAGACGGAGGAGTTTGGAAATGATAGGAATTTATCTGAGTGGTACAGGTAATACGAAATATTGCATTACAAAACTGGTAAAATTAATCGATGCGTCAGCCGATGTAGTTCCATTAGAGGATGAATCTGTTATCGATAAGATAAAAAGAAATGGAACGATTATTCTGGGATATCCGACGCAGTTTTCGAATGCACCATACATGGTAAGAGATTTTATCAAAACGAATGCCTCTTTGTGGAAGGGCAGGAAAATGATATGTGTTGCGACAATGGGAGCATTTAGTGGGGATGGCGCAGGCTGTGCAGCGAGGCTTTTGAAAAAATATGGAGCAGAGATTTTTAGCGGTGTGCATATTAAAATGCCCGATTCCGTGTGCGACAGTAAGCTGTTGAAAAAGCAGATGGAAGAAAATAAAAAGATCATTGAAAAAAGCTGACAGAAAGATTTATGAAGCTGCAAAACGGATAAAACAGGGGGATTATCCGAAAGAGGGGCTGACAATTTTCTCACATATAGCAGGACTTTTTGGACAAAGGCTCTGGTTTGATAAAAAGACAGCGGGATATACCGATCAATTAAAAATAAATGAGGATTGTACGGGGTGTGGTATGTGTGCGGAAATTTGTCCCATGAAAAATATAATCATGGAAAAAAGAAAACCCCACCCAGGGGATCAGTGTACCATGTGTTACCGCTGTATCTGTAATTGTCCGAAACAGGCAATCACTCTTTTGGGAAGTAAAGTTATAGAACAGTATAAATTTGAAAACTATATAAATCTTACAAAAAATGTAAGATACATCAGGGAAAATGTAAGCTAATGAAATGGCAGAACATTTTCCCTTTTGTTAATATTGGAGTATCGAATAAGAAAAACAGATTTGGGGGAGATTTTATGGAAAAGAAAAATAAGAAGAAAAAACGGACATGGATTTTGATAACCGCAGGTATGGTATTAGCAGGTATTGTTGCCGCCGGCAGCATATATTCCCATTTTGGAGGATTTGGTACCGGACCATGTGCTGATGAAACGGAATTTATGCAATACGCAGACCAGGTGGATAATATAAAAATACCGGAGAAAACAAAGATTGTGGCATTAGGGGAAGCATCGCATGGAAATGTGGAATTTCAGCAGTTAAAACTTTCCTTATTTCAAAATCTGGTGGAAAATGCCGGGATAAGAGCATTTGCACTGGAGGGAGACTACGGTGGATGCGAGTATGTGAACCGCTACATTCACGGTGGGGAAGGAACGGCAGAGCAGGCTGCCGCGGCGATTGGCTTTGCAATATACAGAACTGATGAGATGGCAGATCTGATCTCTTATATGCGAAAATACAATGAGACTGCAAAAGATGGAGATGATTTAAGGTTTTATGGGTTTGACATGCAAAGATGGTCCTATAATCTGCAGTATCTGATTGAAGCATGTGAAAAGGCGGGGATAGATGTGACAGAACTGAAGAAACTGGAGGATACAGAAGAACAGCACAGTGAGTATGATGTTGAACAGCAGAGCAGAGTGATCACAGAAATAAAAGAAGAATTACAAAAATCAGATGTAAAGGACATTGTACAGGCGGATCATCTGGCAGATACGCTACTGCAGAATATTTCTCTTGGGAAAGTGATCAATTCTGCCGTAGAAGGAAATGTGCTCAGAGACCAATTGATGGCAGAAAATGTGCTGTGGATCCTTTCTATGGAAGAGCAGAGGGGCAATTCCTGTATTTTTATTTCAGGTCACAATGGGCATATAGAGCGGTTTGGAAATTATGGCGCAGGTACCAGAGTGATGGGGAATATTCTTTCCGATGAACTGGGGGACGGATATTTTGCGATTGGAACGGATTTTTACAAGACGAACTGCAATCTTCCGAAAAATGATGGAAAGCGTATCACGCACACGTTTTATTCCTATGATCCTCTAGCGAAAGCCGCGAAGAAAGCTGGTTATGATATGAGCTGGCTGGATTTTTCAAAGGTTCCGGAAAATTCACAACTGAAAGAGCACATTACAGATCATGTTTCTATGGGATCGTTAGGAGAGGGCTATAGTGCGTTTTTTATGAGCATTTTTCCTCAAAGTTACCGCGTATCACAATCGCCGGAAAAATTGTACGATGGAATGATCTTTGTTACTGATGCGCATCCGATAGAAATTCTGGAAGAGATAAGTGAAAAATAAGACTGTCAAAAATCATTGGTCAGGTACAGGCAATCGACCGTATGGTTGACGAGGATGTGCCGTGTGAGGATGTCTTAGCGCAGATTACCTTGCCGGCGGAACAGAAAAAAGCGGATATCGGAATTGCGATGGGCGGTGTTGGAAGTGATATTGCGTTGGATGCAGCAGATATTGCGCTGGTGGATGATGAAGTAAAAGAACTGCCGCATCTGATTGCATTATCCAGGCGGATGATGATCACGATCAAATGCAATATGAGTTTTTCGATGGGGCTTAACTTTGTGGCGATCGTGCTTGCAATCATCGGAATTTTAAATCCGGTCGTGGGAGCATTGATACATAATGCAGGTTCTGTGCTCGTCATCATCAATTCGGCATTACTGTTACAATGGAAACAAAATAAATAGAAAAATGGATCTCCAGAAAGTGGTTTTTATTTTCTGAGATCTGTTTTTTTGTGAAAAAGCAACAAAAACAAAACATATGTTTGTATTTCGGGACGCTATATGGTATAGTTAAGTAAAGTATTACGAATGAAATAGTATAGGAGGAGAGCATGAAATTTCTTCATATCTCGGATTTGCATATTGGAAAAAGAGTCAATGAGTTTTCCATGATCGAAGATCAGAAATATATTTTACGGCAGATCAAAGAGATCGCATTGGAAAAACAGGTGGATGCGGTTATGATCGCGGGGGATATCTATGATAAGCCGGTTCCGTCTGCGGAGGCGGTACAGTTGTTTGATCAGTTTCTCACGGGACTTGCTGATTGCGGGAAAAAGGTGTTTGCAGTCAGTGGAAATCATGATTCCGCGGAACGTATTGCATTTGGTGCACAGCTTATGAGCAGCCGGGAAGTCTATGTTTCACCGGTTTATGATGGAGAGGTGAGGTGTGTTACATGTCAGGATGCATATGGGGAACTCTGCATCTGGCTGCTGCCGTTTATCCGCCCGGCGGTCGTGCGCCATGCGTGGAGGAAAGTGACAGAGGGGATATCCATTGGAAAAAAAGATGCCGGGACAAAACAGGATCTGGCACAGGAAGATGATGTGGAGACAGTGGAAACATATCAGGATGCCCTGCAGTTTGTCGTATCTCATATGCCGGTGGACGCATCAAAGCGGAATATATTGGTGGCACATCAGTTTGTGACAGGGGCTTCGCGATGTGAGTCGGAGGAAGTTTCGGTGGGTGGATTAGACCAGATCGGGGGCGGAAGTGTTTGATGTTTTTGATTACGTTGCATTAGGGCATATTCATAGCCCGCAGCATATCGAGAGGGAGACACTGCGCTATTGCGGAACCCCGCTCAAATATTCTTTTTCCGAGGCGGAACAGAAAAAGTCCGTTGTTGTCCTGGAGATAAAGGAAAAGGGAGATAATTTCATTGAAAAAGTTCCGTTAAAACCGCTTCGTGATCTGAGAAAGATCCGGGGAACATACATGGAACTGATGTCGAAAGATTTCTATGAGGGCACAGAAACAGAAGATTATCTGCAGATTACACTGACCGATGAGGAAGATGTGCCGGATGGAATGGCAAAACTTCGGACGGTATACCCGAATCTGATGCAGCTTGTCTATGATAACAGCAGAACCAGACAGAGCAGGCAGGTTGAGGTGACCGAACATGTGGAGCAAAAATCAGAGATGGAACTGTTTAAAGAATTTTACGAGATACAGAATAATCAGCAGATGAGTGAAGAACAGCAGGATTTTGTCAGAGAACTGATGGAAGAGATGGTACATTGACAAGTTCCTGAAAAAATAGTTTGAGAAGCAAATACAGGAAAACTGATGTTTCAGGGAACGAGATATTTGGGATTTGAGAGAAAATAGGAGCGGCAGGAAAGGAACGATTTATGAAACCAGTCAGTCTTACAATAAGTGCATTTGGCCCGTATGCGGGGGAGCAGACCATAGATTTTGAACGGCTTGGATCGCAGGGATTATTTCTGATCACAGGGGATACCGGGGCAGGAAAGACCACGATCTTTGATGCAATCACGTTTGCGCTGTACGGGGAAGCCAGTGGTGATGTGCGCAAAGCGGATATGTTCCGCAGCAAATATGCAAAAGATGACGTGAAAACATTCGTGCGTCTGACATTTGAGTACGCAAATAAACGGTATACAGTAGAGCGTAACCCGGAATATATGCGTCCGAAGGGACGTGGAACGGGAATGACAACGGAAAAGGCAAATGCCACACTAGAGTACCCGGATGACAGAGAACCAGTGACAAAAGCAGGGAGGTCACACGCGCCATCACAGAGCTGATCGGTTTAGACTGCAGACAGTTTACCCAGATAGCAATGATCGCACAGGGGGATTTTCAGAAAGTATTGTTTGCCAATACGGAGGAGAGAGGAAAGATTTTTCGTCAGATATTCGGGACGGATATTTATCGTGTGCTGCAGGACAAACTGAAAGATGCCGTAAAAAAACAGTGGAAAGAATATGATGAACTGCGGCGCAGCATCAATCAGTATATGGAGGGAATTGTCTGTGAGAGTGACTCTCTGGATGAAGAAGGGACAAGGATCGCAGAAAAAATAAATCTTTTAAAAAAGGAAAAATTTGACGGCAGGATCGAGGAGGGAATCTCACTTTTAGAAGAACTTTGTAAAGCGGAAGAATCTGCGTTGGAGTGCCTGCAAAAGGAAAAAGAGGCGCTGGATCAGCAAATAAAAAATATGGATGAACTTAGCGGGAAAGTGCGTGAAAATGCAGACAGAAGGCGGTTGTTGGAAGAAAAACAGCAGAAGCTGAAGGACTTAGAAGCGCTTCTGGTGCAGGCAAAAGCGGATATGGACAGGGCAGGAGAGGAAGCGGAATGCTGTGAAAAATTAGGCAGAACGATTGAAGAATATAACAGAAGCTGGTGTTGTTTGAAAAAATACAGGAAATTGGTCTGTCGCAGGAAAAGAAGCACCAGGATATGGAAGAAAAGGTTCAGAAAAAGCAGCAGGATGAACAGAGACGAACAGAACTGGAGGGAAAACTGCAGCAGGAAAAAGAGACCTTAAAATCTTATGAGGGCATTACTGCGGAAATACAACGCATAGAGCATGAAATGCGACTGATCACAGAAAAAATGGATACGCTGAAAAATCAGAGAGACAGGAGCCGTGCGCTGGAGGAGCATATTTCAGATCAAAAGGAAAAACTTGATTTAAAAAAGAAAACAGAAAACAGTCTTTTAGAACAGCAGCAACTGTTAAAAGAAGAACAGGAGCAGAACAAGGATGCGGCAGGACAGGAGATTGCCTATGAGAAGGAAGTAAAAGAAATCCGACAGAAAATACAGGATCTGACAGAGATTGCAGAACAGTTGAACACATCAGAAAGAGAAGTAAAGAGACTTGGTACAGAACTGGAAAACGTACAGAAATCATATGAGGTAAAAAGCAGGGATTTACAGCAGCAAAAAGAAACGTGGGAGCAGCTTTCCGGTGCAGACAGCAGGGGAGAACAGGCAGAGAAAGCAATATTGGAAGTATCAGAGAGGATACGCAGGCTCGAAGAGCTGGAAAACAGGTTAGAGGATTGGGAGAAAGTTAGCAGAGAAAGGGAGAAAACTCAAAAACAGTATCAGAAAGCAGCCGCAGAGCAGAAACAGATCAGTGAACAATACCGGAGGATAGAACAGCAATTCTGGGATGCACAGGCGGGAAAT
>ENA-OQDM01000159-OQDM01000159.1-human-gut-metagenome-genome-assembly--contig:-NODE-159-length-45886-cov-4.437794_pt1 | contig 45886 bp, 34 predicted proteins | sample MGYA00242772_ERZ504605 | MGnify/ENA primary metagenome ERZ504605 (study PRJEB26092, sample SAMD00036348) | human gut metagenome | host: Homo sapiens | study: EMG produced TPA metagenomics assembly of... | reverse complement strand
CTTCGCGCGTGTAGCACAGCAATCGTAGGAATCGACATCGAGAAACCCCTTATGATTCGACTTTTCTTTACAACGTTGTACACTATATAAGAAATTACATCGTTGTACAAATCAATGTCATCCGCAAGGAAGGGGAAAAATGAAATTCCGTACAACAGCAAAACAGATCGCGGCAGGCATCATCGCCGCAGCCATGCTGGTCGGAACGCTCACCGGATGCTCCGGCAATTCGTCGAAGCAATCGTCGGCATCGTCGAAAGCCGAAACCAGCACCGCCAGCATCAAGCGCGGCGAATCGCATGATCCCTCCATCGTCAAAGCCAACGGAAAATACTATATTTTCGGCTCGCATCGCGCTTGGCTCAAAAGCGACGATCTGATCAACTGGAGCACCTTCACCAACAATCTGAGCACCGACTACGAGAAGATCTTCAAAGACATTTGGGACGGCTGGGCGAAGCAGTCCTCCAATCCTGACGTCAAAGGCAACATGTGGGCACCGGACGTGATCTGGAACGAGACCATGGGCAAGTGGTGCATGTACATGTCGATCAACGGCGCGAACTACCGTTCTGTGATCGTGTTGCTCACCGCCGACGACATCGAAGGCGATTGGACGTACGTTGGCCCAGTGGTCTATTCCGGCTTCGAACGCGTGAACGTGAAGAAGACCGACGTGCCGCAGGTGCTTGGCGAGGATGCCGACATCACCCGTTACGCCTCGCAGACCGACACCGGCATCAACGCCATCGACCCGTGCGTGAAAACCGATGACAACGGCGACATGTGGATGACCTTCGGCTCCTGGTTCGGCGGCATGTGGATGTTCAAGCTCGACCCGACGACCGGCCTGCGCGACTACAACTCCACCTACCCCACCGAAGCGAACAAGTCCGACGCCTACTATGGCGTGAAGCTCGGCGGCGGCTTCGGCAACTCCGGCGAAGGCTCCTACCTGCTGCACGACAACGGCTACTGGTACCTGTTCGCCTCCTACGGCGCGCTGCAGCAGACTGGCGGCTACCAGATCCGCATGTTCCGCTCCAAGGACATCACCGGCCCGTACGTTGACGAAGCCGGCAACACCGCGATTTCCACCAAGGCCATCGGCAACAACTGGCAAAGCGACATCGGCGAGCGCCTGATGAGCTCGATCCAGTGGAGCGGCAACGACAACGCGAATATCGAAGTCTCCCAGGGCCACAATTCCGCGTTCGTTGACGACGACGGCACCGCTTACCTCGTGTACCATACCCGTTTCTCCGGTTCCGGCGAAAAGCATGAGGTGCGCGTGCACGAGCTGCTGCCGACCGCCGACGGATGGCTGGTGGCCGCACCGTACGAATACACGGGCACCAAGGCCGACAAGAAGGGCTACAAGACCGCCGACATCGCCGGCGATTACGAGATGGTGACGCACGACAAGTCCAGTTATTTCAAGGGGCCGAAGAAGGTCACCGATAAGACGAGCACCGACTATCGCGGCGTGAACAAGCCCATCAACATCACCCTGAAGGAAGACGGCACCGTGACCGGCGACCAGACGGGCACTTGGGAGGCCGTGGAAGGCGCCAACCAGATGACGCTTAAGCTCACCGGCGACGAGGGCGAAGTCACGTATTCCGGCGCGTTCGACAAGCTTCCGCGAGACAAGGATCGCAAGGCAGTCATGACCTTCAGCGCTCTGGGCACAAACAATCTGTGCATTTGGGGGTCGCAGAAGTGAGTGAAAACGGCACAACAACCGTGAATTCCGCAGTGCAATCGTCTGCAGAACCACTATCTGCGGCACCGGCCACCTCGCCCAACGGCATCGAGCACACGCTCGCCAACGGTCGGGTGGCCGTGCACGATCCCGCAATCGTCGAAGAGAACGGCATCTACTACCTGTTCGGCACGCATCGCCGTTGCGCACGCAGCACGGATATGGTGCATTGGGAACGGTTCGATAACAATCTGAGCCGCGACCCGTACGCGCTGCTCGGCGATATTTGGCAGGCATGGCCGAAACAGGATTCCAATCCCGACCTGCTCGGCAACACGTGGGCGCCCGACGTGATCTGGAACGAGACCATGGGCAAGTGGTGCATGTACCTGTCGGTGAACGGCGACCAGTTCCGCTCGGTGATCGTGCTGTTGACCGCCGACCATCTGGACGGCGACTGGACGTACGTGGGGCCGGTGGTCTACTCCGGTTTCGACGAGCACAATCTGTGGAACACCGACGTGCCGAACGTGCTGGAACTCGAGCCGAACGCCGAAGGCACCACCGACTATGATCTGACGCGCTATCTGTCGTTGAAGGACACGCGCATCAACGCCATCGACGCAGCGCCCGTATTGTGCGAACACGGCGAAATGTGGATGAGTTTCGGTTCATGGTTCGGCGGCATCTGGATGTTCAAGCTCGATCCGAAAACCGGCTTGCGCGATTATTCCGTGCGATACCCACTGGTCAAGGATTCCTCCGATCCTTATTACGGCGTGAAAGTGGCCGGAGGCTACTGGAATTCCGGCGAAGGATCGTACTTCATTCGTGAAAACGGATGGTGGTATCTGTTCATGTCGTACGGCTGGCTTGGGCGCACCGGCGGATATCAGATTCGTCTGTTCCGTTCAAAATCGCTGCTTGGCCCGTACGTGGACCAGAACGGCAATCCCGCGATTTCGTACGGTGAGATTCCCGACAATCAGGAGCGCGGCACCGGCATTCGATTGACGTCTTCCGTACAGTGGGATGGCGGTCCGGCAGAACTTGCCGATGTCGAAGTCTCGCAGGGGCATAATTCCGCCATTCGTCGGTCGAAGGACGGTCGCATGTTCCTCGTCTACCACACCCGTTTCGCCGAGCGTTTCAGTAATGGCGATGATGAGGATTACGAATCTCACGTACGCGAATTACTGCCGACTTCCGACGGCTGGCTGGTTGCGGCACCATACGAATACCGCGGTTCCGTTGCCGTCGCGCCGACCGGCATTGCCGATATCACAGGCGATTACAACGTTGTACTGCATGATCAGCATACGTTCTTCAACGGCAAGCAAGAGGATGATGGCACGTACGTTGGCATCAATCGTCCGACGCGATATACGTTCCATGAGGACGGGCGGATCACCCGGGGTGAAATCGTAAGTTTCTTCGATACTCCCGACGCGAATCTGCCAAGGTCGACGGACGGGCCGATCACCTGCGGATCGTGGAAACCGCTTTCCGGTGCCGTGAACGGATTCAACTGTTGCGCAAGCGACGCGGAAATCCGATTGGACGACGTGACCTACATTGCACGGTTCGCAACACTCCCCCGCGAGATCGACGGCAAGCCGGTCATGACGTTCTCCGCAATCGGCAACAATGTCTGCATTTGGGGATCGCAATCCTGAATTTCCGAGTTTCCGAATAATCCGGAAAAACTGGAAAATCCGGAAACTCGGGAATCCTATGAAATCAAAAGGCAAAGGGCTTGTGACATACTCACAAGTACATCACAAGCCCTTCAGCTACGAGAACCGAAAACCCGCGGAAATCAGCGCTCGGAACGGTTGATGGCCGAAATAATGGCCTTCAGCGAGCTGGTGACGATGGACGTGTCAATGCCGACGCCCCACACGATCTGAGGATCCTCTTCCTCACCGATCTGGCATTCCACATAGGAAGCGGCCATGGCGTCGGTGCCGACGGACATGGTGTGCTCCACGTAATCCATCACGGAAGCCTCGATGCCGAAGTTGCTCAGCGCGTTCAGGAAAGCGGCAAGCGGGCCGTTGCCCATGCCGGAAACCTCACGCTCCACCGGCTCATCAACGCCGACGTTCACGCCACGGTCAAGAATCCTGGCCTTCAGCACGGTATCGGAACCATCTTCACCGGAAGACACCGACACCTTCAGCAGCTTCAGACGGCCCCACTGCTCGAGGGACTCGTCCTTGCTGTCGCTGACCACGGCACCAGCCGCAGTAGCGCCGGACTCTTCGACCGGCAGATACTCGTCCTTGAACAGACGCCAAATATCCTCGTCCTTGACTTCCTTCTTGGTCTCATCGGCGTACGCCTGCACAACCTTGTCGAACTCGACCTGCAGACGCTTCGGCAGATCAAGATTGTGGTTGGTCTTCAGCAGGTAGGCCATGCCACCCTTGCCGGACTGGGAGTTCACGCGGATGATGGCCTCGTACGTGCGGCCGATATCCTTCGGATCGATCGGCAGGTACGGCACCAGCCACACGAAGCTGTCCAAATCGGCACCGGCACGATCGGCGGCCACCTGGCGAGCCTCAAGACCCTTCTTGATGGCATCCTGGTGAGAACCGGAGAAGGCGGTGAACACGAAATTGCCGGCATACGGGTGACGCTCGGAAATCTTCAGCTGGTTGCAGTACTCAACGTCTTGCGAATCTCAGGAACGTTGGAATAATCGATCTGCGGATCGATGCCCTGCGTGAGGAAGTTCAGACCAAGCGTGACCAGATCGACGTTGCCGGTGCGCTCGCCGTTGCCCAGCAGGCAGCCTTCGACACGATCGGCGCCGGCAAGCACGGCCAGCTCGGTGGCGGCCACGCCCATGCCCTCGTCGTTGTGCGGGTGCAGCGACAGCACCACGGCGTCGCGCGGCACCAGATTGTTCGACACGTATTCCACCTGATCGGCGAACACGTTCGGAGTGGTCATTTCCACCGTTGCCGGCAGATTGATAATCATCGGATGCTCCGGAGTCGGCTTGATGACGTCGATCACCGCATTGCACACCTCAACGGCGTACTCCGGCTCGGTGCCGGTGAAGGATTCCGGAGAATACTCGTAATACAGGTCGATGCCCTGGGCTTCGCCCTCAAGCTCCTTGCACAGGGTGGCCGCGTCGGTGGCGAGCTTCTTGATGCCGGCTTTATCCTTGCGGAACACGACCTCACGCTGCAGCACGGACACGGAGTTATAGAAGTGCACGACGGCGCGCTTGGCACCCTTCAGGCACTCGTAAGTCTTGCGAATCAGGTGCTCGCGAGCCTGCGTCAGCACCACGATCGTAACATCGTCAGGAATGAGCTCACGCTCGATCAGCATACGAATGAAATCGTAATCGGTTTCGGAAGCCGACGGGAAGCCGACCTCGATCTCCTTGAAGCCCAACGACACCAGCAGATTCCAGAAACGCAGCTTGCGCTCGGAATCCATCGGGTTGACGAGGGCCTGGTTGCCGTCACGAAGATCGACGGAACACCAACGCGGTGCACGCTGCAGTCGCTTGCCCGGCCACGTACGCTCCGGGTAATCAAACGGCACCTGCTTATCGTATGCGACGTACTTGTTGTACGGCATCTTGCTGGGCTTTTGCGGAGCTCCAATATAACGCGCCGGAGGCAGCAGCGGGTCGTTGTTCCCTCCGTTGGACGCTGCAGCCACTGCCGCGAGATCAAACACTGAAGATTGATCCTGACCCATCACTCCTCCTTATCTGTAAAGCTGGGCAGGCCTTCTGCCGGCCCACATTGTTACGTGCATGTTACCTACCTGCACTGCCGCCCATAGTAGCGGCAACCAATCCCATATATCGCCGGCATTCCGCCATATGACGGACAGACCACGATTTTCGTCTCTTTTTCACCTCATATCCAAATTTGCCGCATTACAGTGAGCATCATGACCTTGCGATTCAACAGCGACGGCACCTTCCGTGTGCTGCAGATGGCCGATATTCAGGACGGACCAAACGTGCGCGAAGACACGATCCGTCTCATCGAAGCCGCCATCAAGAAAACGCATCCCGATCTGATCGTCTTCACCGGCGACCAGATTCGCGGATACGACCCCGCGTACATCGACACGTTCCTGCGCCGTCGCGGAGAGCAGCCGGGCACGCACATACGAGCGGTCACCGAAATCGAAGCGAAAATCCGCGGCATCAAACGACATCCCTTCACCAAAGCGTTGCTCGAACAGCCCCCGACCGACGACAATTGGATGATCGACGGCATCGGCACCGACTCGCCGAAACTCGTGAAACGCAACAAACGCGACGGGCGCAACGGATCCGCCAACAAGCTTGAATCATGGGCGCAATCCATCAATCGCGCGACCGCCGCGACCATACTCGACAGCACGCGGCAGAAAGTACGAGACACGTTCGCAGCATTCCTTGGACCTGCATTGGAAGCGCGAATCCCCTTTGCCGCAACCTACGGCAACCACGATTTCCAGTGCGGCATTCTCGCCGACGAACAGGATGACATCTACCGAGAGTTTTCCGGTTGCATGAATCCCGTTGCCGGGTCGTCTCCTTTGGCGCTCGAACCAGGCACGTTTGCGATTCCGATCGAGGCTTCCGACGGGTCTGGGCGCATTGCGATGAGCGTGATGATGGTGAATTCCGGCGACTATGCGGATAATGCGTTTGACGGCGATCGCAGTAATTCCGGCGATCGCGAGCATGCTGGAGATACTGGTAAATCCGGCAATACTGTTGGCAATGCTGCAGGAGAACGGGAATCGCTGACATCCTACGCAAAATACGCGTCGAATTCGCGCGGATGGGATTTGGCCGATTCCGACGGCTATGGCACGCCTTCGCCGGAAGCGATCGAATGGCTGAAGCAAGTGCAACGCGAGTTGGGCGAGCGCAATGGCGACGGTTTGGCGGTTCCGGCGATCGCGTTCCAGCATATTCCGCCGCAGGAGTTCTACGATTGCCTACGCGAAGTGCCCGCATACACGCCGAATGCGGTGGAGGGTGCGCGAACGTTCGCAGGGCATTGCTATGTGTTGAATCGTGACGTGTGCAGACCTGGCTCGAGGCTTGGCGAGGCGATCGGCTGTGCGGATGAGAACGTTGGCGAAGTGCAGGCATTGCGCGATGCGGGCGGCTATTTCGCGCTGTTCTGCGGGCATGACCACAAGAATTCGTTCGTCGGGCACGTGCATGACATTGATCTTGGCTACGCGCCGACCTGCGGCTTTGAATGCTATGGTCCGAAATCGCGGCTGCGAGGCATTCGACTGTTCGAATTCCGCGAAAACAATCCGGTCAGCTACGTGACGCGCATGCTCACGTGGGGCGACTTGATCGGGCGCTACTCCAGCAACGAATTGCGCGTGTTCTTCGAAGACCATTGCGTGACCGATCTGATCGGCATCCGCAACGAATTGCGCCGCCCGCAGGTCACCGCCACACTGCTGGGCATCGGATCGGTAATGTGCGCCGCAGCCGGCCACGCCATCGCCAAACTATTCAAGCGCTAGGTGCGGCGACGCAAGGCGTGGCCGTCGCAACAGTCGGACAATCGCCAATCTGTGGAATGCGGAAAATCTGTGGAAAATCTGCGAAATATCAGCAGAACATCAATGGAACAGGCTGACGCCGCGACGAGACACGCAAAACGCGTTGCCAAGCCAAGTATGACGGGAATTCGGCCATACCGCACCCAATCGAGGCGCATTCTGGCTCATCCAAATACTCGGCACACGACCATCCGCGGAACGCGATCCCAACAAATTGAAACCGTTCTTCTCCAACAACCACTCCGGATGCTGCGTAGCAATAGCAAGTCCCTCTTCCAACGTAAGCGGCAAACGCTCGTCGGAATCGATCAACTTGCGCGCCACATCGGGCTCTCGATTGATGTAGCACGTTCCCGTATGCGGCTCGACCACCAGGTAAAACGGACCTTCCGGAGGTTCGAAACCATCCTGCGGAAGAAAACTGGCGATATCGCGCGGCGGCATCGTGGTGAAACCAGCCATACGGTTGATCGACGTACGCGCGATCAACGATTCCGGGGAAACCAACTCGCGCGTAGGCACCAACAGAATCTGCGTGCCCAAATCGGAATCCTCCAACGCACGGATGAGCGGGCGCGCCAAAGCACGGAACGCGGCGGCCGACATATCGGCCACATCCGGGTAGCCCAACGCCACGATACGGTCCAATTGCTTCTGCGCTTCTTCTGATGCCTTCGACATGGCTTCCAGTGTACGCGAGCGATACGCCCAAAGTGCGAAAAGCCTCGCAGCCCGCGCAGCCAGTTCCGCATCAACCTCAAAGACATCGGGGCCATATACCAAAAAGTGCGCGAAGTAGACTTGCGCGCTCCGGAAGCAGAATGATTTCCGTTTTTCATATTATGCACAGCAACGGCAAACATGCTCCGCAAAAACATTCGTTGCACTATTCAGCGCCGGTATTTGTTATTGCTCCACGCGCAGACGAAAGGCTATGCAGCGTTCCTGTGAGGCAGGAAGCGTCCTGCGTTCAAACCAATCTGACAAACATACTGTTGGAACCAGGGACGTCGCGGAAGCCAAAATGCTGGTAAAAGCCACGCGAGACATCATCATAAGGATCAACAACAAGTGCGCGGGACCCGATTTGGCGGCCTACTGCAAGAGCTCGCTTAATTGCATCCTGCAGCAACATCCATCCCAGCCCCTGATGCTGAAAACGTGAATCCACGCCCAGCATTCCTAACAGAATCACAGGTATTTTGGCAGGGGCATTCCGTTTAAGCCATCCACCTCTCACGGCATCACGATCAATTGAATACGCACTAATCGCATAGAAGCCCGCAACTTCCCCACTTGTTGTGAAACACACGTATGGAACCGCCGTACCCCGCTTCGCCGCATAAGGGGCATGGCGATTCGCCCAATTGTCGATCAGTTCGACACCACACGAGAAACCTTCAAGCGTCTCGCCAGGATTCAATCTTCGCGGCTCGAGAAACCTCACTTCAGTTACGCCCATTGAGGTTCCCTCCGCATAAGTTCCTTCGTCTCAGCCGGAATAGGCTCATCGAGCGCACGAAGAAACGCATCAAACGATTCATTCTCAAGTTTGAGTGAGGAAGCCTCCTCTATTTCCCGTCGTGCGGCATCTAGTAGATGCTGCGCCGTCCATTGTGTTATCGTGGACCCCTTCAGCGAGACAGCGCGCTCAATCAACGAACGCTGCTCCGCTGTTAAACGAATATCCAACCGCGATGTCCTGTTACTTGTTACTGTAGCCATACCAATAGTGTACGTCATTTTGCCACACATAACAATCGCCAAACGCATACTCGGCGCAGACCAGCATACGGATAGGAGAACATGCTTGTTCCGCGGATTTCGTAAGATTGAACAACGCATGTGGCCGCCCACGACGTCGTTTGGGGCCGGCTGGTCGACCTCAAGCGTGAAATCATACGAAACCGTTCCAGCATAAGCGAGAGGTTGTTATGTCCGAAAAGATTAAGGTCGGCATTCTCGGAGCTACGGGCATGGTCGGACAGCGCTTCGTCACGCTGCTCGAAAACCATCCGTGGTTCGAATTGGTCACCCTTGCCGCATCCGCGCACAGCGCCGGCAAGACCTACGAAGAGGCCATCGGCGGTCGCTGGAAGATGGAAACGCCGATGCCGGAATTCGTGAAGAACATGGTCGTCAAGAACGTGGCCGACGTGGAAGACGTGGTCAAAAACGTCGATTTCGTGTTCTCCGCAGTGAACATGCCGAAGGCTGAGATTCGCACCATCGAAGAGGAATACGCGAAGACCGAAACGCCGGTCGTGTCGAACAACAGCGCCCACCGTTGGACTCCGGACGTGCCGATGGTCGTGCCGGAGATCAACCCGGAGCATTATGAGGTGATCGAGCACCAGCGCAAGCGCCTCGGCACCACGCACGGCTTCATCGCCGTCAAGCCGAACTGCTCCATCCAGGCCTACACCCCGGCGCTCGCCGCTTGGAAGGAATTCGAGCCGCGCGAGGTTATCGTGAGCACCTATCAGGCCATCTCCGGCGCGGGCAAGACGTTCAACGACTGGCCGGAAATGGTGGGCAACATCATTCCGTTCATCTCCGGCGAAGAGGAGAAGTCCGAGAAGGAACCGCTGAAGGTGTTCGGCCGCGTCGATGAGGAAAAGGGCGAGATCGTGCCGTTCGACGGCCCGCTGAAGATCACCTCGCAGTGTATTCGCGTGCCTGTGCTCAACGGCCACACCGCCACCGTGTTCATCAACTTCGGCAAGAACCCGACCAAGGAAGAGCTCGTCGATCGCCTGGTCAACTACACGAGCAAGGCTTCCGAGCTTGGATTGCCGCATGCGCCGAAGCAGTTCATCCAGTACCTGACCGACGACGATCGCCCGCAGGTCAAGAAGGACGTGGACTACGAGGGTGGCATGGGTGTTTCCATCGGCCGTCTGCGCGAGGATTCCATTTTCGATTGGAAGTTTGTGGGGCTCGCTCACAACACTTTGCGCGGCGCTGCCGGCGGCGCTTTGGAAAGCGCCGAAATGCTGAAGGCACTCGGCTACATCACCAAGAAGTGATAACGATCTGCATATGTTCTGCAGTTACGCATAATCATGCATGATTGTACATGGTGATATCTGATTTCTGCAGAACATAATATTGCGGAGGATTGTTGATTATTCAGCAATCCTCCGCTTTTTCATTTGCAGATTATCTGAAAAAAATATCTGTAAAACAGATATGGGAATAAAAAAGACTTGGCTGAGACGCCTCAAGCAATCCAGTCAAGTCTTTTTTCGATTGTTATTGCGCGGTATTGCGTCAGCGACCAGTACCGCCATACACCACGGCTTCCACCTGCTCGGCATCCAAGCCGTAGGCAGTGTGCAGCGCGCGGACGGCGTCCTGCAGCTGCTCGAGCGGGACCAGCGCGGCGATGCGGATTTCGGACGTGGAGATCATCAGCACATTCACACCCTCGTCGCTCAGCGCGTTGAAGAACTTGGCAGCCAAGCCGGAGTGGGTCTTCATACCCACGCCCACCACGGCCACCTTGCCCACGTTGGCGTCGATGTCGAAGGACTGGTAGCCCAGCTCGTCCTGCTTCTCCTGCAACACATCCCGCACCTTGGCAGCGGCGGAACCCGGCACGGTGAAGGAAATATCGGCGGTGCCGGTGGAAGCGGAAGCCTGCACGATCATATCGACGTTCACGCCGGCCTCGGCCAGCAGCGTGAACACCTTGGCGGCCATGCCCGGCTCGTTCGGCACGCGGCGCACGGTGGCCAGCGATTCGGTGTTGTCGTGTGCGACGCCGGAAATGATCGGGACTTCCGGCCCCAGATCGGGGAACAGATCTCCCAAGGACTGGTTGTTGTTTTCGCTCATGTTCTTACCTTTGTTCGTAAAGTCTTGGTTTTCTTGCGATTGCCTGCGATGTCTCGCGATTGCCGAATGCGAATCTCAGATATCTCAGATGTTCGGCAATGTGCGCGGATCGACGTCTTCCGGCACGATCAGCGTGCCGCGACGGTGGGAGAAGGAGCTGCGCACATGCAACGGCATGTCGAATCGCTGCGCGTATTCCACGCAACGCAGGGCAAGCACCTTGGAGCCGCAGGAAGACATTTCCAGCATCGACTCGTAGTCGATGACGGGGATACGGCGTGCAGTCGGCACAATGCGCGGATCGGCGGTGAACACGCCATCGACGTCGGTGTAAATCTCGCATACGTCGGCGTCCAGCGCCACTGCCAAAGCCACTGCGGAGGTATCGGATCCACCTCGTCCGAGCGTGGTGGCGTCGCCACCCTCATTCACGCCCTGGAAGCCGGCCACGATGGCCACGGAACCCTTGTCGAGCGCACGACGCACGCGGTCAGGCTTCACGGCCTTGATATGCGCGGTACCGAACTGGGCGTCGGTCATGAAACCAGCCTGGGAGCCGGTGAAGGAGTAGGCGTGAGAGCCGGCCGCATGAATTGCCATGGCGAGCAAACTCATCGAAATACGCTCGCCTGCGGTCATCAGCATGTCCATCTCGCGCGCCGGCGGGTTGGAGTCGATGCTGAGCGCCTGATCGATCAGGTCGTCGGTGGTGTCTCCCATTGCGGAGACCACGACGGCCACGTCATTGCCGGCGTTCTTCGTTTCGATGATGCGTCGGGCCACGCGCTTGATCGATTCTGGGTCGCTACGGAAGAGCCGCCAAATTTCTGCACGATGAGAGCCACAACTTATCCAATCTTCTTCAATGTGTTGCCCGCCAACATACTAAGCAGGCTGGTCAATTATAGGAAAAATCCGATTTGTCAAGCCCCTGCACGCCCAACATGCGGAACAATATATGGGATCCTCGCAAATCCTCCGCGCGTTTTTTCGTACATACGTTCCGCACGGGTCTTCCATGATCGCCCGCGCAACGTTTGCGCAATCGTCAGCATATGCCGGCAATGTAACGGATGTGGCGAATATGATGTCAGACCGCGCGACGCCCCGCCAACGCGCGTCCGAGCGTGATTTCGTCGGCATATTCAAGGTCGCCACCGACCGGCAGGCCGCTCGCCAATCGCGTGACTTTAATGTCGGTTTGCGAAAGCAGCTGCGACAGGAAGCTGGTGGTCGCTTCGCCTTCCACATTCGGGTTGAGCGCGAGGATCACTTCGGTGACTTCGCCGTCTTTGAGCCGTTCGATAAGTTTGGCGATGTTGAGGTCGCTGGGCTGCACGTTGGCCATCGGGTTGATGACGCCGCCGAGCACGTGGTACAGGCCGCGGTATTCGCGCGTGCGCTCGATGCTCATCACGTCTTTCGGCTCTTCGACCACGCAGATCACGCTGTGGTCGCGACGCGGATCGGCGCAGACCGGGCATGGGCTGGTTTCGCACACGTTGCCGCAAATGTCACAGAATCGTATTTTCTCTTTGACTTCGGCGATGGCGTCGATCAGCCCCTGTGATTCCTCGTCGGATGCGTTGAGCAGGTAGAAGGCGATGCGTTGCGCGCCTTTCGGCCCGATGCCGGGCAGGTGCGCGAACGCGTCGATCAGTCGTTGGATGGCGCCGTCATAGGCCAGTGCCATGGTTCACCTCTCCTTGGTTTCCATAAGATTCGCGATTATGCAGTGCTTACGATTGCGTTGATTCGTCGATTTTGCTCGGTTTCGCATTTTTGCTTGCGACTGCACCGCCATCAGTCGTCGAGATTCTTCTTCTGCTGCATGTTGCGCGGGTTTTTTGCATCGTCCGGCCCGAAATCCTCGACTTTTTTCACCTCGAACAGTCGGGTCAGGTCGTCCACGCTTAACGCGGTTGACGCCCCGATCGACTCGTCGCTCATGGAATATTCGTCATCTTCCGCGGCGACCTGCGGCATTGGCTGCGCCGGCGCGGAGAACTGCTGGCTCCACGGATCGGCATTCGGCTGGCCTTGCTGCGGCGCCGCGTCCTGCCGCGGTGCGCGATGCTGGTGATTGGCGTGCTTCGGAGCCACCTCAGGTTCCGTTGGAGCAGGCATGGGATCCACCGGTCCTGCCTGAATCGGCATGGGGTTACCCCAAGGATCGTCGTCCACCGGCGCTTGCTGCGGTACAGGCATCGGTGCCGCCCAAGGATCAACGTTATCGCTGACATCGGGAACAGCCACATGTTTCGCATGTTGTTCCGGCGCTTTCACATCGTTGACGCCGCTTGCGACCACCGATTGCGGTTGCATCGGCTGTGCAGATGCAACCCAAGGGTCATCATCCGGAACAGGCCGTTCCGGATGATGGACTTCCTGCGTCGGGGCCGCCCATGGATCGACTTCCTCGGCTCCACCGGCAGCAGCTCGATGGCCCTCCTCATCGCCGGAATCTCCGGCATTGCCACCGTCTTCGGCGCTCTTCGCGCTTGTGCCGGCCGGCTCCTTGCCGGAGGATTCGAGACCTGCAGCAGTACCAAGATTGGCCGTCAGCAGCGTGGCCGCTTTAAGCTGTTCCTGCACGAGTTGCGCATTGATCTTGCTCTGCTCTTCCGGGCTGAGTTTGCTCCACGGCACCGATTCGGACCCGTCCGCCAGCTTTTTGGCAGGCGCGAGCGTGACGCTCGGTCCGAACGCCTTATGCACTTCGGCGCGGACGATTTTCACCACTTCGGTATTGCCGTCCACCGATTCCTTTGCCACCGCTTTGGCAAACGCGTATTTGCTGAGCGCCTTGTCGAATTTGATCCACAGACGGTCGCCGCTCAGTAGCACGCGAGGCACTTTTTCACGGCTTACGTAACGTTGCACGTCTTCCGGAAGGGCTGCGACCAGCGCATCCCACTTCTGGTCGGGGGTGCGATCGTCATGAATGGGAGCTGGTACGGAAGTTGCGGCAGGCGCAGCGGAAGCGACGGAAGTCGTCGCATTCATCGCCTGCTGCACGTCAGCAAGCACGGAAGCCACGCCGGATGCGACGGCATCGGCAGGATTCGTCGGCGCCACGGACGGCTGCACAGGCGCGGAAGGGGTATCGATCACAGGCGCAGAATCCTGCGCCCGCACATTTCCTGCGGCATGTCGTGCCGCACGGCGACGGGAGCGGCCATGGATCCACGCGACGATTCGGCAGCCGCGGAAGTTCCGGCATCGCCGGCAAAATCAGGTACACCGGAAGATGACGCAACGACAGCCATCCCTTCCTCACGCCCGGCCAACAAGCGCGCGGCAAGCAATTCCAATCGCATGCGCGGCGAAATCGCACCGGTCATATTGGCAAGCGTCGCATTGATCGTGTCAGCCATCTGCGTCAGCGCAGACAATCCCAAAGCGGAAGCCTGACGACGCAAATCATCCATGTTCTCGGCGGCCGCATCGTCGGAAAGCACGCTTTCCGCACGCTCTCCGCCCAACGTGAGCACCAGCAAATCGCGTACGCGGGCAAGCAAATCCTCAACAAATCGACGGGGATCGAAACCACCGACCACGACCTTCTGAATCACGCCATACAGTGCTTCGCCATTTTTGTCGGCAACGGCGTCGACGGCCTCGCCGATCAGAGCGTCAGGCGTGAAGCCAAGCAGCGCAACCGCGGAATCGTACACGATGCTGCCATCGACCGCACCGACCATGAGCTGGTCAAGCACGGAAAGGGTGTCTCGCACGGAACCGCCGCCGGCACGCATGGCAAGGCGCAGCACGCCCGGCTCGGCTTCGATATGCCCGTCTTCGCAGATCTGCTCGAGGTACGGGCCCATAACCTCCTGCGGCACTAGGCGGAACGGGTAATGGTGGGTGCGCGAACGGATGGTGCCGATCACCTTGTCTGGCTCGGTGGTGGCGAAGATGAACATCACATGCTCCGGCGGCTCCTCCACGATTTTCAGCAGCGCGTTGAAGCCTTGCGGCGTGACCATGTGGGCTTCGTCGAGAATGAAAATCTTGTAGCGGTCGCGGGCGGGGGCGAATCCGGCACGTTCGCGCAGTTCGCGGGCATCGTCCACACCGTTGTGCGAAGCGGCGTCGATTTCCACCACGTCGATGGAACCGGGGCCGCCTGTGGCGAGGTCCTTGCAGCTTTCGCATTCGCCGCACGGGTGCGAGGTCGGGCCTTTCGCGCAGTTGACGCAACGCGCGAGAATGCGTGCGGAACTGGTTTTGCCGCAGCCGCGCGGACCGGAAAACAGGTAAGCGTGCGTAAGTTTGTTCTCATCAAGCGCTCGCATCAGCGGAATCGTGACCTGATCCTGCCCGATCACGCCGTCGAACGTGTCGGGACGATACCTTCTATAGAGTGCCAGTGCCATCGCAATTCCTTCCGCTGTGGTGTCACTAGGCTACCGATTAATTACGACACGTTTTTTCTCAAAGACCGGCCGCACAGCCTGCCCGTAACGGTGAAGCGCGTGTCCCCAAAGACAAGCGCCGCGGCAACGTTTAAGCTGGGAGTGACGACATCGACACTACGAAATTGACATTGTGTCAATGTACGGTTTAGACTGAGGGCAGTCAAGAAATTGACAGAGTGTCAACGTGTCGCGCAGGTGAGAGACGCCACTCGAACGAAGGAGAGAAAGCCATGGACGGACAGCACAACGCCTCCGCAACAACAGTCGGAGATGCACGCCGCGCGCAAATCGTGCATGCAGCCCGCGCAATCTGCCTGGAAAAGGGCTTTTCGAAAATCACGATCAGCGATATCGCAGGTCGCGTAGGCATGACCAGATCTCTCTTCTACCACTATTTCCAAGACAAAGACCAAGTTGCGGACGCCGTGCTCGACGACGTCATCGACGAAGTCATCTCGCAATTGGAGGAGTGGAACGCCAATCGAGAAGTCGGCAACATCTCGAAAGCGCTCGATGACGTGGTGCGACTGACCCGTTCCCTCATCGCCGATGAGGGCCCGTTCAGCCAACGCATGATCGAAGACGGCAACGCGGGACTGTACATCAAATTCATCGACCGCGTGGCCGATCGCATTGCGGAATACATCTGCAATTCGACAGTGCGCGATTTCGAGAAATTGCATGGCATGCCCATCACCAACGAGCATGAGACGTTCTATACGCTCATCGTTGGCCTGATTTCGCTGATCAGACTGCATCCCGACATTGAAGACACCGTCATCAGACAGGTCGCGGCACAGACGCTGCACCTGAACGAATACATGTAAACGCAGCTCACCCCGCGCGCATACGTGTTGAGAGAAAGGAAGAGCGATGTTGTTCCAAGTCTATGGCGACACCGCCATATACCAGTGGATCGGATGGATCCTCGTATTCTGCTGCCTGATCGGCGCCAATGAGCTGGCCCGTCGCACCAAGACCGGTGGCGTGATCGCGTTCCTGATCGTGCCGGCCATTCTGACCATCTACTTCATCACCATTTACGTGGCCGCCGCGATGGGTGCCGAATGGGCGCTCAGCAATCCGACCTACGTGCATATGACCAGCTGGTTCCACTATGCCAAGCTATATGCGGCCACCGCAGGCTGCATCGGCTTCATGGCACTCAAATACAAGTGGGGCAAGATCGGCAAATCCGAATGGTTCAAGTGCTTCCCGTTCATGATCGTGGCCATCAACATTCTTATCGCCGTGGCCTCCGACTTCGAATCGGCCATTCGCGCTTGGGGCACCACATGGGTTTCCACCGAAGGCGTGACGCTGTATGGCGGCTGGCACAATGTGTTCAACGGCGTTGCCGGCCTGATCAACATCGCCTGCATGACCGGCTGGTTCGGCATTTACGTGTCAAAGAAGAAGCAGGACATGCTGTGGCCTGACATGACTTGGGTATTCATCGTCGCATACGATATTTGGAACTTCTGCTACACCTACAACTGCCTGCCGACCCACTCCTGGTATTGCGGCCTCGCGCTGCTGCTCGCCCCGACCGTGGCGAACTTCTTCTGGAACAAGGGCGGCTGGATTCAGAACCGCGCCAACACGCTCGCCATCTGGTGCATGTTCGCGCAGGTGTTCCCCATGTTCCAGGATGAGTCCAAGTTCGCCGTGCAGTCGGTGAACAATCCGAACGTGAACCTGACCGTGTCGATCATCGCGCTCGTGGCCAACGTGCTCGCACTCGGCTACATCATGTACCGCGCGAAGAAGCAGCACGTCAACCCGTGGCTGCAGGAAGTCTTCAAGGGCACCCGCGACTACGAGCAGGCCATCGCCCGCCAGGAAGTCGCCGCCTGACCGCAATCCGTGTTCGATAGTTACGGCGTTCGCTAGTTACAGAAAATCCGGTATTCGTAAGATAAAGATCTTGCGGGTACTGGATTTTTCGTTATTATCGCGAAATTATTTGCGATTGCTTACGATTGCCGATCACGCAATCAGTTGCATACGTGCCATCTTCGATATGCAATGTTGCGGTTTGACCGGCATGTGCACGCACTACCGCGAGCGCTTCGCGTAGTAGGTGTCGGTTTTGCCGGTGACAGGATCACGGTGATCACGCTTGATGGCTTCCAGCACTTTCTCTTCGGTGTTGGCAGCTTGGCTTTCCGCCACGGCCGGCGGCACCAGCACACGCAACGCACGGTCTTGAACTACGACCTTGACAGGCAGGCGACCAACATATTCACCGTCCGCCATCAAGACCGGCGGCTCATCACCCTCTTGCGCGCGGGTGATTTCGATATCGCGCACACGCTTCCACCCAAACACCTTGCACCCGAGGATCTTGCCGCTGTAGGCGCGCGCCACCGCATCCGCGCATTCGGCGACATTGGGCACATGGTCGAGCCACACCAAGTCAAGCAAACCATCAGAGAACCGCGAATACGGCGAAATCTCAATGCCACCGCCAATATGCCGTGAATTGGCCACCGTAAGCAACGGTGAAATAATGTCTCTTTCTTCCACCGTTCCATCGGCCAACGTGGCTTTGATGTGGTATCCGTACCGCTTCATATGCGTCAATTCCACAATCGCTGCCACGAAATAGCGCACCGAACCGTTGGGCAAGCGGGAATGGTTGGCACGGTCGTTGATACTCGCATCCAAACCACACGACAGCATGCCCGCGTAGAAGCGGTTGACCGCCGGGCGCAATGGCACGTCCGAATCGCCGACCAGATCATCGCCGGTACTGGAATCGACGGCATACCCGCCCTGCAACGACGTGGCCAAACCCATATCAACGTCAATATGCGTGCCGCGCACAATCGCGCCGACGATGCCGTCGACAGCGGTTTCCACGCGATTGACCGGCAGCTCAAGACCGCGGGCGAAATCATTGCCGGAACCCGTCGCCACAATGCCCAACGGTTTACCGGAACAGCCCACGGCATTGGCTCCAAGCGCAATCATGCCGTCGCCGCCGACCGCCACCAGGTAGTCGTATTCGTTCCTGCGATTCCTGCATTCGCCAAGGAATCGTCGAAGCTCTCGCCGGTCACGTCGATCACGTTGAAGCCATGCTTGCGCCCGGCCTCTTGCAGCAGCTCAACCACCTGCTTGCCGACCTCGGCACCCTTGCCTTTGTTTGACGTCGGATTGCCGACAACGGCAACGGTCGCATTCACACATGACGTTTCGCTCATACTTCAGTACGATAACCGCGATTCGCTCCACACGCCACATGCGAACGGCTTTCCATACAAATGGCCGTGTTTTGTGGAACGAATGTTCCTTTACGTAGAAAGATCCCTTTTTACGAAGCGCGATTTCCCGCACAATGTACCGCTCCGCACCACGCTTATTCGCAGACAATCGGCCCCGCCCGTGACTGTTTGCCGACATGCGATACGAATGGCATTTGCGTGCCGACCTGCGCTTCGACCAGCACATCCTCGCCTTCTATCGTGCAGGATCCGATCGTCGCATTATTGCCGGATATAGTGCGTTCCGCCACGGAACAAGGATCGGACGATCCCGAATACAACGCATTGGCCGCCGCTACCGACGCCAGGTCGGCCGCATTCTGCGCGCGATGCAAGCACAGCAGCAGATTGCCCGCCGACGCGGCCGCGCCCAGCATGATGGCGGCCACTGCGATCAAAGCCACACCGGATATGGTCCCCGAACCCTCATCGGACCCGCGAATCCAAGCAAACCAATGTTTCACAAGGCGTTTCACATTATCCATTCCTTTCCGACCCGCATCCATCAAATGGTTGCCAATAGTGTTTCACAACATGTTTCACACGTCGTATGTCGCAAGCTCCAAACCTCACAGACCTCCATGCTCAGGCCACAACCAACAATCCCGCATCTCACTGCGCAGAGACCAGCACGCTTCGGAGCAACGCTAGAAGTAGCGGGTCGCCTTGCCGGTAACTCGAGTGGGCAGCACACCGGTCGGATCCGGCACCACAGGGCATTGCACCGTGACGGTGACGAAGTCCGCCCCACGCTCGAACCGTACCGTCGCCGAACCTCCCGCAGCCGCCATGACCGCGGTCCTCGCCTTCGATTCGCCGCCCGTATCATCAACCGCGAAAGCCCTGGCACCGGCCGCCGCCGCATCCTGGCAATTCATAGACACCACGGACGCACGCCCCAAGCACAACACCAAAATCGCCACCGCCGCCACGCAGGGGAGCACCACCGCGAATTCCGCGGTGGCCGCTCCCTCATCGGCATCATCGGTATGGCGTTTCCACCATTGCCTCAGCATGAATCACCCGACGCTCAGCGCTTTCTTGATGATGTTGGTCAGCAGCGTTTTGATGGCATCGGATTTCATAATGCCCACCAAAACGGCGGCGAATCCGGTGGCGGCAACCAAAACCACCGCATATTCGGCAGTGGCAGCGCCTTCCTCCGGTTCGACGGTCAGCGTGCGCATACGCGCGTCCAGCAGGCATACCGCTTTGCCGGCCCGTTCACGCATGGCATGCAGCAGCTGTCCTGCCTTGCCCATCAGGTCTGGCGAGCCATCGACGTTGATTGGCGTTTCGTTGTTCATGGCGTTCCTTTCGTTCGAACAACCTCGGCCAGATGGCCGAGTGCACCCAGTGTTGCGCATCATCGTGCCCGTCGGAACGTTTTTTCAGGGTTGTGGTCGGAGGACGTGGGTTATCCACAACCGCGGCGTGTCATCCACATTTATCCACAAAACATCGTTCTTCGAGGATTGTCCGTTTCCCACATTTCCCGAGCCATATTTCCCACGTTGCTTTCCTGCCGTCATCCCACAAACGACATAACGGCCGGAATAATCCCCACCGCAACAAATGCGGGAAGAAAACACAATCCGGTCGGTAGCAACAAACGAACCGACAATTTCGCTGCAGCCTGTTCGATCTGCGAGCGCTCATCCCAATCCAATTGTTCGACGGCTGTTTCCAAACGTTCCACTGGAGAGGCGCCACTGTGCCATGAGGAGGCGAACGCATCGCGTACTACCGCAAGATCGCCATCATCTGGCCACGCATCATCCCAGGAAACACCTTTGTTCAACTGTTCTCCGGCCGACCGTAGTCCCGCGCCGAATTCTCCTGCCGCAATATCTCCCACGGCAATCAGCGCACGTGGAATGGAGGCCCCCTGCCGTATGGCGACGCTGAGCATCTCCAATATCAACGGCAGCGGAAGTTCCCGCATTCGTTCGGCGGGCGCAAGGTCGGAGGGCGCGCGAACCGGCCTCCACTGCTTCAGCCATATCGCTTCGGCCGCGCACGCCACCGCCGTCAGCATCCATAAGCCAGTCATCACATGGCTCCTTTCATATCATCCTGCCGCATCAGCGCACGTATCCAGATAAGTCCGAACGTGTAGCAACAGAGGGCGAATCCAAGGCATGCCCAACCCCTGACCCCTGAAAAGAGGAAGGTCAACGGATGCGCTCCCATGCCTTCCCCTAAAAGTACGGTGAGCTGCGGCAACGCCATCAGGAGTTTCACCGTCGCTTTGGGCATGGCGAATGCGTTGGTACGCAGATCATCCAATAATCGTTGTCGTTTCAACGATTCAGCCACCGCCTGCAGGCATCGGCCGGTTTCGCATCCGAGCGTCAGGCTCAGCTGACAGGCCGCATATAGCTCGCCGCTCAGCCGTTCGACTTGGCCGCATTGCTCTTTGGGCGGGCATCGGCTGCGGATCACCATGGTTATGCGAAGCCTGGTAAGTTCGGGTGTGACGAACGGCGTTCCACCCAATTCTTCGAACGCCTGCACCAATGTGGCTCCGCTGCGCACGGATGCGCGGAGGGAAGCCACGCACGCCACACATCCGATGGCGGGCAATGGTTTCGACGGCATGTTCGCCTCTTCGATTCCGTCAGACCGCCCATCGAATCCTCCATCAGGTTTTTCATCAAGGCTTTCGCCTGCGCGCCCCACTACGTTTCCCGCCCGTTCGCCCACATCGCATACGTTTCGGCGAGGCCACAGCCATACGGCCAGTCCGCACAGTACCGCGCAAATAATGCTGAGGCTTTCCATCTGCCCACCTCGATTCAACGACTCCATACGCGCACGAAATCAGGCCACTGTTGCGAAGCCCGCATTTGGTTGCCGTTCCACCCGGCCAATAGGTTTCCCCGCAGTTTTCCCTCTGCGAATTCAAGCCGTCCTATTTGCGCGATGCGCCGCCTGCCTCCCACTCGGCCCACATGCAGCACTACGTCGAACGCGTCTTGCGCGAGCGCCGCGGTGGCTTGCGGATTCAGCCCAGCGAGTAATCCCAAGGCCACCAAGCGTGAGGGAACCGCCGTCACCTGATTGGCATGCAAGGTGGTCATGCCTCCGCGATGCCCGGAATTCAGCGCGCGCAGCAGATCCACGATTTCGCCGCCCCTGCATTCGCCCACCACAATGCGGTCCGGCCGCATACGCAACGTCGCGCATATCAGCTGCGACAGCCCTATGGCGCCTTTGCCTTCCATGTTGGCGCCGCGCGTCACCAGCGACACGTGGTTGGCATGGTTGAGCATGCCAAGTTCGCGCACCTCCTCCACGGTGATGACGCGCTCCCCCGGCGCGCATCGCATAAGCATTGCTTTGAGCAGCGTGGTTTTGCCTGCTCCGGTTCCGCCGGTCACGAGCACGCTGGCCCTTCGTTCCACGAATCCTTCCAGCAAGGGCATCCATCCGCTTGGAAACATGCCGTTTTCCGCCAAAGATTCCAGACTGGGCGCAACAACGTCCGGCAATCGTATGCTGATGGCGGCGCCTTGAGGAACGAGCGGTGCGATAACCGCGTGCACGCGCACGCCTTCCACGGTGGAGGCGTCGGCTATCGGGCAGGCGTCGTCGAGCCTTCTGCCAAGCTGCGAGCACAGCCGCACGGCGAAATCGCGGATGGCTTGGGGACTGCTGAATGGCACGCGCAATGCATGTGGCCGCATACCTTGGCCGCGATCCACCCACACCGTTCCGTCGCAGGTTACCGCGATGTCGGTGACGCCCGGCTCGGATGCGATGTCGCTAAGTGGCCCGAGTTCCATGACTGATGCTCTTTTCTCCCAACGCTTCCTGAATGAGATCCGCCAACGTTGCGATGGCTTTCGCGTTCGTACGATTGGGTTTGCGCAGTCCAAGCCCTTCCAAGAGTTCGCTGCAAAGCTTGGCATCCGGTTTGATGACCGCGGTGATATCGCAGTCGAGGTATTCCGCCGCTTCCTCGATTGCCGTCGTGCCATGGTCGCGTACGGTTCCGCGCGGTTGCACGCCTACGAGAAACTCCCGTTCCTGCGTTGCGGCATCGTGTTCTCCGATTGAACCGTGATGCGCCCGCAGATTCGCTTTGGCCCGCGCAAGACCAAGTACCGTCAGTTCGACCACGGTAATGCGGATGGCCTTGCGCAGTTCCGTCAAATCCTGCAGTCCGTTCCATTGCCCCATATCGACGACGACCACGCTTCGCACCTGCGATAGCGCATGAATGCACGCTTGCACTTCCCACGATTGCGGATTTTCGGTTTTCCAAGGATCGCATGCCAGCAATGGCACACCATCCCAGATTGGCAGCTCCCGTAGTAGCGCTTTGCCGTCGATATTGCCAAGCGGAGCGCTGATTTCCCCGAAGCGTGAGCCGTCCTCGTTTTCCACGCCAAGAAGCACATCCAGCCCACCTCCTTGCAGATCGGCGTCGACGAGCACACATTTGAGGCCGCGTTCGCTCAGCTCGCGGGCCAGTAAGGCGGCCAGAGTGCTCGTGCCCACTCCGGCCACCACGGAGTCGATAACCACCACATTGCCCATATCGCAGGGTTCCTCCACCGATGCGCGACCGCATTGTGCAACCATGCCATACGTTCCAGGCACAGCGCCAACCAGTTGCGTTCCACCGCGATTCGATCCCGGCGGCGTATAGAACCGTTGCGCAGAGACGGTTCTGCGTTGTGTCGGCGGTGACGCTTGCGGCGCGATCGCGCCGGCGACCGGCAACAGCCCGCCCGACGGCAGCGGCACCGGAGGAACATTCGAAAAAGACGTTGCATTACTCATACCGTCGATTGAAAAGCTTCGGCGAGCACCATTGCAAGCTGAACCGGCCCTGTGGTCGGAGGACGCGAGTTATCCACAACCCCGGCGTGTTATGCACCGTTATCCACACAACGACGATAATCGGCGTCCGTCGTTTTCCCGAAAAACTCCCTGAGAACAGGCAAACAAAAAGGAAGGCCCGCCGAGCGGGCCTTCCTTGCAAGAACCTTAAGGGCAGAATCTCTGCACAACAACATCGTCGTAACGGTAAGTCTATCCAATGCCCGTTCAACGTAACGACCTATCTTGGCCATACACTCTTTGTGGGCTCTGCTCTTTAAGTTGTTCTTGTACTTCGTAATTATGCTCAGCAATCCGGCAATCGCAAACCGAAACCGGCTGATGTTCCGTATTTGTCGCAACTGTTGCTTTACGATCGCAAGAATCATAAAAATGCTCCATCGTGTGCGAAACGCAAGGCGTGTTTGTTCGTTTGCGTGCGTTTGCGACAAAAACACGGCGTGTCGACACCCTAATTTGCACAATGAGCGAACGAATGTTAACTCCAGCTAAATTTTGCCGGCTTTTTACAGCATTTCCAGCTACTTAAGGATAAAGTAGGAAAGTATGGCACAGATTTTTGACGCACCCTCGAAGGCGATCTTGCGCAGCCAGATAGCTGAGCATATCGCCGAGACCGATAAAAACGACAAGCGTGAGCTTCAGGCCGGCGAAGAGCCGTTGCCGAACGACCGCTTCTTCGACCGCGAGTTGAGCTGGCTGAAGTTCAACAAGCGAGTCCTCGAACTTGCCCAAGACGAAGATCTGCCGATCATCGAACGCGCAAGCTTCGCCGCGATCTTCGCGAACAACCTCGACGAGTTCTTCATGGTTCGCGTCGCAGGTCTGAAGCGCCGCATCGACACCGGCATCGCCGTGACGGCCGCCTCCGGATTGAGCCCAAGGCAGCAGCTGCGCGCCATCAGCGAGCAGGCGCACCGCCTGCAGGACGAGCACGCGCACTACATGATCGATCACATTCTTCCCGACCTGGCGAAGGAACAGATCGTGCTGCTGAGCTGGGACAAGCTCACCGCAGCCGAACAGGAGCGCCTGTCACGCTACTACCGTCAGCAGGTGTTCCCTGTTCTGACGCCGCTCGCCGTGGACCCGGCCCACCCGTTCCCGTACATTTCCGGCGGTTCCATCAACCTCGCCGTGCTGGTGGAGAACCCGGCTTCCGGCAAGTCCCACTTCGCTCGCGTGAAGATTCCTGGAAACCTGAACCGTCTCGTGCCCGTCGACGACATGACCGACGACGATGCCACCAACGTGCGCTACGGCTTCATCACCATGGAGAACCTGATCATCGCGCACCTGGAATCCCTGTTCCCGGGCATGATCATCAAGGAAGCGCGATCCTTCCGCGTTACCCGTAACGAGGATATCGACGTGGAAGAGGATGATGCAGAGAACCTGCTCAACGCCATGGAGAAGGAGCTGCTGCGCCGTCGTTTCGGACCGCCGATCCGTCTTGAGATTTCCGACGAAACCAGCCCGTTCCTTTCCCAGCTGCTCGCCGACCAGCTGCGCGTCAGCGCCGATGAGGTGTACCGCCTGCCGGCACCGCTCGATGCGACCGTGCTCTTCGAACTTGGCGGCATCGACCGTCCGGACTTGAAGTACCGTTCGTTCGTGCCGACCACCAATCGTCAGATTGCCGAGGTGGAGTCGTCCCGCGCGCAAGACATTTTTGCAGCGATTCGCGAACGCGATATCCTCCTGCATCACCCGTACGATTCGTTCTCTACCTCCGTTCAGGCGTTCCTAGCGCAGGCTGCGGCGGATCCGAAGGTGCTCGCCATCAAGCAGACGTTGTACCGTACGTCCAGCAACTCCCCGATCATCGACGCGCTCATCGACGCGGCGCATGCGGGCAAGCAGGTGCTGGCACTGGTCGAAATCAAGGCACGCTTCGACGAAGACGCCAACATCGCATGGGCACGCAAGCTGGAACGCGCCGGCGTGCACGTGGTGTACGGCATCGTGGGCCTGAAGACTCACTGCAAGCTGAGCCTTGTGGTGCGTCAGGAAGCCGACGGCCTGCGCCGCTACTGCCATGTGGGCACCGGTAACTACAATCCGAAGACCGCCCGCATCTACACCGATCTCGGCCTGCTGACCTGCGATCCGGTGGTCGGCCAGGATATGACCCGCCTGTTCAACCAGCTGTCCGGTTATGCGCCGAAGTCGAGCTTCCACCGTCTGCTGGTAGCGCCGCGTACCGTACGTTCCGGTCTGATTCAGCGCATCCGCCGCGAAGAGGATGCGGCACGCGCAGGCAAGGAAGCATGGATTAAGATCAAGGTCAACTCCATCGTGGACGAGAAGACCATCGACGCGCTATACCGTGCAAGCCAGGCCGGCGTGAAGATCGACATCGTGGAACGCGGCATCTGCGCGCTCAAGCCGGGTGTTCCAGGACTTTCCGAGAACATTCGCGTGCGTTCCATTCTGGGTCGTTTCCTCGAGCACAGCCGTATCTACGCATTCGCGAACTCCGATGGCCCGCAGATCGGTGAAGGTCCGGCCGCAGGTCCGGAAGTGTGGATCGGTTCCGCCGATCTGATGCACCGCAATCTCGACCGTCGAGTCGAAGCGCTGGTACGCATCACCGCTCCGGAGCAGATCGACGAGCTGATCAAGTACGTGGATCTGCAAATGGCCGATTCCACCACCTCGTGGCATATGGCAGCCGACGGAACCTACGTGCGTCATGCGAAGGATGAGGAGGGTCGCCCGCTGGTCGATTCCCAGGAATATCTCATCAAGAAGCATACGCGCCGACCGGCAAGGCACTAAACCATAGGAAATGGCCGATTCTGCTGTTGCAGAATCGGCCATTTCCTATGTTGCGGCATACGCGATCACCATCGTGGGAAAACGCAGGAAAACTCGGATGGCACGATTGCCGTCGCGCAATCATGGGGAAACCCGTGCCCAACCACTTACAATGAAAGATATGAGCGAGAGCATGAGACGTGTCGTAGAAGCCGCCGGGGGCATTGTATGGCGGTGGAAAACCGGTAGCGAAATCGCGGAAAATCCAGCAATCGCAGCGCAGAAAACTCCAAAGGAACAACTCAACAGCATTGAAGTGTGCATCGTGCATCGACCAAAGTACGATGACTGGAGCTGGCCGAAAGGCAAACTCGAGCAGGGCGAATCGCATCGTCATGCCGCAGTGCGAGAAATCGGCGAGGAGACAGGCGTTTCCATCGCACTCGGCCCGTATCTGTGCGAAGTCGAATATCCACTGTCCGAAGAAGGCAAGAAAACCCGGCATTCACACGATCGCGCCGTCGACACCAAGCACACGTTGTATTGGATGGCGCAACCGATTTCCGGAGATGATGCGGAACATCTGCTTGACGCATTCGGCCCCGTGCATCGCGCGGATGTAGGCGAAATCAACGATATCGTGTGGGTTTCCGTACGTGAAGCACGTAAAATCCTCACGCATTCCACCGATAAAGACACCCTCGCCATTTTTGTGGACCGCGTACAGGAGGGTGCCGCGACCGCGCAGAATCTGCTGATCGTGCGTCACGCCAAGGCCGAATCGCGCAAATCCTGGAAAGGCACCGACGCGAACCGGCCGATCACTCCGAAAGGCGCGGCCGCGGCATTCGCACTCAACCGCGAACTCGCCTGCTACAACCCAACCCGCCTCGCAACCTCACCATGGCTGCGCTGCCAGGAAACACTGCAGGTGCTTAGCTGGCAGACCGAACGCCCGATGGAACACATCGACGCGCTCACGGAAGACGCCTTCGCCGAGCACCCGACCATCGCATGGCTGGCGTTCCTCAAGCAGATCCAGCTCACGCTCGAAACCCGCGAAACCACGGCGATCTGCATGCACCGACCGGTTATCGGAGGCATGTTCGATCACTTGCGCGGACTATGCGCCCGCAAAGCGCTCTCCAAGCAGCTCATCGCCAAAACGCCGTTCATGCCTACCGGCACCGCCGTAGCGCTGTTTATAATCGATACGCCGCAAGGTCCCAGCATTATCGATATTCAAAAGGTTTCGCCCATTGTCTACTAGCATGCATTACGGTTCCGGATCGGTTGTACCAAGCCGTTCCGCCGGTTTCACCAACACCGGATCGCCGCGTCCGGCCCGCCCGGGGCAACTCGACCAGATGATGGCCGACAATATCGCGGGAGGTGCCGACCCGGCGCAAATCAACGAGATGAGCCACGCTTCGGCGGCCGCACTGTTGGACCGCGTGCATCATACGCAGGATGCCGAACTGGTGGAGCGCGTGCTCACGCTGGTGGACCGCGAGGGCGTTGACGTGATCGCCGAACTGTGGAGCAGCGCCGAGCCGGATTCGCTGCCGGGCATTCTGTGGCGGCTGTATCTGCTGCGCACGTGGATGCGGAAGAATCGCGAGTCGATCGCGCGGTTGTGGCGCACTGGAGAGCCGGTTGCCACTACCGCTTCGGCGATTGCCGGCGTCGATCAGGCGCCCACGGAAGATGACATTGCGCATACTGCCGATTCGATTCTCGCAGGCGCGTTCACCGGCGATTTTGCGGTTGCGCTGGAACGTGCGGCCGCGTTCACCGACGTGGTTGCGTTGGGATTGCGCATCGAGGCACGCAATATGATCGCACGATTGAAAGCTGCGGAAGGTTCCGATAGCAGCGATTCCGGCATTTCCGCCATGGAAAAGCAGGTACGTACGAAATCGTCCCGTTTGATGCACACGGCCGGCAATCTGTTTGTCACCGCCAAGGATTTTCGTCATGGGGCGAATCTGTGGAGACGAGGAAAACTGGAGTAGCGCAATCTGGAGTAGCGCAATCCGCTTCTTTTACCCCCTAATAAAAGTGCCGCACAGCAATCGCAATATTAATTCGCGACACGGCGTACCGTGCGGTCTGCAGCATCTGTAGAATAGGAACTCGCGCCGGGCCATGCATAGCCCCGGGCTCCATTTTTTGCCGCTGCGAGCGGCCTTTGCGCCGACAGGCGCTTTCGTGGTTCGGCGCCTTCCCTCTTCTCAAGTTTCGTTGCTTTTTTCATACGATTTTCAGTTTCTTTCTTGGCTCCTTTCCCAGTTCCCGCGCTTTTCTTCGCAATTATGGACTACGCTTAGCAATCATGGATATTCATGTTTTGAACCACCCGCTGGTGGACCATAAGCTCACCGTTCTTCGAGATAAGAACACCCCGTCCTCCACGTTCCGCGAGCTCGTTTCCGAGCTCGTGATGCTTGAGGCTTACGAAGCCACTCGCGACATCGAAGTCGTGGACAAGCCGATCGAAACCCCCGTCGCTCCGATGGTAGGCAAGCACATCGCTTCCCCGGCACCGATCATTGTGCCTGTGCTGCGCGCTGGCCTGGGCATGCTTGACGGCATGACCAAGATGATCCCGTCCGCTGAGGTCGGCTTCCTTGGCATGAAGCGCGACGAGGAGAACCCAACCCAGCAGATCACGTACGCGAACCGTCTGCCCGACGATCTGAGCGGCCGTCAGTGCTTCCTGATCGACCCGATGCTCGCCACTGGCGGCACGCTGGTCGCAGCAACACATTACCTGGCCGAGCGCGGCGCAAAGGATGTTACCGCCGTGTGCATTCTGGGCGCTCCGGAAGGCCTGAAGTTCGTTGAGGAGAACCTCGACCCATCCATTAAGTTCAAGCTGGTGCTGTGCGCCGTCGACGAAAAGCTCAACGACAAGTGCTACATCGTGCCAGGCTTGGGCGATGCCGGCGACCGTCTATATGGCGTGATCGACTGACCGCATCAGAGCTCAACCGAATCAACCCAATCAGTCAATCAAGTAAATCGAATAAAAACGGCCTGCCACAACGCAAATCATGCGACGGCAGGCCGAAATCATATGTAAAACCTCTACTGCTCGTCGGGGACGAACGCCTCGAAGATGTGGTGGTCGAACCAGTCATCGCACTGGGCGAGCTCATCGCGGCTGCGCACCGTCCACGACACGGGAACGGCGCCCATGAAACGAGCCAACCGCACCTGCGGGCTGTTGCCGCCATGCCAGTCGTAGGCGACGAAATCAGGGCGGGAAATCCAGTCGAAAATCAACGCACCGGCCGCATATTCCTTGGCGAGCGCGGCCGGATCAGACGGCTTCTCCTCCCCTTGCGGCCACCAGGAAAGCTGGCCACGGCACACTTCCGGACGGTTCTCCTTATACCAGTTGACGGCTGCCGGATTGAACGATTCGATCACATACGCGCCGGAATAGGCCTGCAGCAGCGCGTCGCCCTTTTCCATGAGCTCGACATCGCGCGAACCCCACTTGGAATTGTCGTCGAACTTGTATTCGACGATCAGCGGCACACGGCCCGCCACTACCTTGAGCACGTCGGCGAACAGTGGCACATGCTGGAAGTATCCTTCCGGAGCGTTGTCAGGCGTGGTGACCAGCGGCGGCTTTTCAAGCGATCCCGGCAACGGCGCTGCCACGGCGGCACCGGGGGCGTCGGTCGGGAACAGCGGGATGCGGGTCAGCTCATCGTACGTGAGATCGGCGATACGGCGCGGATCTCCGGCGACGCGCATCAGATCGCCGTCATGCACCACCACGATTTCGCCGTCGGCGGTCATCTGCAGGTCAAGCTCGATGCCATAGCCGGCTTCGCAAGCCGCTGCGAATGCCGCAAGCGAGTTCTCCGGAGCGATCGCACCAGTCACGCTGGGGCTGCCGTAGCCGGCCTTCATGGCCATGCGACGTGCCAGCGCCACATACTCGCCGCTCTCGTTGGCATACTGAGCGGTCAGACCGGAACCCGTGTCATGCAGGCCACGATGCGCGTACCACACGTCGGGAATGGACGGCACATAATTGCGGCGCTTATCGGAGAAGGTACGCGGCGCGATCGCCCACACTGCGGCGCCTGCAGCGACTGCGCCGCCGAGCAGCGCCTTGTTGACGAATGATTTGGACATGGGCTTTCCTCCCTTACGCGGCCGCTCGCGCATTCTCTCGCGTTGGTTCTCACCGTTCGCGGCCATCGAATCTGTCTCTTCTGAGATTAGCCCATAAATCACAAAAACGGCGACCACCTACGCGATCCGCGATCGTATGTCGCCGTCTCAAGCCACCAACAGCCGAGCCATATCTCGACTATATATGGCAGATTTTGAGTCTCGTCACGAGGCATCTCACTTATACATGGCAGACTGGAGCCAGAAACATGCGTTTTCATACCCCCTATATGGCTTTTTAGCGAAGTCTTCTGCCATATATAGGCGAGATGCTTCCTGACAGACCCGCAAATCTGCCATACATAGGCGAGTTATGAGCAAAATGGGGTCCGATGACGTCCGAGTTCACACAAACGTAGGGGTCGGACCCCAAAGGTCGGCGGCTGAATACGTGTGCTTGATCGTAGGCTTGGCCACTGAGCCGTGAAGAGGAAAGCCCAATGGGCTTTCCTCAGGCGAAGTGAGCGGCTTGCCGCGAAGACCGCGTAGCGGTACCTTGAGTGCGTCAAGCACACATATTCAGTCCAGAGGCCGAGGCTGAGAACTTACCACTTTTATATTGGATTCAGTTACGCAGCTTGCCCCGCTTGGCCACGAAGATGCAGCACCCCGCCGTGGCCAGCACCGTCATGGCAATGACGATTGCCGTAGTAGCGACGCCTGTAGAGCTTAGCTTCTTCTTACGTTGAGACTGAGATTGCTGCGATGATTGCGGTTTCGCAGAAGGCTTGGCATTATTACCGTCCTGCTTGCCGTTGTTATTGTTATCCGGAGTCGGCTTTGGAGTTGGCGTTGGTTCCGGCTCGGGCTCAGGCGTCGGATCGGGGGTCGGGTCCGGAGTCGGTTCAGGTGCATGAACCTGCCATTCGGCGGCAGCCGGCGATGCACTGCCGGATTGAATCACCATGCGCAGCTAGTGGTCTTCACCGCGTCAGTCCAGGTTGCCTCGCTCCATCCGCCGTTATCGGTACCGTAAGCGCCGGGAGCATTGGTGACCAATGTATATGTGGCATCGGGAATATCCACAAACGCATTCGTTCCAGCATCCCAATACTGCAGTTTCCACGACGCCGGCATTCCCAAGCCCCCTCCATCGGAGGTGAATTGCACACGGCTGGAATCGATGGTGACTTCGCGATCCCATTCGTAGTCGAGCTTCATTTCACCGGTATTCGGCCACGTACCCCAAATGCAGGCGTTATCAACCGTGCAATCGCCCGGAATGGTTTTGCCGTCGTTAAGCGCGGCAACATCAGCTGTCCAAGAAGACGCTTTTTTGTCCACGTCAGTGGCAACGGCATCTTGCTCGATATAGCCGGCCAACGGCGCCGACGTATCGGATGGAATATCTTTGACGCCCGCAGCCGACATATTGCCAGCAATGTCCGAAGCCCGATAGCTCACCGTTTCGCGCTTCGACGAAGAAGCAGTAATCGCCGCGCCTTCTTCATATTGCTGCCATTCGCCGTTTCCAACCCGGTATTCCACCGTTTTCACACCGGATCCAGCACCATCTGAGGCGGTCAATGTCATAGTGCGGGAAACCGTATCTACCGAGGCGGTTACCGTAGGAGCCGTAGCATCCACACGCGCTTCCGCAGCAGCGATTTCGCTCACATTGCCGGCCGCATCAGTGGCACGCGCACGCACACTCACTATACCCTCGCCAGTCACAGCCTTTACCGCAGTGTTCACATTCGTTCCGACGGTCACCCATGCGCCATCCCCGACCGCAAGTTCGAGTTTTGCGATCGGCGCAGCCGCATTGTCGGAAGCCGTAATAAGAGCGATCGGTGAAGTGACCAGCCAACCATCATTGCCAGCCGTGCCAGCCAATGCCACACGCACGGCAGGAGCAATGGTATCAGCCGGTTTTACGTAATCGTCGGAAACATGTACGGTCACGGTTACGTTGCCGGCTGTCAGATCATCAGCCTGCTGCTTGGTTTCAATGCCAGCAACCACACCTTGCACGGTGAACTCACCCGCCTGCGCATACGAAGAAGCAGACACCGTGCGCCACAAAACCGGAGTTTCCACTGTTTCCGAGCCGTACGCGACTTTCACCGTGTTCGACAATTCCGGCGCGTCTCCGGTCTTGGCGTAGACGTCGGCTGGCTGTTCAGCCACAACTGCTCCCTGTTGCGCGTATACTTCCCATTCAGGAACGCCAACGGAAGCATAGCCCCCGTCAACGGCTTGCGCGGTCATGTCAAGTTTGAGCGCAGTGGTGGTCACTGCGTCGAATGTCACTTCATTAGGCGCGTTCTTGCCTGTATCCACGCCGTATTCGCTGGAATTGGGCACGTCCTTCCAGGAACCGTCTGCGTCAAGATATTGCAGTTTCCATGAGGCAGGGGCACGCAATGCGTTCGCATCGGTGTCAAACCAGACTTTCGATCCATTCACACGTACAGCGCCATTCCACTGGTAGATCAGTGAATCGGAGGATTGTGTTTGTGGCATCTTTCGATAGTTCGTCCAATGGTTCGGCGGTACTACAGCAGTTTCCAGCACTCGCCCGTCGTTCACGGAACCCTTGTAGGCGGGTGTTTCGGTGTAGGTCGCGTCCACTGACGCATAGGGGGCCACGTTGCGTGAGGGTTGCAACCGTTCGGCTTTGGTCGGATGCGAAACGGCGTTCATGCGCCCGCCATTCCACGTCACTTCATCGATGCAGACTGCACGGCGGAAGTCAGTACCACCAGTCTTGTCTCCAGTGTGGTAGGTGACCCACCATTTGCCGCCGAATCGTTGAATCGACGGATGCATGGTGGTGGACGATCCCGATTCGACGATTACGCCTTGGTACGTCCACGGCCCAAGAGGGCTTGCCGACGTGGAGTATTGCACGCACGCCTGATAGTTGGATTCCACGCAGGTCGCCACTCCCGACCCGGGTTTGCCACCGTCGTACACGTTGTAGTAGGTGTCTCCTTCACGGAACACCCATGCCGCCTCAAAGAAGCCTTTGGGCCCGTTGGCATAAGCGCCGCCGTTGTTGCCCAAGGTCAGCGACGCGTTCACTTGGTTCGCATAGTCGCTGCCAAGCACGTCTTTGCTGGCATCGTAGTCGGGTATGTTGGCGAGCGCGTCGGCGTCACGCATATTGTAGATTTTCGGCGCTCCGTCCGCCGTTCCGTCCATGGTTTCCACGGCAACATATGAGGTGCGGCCAGTGTTGGCGTCCCGCTGCATTTTTACGGCGAGTTCGCTGTTGAAGGTGCCGAAGTGCAGATATCCGGTACCGTCATTGTCCACGAAGAATGCGGGATCGATGGTTTCGATTTGCGTCTGCGTGGTAGTCAGCAACGGCGCTCCGATGGCGTCGACCCATGGTCCGAGGGGGCTTTTTGATTTGGCCACGCCGATGGAGAACGGGTCGGCTCCCGCGGCTGCGTTCCTGTCTTTGACTGGAACGTAGTAGTAAAACCAGTCGTCGGCCGTGTCTGCGGTGCCAGCATCGTCGACTACTACTTGTCCTGCGTAGGCTCCGTCGCCGGTTGCCCAGTCGAACAGGTCGGCTTTGGCGATGGTCTTGTAGTGCGTCCATTTGCCGGATTCCGGATTGTCGGTTACGTAGACGCCCCAGTCTTTCATATTGAAGGACCCGTAGGTTGGTTCGGCCTCGTCATGTCCGGTGAATACGAAGAGTTTGCCATCGTATTCAAGGGTGGATGCGTCTGCGGAATAGTAGTTTTGCGACAAGTCGTTGGGGGTATTGGTTCCTTCGTTCTGCCCGATGGGGTTGCGAAGGGTTGCCGGCAACGCACTGTTGTCGATTTGTGTGACGGTGACGTCGGGATTGCCGACCGGCAGATCGTTGTAGGCGTGTCCGGCGACGCTGGGCGCGGTACTTGCGTCGGCCGCGTTGGCTGTCTGCATGGTTGCGATTGCTCCCGTGCATAAGGTGGCTGCGGCTGCGATGCCTGCCACCAGCGTCTTCATCGACGCATGTGAGATGTGCGAAAAGCTCATGAATATTCCTGTTTTCACGATTGGATATTGAAAAGTCCTCTTACGGATTGCTTAGGTTACGTTGGTATTCCTCGTGCGATCCGTAAGAGGACTTGAGCAATTGCTAGCGCTAGTCGCGGTTGCGGCGCGTCAGCATGATGGCGGCTCCCGTCAGCAGGACGATCATTCCTACGACGCGATGCCGATGACGTTGCTGCCGGTGCTGCTGATTGCGGCACTGACTTCAGACTTGGAAACCGGCTTGTTTCCAGGCTTGGCATTCGGCTTGGGGTCGGTCTTGTCGTCGTCCGGCTTCGGTGCTGGCTTGAGTTCAAGTCCGGCGATGGCCTCGGTCAGCTGCTTGACTGCGGCATCCGCATCAGCTTGGGTGGCGTTCTCATCGTTCAGCACCTTGGAGGCGGCATCCACTGCTTCAGCCAACTTCTTGGCGCTGGCTTCGGTGTAGAGGTCACCGCTGACGCCCTGTGCCTGGTCAAGAACCGTCTTCAACTCAGTGGTGTCGGCTTTCTTCACCAGTGTCTGCTGGGCTTCTTCAAGCTGCTTGATGGCCGCATCCACCTGATCCTGGGTGGCGCTCTCGTCCGCATACACCTTTTGAGCGTTACCCATGGCTTCGGAGAATGCCTTCCAGCTGTTCGGCGTGAAATTAGCTTGTTGCACGGAACCGGCTGCGTTGATGGCGGATTCGAGCCTGCTCTTGTCCACGCTTGGTTCCGGATCAGGGGTTGGATCCGGGTCAGGAGTCGGTTCTGGATCAGGAGTGCTTTCCGCAGCATGCACGCCCCACTCGGCAACCGCCAGACCGAAGGTGACGCCCTCGGCGGTCGGCGGATCAAGCACCAAGCGCAACGACGTGGTCTTCACCGGAGTGAACGTGGCCACGCTCCAGCCTTGAGCATCGTCAGAGGCACGTGAGGCCGGGGAATTACGCACGGTGGAGTATTGTGCATTCTCCACATCCTTCCATATACCATCAGAAGCCAAGTACTGAATCTTCCAGCTGTCCGGAACATCCAAACCGCCCTTGGCATCATTACGCTCCGCGAAGTTGGCCCAGAACTGCACACGGCTGGAATCGACGGTGGCTTCCTTGCTCCAGGTGTACTGCGCGTACATGCCAGCGGAAGCTTGACCCCAGCTGCCCCACACGCGGCCATTCACATCGGCGTCATCATCAGACGGCCACGTATCGTCAACCAGCACACCATCGTTGAGCTTGCCGGAAGCCGGAGACCAGCTCGCCTCGGCACTCACCGTGGTGTCAATGGCCCTGCCTTCAATCCAACCAGTCAACGGAGTATCGGGCTCCGGCTTGGGATCCGGCGTCGGCTCAGGATCAGGATCGGCACCACCATTCGGATCGGCGACCACATGCACTGTAATCTTGGCCTGCGAGCTTGAACCCTCAGCCGTGCCGGACACCTCATAATCGCCGATGGTGTCCAACTTGACGCCGGCAACACTTGCCTCATCCCACATAACCGTGCGATCGTCAAGCATGCCGTTGGGGAATCGCACCGGAACCACAGACGGCAAAGCCACCGACTTGGAATTCTGGTACACCGTCTGTTCGATCGGCTGAGCCGCACCAGCAGTCTGAGACTGCGCGTCGGAACGCACGCCAATAGTGGCCTTGGTTCCAGCGAGCGCGCCAATAACCGTTCCGGAAACCGCAAACTCGTTATCGGAAGCAAGCTGATCGTCAGTGATGGCATCCCACGCAACACTCAAGTCACGACGGGAACCGTCCGTATAGCTGGCACTCACCGTCTTCGGCAGATTCACATCGGCAGCCTTGCTGCCAGTCTGCACCATACGATTCACGCCATCCACGCTCACCGGATCAAGCGCATACGCCTCAAATTCGGTAGCACCAACAATGGCACCCTTCGGGAACAGCACACGCAACTTGTTCGTCTCCACCGTTTCGGCAAAACGAACCTCATTGCCTTCACCCTGCATCGTGGTATAAGACTGGCCGGCGGCAAGCTTCACATCCTGCCAATCGCCATTCTCATCCGCATACTGCAACTTCCACGACTTGACCATCGGTACACCGCCACCGTCAGTCCAGAAGAACAGCTTCGCCTTCTTCAACGGAACAGTGCCATCCCAGGCAAGCTGCAGCCACGGCTCGGTACCGGTATTGTCACCCCAATTATTCCAGGTCTCATTCGGAGTATTGGTATACAACACCTGACCGTCGATAACCTTCTTGGCATTGTCCTTCGCCTGATATGGATTGGTGAAGCTGGCGCTCGCCGTGGACTGTGAAGCCACATTCACCGTGCCGTCGGAAGGAATGCCGTGAACGGTGACTTCCTTGAAACCGGTCTTCTCACCGTCGAATGCGGTGAGTTTGAGCACATAGTCACCCTCACGGTTGAACGTGACCGTAGTGTTGGCAGCGGTTGCGTCGACGAACTTCGCTTCGCCGTTTTCAGGGCCAGACACCTGCTCCCATGTGGTGGTGAGCGTGTCAGACGGCAGGCCGTCGTCCTTCACCGTGCCCACCAGCTGCGCACCGGACGAGGTGCTGCTGGCAATGTAGGCGTCAACGCTTGGCGCCTGGTTCGTAGGTTCGCCTTCCGGCACAATGTCGGTTTCGTAGGCCTGAATCTCCTTCAAGCCAATGGCCTGACCTGCTTGCGGAGTGAAGGTGGCACGAATGGCTTTGGCCACGACCTTGGAGAACTGCACGCGGTTGTAGTTGGCTCCCGCGTAAGTAGGCGTACGCACCTGGTTCGGCAGGACATGCCATGCGCCGGCCTCATCCTGATATTCAAGCGTGTACACCGACGGCTCACTGTAGCCGGCAATCGTCTGGCTGGACGAGGTCTGGTAGAAGTACAAACGCACGTCGTCGATGTTCTGCACGCCGTTCTTGAACGTTACGGTCAGCGAATCCTTGGCGTTCTTGGATCCCTTGGTGCCCCAGAAGGATTCCATCACGTTCTTGCCGTCCACTGCATTGGTTGCCGGGTATCCCTTGGTTTCGTAAGTGGCTTCCACATCGGCGTCCTTGGCCACGTTGGCCTGGCTCTTGGACGCTTCGTCCACGTTCTGTCCGGACTGCGCGAAGATCTGCGTAACCCTGCTGTTCGATGCGTAGGTCACTTCGTTGGCGTTCGGCATGGTGGCGGTGGTCGCGCCGGTGATCACCGCTCCGGAATCATCGGCAACCTCAACGGTTCCACTGGCCGGATCGTAGATGAGGTGGGCGAGCTTATCGGAGGTGAACACGGCGTTGCCGTCCACATACAGGGTGTATCCCTTCGGAGCGTTGTAGGTGCCGTCGTTGTTCCATACGATCGACAGATCCTGCCCGTGGTAGCTCAGGTTGTTGACGGTGAAGTGGTTCCAACCGGGAATCTCGATCGGATTGAGTTCAATCTTGTTGTCTTCACGCGGAACCATACCTGCCACGTCTTCCACAATCGTCCAGTTGGTGGTGCCAAGCTGGGTGTGGTGAATCCAGGAACGGTAGGTGATCTTTCCACCGTTCTTGCTGGCGTCGGCGTTCTTCTCCGGAATCGTGCTTCCTGCGGAATTATTATCCATATTCCAGAATTCGTTCTGGTCCGGATACTGGTTGTCGCCTCCCTGATAATGCGAGAACGCCACCCAATACAGCAGTTTCTTGAACGATTCGTTCGTGATATATCCGTTGTCTGCAGCATTATAATCACGGATTCCCGCAGAATAGATTTGCAGCAGCGGAGTTGCATTGATAATGGAGAAATTGTTTGATCCTGGGAAATTCAGCGCCTTCTTGTCTGCCTGATTCGCGGTGAAGAACGGGAAAATCGGGAATTCGTCGGCATCTTCGAACAAGCGCAACGCACTATCGTAATCATCATTGCCGGTCGGCATCAGACCTTCGGAATACGGATAGTAGTTGTTGAGTTCCTTGTATTTCGCGAATTGACCGTCGTTCAGCCACTTGTGCAGCAGCAGTTTGCTGTCGGAATCCCACAGGTTGTCGAGCACATCCTGCTTGATGGCGTCGGCGATCTGCTGCATTTCAGCGGCTTTTTCGGTGTCTCCGGCAGCCTTGTATGCTTGCGCGGCGGCATTGGCGTTGGCCCACATGTTGGCGGAACCGTCGGCACGGTCCATACGCTGGCCGGAACGACCGGGTTCGGAGAACGACACCGCGTCGGCATCGTTGCCGGTCATGGACCACCACGACCAGTCGATCAGATTGTTGCCGTTGCTATTCTGGTTGTCGTTGCTGTCTGGCTCGCTTTGCGAATTGAGCAGACCTTTGACATCTTCGGAACCGTAATCACCCAACGCTTCAGCCAATGATGACGGGCCGCCGTGCACCTTGTAGGAGTCCCAACCGGCCTTGGTGATGTACTGCGTGTAGCTGTGGTTCCAATTGGCTGGATCGCCCGGATTGTCGTGGTAGTAGTAATACCCGGACTGGCCTTTCTTGGCTGTCTGCCCGGCCGACACCCAAGTGCCGTACGAGTATTCGGCGTTACGGAACCACTTGGTGTCGTTGATGAACATGCCGGATGTCAGCACGATCTGGTTGTTGTATCCGAGCACGCCTTCGATGGAGGTCGGATACTGGAACGTATTGCCCGGCATATTGGCATCCAACATGTTGAAACGGCTCAGCCACCAGCGGTAGAACACGGTTTTGTCGATATTGTGTTCCTGGGTTTCCACGTAAGGAATGTTATCGACCCACCACTGGTTGTAGGTGGTCACGGAATCCTTGTAGGAAGCGGCCGGATCGGTGAGATCGCCGTTGAATCGGGCTTCGTATTCCGCGGTGGAGTCCGGCAACTCGTTGGCGATCAGGCCAAGCTGCAGCTTGGTGGTTTGTGGCACGTTCGCTTCCAAGGTGAGGGTGGAAGCGAGTTTGCCGTCCTTTACGGTGAAACCGTTGCCGGAGAACCGTGGATAGATGGTGGTCAGATCGTTCTTCACATTGAAGCGACCGGTCAGTTCAGTGTCGCCGTCATTGCCGTCTTGTGCGAATGGCGAGGCTGCTGTCAGCGTTACGTCACCGCCGGTGGTGCTGGTGATGGTGAAATTCGCGACCATCACATTGGTGTAGGTGATGTACTTGACTTCGGTGACGGTAATGGTCTTGTCGCCGTTGGTGAATTCCGTGGTGAAGTAGCTTGGCGTCTGCTTGCGCTTGTCGGTGTTCTCGCGCAGGGTCTGCTTGGAACCGCCAATGCTTACCTCAACGGTAAAGCCGTCGTTGCCGGTCTGATCCCAGTATGCGACATCTCCTACGAAACCAAGTGCTTCCGGCGTATGCGTGTACATGAATGCGGCACGGCCACGTGAGAACAGGTATTCGTTCTTGTCTGCGCCCGCATAGTTGTAGTCGCCAGCATCGTTGGTGCCGGTACCGTTTGGTGCGGTGCCTGTGCGCGTCAGCATCTTGTCGATCCAGAAGTCGTGTGCGGTGTCGGTTCCGGCACCGTTGGCAACATCCGCATCGAACACCTGCTTGAGGTAGCTTGTCGAGGGATCGAAAGCGACGCCGGTGCCCGGAATCGGGTCGGCGGCCCCCTTGAAACTCGGATACCCCATGGCAGAGTTCGGATTGGCCAGCGCGTCATTGGCGTATGCGGTCGTCACACCGCCAGACAACAGTGTGGCCACTGCCGTCAGCACGCCCAATGACGTGACAATCCCTTTCTTCCTTGTTGATGGTGTCATCAATTCCTCCTACATGGACCATCGTTGGCCCTTGGTTGCCAAGGCTCGTTCCCTGGCATCCAACTTTCTTTCTGTAGGAATGAGAGTCGTGCGATGGACATGAGATTGGAGCGTCCACCGACATTTCAAGAATACATGACGCGAATACGGTTTCGCAAATTTTCTTTCAGTTTTCTCCAATGCTTTTCTAAGTGAACTGCCATACGATGGCTTTTATGCGAAAAGGAAAGTTTTCGCATTTTCCCGTCTTATACTAGGGGCTATGACAAAACCGGCCACCCCATAAGGGGCAGCCGGTCTCTCATTCCAGTCAGCGCGGCGCATTCGGCTCCAATCGATCACGCCGCGCTCACCCGCTTCCCGGCACCATGGCACTCATAGCGCCGGGTAGCAAGTCTTTCTTTTGTTTAGCTGCGCAACCACACGTTCATTTGACCGAGTTCGCGGTTGGCCCATGCGTAGTAGGGCACCAGCTTGAGCGACGTCCGCTCATCTGAGGCGTCACGCTGAGCGGACATGTACAACGGGGCGTCCACGGCATCCGCAGCCTCACGAACGGCAGGCAACGTCACCGCGTCAACACCTCCAAGCAAATCACTCTCGAAAGTAACCGTGGCATCCGCAGCATCCACGCCATCAGCAAGACGGTACGTCCACAGATCGCCGGCATTATCGGCTTGCTCCGCGCAATAGACGAGCGGACCGCGCATCACCGCAACACGACCTGCATCGCAACGCACATGAGAGTTGGCACGCACCAATCGCACTGCCATATCAAGATCCAGCACCACATGCAATGCAGTTCCCGGAGCAACTGCGAAATATACGAAACCGTTTTCCGGAGCCGTCTTCACAGCAACACCATCGCATGTCAGCGCATAGGAATCAGCCGACCATGTGGGAATACGCACGCCGAAACGTACCGAATCAGCCGCCTCAGCGGGCAATTCCAGCATGTACTCAATATGACCGTTCCACGGAAAATCGGAACGCTGCTCCACATGCAACCCGGAATCAAAACTTGCCTGATTCGCAATGAACTGGTGAGCGAGCACCGTGCGACCGCCGTCACGTTCGGTATACACATAACGGTCCACCGACGCGATCAATCGCGCGACATTAGCTGGGCAGCATGCGCAGCCAAACCAATCGACACGATGCGAAAGCACATGATGCCGATCCGGATTGTCCAAACCGTCCGGCGAAGTCTCCAACGCATTCACATAGTAATACTGCTTGCCATCAAGGCTGATGCCCGCGATGGCACCATTGAACAGCTCACGCTCAAGCACGTCGGCATATTCACCATTCGGTTCCAACAGAAGCATTTGGCGGGCAAACATGCTCATCGCCACAGAAGCGCACGTTTCGCCATACATGGTGTCGTTCGGCAGATCGTAATCGTACGTGAACGACTCCCCCACATGTGTGGAACCGATCGCACCCGTTACATACATGCGTTTCGACACGATGTTGTTCCAAAAACGATGCGCCGCATCCAGCAAGCCCTGATCACCGGTAATACGCGCCACATGTGCGATTCCAGTGCATAAATAGGCCACGCGCACAGCATGGCCGTCAGCGGTCTGCTGCTCGCGCACCGGCTGCGCGGCTTGGAAGTACGTGGGCTTGTAGAATCCCAGATCCCGGAAAATGTAGTCGTTGTCGACAGCGGCGATCTGCTTGGCGTAGAACTGCGGATCCTGACCACGCACGTCGATGAGATACCGCGCCAGATTCAGATAGCGCTCCTCACCGGTCGCATCATACAGCTTCGCCAACGCCAATTCGATTTCCGGATGCCCATCAGCACCGTGGATCTTGCCGTCCTCCGGGCCGAAATTGGCATCGATGCAATCCGCCATACGGCACGCCACGTCAAGCGCCTGCTGGTTACCGGTCACCTCATGATAGGCGACAGCAGCCTCAATATAGTGGCCCATGACATACATTTCATGGCTTTGCTGAATCAGTGTGAAACGCTCACGATGCGCCCATTCACCGGTTTTGATTTGGTACGGAGTGTCCAAATATCCGTCCGATTGTTGCGCACGCGCGATGAGGTCGACGGTTTCATCGCACAGTTCCCGCAATTGCGGATCAGGATGATACGACAGTGCGTAAGCCGCTTCCTCCAACCACTTATATATGTCGGAATCCTGGAAGACCATGCCATGAAATTCACCGGCCTCATCACCGGCTGCGATACGCAGATTCTCCACGGCATGACTTTTATTATCGGCAAGCTGATTGCCAGCCGGATCATCCGGAACTTCAGTGGCAATCTCATCATTCATCACACCCCACTGATAGGGAATGACGGATTCAACGATCTGGTCGCGACGCTGCTTCCAGAAAGGAGAAGTAATAGTTACATTCATGATATTTCCTTAAGATTAAGGACTTCGCCAGCCCTTGACGGCTCTTGGCTACTCCGCCTTCGGTTCTGCTCAGGCCGGAGCCTGGAAACAGTCCACTGGGCTGTCTCCCAAGGGCTGACATCGCCAGGTGTCAGCCCTTGACGGCTCCAGCCATAAACCCTTTGACGTAGTACTTCTGGAGGGCTAGGAAGAGGATGGCTGCGGGGATCATCAGAATCACGACGCCAGCTTCGGTGGCACCGTAATCAATGACGCCCATAGTCTGCTGACGCATGTTCACCAAAGCGAGCGGCAGCGTGGCGTTCGACGAACTCGACAGGTACAGCGGAATCAGCAGAGACGCATACGGCACCATCAAAATGGACAGCGTCACCATGAATCCGAGATTGCGGCCCGGATAGTCGAAACGGGAGAACGAATAGCCTGCGAGCGTGCACACCACCACGGAGAACACCACGGCGACCAACGTCACCACCACCGAGTTGAACAGGTACTTCGGCAGGCCTTCCTGGTAGCCGAACAACGTCAGATAGTTGTTCACACCCCAGCCCTTGGATTGTGCGGAACCAGGCTGCGGACTGAACGAGCAGACCACCACCCAGATCAGCGGCGAAATGAAGACCAGAGCCAGCAGACCTTCGAGAATATAGACGATTACGCGCTTCCACAATGGAGTAGTCATGTGAGTTCCCTCCCCTTGCTCACTTGGTGTTGTCGCGCATACCGCGCATCTGGATGGAATTGATCACCACGAGGGCCGCAAGCACGATCAGCGACAGTGCGGCCGCCATGCCCAGATCCTTCTTGGAATCGAATGCGAAGTTATAGATGAGCTGCACCACGGTCATGGTGGAATTGTTCGGACCGCCCTTGGTCAGAATGAAGAACTGGTCGAACGCGAGGATGGAACCGGTGACGCAGTAGATCAGACACATCACGATGGTCGGCTTCATCAGCGGCAGGGTGATGGAACGGAAAATGCGCCACGTGCCAGCACCGTCCATGCGCGCGGCCTCATACAGGTCGCCCGGAATGGCTTGCAGGCCGATCATCATGAGCAGCATGTAGTAGCCGGAGAAACGCCAGACGATCACAATAATGGTGGCCCACAGCGCGCTCTGGCCGGTGGCGAGCACGGAGCCGCCCTCATCCATCAATCCGAAGAAGCTCAGGATCTTGGTGACGGGGCCCACCTGCGGGGAGTACAGCGCGTAGAACAGCAGCGAAGCGGAGGCGAGACCGGTTGCGGACGGCAGCAGGAAGCACGTGCGCAGCATATTGTTCCACTTGGTGCTTTCCTGCACGATCAGCGCCAGGCCAAGGCCAAGCACCAGCAGGAAAATCGTGACGATCACGGTGTATTCAAGTGTGAACAACACCGACTGTCCGAGCAGTTTATTTTCGAAAACCTTGACGAAATTCTCAGGGAAATTCCAACCACGGTTACCGCCCATCAACGACCAGCGGGAACCGGCCATGATGACGAGCAGTACGATTGGCACGAAGAACAGCATGATGATCATCAGCCAATCAGGCAGCGCATACAGCAGGCCACGACGGGTTGCCTCCGCCTTGGCCTTGGAACGATGCGTCTTCACTGGCGCAGCGTTCTTGGAAACAGTAGTCATATTCCCTCCTTGGAACACTTTTGGCGACTCTCTCTTGAATCGTTCGTGGTTTTCGACATAAATGGCCAAGCGATTGGATATGCGTTTGGAAGTGCGATTCCGTCTCGTGCGGCCGTTGAAATCCGCCATGAAGACCGACATTGTTTTTGAAGTATTGTCGATCTCCATGGCAGACCACAACTGTGGTCTGTCGATTTTTGTTTTCGATATTCAGTTGTTCTTAAGTTATGTAAATCGGGGAAAGGAGAAAAAGGAGGAGAAGTTTGTTTTCAGTGGCTCACCTCACTGACCCAGCACGTCGGTGATGGCCTGGTTGTCGGCCTTGAGATCGCCATCGCCCCAGACTGCGTTCTGGATGAGCAGCTGCCACGGGGAACCGGCTGCGTTGAAGGCCTCATTGAAAGCTGCGGACTTCGGGGTCTGGCCATTGCCGTCGATGATTACGGAGTTGATGGTCTGGACGCGAGGATCGGCATCGTCGTAGGCGGTCTTCAGGGTCTGGATGTTGGATGCGGTGTCGCCGTTGGCTGCGAAGACTTCCTTCTGGGCGTCATCGCTCATGAGCCATGCGAGGAAGTTCCAAGCCTGAGCGACGTGCTTGCAGTCCTTGGAGATGCCCATGGCATCGCCGCCGAGGAACGTGGAGGTCTTGCCTTCCTTGGTGCCCGGGATCGGGGTGACACCGACTTCGAAGCCACCGTCCTTCTCAGCTTCGAACAGTGCGGTGGAGGAGGTGTTCGGATACGGCATCACACCGATGTTGCCGTTGGCGAACGGAGCGGTCCAGGTGGCACCGGTTTCTTCCTTGGAACCTGCGCCCAAGCCGTTGGTGGTGTTGGCGAGTTCCTTGTAGGCGTCGAGCACGGCCTTCATGGAATCGTTGTCGAGGGTGGCTTCGGTGCCATCTGCGTTCATCACGGATTCGCCGTCAGCCCACACGGACGGGAACAGGTCGAACACGAGAGCGCCACCGGACTGGCCGGCCAAGTAGGAGCCTGCCACGCCGTCCTTGTTGAGGGCCGCGACCGCCTTGGCCTGCTCAACGAACTCGTCGATGCTGCTCGGACCCTTCTCCGGGTCAAGGCCTGCTTCCTTGTACAGATTCTTGTTCCATACCATCACGGAAACGTCGGTGATGAACGGCAGCGTGTATTCCTTGCCATCCACGGTACCGGCTTCAATGTGGCCCTGCTGCAGGTCGGACTTGTTGTCGAGTCCGTCGATCTGCTTGGTGATGTCGGTGAAGATGCCTTCAGAAGCCCAGTACGGAATACGCACCACGTCACCGGCGAGAATGTCCGGAAGGGAATCGGTCTGGGAAGCACCACCAACCTTGCCTTCCATATCGTCGTTCGGAATGATTTCCAGCTTGACCTGGTTCTTGTGGGAGGCGTTGTAGGCCTTCACCGCGTTCTTGGCCTGACGCTCCAGCGGAGAACGGGTCCACAGAGTGATCTCAGTGCCGTCATCAGTGCCGACTGCCGGAATATCGGCCGGAGCCGCGGATCCACCACTGCTGGAACCACCGCCGCATGCAGCCATCGGAATAAGCAACGCGGTTGCCGCGATGCCGGCAATAACGCGAGTGACCTTGTTGAAAGACACC
>ENA-OQDM01000155-OQDM01000155.1-human-gut-metagenome-genome-assembly--contig:-NODE-155-length-46090-cov-1.734417_pt1 | contig 46090 bp, 61 predicted proteins | sample MGYA00242772_ERZ504605 | MGnify/ENA primary metagenome ERZ504605 (study PRJEB26092, sample SAMD00036348) | human gut metagenome | host: Homo sapiens | study: EMG produced TPA metagenomics assembly of... | reverse complement strand
TCCAATACATGCTACAGTGCAGTGCCTTCCCGGGAATAAAATAAACGGCTCATATCTGCATGCTCCAGTTCAAGAAGCGCTATTTTTTTGTCAATGCCTCCGGCATATCCTGTCAGGCTGCCATTTGCGCCTACTACACGATGACAGGGAATGATAATAGAAACTTTGTTGTGGCCAACTGCACCGCCTACAGCTTGTGCAGACATATGAGAAAGTTGCTGCATTTCAGCTACTTTTCGTGCAATCTCTCCATATGTGATCGTCTGCCCATAAGGAATCTGTAATAAAATCTGCCATACTGCCTGTCTGAATGCGGATCCGGAAGGATGAAGAGGGGGAGTAAATGTGGGGTCCTCACCGGAGAAATATATATCCAGCCATTTTTTTGCCTTTGTAAGGATTTTCGTCTCCTGCACTATTCTCTTATCAGGAAGTGTGTTGGCAAAATATTTCTGGCCTTCAAACCACAGACCGGTAAGCCCAATATCATCGGCAGCCAGTAAAATATTTCCTAGAGGTGATAAATATGTAGAGATATAGATCATTTTCAACCTGCCTTTCAAAAATCATATTCTCCCATATATGATGAACAGAATACCGGTCAATGTCAAGATGGCATACAGTAAGAATTATGTTAATGCGATCGTAGCTTCCAAGGTTCAGAAAAGAAGCTGTTCTTTCAGTTTCCATTTTCTGTTCCTGGAAGTAAAGGCTGCCTCCACAGAATTCAGAAGCAGCAGCTTTTTCTGCTCCTGGGTAAGATCTAACAGAGATTCCATATATCGGAATTCCCGGGAAAGGGTTGTTCTTTCAATCGCCGGATCATCGGTATTTAGGGTTACCTTAAGTCCCATTTCGAGAAATGCTTTCAGCGGATAAGCAGACATTTCTTCCACAGCTTTTGTCTGGCGATTGCTTGTAGGGCACATTTCCAGAAAAATCCCCTTATCCTTTACAAGCTGTATCACTTCCTTATTTCCCGCGATCCTCACACCATGACCGATCCTGACTGCCCCCATATGGACAGCTGTTTTTACATCCTCTGCATTTCCGGCCTCGCCTGCATGGATGGTAAATGGAACCTGATATTCTCTTGCTTTTGCAAAAAGCGCCTCGTAATTTTCTGTTGGAAAGAGTGCCTCGGCTCCTGCAAGATCGATAGCAACCACGCCACCATCTTCAACAAGATATTTTTTGCCAGCTCCAGAGTTTCCATGATTTTCTTTCTGGTTAAGATCACCGCGCATACAGCATAAGATCAGATTACCGGGGATGGGAGCTCTTTTCAGACCACGTAATGCAGCATGGATCGCTGTTTCCTGAGTCATTTCCTTCTGTGTATGGAGCTGTGGGGCAAAACGAAGTTCTGCGTAGATCACACCGTCTTCTTTCATTTCAGAAGGATAAGATAAACAGCCTCTTCCAATGCCTCTTCTGTCTGAAGAAGGGAAAGAGGCAGGTCAAAGCATTTCAGAAAATCATTGAGATTTTCGCAGGTATCCGGCACAGAAAGGAGAGAAAGAAGCTCTTCATCTGTGGCAGCCGGAAGCGTGATCTGCTGCAATGCGGCAAGTTTTCTGGCTATCTCTGTGGTAATGCAGCCGTCCAGATGTGCGTGGAGATCGATGTAGTGATCAATTCTATTTTCTGTTTTCATAGGCGCTAAGTACCTCCCTGGTTGGATTTATTCTTATCCCTGAAATGGTTTTGCGTTTCTTATGGTATCTGTCGGAAGGAAATATTAAGGTGAATTCCGGGTTATATTTCCTGTGTGGCTTTTTTTAACCAGGATTGCTCTTCTTCATTCAGATACGGAGAAATCTTTTCGTATACAAGGGCATGATACTGATTGAGCAATTTGCGCTCTCCTGCTTCCATCTGTCCCGGATCTATACCTTCCAGATCAAATGGTACCAGGGTCAGTGGCTCAAATTTCATAAACTGGCCGTAAGATGTTTTTTCAGCTTTTTTGCAAACTACAAGATTTTCGTGACGGATGCCGAATTCATTTTCCGCATAATATCCCGGTTCATCGGAGGTGATCATCCCCTCTTCCAGAACAGGAGCCGGAAGCTCGGCAGGGCTTTTCCAGCGGAAGCTCTGCGGTCCTTCGTGTACATTGAGAAGATAACCTACGCCATGGCCGGTTCCGTGGTTGTAATCCTCTCCCATAGCCCAGAGAGGTCCTCTAGCCAGGGCATCCAGATTCAGGCCGGTACAGCCGTAACGGAATTTTGCTGCTGCCAGGTTCAGGTGTCCACGGAGTACTGCTGTGAAATATTTTTTTTCTTTTTCAGTAACCGGGCCAAGTACAACGGTGCGGGTGATATCAGTAGTGCCCTCCAGATAATGTCCGCCTGTATCCATCAGAACCAGCCCTTTAGGCTCCAGTGGAATATTGGTTTCTTCTGTTGCACTGTAATGGACAATGGCTCCATGTGCACCGTAGGCAATGATGGGATCAAAGCTGTTTCCCTGAAAATTCTCCTGTCCGGAACGGAATTCATAGAGCTTATCAGCAGCGGAAAGCTCGGTGATCTTTTGTTTTCCCACATTTTTCTTCAGCCAGTGGATAAACTTCACCATTGCAACGCCATCTTTAATATGGGCAGTCTTTTCATTCTGGACTTCGGTTTCATTTTTGATGGCTTTTGGGAGAAGGGTCAGATTTTCACCGTCCAGGATCGTTACCGGCTTTGGAATACTGCTGACCAGCCGGCTGTTTACATTGCTTCTGGAAAGAAATACCTTTTTCTCTTCGGGAATCGTCTGTACATAAGTGTAAATATCATCATATGGATAAATGGCAATACCGTCTTTGGAAAATGCTTCCTTAACAGAATCCGAAAAGGCTTTTTCATTGACAAAAAGACGGAGCTCACTGTCATCCAGCACAAGATAGGAAAGAACTACCGGGCAGCAGTGGATATCATTTCCGCGGATATTTAAAAGCCATGCAATGTCATCAAGGGAAGTGAGGATAAAGAGGTCTGCGCCCTTCTCTTTCAGTTTGCTGCGGATCTCACGGATCTTGTCTGCTCTGGATCTTCCGGCCCATTTTTCGGATAATTCCATTACCGGTTCACAGGAAAGTGCCGGACGATCATCCCAGATATTTCCGATGAGATCCTCATTTACAGAAAAATGTACCTGTTTTTTCTGAAGGATTCTTTCTAGCGTCTCTGCTTCTTCTGCGCTTACGGTACGGCCATCGAAGCCGAGACACATTCCCTCTTTCAGATTTTCTTCCAGGAATTTATGGATCGTTGGTACGTCCGGTTCTCCCATCTTAAACAGAGTAACCGGAGTTCCCTCTAACTGCTGTGCAGCCTGGATAAAATATCTTCCGTCTGTCCAGAGTCCGGCCATGTCCTGCATGATCACGGCAGTTCCGGCAGAACCGGTAAATCCGGTGATGTATTTTCTGCATTTAAAATAATCCCCAACATACTCAGAACCATGAAAATCATCGGTCGGAACCAGATAAGCATCGATTCCCTTTTCCTTCATTTGTTTTCGAAGAGCTGTGATCCGTTCTGTAACTGTCATAATCTTATGCCTCCTCTGTATAACTGTTCTTTATCGCAAAGCCATGATCCATAGGGCCGTTTCCCTTTCCCAGATCCAGCATGGCAGCAAGGGCTCCGGAAATATAGTCCTTGGCACGGTTTACAGATTCCACCATGGAAAATCCCTTTGCAAGGTTGGAAGTGATGGCCGAGGAAAGAGTACATCCTGTTCCGTGGGTGTTGGGATTGTCGATCCTTTTTCCCTCAAACCACTGATATGTTCCATTCACATAGAGAAGATCATTGGCATCATTGAGCTTATGTCCGCCCTTGCAGAGAACTGCACAGTGATACTGCTCGGAAACTTGTTTTGCAGCTTCGATCATATCATCGGCGCTTTTGATCTTCCGTCCGGTAAGCACCTCGGTTTCCGGGATATTGGGGGTGAGAAGATCTGCAAGAGGAAACAGTTCTTCCTTCAGAACATCCACCGCCTCCTCACTGATCAGTCTTGCACCGCTTGTGGCAACCATAACCGGGTCCACCACGATATTTTTTGCCCGATACTGTCGGAGCTTTCCTGCGATCATATGGATCAGATCACTTTCGGAAACCATTCCGATCTTTACTGCATCCGGAAAGATATCCGTAAAAATACAGTCCAGCTCCTGACCCAGGAACTCTGCGGTTGCATTCTGGATGGCTGTGACACCGGTGGTGTTCTGGGCAGTCAGCGCGGTGATGGCACTCATGGCGTATACTCCGTTTGCCATCATAGTTTTAATATCGGCCTGGATCCCGGCTCCTCCGCTGGAATCGCTGCCTGCGATGGTTAATGCTGTTTTCATCTTTGGTTTCCTCCGTTTTCTGTGAATATATGGTTCTGTAACTCTGTCAGATCCCGACAGTAGATATAGGCATCCTTTTTCAGCTGTTCCTGATCCGGTTCTCCCAATGCGTCATAAATACCGGCAGTCAGAAATCCTGCATTTCCGGCAGTCTGCAACGCGTAGAGTGAATCCTCCACAACCAGCGTCCGGGATGGCTCCGTTCCCAGTGCTTCTGCAGCTGTAAGATAGACCCTCGGAGAATGTTTACTTTCTCCGATCTCACTGGTGGTATAGATTTTATCAAAAAAGGAAAGAAGTCCGTTTCTTTCCAGCGCCCGGCAGATATGTTCCCTGGGGCTTGAGGTTGCCACCGCAGCCGGGATTTTCTGTTCTGCAAGGCATTGAAGAAGTTCTCTGGCACCTGATTTTGCCGGGACCTCTTCAAAATAGTATTTACGGATCCGGGATTTCAGATCCATCACGATCTTTTCTTCGGAATACGCAAGAGTAAACCTGTTTTTCAGCCAGTCCGCTCCCTGCTCCATACTCATGGGAAAAAGGATTTCGTCCATTTCCGCAACCGGCTGATATCCCAGATCTGTAATATATCGTTTTCCAAGCTCCTTCCAAACAGAGAGCGAATCCAGAAGGACGCCGTCTGCATCAAATATCACGGCTTTTATAGGAAAAATCATGTTTATACTCCTGAAATTTTTTTTTGTGATACTCTGTCATTGGAACATTACGAAATAATTTCCCATGACATAAAAAACTGATATAAAAAACGCGGATATATCACAAAAGATATATCCGCATTTATTATAAGCCGCAGATATCCAAAATGCAACCGGGAGTTAAGGAGGCTCATCTGAAACAGCAGCTCTATTTTCAAAACATTTTTTATTCTTTACCGTTAAAACAATATGTGCATACATTACAAGGATCGATCCCAATGGATTCCAGAAGATCATCCAGTCTGTGATAGCGAAGGGTGGTAAAATTCTGCATCTCGCAGATATCCTGTACCATCTGCTCGTATTTCTCTGTATGTGGATCTGCATATTCATCCAGAACTTCCTGCGGACAGTTGGGGCCTTCTCTCTTCTCGATCACCTGACGGGTGATCAGCTCCATCTCAGATTTGGAACGGGAGAAGTTTAAATATTTGCAGCCGTACATGATTGGCGGGCAGGCAGGACGGACATGAACCTCTTTGGCTCCGCTGCGGTACAGAAATTCGGTTGTCTCGCGAAGCTGGGTGCCACGTACGATGGAATCGTCTATGAGAAGAAGTTTTTTATCCTTGATCAGCGCACGTACCGGGATCAGTTTCATTTTGGCAATAAGGTTACGCTGGTTCTGATTGGTCGGCATAAAAGATCTGGGCCAGGTTGGTGTATATTTAATGAATGGTCTTGCGTAAGGAATGCCGGATTCATTGGCGTATCCGATGGCATGGGCAATGCCGGAATCCGGAACACCGGCTACAATGTCCGGGTGCACGGAATCGCCGTCTCTCTTTGCAAGCATGCTTCCACAGCGGTAGCGCATCTCCTCTACATTTACACCTTCATAAGAGGCTGTCGGATATCCGTAGTAAACCCAGAGGAAGGAACAGATCTTCATTTTCTTTCCGGGCTCAACCAGAGTTTTGACTTCGTCTGCTGTTACGAATACGATCTCTCCGGGGCCAAGTTCTTTATAATCTTCGTATCCAAGGTTGATATAGGCATGACTTTCAAAGGAAATACAGTATGACCCTTCTTTGCGGCCAATTTCCACAGGAGTTCTGCCCATCTTGTCACGGGCTGCATAAATTCCGTCTTTTGTCATAAGAAGCAGAGTCATGGAGCCGTCGATCAGTCCCTGTACGTACTGGATACCTTCCACAAAATTGTCCTTTTCACAGATCAGTGCAGCGATCAGTTCGGTCACATTGACTGTTCCGTTGGTCATCTCCTGAAAATGTACCTTGGTCGTATCATACAGCTGCTGCAGAAGTTCATCATAATTATTGATCTTTCCCACAAAAGTGAGGGCAAAGCTGCCGATCCTGGAACTGAACAGAAGGGGCTGAGGCTCATAATCAGAAATACATCCGATTCCCATATTTCCCTTCATGGAACCCACATCTCCGTCAAATTTTGTACGGAAAGGCGTGTTCTCAATGTTGTGGATAGCACGGTCAAATCCATGTTCTCCGTAAACAGCCATACCTCCGCGGCGTGTTCCCAGATGAGAATGGTAATCCACTCCGTAAAAAAGTTCCAGTACGCAGTCGCTTTTCGATGCTACTCCAAAAAATCCGCTCATAATGTGCTCCTCTCTGCTTCCATAGTATTAACGATTCCTGTTATCGTTCGTACATCCATAATCGTTATCAGTATAGCATAAGAGAATTAAAAATAACAATCAATTCAGCGGATATTCCTGCTTTTTCAGAATAAATTATAATGATATTAGCCGGATTTATAAAAGAAAAAACGTTTTCTGCATAAACCAGAGCTTCTGTCAGTTCCAGAGCGCGATAAACAGGTTCAGATAACCGGCAAATGTCAGCCATGCCAGATACGGGACCATCAGGTAACCGGCGTTCCGGGAAAACTCCCGGAATGTGCGGATACAATAGTATACAAGTCCCCACAGAAAAATAAGCCAGAGAAACGCAAAGCCATACCATCCTGCCCCAAAAAAGAAAAACGGCCACAGGAAATTCACGGCAAGCTGGATCCCATATAAAGCAAGGGCCCTATCCCTGTCTCTGCTTTTAGGCCTGGATGCGATCAGGAACGAAGCGATCCCCATCATGATAAAAAGGATCGTCCATACAACCGGAAACAGCCATCCCGGTGGCGATAAAGGCGGCTTATTTAACTTTGCAAATACTTTCATTCCGTTTCTGGTAAAAAATCCGGAGACAGCTCCTGTTGCCAGGGGCACTGCAATGCAGGTGATCAGTTTTCTGGTATCTTTTTTCAAAAATATCCCCCTTTCTGGTCTGGGAAGATTTTCGGACAACACAGGTTTTCTCTGTTTATTATATTTCGGGATACCGTTTTCTATACGATCATATATAAAAAAGAAACAGCTCTGTTTTTATGCAGAACTGTTTCTTTTTGTAAACCGTTTAAATTTTTAGATCATTTAACTGGTATATGTTTTTTCTGTTTATTGCTCCTGAGTGATTCCCTTGAACTCGTAACCGGCTTCTTTGATCACCTCTTCCACTTTTGCCTCGTCAACCTTCTCAGGTACAGAGAATACAGTTGTTCCATTCTCGTGGGAAGATACCACATCCTCTGCTCCGAAAGCCGCCTGAATTGCTTTGTTTACGTGTGCCTCACAGTGTCCGCACATCATTCCTTCTACATTGACTGTTACTTTTACCATTGTTTTGTTCTCCTTTTCTTCTTTTTTATTTTCATCATGACTGATGTTTAATGTTACCGGATTTTTGATTGCCTTGTCTCTGGCTGTGTTGTGGATCTTAAACAGATTCAGGCGCAGCGCATTTGTTACAACACAGAAACTGGAAAGACTCATGGCTGCAGCTCCAAACATCGGATTCAGTGTCCATCCGAAAATCGGGATCCAGATGCCTGCTGCAAGGGGAATGCCGATTATATTGTAGAAAAATGCCCAGAAAAGATTCTCATGGATATTCCGAAGTGTGACGCGGCTTAAACGTACTGCCGCTGGAACATCGCTTAACTGGCTCTTCATCAGAACGATATCTGCCGCATCAATGGCAATATCTGTTCCTGCACCGATGGCAATTCCGATATCGGCTCTTGTAAGTGCCGGCGCGTCGTTGATACCGTCACCGACCATGGCAACCTTTCCCTGCTCCTTCAGAGCGCGGATCACACTTTCTTTTCCATCCGGAAGAACTCCTGCGATCACATCGTCAACTCCTGCCTGAGCTCCGATGGCTTTTGCGGTACGCTCATTATCACCGGTAAGCATAACTACACGGATTCCCATGTTCTGAAGCTCTTTTACTGCACGGGGACTGTCTTCCTTGATCACATCCGCAACTGCGATGATTCCCAGAAGTTTACTGTTTCGTGTGAAAGAAGGGGCGTTTTTCCCTGCTCTGCAAGCTGCTCGGCTCTCCTGTTAAGGTCTGCGGAAACCTTTGTCTGGCTGCTGATAAATTTCATGCTTCCGCCTGTCAGTTTGTCACTTCCAAGTATAGCGGAAAGTCCGTTTCCCGGAAGTGCCTGGAAGCCGGTTACTTCACCTGTGGCAAGGTTCTCTTTCTCGGCTTTTTTGAGAACTGCCTTTGCCAGTGGATGTTCACTTTTTTTCTCCAGTGCACAGGCCAGAGAGAGAAGCTCTGTTTCTGTGATTCCCTCTGCCGGGAGAATATCTGTTACCTCCGGCTGACCGCTTGTAATGGTTCCGGTTTTATCCAGTGCGACGATCTGGACTTTTCCTGCTTCCTCCAGGGAAACAGCTGTTTTGAAAAGGATTCCGTTTTTGGCACCCATACCGTTGCCGACCATAATGGCAACCGGTGTTGCAAGGCCAAGTGCGCAGGGGCAGCTGATGACCAGAACGGAAATCCCCCTTGCCAGAGCATAACCGAGGTCTGTCCTGCAAGAAGCCAGATGATTGTTGTGATCACTGCGATTGTGATCACTGCCGGTACAAACACGCCGGAAACACGGTCTGCGATCTTTGCGATCGGTGCCTTGGTGGCTGCCGCATCACTGACCATCTTGATGATCTGGGAAAGGGTGGTATCCTCTCCCACTCTGGTCGCTTCGCATTTGATAAATCCGGATTGGTTCACGGTTGCCGCAGAAACCATATCTCCGGTTTCTTTATCAACCGGGATACTCTCGCCGGTCAGTGCGGATTCATTGACTGCGGTGGTTCCTTCCAGGATCACTCCGTCCACCGGAATATTCTCTCCCGGGCGGACGACAAAGGTTTCTCCTTTCTGAACCTGCTCAATAGGAACGGTAAGTTCCTGTCCCTTTCGTACCACGATCGCAGTTTTGGGTGCCAGCTTCATAAGGCTTTTAAGCGCATCCGTTGTCTTTCCTTTAGAACGGGCCTCCAGCATTTTTCCTACGGTGATCAGTGTCAGGATCATGGCTGCAGATTCAAAATAAAAATCCATCATGTAATTCATAACTGCAGCAGAATCTCCGTCTGCCTGTGCTCTTGTCATGGCAAACAGTGCATAGACGCTCCACAGGAAGGATGCCATGGAGCCAAGAGCTACCAGAGTATCCATATTGGGGGAACGGTGCCACAGACTCTTAAATCCGTTGATGAAAAATTTCTGGTTGATCACCATGATGATACCAGCTAGGAGCAGCTGTACCAGTCCCATGGCTACGTGATTGCCGTCAAACCATTTCGGCAGTGGCCATCCCCACATCATGTGCCCCATGGAGAAATACATCAGCACCAGCAAAAATCCCACGGATGTGATAAGGCGTTTCTTTAGGATTGGAGTTTCATGATCTTCCAGCGCTTCTTCTGCCGCAGACATGGAAATCTTTGCTCCGGCAGCTCCGCCCTTTAAGGATGCACCATATCCGGCGGCTTCCACTGCGGCAATGATCTCGCCGGATGAAGCGGTTCCCTCAACTCCCATGGAATTGGTCAGAAGGCTGACGGAACAGCTATTTACCCCCGGAACTTTTGATACGGCTTTTTCCACACGGGCAGAGCAGGCGGCGCAACTCATACCAGTTACATTATATTGTTCCATTTTCTTTCAGTACCTCCTAAAATCCAGTTTGTCCCTTTATTTCATCAGCTTCTGGAGGGTTGCTACCAGCTCATCAATGGTCTCATCCTTACCTTCCCGGATATCCCGGGCAACGCAGGTGCGGATGTGGCTGGCAAGCAGCTCTTTATTAAACGCATTCACTGCAGCATTGACTGCGGCAGATTGGATCAGGATATCATTACAGTAGGCATCATTCTCCATCATTCCTATAATGCCTCTGATCTGCCTTCAATACGTTTCAGACGGTTGATCAGCTTTTTTTTCTCCTCTTCTGAGCGTGCAGTGTGTTTTTCACAGTAGCAGGGACAGACTTTCTTTTCAGACATAAGCTGTCTCTCCTTTCCCATAAATACCCTCATGGGGTATCCTATTTATATGGAATAATATATACCCTTATGGGGTATTTGTCAATAGAAACAGTATTTTTATAATAAAAAAGCCCGCTCATCCGATAATGGCAATGAGCGGGCAATATAAACTTATAATTAGCCGAATCAGGTAAGTCCCCAACGGGGTTGCGAAAAGCAATAAGCATTGGGTGGGGACTTGTCTATAATTCTACTCTTCCACGATATGTCCGAAATAATAGAACCCCTTGCAGGTATCCAGGCTTACTTTTACATATTTGCCGATGAGATCTTTTTCTCCCGGGAAATGAACCAGAAGATTATGCTGGGTACGGCCAGTAAGAGTACCCTTCTCACGGTTTTCATCTTCTACCAGGATTTCCTGAATGGTTCCCTGGAAACGGGAGGAATTTTCCCGGCCCTTTTCCTGTACCAGGGTAAGAAGACGGCTGAAACGGTCTTTTACCACGTCCTCCGGCACCTGATTTTCCATGCCGGCTGCAGGGGTTCCGCTTCGTTTGGAATAAATAAATGTGAAGGCAGTATCGTAATTTGCTTTTCTTACAACATCCAGTGTTTCCTGGAAATCTTCTTCTGTTTCTCCCGGAAATCCGACCATGATATCTGTTGTCAGCGAAATATCCGGGATCGCCTTACGGATCTTATTTACCAGCTCCAGATATTTCTCCTTGTCGTAACGGCGGTTCATTTCCTTTAAGACTCTGCTGCTTCCGGACTGCAGCGGAAGATGCAGATGGTGACAGATCTTCTGGCTCTCTGCCATGGTCTGGATCAGCTCATCGGACAGGTCCTTCGGATGGGAAGTCATAAAACGGATACGCTTCAGCCCTTCAATCTTTTCCACTTCTTTCAGAAGTTCTGCAAAGGTCACCGGTGTTTCCAGAGTTTTACCGTAGGAGTTTACATTCTGGCCAAGAAGCATGATCTCAGTAACGCCATCTGCGACCAGTTCCTCGATCTCGCGGATGATGGCCTGTGGCTCGCGGCTCTTTTCGCGGCCGCGGACATAAGGAACGATGCAGTAGCTGCAGAAGTTATTGCAGCCAAACATTACGCTGACTCCTGTTTTGAAGGAGTATTTGCGGGAAGTTGGCATGCCCTCTACGATCTCATCGGATTCCTTCCAGATATCAATGATCTGGTCGTCGGTCTGCAGCGTCCGGTAAAAAGCTCCGGGAATTTGTGGATATTATGGGTTCCGAATACAAGATTTACATATTTATAATCCTTGCGGATCTTTTCCACTACGTGATGCTCCTGCATCATACATCCGAACAGTACGATCTTCATATCCGGGTGCTCCCGTTTGATGCTCTTTAAATGTCCAAGATGTCCATAGATCTTCTGATTGGCATTTTCCCGGACTGTGCAGGTGTTAAATACAACTGCATCAGCATCCTCGGTATCTACCATTTCATATCCCATTTTTTCCATGATGGCCGCAATAGACTCTGTCTGGATGGAGTTCATCTGGCATCCTTCATTCTGGATGTGGAAGGTGGGACGTTTCGTACTGCTTTTGGCAAGAAGCTCTTTACATTTTTCAATGTACTGAAGCTGGATCTCTGTTTCTTTGTTCTGGCTCAAATCAATTCCTCCAATAACTAAAAATTTCATATGTATCTATAAATTATTTTTCTTTAGACAATATCAGACGGGAGCATTAAACTCCCGTCTGATATATCATACAGAATTTACAGTTGTCTGTCAAAGAGTTTTTATAATAGCGGTGCAAAAACTCTCAATACGTTCTGAATGGCACGTACCACAATATTTCTCTTCTGGCAGAATGCCAGATCAATGGGATCACAGTACTCCAGGGTTTCTGTAAAATCATCCCGGATGTCCAGGATCACATCATTCTTATACATCCAGACACCATCTTCAAAATGCAGATAAAGGCTTCGGTAATCCAGATTTATGGTTCCTACGACGCCTACTTTGTCATCACAGACAAAAGATTTTGCATGTAAAAATCCCGGCTGGTATTCGTAGATCTTTACACCTGCTTCCAGAAGCTGCTTATAATAAGACTGTGTCAGCAGGAATACCATTTTTTGTCCGGGATACCTGGTGTCATGATCCGGACATCTACACCGCTTTTTGCAGCGAGGCACAGGGCGGTCATCATCTCATTATCTATGATCAGATATGGTGTGCAGATATAAACATAGTTTTTGGCGCGATTGATAATATTAAGATAAACGTTCTCTCCTACGATCTCATCGTCCAGGGGGGAATCGCAGAATGGCTGGACATAACCGCTTCCCGGAAAATCGTTTGGGTGCCACCTGTGCGGAACATAATTTCCGAAATCAAGAGAAGTATCTGTTCTGGTAACGATTCCCCACATATACAGGAACATAGCTGTCATATTCCAGACGCCTTCTCCTTTCAGCATAACGGCTGTATCCTTCCAGTGACCAAACCGTTTTCGCTGATTGATATATTCGTCAGCCAGGTTGATGCCGCCGGTAAAACCGGTCCAGCCATCGATCACACAGATCTTACGGTGGTCACGGTTATTCTGGATTATATTAAGAATCGGACGGAACCGGTTGAATACTTCGCATTTGATTCCTCGCCGGCGCATCTCCTGATCATACTTGTATGGCAATGTGGTAAGGCAGCCGAAGCCATCATAGATCAGTCGGACATCCACTCCTTCTTTAGCCTTTTTTTCAAGGATATTAAGGATCGTCTGCCACATTACCCCGTCATTTATGATGAAATATTCGATAAAAATAAAATGCTTTGCCTGCTCCAGTTCATGCACCAGAACCGGAAACATATCATCTCCTACCTGAAAATACTCTGCTGTGGTATTCTCGTGAACCGGATATCTTGAATACTGCCAGATGTAATCCGACTGGATCCTCATGGAACGGTCGTCTTCGTTTAAACGTTTTCTTGTGAGCTCTGAGCCTTCCAGGTATTCAGCAGTTTCATCAATAAGATTCTGATAATGCTGCTCCATTACAGCGCCGATCCGTGACTTACCGAAAAGAAGGTACAGGGAAACACCAAATACCGGAAAAATAAGGATCAGCATCGTCCAGGCGAGCTTATAAGATGGGTTGATCTTTTTATTTACGATCCACAGAACAACCAGAAAACCTATGACCTGCATTCCGATCGTCACCCATCTGGAATATTCCATAAGCCGGAAAAGGGCGATCAGCAGCCATGCCAGCTGCACAACAAGAGCCAGAGCTACATAAAAAATTCGATTAAATAATAATTTAAGGAGCGATCGCAATGGTTTGATAATCAGTTTAATAAACAAATTCATATTTTCTTTCCTTCGTCAAACGTTCCTGTTTCTATTTAATTAAAAATCCCTGACCATACAGCCAGGGATTTTTGCGCACAATTAATTATATTTACGTTTTCTTGCGGCTTCAGATTTTTTCTTACGACGAACGCTTGGCTTCTCGTAATGCTCTCTCTTACGGATTTCCTGCTGGATTCCCGCCTTAGCACAGCTTCTCTTGAATCTGCGAAGAGCGCTATCTAAAGTCTCGTTCTCTTTTACGATAACGTTTGACATAGACTCACACCTAACCTCCCTCCAGTTGTAGATTGTGCTAAAATACAACTGTCTGGGTATTTTTCTTGCACGAGTGTTATTATATAGCATAACAAGTGCTTTCGTCAACATCTTTTTCGATTTTTATGAAAAAAATGTCAAAACTGTAAATCACGCACAACTTTGTTATTTTGTGAGCTGTTTTTCAAGGATTCCTGCTGCTGCGTCCATAGCCTCCTGAGCCTTTTCCGGATTCTTTCCGCCGGCCTGTGCCATGTTCGGACGTCCGCCGCCGCCACCGCCAACGATCGCTGCCACTGCTTTGATCAGGTTTCCTGCATGAGCGCCTGCTTTCTGAGCTGCATCCGTTGCCATTGCAAGAAGATTAACCTTGCCGTCGTTTACTGCTGCAAGAAGGACAACACCTTCGCCAAGCTGCTCTTTCAGTTTATCACCCAGGTCTCTGAGACCGTTCATGTCAACACCCTCAACTTTGGCTGCAAGGAGTTTTACGCCGTTTACTTCAACGACTTTATCCATGACATCGCCAAGTGCACTCTGGGCAGCTTTGCTCTTGAGGGATTCATTTTCGCTCTGAAGAGCCTTTACCTCAGCCTGCAGGTGACTAATCTTTTCTACAACCTCGGCTGTATTGGCCTTTAATGCTTTTGCAGCCTCATGGAGAAGCTCTTCCTGCTTTCTGTAGTATTCGATAACTGCTTTGCCGGTAAGTGCCTCAATACGGCGTACACCAGCTGCGATACCGGATTCGGACACAATCTTAAAGAGCATGATGGAGCTTGTATTCTTTACATGAGTACCACCACAGAGCTCTTTGGAAAAGTCTCCCATGGATACTACACGTACCTTCTGGTCATATTTCTCACCAAAGAGAGCCATTGCTCCGGATTTCTTGGCTTCTTCCACATCCATGACATCTGTATGAACATCAAGACCTGCCTGGATCTCTTTGTTTACAAGCTCTTCTGTTGCCTGGAGTTCTTCTGCTGTCATAGCCTGAAAATGAGCAAAGTCAAAACGAAGTCTGTCCGGAGTTACCAGAGAACCCTTCTGCTCTACGTGGGAACCAAGAACGGTTTTCAGTGCTTTCTGAAGAAGATGTGTTGCACTGTGGTTTTTCTCGGTATCTTTTCTTGCTTCTTCGTTTACCTTCAGGGATACTGTCTCACCTGAGGAAATCATACCGGATTCCATATGTCCTACGTGACCGAATTTGCCACCGCGGAGTTTGATGGTGTCCTCAACAACAAATTTACCGTTTGCAGTCTCGATCACACCGGTATCACCTTCCTGTCCACCCATTGTTGCATAGAAAGGAGTCTGCTCTACAAATACGGTACCCTTCTGTCCCTCTGTGAGAGAATCTACGATCTCTGTTTCTGTGGTAAGGACAGTAACCTTGGAATCAAAGGTAAGATGGTCGTAGCCGACGAATTCTGTTGTTACGTTTACATCAATATCATCGTATACGGTTGCGTCTGCACCCATATAGTTGGTTACTTCACGGGCAGTACGTGCCTTGACTCTCTGTTCCTCCATTGCTTTCTGGAAGCCTTCCTCGTCAATGCCGTAGCCTTTTTCCTCAAGGATCTCTTTTGTAAGGTCAAGAGGGAATCCGTACGTATCATAAAGCTTGAATGCGTTGTCACCGGAAAGAGTCTTTTCACCTGCTTTTTTCATATCCTCTTCCATGTCGGAAGGATACGAAGTCCCTGATCGATAGTTTTGTTGAACTGATTCTCCTCATTTGTCAGTACACGGAAGATGAACTCTTTCTTCTCCTCAAGCTCCGGATATCCGGCTTTGGAGCTCTCGATCACCTGTGCACTTAATTTTGCAAGGAAAGTTCCCTCGATGCCAAGAAGACGTCCGTGACGTGCTGCGCGGCGGATCAGACGGCGGAGAACATATCCACGTCCCTCATTGGTTGGCATGATTCCATCGGAGATCATAAATGTTGCGGAACGGATATGGTCCGTGATCAGACGGATGGAAACGTCATCTGCATAGTTTTTCTCATATTCTTTATGTGCGATCTCGCATACAAGATTACGAAGTGCACAAATTGTATCTACATCAAAAATAGAATCAACATCCTGAACAACTACAGCAAGACGCTCAAGTCCCATACCGGTATCGATGTTTTTCTGTTTCAGGGTTGTGTAGTTTCCGTTTCCATCGTTCTCGAACTGTGTGAAAACGTTGTTCCATACTTCCATGTAACGGTCGCAGTCGCAGCCTACCGTACATCCGGGTTTGCCACAGCCGTATTTTTCGCCACGGTCATAGTAGATCTCAGAGCATGGACCGCATGGACCTGCGCCATGCTCCCAGAAGTTATCCTCTTTTCCGAAACGGAAAATACGTTCAGACGGAATCCCTACTTCTTTGTTCCAGATATTGAAGGCTTCATCATCATCCAGGTAAATGGATGGGTAGAGACGGTCTGCATCAAGCCCTACAACCTCAGTAAGAAACTCCCAAGACCAGTGGATGGCTTCTTTCTTGAAGTAATCACCAAAAGAGAAGTTACCAAGCATTTCAAAGAAAGTACCGTGACGTGCGGTTTTACCTACATTTTCGATATCTCCGGTACGGATACATTTCTGGCAGGTTGTCACTCTTGTTCTTGGCGGCTTCTCAGCACCTGTAAAATATGGTTTCAGCGGAGCCATACCTGCATTGATCAGCAGAAGACTCTTATCTCCCTGAGGAACCAGGGAAAAGCTTTTCATTACAAGATGGCCCTTGCTCTCCATAAAGTCAAGGAACATCTTACGAAGTTCGTTCACTCCGTACTTTTTCATGTTGTTATCCTCCTTGTGTCAACCCTACCTGTCAGCATTTCCGGAATGCCGTAGCTTTATCCCGGAAATATCACAGATATGGGAAATTATTTTACACAGATCTTTTTGAATTTTTTCTTGCCTCGTTTCAGAACGATCCCGTCCCCTGCAAAAGCATCCTTCTCAACCGTATGGTAAATATCGGTGAGCTTCTCACCATCGATGGATACACCACCCTGCTGGATCGCACGGCGACCCTCGGAACGGCTTGGTACCAGCTCTGCTTTTACAAGAAGTGTGATCAGGTCGATTTTTCCTTCCTCGTCAAAATCTTCCTCTGAAAGCTCTGTTGTAGGCATATGAGAAGTATCTGCACCTGAGAACAGTGCGCGGGCACCCTCCTGTGCTTTCTTGGCTTCCTCCTCACCGTGTACAAGCTCTGTCAGCTGGTATGCAAGGATCTCCTTGGCTTTGTTCAGCTCGCTGCCTTCCCATTTGGCCATCTCGTCGATCTCCTCAAGAGGAAGGAAAGTAAGAAGACGCATACATTTGATAACGTCAGCATCGTCTACATTTCTCCAGTACTGGTAGAAATCGAACGGGGATGTCTTATTCGGATCAAGCCATACAGCTCCGGACTGTGTTTTTCCCATCTTTTTGCCCTCAGAATTGAGAAGCAGTGTGATGGTCATGGCATAGGCATCTTTGCCAAGCTTACGGCGGATCAGCTCGGTACCGCCAAGCATGTTGCTCCACTGGTCATCGCCACCGAACTGCATGTTGCAGCCGTATTTCTGGTACAGCATGTAGAAGTCGTAGCTCTGCATGATCATGTAGTTAAATTCCAGGAAGCTTAAACCTCGCTCCATACGCTGTTTGTAGCACTCTGCTGTCAGCATACGGTTTACGGAAAAGTGAGCACCTACCTCACGGAGAAGCTCTACATAGTTAAGGTTCATAAGCCAGTCAGCATTGTTTACCATAAGAGCTTTTCCATCAGAGAAATCGATGAAACGGCTCATCTGCTGCTTGAAGCAGTCAATATTGTGCTGGATGGTTTCTTTTGTCAGCATCTGACGCATATCGGTCCTTCCGGACGGGTCACCGATCATTCCTGTTCCGCCGCCGAGAAGGGCGATCGGACGGTTTCCTGCCATCTGCAGTCTCTTCATCAGGCAAAGAGCCATGAAGTGACCTACATGAAGGCTGTCTGCTGTAGGGTCAAAGCCAATATAGAATGTGGCTTTTCCGTTATTTACCATCTCTTTGATCTCGTCTTCGTCTGTAACCTGTGCGATCAGGCCACGTGCTTTCAGTTCTTCCCAAACTGTCATTGTTCTTTCCTCCTGTATAGCTTTTATGTTTACGCTTTTATTAAAGTTTATAATTTACAGTATCAGCGTAAAAAATAAAAATGCCCGGTTCCTGTCCGTTTAGGACGAGAACCGGGTCCCGTGTTACCACCTAAATTTACAGAAAACTCGCATTTCCTGCCTCATAAAGTGAATCTACATCCCGTTATATCCATATATATCAAGATATAAAACCACTTCAGCACAATAACGGGTGCCATTCCGTCGCAGCCTATCTATAATACGCTATTATTATAAAGTTTATAATTTACAGTATCAAGTTCCGATTCGGTGCGCAGCTCCGGGATGTATTCACAAAAGTTCTACCCTGCGCCTCTCACCTGCCGGCTGCTCTCTGTGGGGTTTTCCTCAAGCTACTTTTTCCCTTCCAAGCCTTTTACTATACTATATGAAGTATACAAACTGCTTTTTTGTTTGTCAAGAAATTTTAATATTGCTTTGACAACTTAAAGTGGCAGAATGTTACTTTTTACTCTGTTCTCAGTAACACGCTTCGCGATGCACAGAATTTACGCTGATCGCATAAATTCGCGCGGTATGTTTCGGGTTTTCTGTGAGTGATAAGTGGAACTTTTATTTCTGTAAGCCATTTATTCCTTCATCTACGTAAAGGTCATTGCCGTCTGCCGCTGATGTGGCAAGCTGATCACACCGTTCATTTAACGGATTATCTGCATGTCCCTTAACCCAGTGGAAGCTTACCTGATGCTGCTCCTTGGCCTTTAAAAGGCGTTTCCAGAGATCTACATTCTTCACATCTTCGTTTTTTCCACGTTTCCAGTTTTTCTTTAGCCAGGAATCGATCCAGTGCTGATTAAAAGCATCTACCAGATATTTGGAATCGGAATACAGATCCACCTGGCAGGGGCGGTTCAGTGCTTCCAGTGCTACGATGGCTGCCATCAGCTCCATCCGGTTGTTTGTGGTTTTTTTGTAGCCTCTGGACAGTTCACGTTCATGTAACTGGCCTTTGGTATCGATGTACTGAAGAACTGCTCCGTAGCCTCCCGGTCCATCCGGATTTCCCCTAGCTGCACCATCCGTATAGATTTTCACCTGCATATTTGCTTCTCCTTAAATTTTCAATTTTATGTCCATACGCCTGTTTGTTCAAAGTTTACTGCCGGAGACTATGTTGCTTATACCCAGTCTACAAAAAATGTATGGCCTTTATAAGTTTCATATTTCACTTTGCTGAAATTCAGATTCTGGTTCCAGAAATAGCTGGTCATCATGAAATACATATAATTAAAATCTTTCTGTTTAAATCCTCTGAGTGTTCTGGCTTTGCCGGAAGTGACATGTTTATTGAAAATAGTCATTGCTTCTCTTGCAGCCTGATAAGCAAGAGTACGGTTTTCAAACTGACCATTGAGACGTTTGAGAAGGGCCCCGTTCCGCACTACAGAATACTGTGGGGTTGTGCTGCTTCCGATATTCTCATAGATCACACCTCGTATCGTAGATGGAAATTCCTTGTCTGATTTGATCGTACGATTCAGAACACAAAGTGCTACTGCTTCCATTCCGATCTTGCCCTGATCGCCTGCTTCTGATTCGCAAAGCGCGGCCAGAAGTGCTTCATCTGAGGTCTTTCCGTTTACAATTCCGGGATGACTCTTATATTCCTTGACCATGGTGTAATATCTGCTGTTTCTGGTATCATAAATTTTAACATTTCCGTTTCCGACATTTACATTAGGTTTGGTAGTCTTCGCAGTGGCCACTCCGTTTGCTGCGATGGAGTATGTAATTCCATTCACTGTCACGGAGGTACTTACTGCCATGACACCGTTGGATTTAAAATAATAGTTCTTCTGATTGATCGTCTTCAGACCAGTATACATATAACCGGTACTGGTGGCAAAATAATAGCTGATATTTTTGGATTTGTTTTTTACCCATTTGGTTGCCATATAACCGGAAGTTTTGTAAAAATAACGTTTCTGCCCTTTGCTGTTGGTGAGCCAGCCGGTTGCCATAATGCCTCCGCCTTTTGTGAAATAACGTTTCCTTCCCTTGCTGCAGTTTACCCAGCCTGTGGTAAGCTTACCTGTTTTGGGATTGAAATAGCGCTTATGGCCTTTGGAATCTGTCATCCAGCCGGTTGCCATAACACCCTTGCCTTTTGTAAAATAGTAGGTATATTTGCCATTGACCTTCATCCAGCCCTTTACCTGTACTCCGGTCTTTGTGTTAAAGTAGTACTTGTATCCGCCCAGGGTCAGCCAGCCTTTCTGCTTGCTCCCATCACTTTTTATGTAGTATGTTTTTCCATCGATAGTTTTAAAGCCTGCAGTGGCAGCCTGTACCTCTTTTGCAGAAGCAGAAAAGACTGTGCTTCCCACGATCAGCAGCATAGCAAGCATCAGACCCTTCAGCCATTTTTTTGTTCTGAAACTCTTCATAATTTTCCCCATTTCCTGTTTTAGATATAAAAGCTAGTTTGTCTCAAAAATTACAAAAATGTTACATTTCGTTTATTATATCGTAATGAATAAACACTGTCAACTTTTTTGTAACTGTGGACGGACTCCTGCCATATGATGAAGTGTAAATAAAATTTGCTGGAGGACTTATCGATGAGTGACTTAGCGGCTACCAATTGTGGATGTGATTGCGGATGTGGTTGTGATTCCGGATGTAGCACAGGATGTGGATGTAACAATAACTGTGGCTGTAATAATGGCTGCGGAAATTCCCTGTTTGGAAACGGTGGAAACAGCTGCTCCTGTATCCTTTGGATCATCTGTCTGATGTGTTGCTGTGGAAACGTAAGATCCAGTAAATTCAAGGGTTTCTAATGGCAAATGTAGGAGTAACGTATGAATAACCTAAAACAGGTTAAGCGTTACTCCTACGGGCCACTCTTCTACTTAATTATCGACTAAAAAGTCCTGAAGCTTATCTCTGGTCTCTTTCATTTTTTCGATTCCGTTCCCGGTTATCTCATGATTGATTATCACAAGCAAACACTTGAGGATCATCTGGTTCGCATCCTCACACTGCTTCATTCGTCTGTTGTCTTTGTCTAAAAGCTCGGTGTGTTTCTGTAACTCTGCTTTCATATCTTCGTTGGGTTTCCGAAGCTCTTTAATGATCTTCAAGATACCCCAGATTCCGCCTACAATCGTGCAGAACCACATAATCTGATCACTGGTGATCGTGAACCCTATCGGTGTCGTCCCCATCGGTGTCGTCCTCCTCAGTGCTGGTATTATTTTTTCCTTCAATAAACTGTGTAAATGCCTGATGCAGACCGGTGGACGCTAAGCCCATGACGGCTCCATACACGATGGATTCGACAGAGAATCCACTAACGACTCCGTTCAGTACGGCTCCAATCACTGCAAGGATGCATGGAATATCCGTATTGGGAATCTTGTTTAAAAAAGTCGCATGTTTGATGATATACCCTACCACCAGACAAGCGACTAATACTACGAGTACGAAATGTTCAGTTAATGTTGTAAAATCCATTTTGAATCCTCCTTATGATAAATTATGCTTTTCTTCGAGAATATCCTCAGCTCCTTCGAATTCTGGAAGAGTCTTGAGATATTCGTAAGCTTTTTCTACGGTTAAGTCATCATATTCAGTTGTCTCATAGGTAACAATCTTCTGATAAGGCTGCTGAATTTCTCCTGCAAGCTGTTTATCCCTAATCTCTTCTGAAACCAAGGATATTACAGCAATAGAGCAATGACTGTTTACTGTTGACTGAACGTATAAAATACGATGATATTCGGTAGTTACACCATCATCCTGGATTACCTTCTTTTTTAATGCCATTTTGATTCTCCTTTAGCTGAATGTGATTTTTATACTTGCCGTGATAGCACACGCTGTGTTATTTGTGACATTAGTGGTGTTCGGCATTTTGGCTCGGATGTTTACGCCTTGGCCTCCATCCACAATTTCTGAAGTATATGATGATGGTTTCACATATACTGTCGCCGTACTGCCATACAGATATTTATTGTTCTGACGTATGATAAGACCGTCGACACTTGATACACTCACACCGCTTGCGCCCATAATTGGTCTTGAGAATGGCATGAAAAATAGCACTTCCTTCATACCAGATGATGTATATCCCATCAGCCATACTTTAAATGATGCGGAATTGCCCTTTGTGAAATATGGCTGGAATTCACCACCCTTAAATCCTAATCTAAGCGCTCCAGGAGATGTAAGTTTTGGAGCTGTGATATTACCACCCCAGTCTACAGTAAGAGCGTTAGAACGTTTATTAGAGCCAGTTCCAGTTCCTATGATAAGAGGATAACTTCCCGAAGAGTTATAAGTACCTATAACCAACTGATTACCGTGAGAACTTTGTAAGCCTGTGCCAATAGCGACAGAATTCGATCCAGTAATACTAGACAAAGTCCCGACAGCCATCGACATGTTTCCACTTATATTGTGTCCACCTATATTGTCGGAGGATGGTCCTCCTATAGCCACTGAAAACTTTCCTGGTACTTTTGCTACATTTGCGCCAAAAGACATATATGGAATATCTGTCAAACCAGCGTTTACTTCAAAATTACTCGATTCTCCGCCGGCTATTCTAAGAGCATTCGTAGTCAACACTAATGCGCCATTACTCGAACTACTTCCAATGCGTATAGAATCGCGGCCGATCGATGTATATGATAATCTACCCTCCGCGTTATCGGAAAACGTCACACCACTGTCTGTTGGTTTCATATATACTTTCCCAAACTTCAAGCTGCTCTCAATCTCGCCGGAGTTGATATGGAATACCTTTCCTGTGATCCAGGCAGTTGCGTCGGAATCGGGGGTTATGGCGGTGTCGCTGGTGCCTTTGAACTGGATGGAATCTTTTGTAAGTTTAAGCTTAGATGCACTGGCGGAGTCACCAAGGATAATGTTACCTTTATCGAAAGTAATATAGTCTTTATGGCTAGCAATCTCAGCATTTTTCGTGCTGATTACTGTATCCCAGGTATACTGCCACCCCGTGACGCTCTGTACCATCGTGGTCTTTTTATTGGTATACACGCTCAAGTCACCAAGTGCACCTTTAAGATTAGTGACTTCCGTTTGAGATGCTTTAAGAGCAATCTGCTTTTTGTTATTTGAGATTTCAGTCTCGGCCGCGGAGATACGAGATATTGCGTTTGCATCAGCCGATAATAAAGCTACTTTTACAGCTCCATTCGGAATTGCCGCTACTTGATCGGTAGTCCACAATATATCAACATGTCGGTCTGATTCAAAGAAGTTATAAATATTACAGCTGCCCCACGGTTCGTTTTTTTGCATGTACAATTCCCATTTTGAAGTATCCGACTTCTTTATCCATAATGGCACTGTACCGTCAGCTCGAAACCAATCCAAGCCAGGGTCGTAATTGTTGATGGATTTGAACATTATCTGAACGTTTGACGTTTCCCACCCCCTACTAACAAGTTTGAATGTTATAGGAGTGTTGATATATTGTGATGCTACAGTCAACGTGGCGAATTTAACATACATGTTAGCGTTACCATTACCAGGCACGGAATGTATCCTTACATTATTTGACGTATTACTTACGCTATATGCTGTTGATGTTGTGTTATCTGTGTAGGTGGTAACAGTTCTTGTCCATAAAAATGGTTTGAAAATATCTATAGCAGGCGGTGATCCAAGCCATGTTCCTGTCGGTGCAGTGGTCTGTGATGCACATAATTGATATGTTATAGCTGTGGATTTGATTCCTTTGCCAGACGCTCCTGTAGGACCTTGAGCGCCAGTTGCTCCTTTATCTCCTTTAGGTCCAGTTGGGCCTTGCGGACCTGTCGCGCCTGTAGCACCTTGTGGACCACGTGGTCCAGTATCACCTTTTGCTCCTTGAGCGCCGGTATTTCCGGTAGCTCCTTTGTCTCCGTAAGCCCCGATAATACATGGCGCAGATGTACTGGCAACACTTCCATCAGTATATTTAATGACTTCATAATTCCACAGGTATTTCTTACTGGAAGAAACTGACTGAACTGCAGTCGTCCAACCTGCCGTACTTGTAGTTACTCCAGACAACGCGTTTGTGGCTAAATAATAATTAACTACTGAGCCGATACTTTTACCGGCAGCCCCTGTAGCACCAGTATTGCCCTTATCTCCATACACACCTATGACACGTTTTGCTGTATCTGCTGTTGATCCGTTAGTGAGGTAAGCGTTTCATAATTCCAGAGATATTTATTGGTAGCGGTCATCGTTGGTACTGTGGCACTCCAAGCCGTTGGTGCTGTGGTATTAGATGTAGATACAGCATAATGCTCGGCTATTTTACTTATGCCATTGCCAGTCGGACCAGTAGCACCCTGAGGCCCGCGATCTCCCTTAGCTCCCTGTACGCCTTGTGGTCCCTGAGGTCCAGCAGCTCCTTTATCACCTTTAGGTCCAGTTGCTCCGGTATTTCCATAAACAGCTAATAATAAAACTGTGGTTTGAGATTGACCATTTGTATATGCGATAACCTCTTTCTGCCATAAATACTTATTCGTAGCATCAAGAGCAGGCATTGTAGTCGATGTGATGTTTTCAGTACTAGGTGCGGTCTGAGACGTCGTTCTAGCATAATAATAAGTTATCGACTTAATTCCATTACCTGTAGCACCCTGAGGTCCAGTGTTACCAGTTGATCCTTTGTCTCCTTTATCACCTTTATCACCTTTTTCACCCTTGGTCAGTGACCAAGAATAGTCCGAATAGTTCGTACTTTCGGTTCCTGTTGTTTTATTATACGCGAAGCCAATATACTTCTTGCCACTTGGATTATCGGACATGCCAGAAGTAGGCGAATCAGCATATTTAACCCATGTGTAATATGTTTTACCATCAGCGCCTTTTACTCCCTGTACGCCTTGTGGTCCCTGAGCTCCAGTAGCGCCTTTGTCTCCCTTGGGTCCCTGAGGTCCGATATCACCTTTGGGGCCGGCGGCACCTTGTGGACCACGAGCACCCTGGGCTCCGGTATTACCGGTTATACATACTCCGTTTTCAGAAGGCGTGAATTCGGTACGATCATCTCCGTAGGTTACGAAATTTCGTCTCCAAATATACTTACCTCTGTCCATGCGGGCTGGCTATTACTCCAAGAACCGCCAACTAAGGATGTTGGGGATGTAGACGAATAAAACTGTTCGAGTGTTGATTTGACGGTGTTATCTACTGTGGCTGCTTCTTTTGAACCAATCCGGAAATTGCTGACATTAATATCTAATATATCCGTCACTGGATTGAATTCCAACGATGAGTTTTTGCCTTTAAGCTTAAACACTCCTTCGGCATACATCTGAATTGGAGATTCTTTCTTGCTTGTAAGCGATCCGTCACCAAGTCCAAGACCGATGGTAGAAATATAAACGCCACTTGTTGGATCATTAATAGCCAACTTACCACTATAAATGGCATTTTGACTCATATCAAACTGGGCAATCTTAGCCTGGAATGCAGACAGGTCAACGACATCTATAGAAGCAGCCTGGATCTTCTGGCCATTCACTTCTGCTTCAGATACGCCGTTTGCGATATTGATTGCTTTGACAATGGAATCCTGACCGTCCGGACCGGCGATGATAAGGCGCTCTGTCTTAATCGTACCGGCTACAATAGAATCTGCATTGATAGACTTGATCTTCGCTGCTTCAATCGTCGCATCAGCAATCTTAGCGTTCGTTACAGCTCCTTCATGGATTGCTGCTGAGCCAATGGAGCCGTCTTTGAGAACACCTTTATTGATCCATGCGTTATTTACATTCGCAAGATCAATGTCTGCTTTTTTAGCAACGAGCTTATCTGTCTCAATATTCTTTGATTCCAGATTATCAATACGACCGGTAGCTGCGGTAAGATCTGTGATGTCTGCTTTGTTAGCAGAGAGTTCTTTCACACTCGCCTGTGTAGCCTCAAGGCTTTTGATTGTAGCATAATTCGCTGACACAACATCTGCGTCGATCTTGTTTGCTTTCAGATTATCAATTTCTGCATCTCTGGCGGTTAACTTTCCTTTAATATCGACATTATCTGCTATAAGATCTTTGATTTCTGCAGAATCTGCGGTAAGCTGTTTTTTAATAACAACATTATCGGCAACAAGATCATCCACTCGAGCACGCTCAACTTCCAGATCCTTAATAGTCGCCTTATTAGCAACCACAGCATCAAACGTGTCCACTTTCTGCCCAAGCTCTTCTACATCGCCAGTTCGAGCTGCCGGACTGGATACGTTTCCGGTTACAGTTGCGGAGTGTTTACCAACAGAAACCCTAACCCTTTCACCAGCTTTAGCGGCCACTGTAGCTGTATAAGGGGTAAGCATTTCCGATCCGTCAAGACGAACGTATTTACTCCCATTATATTCGACAATAGTGCCGTAGAGGGTTGTCTCCTCGGCAATTTTCTTATTATCGGTCGTGGCTTTCACGAAATCGGAAATAAGATTTTTCGATAACGCCATGAAACATCACCTCCATAAATTTGTTGTAAATACTGCGGTTTCAGTCACTTTGCATCCCGGTTTACACTCAATCGACTGTCTTGTGACTTTTGCCTTAATGTCCATTAGTCCAGCTCGTTCGTAATTCAATCTTACGCAATCATACAGACGAACCGGACAATATCCGTGCGAATATGAAATTGTGTATTCAACTGATGAAAGCTGGGATAATAAAGATGTGGCGTAATCCTCGATCTGACGGTTGGTCGGTTCTCCTGAGAATTGCGGATCGGTCTCTCTATGAACAATTTCTCGTCCACGATTAACTGTTGAAGTAGGACTGTTCGGATCATCATTAACGACTCTTGCGAAGTAGTTGTCATGACTTCCTGAATAATAGACTTCTACTACATTCGGGATTCCGTAAATATCATGCTCGACACTCATGTCCGGATATAGAATTGAGCTGTTATCATCGGTGTAAGTCCAAACAGGTTGTAAAGAAGCCGCGTCCTGATCCGGAAGGAAAAGAACACGGCCTACTTCATCAAGTCCTAGATTGTATTTTGCATTTGATAACAGATCTTTTGTAAAGGTTAACCAGGTATCACTGGTGTTTGCTACAAAATCGTTGTAGAGTGTATCATCACTTGCAGTTTTTATAACAGGCGCTCGCATATTTTCGCTTATAATCTTATAAGCATTGTTCATTACATTCTCATTTTTCAGAATTGAATATCCTAAAGGAGGAATGCCTTCTTTTAATTCCAATAATGGCGTATACGCATCAATGGACACCTTCTGATACCGACCGTCAAAAGATGATTTTGGGGTCTGGACCAGGAACGTGCCCATTGGAAACTTTTCTCTTATTCCATTTTGAATTGTTATGAGGTATGTACGAACATAGCATTCACCAAGTACACTACCGACATCAAAAGATGCAGAGCCAAGTGTATCAGCGTCTGCATCCCATTCAATACTGCTTTGTATCATGTCCGTTATCTGGGATTTATCACACCAGGTCCCAGGGTCTACGACGTAATACTCAAAAGTCTGCTCCATAGACTTGGTCCAGTCTGGCATGTTAAATTCCTCCTTCTACCCTTGTTATATCAAACGATACAGGTATCTTAACTTCACAGTGTGTCTGACTGATTGACACCGCAACATTTGCCCAGTATCCGGTTCCGGATGGTTCCCTGATATAAACGTCACCAGTGTAGACAGCCAGCCTACGCAATGCATACAATGTATCAATATCCCATCTTGGGATTTCTGTTTTCCAGGAGGAAGTTTCACCCAACTGAGTGCCATAGTATGACACAGGACGTTTTCGCCCTATGTATTCGACAAGACTGACGTCAACTCCGTTTTTGTCTGAAACATCTATATTATAAGGAAGTTTTACGAGTGATCCGGACCATAATGGCTCCATGACGATGTCTCTTTCGTTAAGACCTTCCGTTACAAGATTATCCCAGGTTTCCTTCCACTGTATGATTATGGATGTCTCCTTTATTGGATATGGCGGAACATCGTAATAACTTACCGCACCTGTTGCCACTTCAGTTGCCACTATTCGGTATCTTCCATAATCGAGAGCCGGATGTGGGTCGGTCACGTATGTGTATGATGAGTTATCCAATTCGCTGGCTATCTCGATTAATTCACCGGTATAATCACGCCGGTAGATAGCAAGCGTGACACCAGGAATAAGCTTATTTTCTTCGTCAGCACAATATGCTCTTATGGAGCAAGAATATGTATCTGAATCATATCCAATTTCAGCATTAATGCCGTAAGTTTGTTCGGTCCACCCTACATCAAATTCAGATTCCGCACTTGCCGTTAGTCCTGAATCAAAGGAGGCAGTACAAGTCACTTTATAGGTGATATTGTTCTCAAGATCGATATTTCCGGCATTCAATTCAACGAGTAGATTCTGTGGACCGTCAGTAAATAATGAATATACTTCCTGCCCTCTACTGATTACCGTTTCAGTGCCTGTACGATCGCTTGTGCTGTAAGTCTGAGTAGACGTAATTGACACATGATAACTCAACACCGACTGTGTGTCCGGCGCGGTTTCTGCTTTAATACGAAATGGAAAAGACTCAAGTGTAGTTAATTCAGAATCCGTCGAATCAGTTACGTTGAGCTGTACAGTTGGAACGGCGTATACGTTGATCGTTCTTTGTACAGACCAAGCTCCATATGTACCGGTTACACCTGCTGTACGCACTCTCCATAGAATAGTGGTCCCCTCGGTATAAGCTGTTGTACTTAAAGATTTATAGCTTGTGTCATCAATATTATCGCCAGTTTTTGTATTCTTTATGGTTTCTGTTTTCGTCGTTCCGTTGATGGTTGTTTCTAACTGAGCATAAGTCTGACTTGAATTATCTTCAGAATTATGAACCCAATATAACTGAACACTCTCTCCTACTGTAGCGGTTGTTGTTGATGACCAAGTAGTAGGTGCCCCCGGGGCTTTACCGAGATTGAGTGATTTAATAGCCGACCAGCCAGAAACTTGATCATCACTGTTGTATGCTCTTAATCTGAAAAAATACTGATACCCGGTTTCAATACCCGTGATTTCGGTATGTGTTACATTTTCAACAGTCCGAGAGTGCACCTGATCCGGATTACTATCAAAGTAGTTTCGATTTGTGGTGTACTGCACTTCGTATTTTGTGCATCCACTAACTTTCACCCATGTGACTAATACTCCGGTATCAGAAAGTGCCTTCAGAGTTTTTATTTGTTTCGGAGTCGCGGGTCCGGACGATGCACTAGATGAATATTCAGACCATGCGCTACATTGCTTACCTCTCCATGCTCGACATTTTACTTTATACTCCGCGCCTTTAGCCACAGTACATGACCAAGACGCAGAGTTTGTGTGAATAACAGCTTTTCCGGATTTATACTTCTTTAAATTATTCTTTACGACATAGAATTCAATTCGGGTGCCATTCACGCTAAGGTTATCTAACTTAGCGGTAAGCTTCTGTTTTTCGATTGTTACTGTCGGAGCAGACGGTTTGGTTGGAGGATTTTTCGAGAAAGAATAGCCTCTTAATGTAGACCATTTAGCTGACCATCTCGTAATATCATTCCCGTTTACTTTTATCGTTGTCGATATTGGTCGGACTTTTACTTTGACTGAGATTGCGTTAGATGGAGCGGAGTAACTACTCTGTTTTGAAGTGGTTGTAGAATCGTCACCTATAAAAGCTACTCCGTTTCCAGTGTAATAATACCAGATAACATGATACTCTTTCGTATCCGCTCCGCCCCAACTCCACGTTGCATATACGGTTCTATCGGTACCTGTTTGAAGTCCGATCTTGGTTATCTTTGCGGCTCCCAGATGCTTGGTAACGTAAAATCCTCCGGAACCGCCATCATAAAAATCATCCGCCAAGATTATCGCCTCCTTCCTACCGTTGCTGCCCTGACAAGTGTCTCAACAGCATTGGAAATTTCACTACCATTATCGTAAGTAACACCTTCGATGCTGTTATACGTATTTCCGACATTATTCAGACTCTTACCGAGTCGGTTAATTGCTCTGACTACTTCATCAGAATTTCCATTTTGATTGTTGCGTGCTGATATATTACCGATTGCTCGGAGATTTGCCAGCGGGGTAAATGCTGGGTCAGTAAATAATCCATTGAGTTTCCCAGCGGTCGCTTTTACATTCGTGAGATCCAGTACGGGCCGAATAGTTGGTGTAGTGTCCATATCAGAATTAATGATGTCATTCATTCCGGAAAGAGCGCTACGAATTGAATCAAACGCTGTTTCGCCCATACTCTTACCAGCGCCGTATAGCATCCCATTCTTTATCAGTGATGACGATGTTTCGGTCTCTTCTTGAAACAGAGCCAACTTCTTCTCTTGCTTTCGTGAGTGCTTGCTGACTTGCTTTCTTAATATCCTTCGGTTTGAGCTTAACACCAGCTTCTTCAGCAGCTTTCTGCTTTCTCTGAACGGTAGCATTAGCCATACGCTGGGCTACACGTTCACGAGGTGTATTAGATTCGGCTATCGCCAGTTTCTTAGTGAGGCTGTCGTACTCTTCCTGATACTTCCTCTTAGCATCCTTACTGTAGGCTATCTTACCGGCTTTACTGGACTCAACCCTTGCTTTGTTGGCCATAGCTTTCATGCTATTGGCGTAATCAGCATACACAAGTTCCATTGGATGTCTATACTTAGACACCAAGGTCATAGCGTCATCGGTCTCGGACATACGGTTACTCTTATCGGTACGCTTCTTAGTTACCTCCGTTACCTCACCAGTCTTCTTATCCACTTTCTTGACGGTATAGGTAGCATCGTCAGCTTTCTTGTAGATAAGAGCTCCGTCAGGTCTGGATGGATCATCTCTGGCCTGCTTCATTCTTGACTCGGACTTCGGATCAAGAAGTGATCGAACAGACGATTCATTGATTCCCATTTTTCGACCAATCTCAGAGTTGTTCATTCCTTCTTTGTCTCTGAGACGTTTGGCTGTGGCAACCATATCTGATCTACGCTCGTCTTTTGCAATCGCATACACTGTTCGGAAATCGGTAGAATTGTAACCAAGTGATTTAGCAATCGCATTATCACCAGTCCATTTCTTACCGTTTTCATCAGTATATGTAAAACCAGATTTTCGCATCTGCTCCACACGACCTAAGAAATCACGTGAGCTTTGATATGGATCTTGTCCCGATCCCCATGGATATCTTCCTGAACGGCGAGGCATACCATAATGTGCCAGATATTCCTCATCTGTCATAGAGGCTGATCCTAAATATGATTCGATTTCTTCTGCTATCGGATTCATCGGTTACGCCTCCTCTGCATCACATTCTGCAAGTATCTTGTCGAGATGAACAATCTTATCCATAATCGGCAGAATATCTTCTGCAGTCGGGTTGAATACTACTACTTCGTCATTCTGGTAAATACAGAGTTCAAACTCGATATCGCCTGGTCTGATCTTATATTCCAGACAGAATAACGCTGCATACACCTCAAGCTGTTCCATATGCACTGGACCGATGCCAGTCTTCAAGTCATGAATTCTAAGCTTATTATTCCGGAAACAAATCGCATCTGCAGTTCCGAAGAATCTGTCTGAATAATATAAAACAACCTCTGTACTCATACGAAAACCGATAGCATCGTTTACATATGCGTATAAGGTTTTCTTCGAGCGAGGCTGTTTAATACCCATATCAATAGTTTCTTTTGCCCATGCGTGTAAGCGTGTGCCAAGTTCTGCAGCTTTCTTGTTCTGTCGAACTGCGATTGCTTTCTCATCGCTATATCTCAACCATGCTGGCTGACTCGGGCTGAATGGTGCGTGAAGTCCACTAAGCTTTGAATGATTCACGAAGTTCATCTAAAACATCCTCCTTATTTTCTGGGTAGATAAATCGTGAAAATGACATGGCGTTCATTTTTGCAACATAGTAATCCTGATTCGGACGATGCGATGCCGTAGCACTTTTCTTAACTTCCAGAGCTGCCCACTTGTCTTTGTATAAAACAAGAAGATCGGGGATACCCTGAATATCGCTCGAATCCAGTTTGGTTACAATGCAACCAGGAAATATAGCTCTAAGCTCTTTTTTCAAATCTGCCTGAAACTTATTTTCTTTCATGAACTCTTTCTCCTTTCATAGAGCTGAATATCCATAAAAATAAAAAGATAATACATTGACCGATTTTGGCCGATATATTATCTTCTCCCTATAAAAGGGGATGTTATTTTCACGTGTGAGTTTTTCGACACAGTGGTTAAGTTATGCGTTTGAAATGATAACCTTTGTGCGACACTCGATTGTTTTGCTGTTTCAAAATATCTTTAATGGCTGTCGGACTGCCCCCGATGTCTTTAGCACATTTTTCCACGGACGCATATGTTTTTCCGGTTTCGATAATCTGTACCCCAATTCCTGGACGTCCTCGTTGATCCGTGCGGACTTCAGATTCTTCACCGGCTTTTGAAATATGGAACCCATGACAAGTACAATATCCTTTACTGCCATTCACAACTCTGCTGACGCAGGACGCATTGCCGCCAATCGCATCGGCGCAAGCTTTGATAGAATTGAATTCTTCACCGGTTTCTAATATCTTTACCGGAACGCCATTTCGTTTGGTATCAAATTCCCCCATAGAATCTCTCCTTTCTGCACCAAAAAAGAGCACTTGTAAACCAAGCGCCCTCATGGGTTATCTGTACATATGCTCAATATAGATTAGATCTTCAATCCGGCAGCCTAATGCTTTGGCAATCAGAAATAATCTGTCGAGGGTTGGGGATGTCACTCCGTTCACATAATTACTTATAGTTCCTGGAGATATGCCTGTTTCTTCAGACAGGTCATCATATGTGAAACCTTCCCGCTTCATCATGGAATATAATCTTATATGTGCGTCCATATGAAATTCTTTAAGACTCATATCATCCCAACTATTTGGAAGTCGCCTTCGTGTCTGACGGTAATTGTCGTAAATATACTGCACCCCATTTTTCATGGTGATCAGAATATCATAACAGCTCATCTGTTTGATATCGGCAATCTCATCAAAGTCCGGATTGAAGTAGTCCAAGAAATCCTGCCACAGATATTCATCGTCGATCCACCGTTTTCTTAATTCGCTCATTTCCGTCACCTCAATCAATAAGTTGAATAAATGGAGTTAATTCTTCAATGTTGCATCTCAAGGCATAGCTTAAATTCATAAGTGCCTTCAATGTAGGCATACGCTGACCTTTTAAATATTTACAGATTGACTCCCTACTCAAATGACTCTTTCGTGCCAGCTCACTTTGATTCATATGTTCCGATCTCATAATATAGTCCAAGTTGCCTGCAAACGATTCAATAAGCTCCTGTTCAGTCATAGAATCTCCTTTCTTTATTGTACGTACAATAAATGGTGGTACTGTAGTACAATGTATATTAGCTATACGAAAAATTTAATTTTTTAAATAAATAAGATAGCTAATTAGATCGGTACTACAGTACCATGATGAAAATAGCCATTTTAGGCCATTTTTAGCCTATTTTGGGTTAATTTACGACTTTTTTGTACGTACAATAATTCAATATGCCGATTTTTTGTACGTACAATAATCCGTTTCGACACAATGGTCTGCATCAACCACTTCTGATTTTTTGTACGTACAATAATTCGTTTTTACTATTTTTTGTACGTACAATTAATCCCATTTCATAAGTTTTCGGTACTCCGATTTGATACCATCTCTCACAATTTCAGACACATTTTTTCCAGTCTGTTCGCTAATATATTTAAGTGTACTGGCATCTCCGATGGACAAACGTACATTTAAACGATAATCTTTAGAGATTTCTTTCTTCGGTCTCCCTTTCTTTTTACTCAATTTTATTTTCCTCCGCTCCGCACCCTCTTATCGCAACCATATTATTACGATTATAATCATTAACAATATCATAGGTACAATCAGGTGGTAACACCAATACCTTGTCTCTTGGTGCGTTTAAATCCTCGTACAGTTTCTTTTGTAATTTTGCAACATCCTCCAGCGAACGCCTTACGACTGGCTTTACTACAAATATCATCTCACTACCTCCAAATCTTCCCAGTTCGCTTATCCTTAACTACGATTCTCTCTTCAATATGAAAATCCGAAGCGTCACAAATAGCGAATATAGCAGTGAGTAATTTATTGAGCCGTTCCTCCGAATCATTTTCTCTACGTTTGTACCTATTTGCTTTGTCCACCGATGATACAGCATCGGCGTTCATAATAGCCTGATATGCAGTAGGGTCCAGACATCCAGACCCATTCCGCTTTAAATCATTTTTCATTATTCTTTGAAATATCCTCCATATTTATCTGCGCTGGTTCCAACCGGATTCCGCCATATTCCCATAAATCTTCTTTTAACTTATCCATATCTAATTCACCGTCTTCCCAACGTCCGTAATACTCCAGAACTTTATCCACGAATCCCGGAAGTCGTTCACGATATGATTTAGGCCAATAATGATCCATGAGCACTTCTAATGGCAGGGTGAGAACCAACGCCAGCACAGTATTAACAGTTTCTTCATAAACATCTTTCTTAGTCTCGGCAATCTTAACTCCGATCTTTTCCTGAACGATAGCGTCCAGCTGCGCCTGAGTCAGATTGTAGGTTACAGTATGAGCCTTCTCCTGTTCTCGCTTCATACGTCTCATTTCTGCTCTATTCATTTTCTGCTCTCCTGAGAATTTTTCCGTCCATACTACACCACTGAACCTTATCCGATAAAATATCTTTCGAATTTGCTTCTGTGTATAATTTAGAATTACATGTGGATACAAGTTCAGATAATTCACCCGCTTCGAAGCCTTCTTCTGGAATAATCATAACTTCATGAATGGATGACGGGAGAACGTAAAAGTTACCACCGACAATATCACCGATCTTCTTCCGAATACTCTTATGTAATATCATGCTGGCGCCGTTCATCTGATTACCTTTAGTGAGTGTCAACATTGGTAATCTATCACCTCGCATACGAAATTCCCTATTGAATAAGTTAATTGAGAATAATGGCTTATTACGGAAAAGTGTCCCGATAAGATCCTCAGTGGTAAATAATACAGGTTCGTAATTCAGATCACTGATCATACCGTACTTATTTATCACGAAGGTTGTCGTGTATTTGATGTCAACTACATCTTTATCCTTAATAAACTCATTTACAGCTTTCTCCAGTGCCAGTGAATCTCCATCACTTCCAAAAATCTTTACTTTCATTTCGTATTCTCCTTTTCTGCTTTTTTAATTTTCTTTTTCGTCAGGTTTATAGCAAACCGGCTTCTCTGAATGCTCGTTCATGGGAACGCCTAAACATTCGTTGCACGGGTCTTTCTCCTCATATAAATCCGCATATTCACATAACGGACAATACTTTGAGAAATTTACTTCCTTATATATGTATTCCATTTGCGCCTCCTGTTCTACCCAGCTATCAGATATACAGCAACCGTGAGCAAAATAACAAAAGCATCTACGCTCACAACACATATAATCTTATCTTTAAGATCCAAGTCATATCCGAGCACGAAAGTTAGAAATACACTTATAGCGATTATTATCAAAAACCATCCGATTATTACGTTCATATCATTCTCCTTTCAGTACAACAGTTTTGTTCGCTAAACTCTCCCGTACATCGATTACCCTCTGATTCGTGCTGCCGGCCCAGTGATAAGTGACGTCGGAAAGCTCCTCTACGAATTCTCCATCTACCAAAATATCAATCCATTTCATACCAGGTAGATCTCGAATTTCTTCCCATAAATATCCGGTATACAACCAAACAGTCTTACCGGGCATATATTTTTTGATGTATTTCGCCAAATGAAAATGGTGTCCCTATTCTCCGGATATAAAGGATCTCCTCCAGAAAAAGTGACACCACTGATATAAGACTTATTTACTTTACTGTATAACTCCTGCTCGGCCTCCACATCAAATATCAATCCGTCATTCGGATTCCAAGTCACAGGGTTTTGACACCCTTTACAATGATGATTGCATCCGGCCACCCAGAGCACTGTCCGCAGCCCATCGCCATTCCGCATATCATCAGTGGTTATATTATGATAGTTCACATGAAAACACCTCCTAAAAATATCCTTCTTGCTTTAAACTGGTATAGTTGTCATCACCAAGAATCATCATGTCTTTAAACCGAACATCGATTAAGTCACCGATTTCGGAAATTGTTTTAGCCGTTGCAATGTCTACTACACTAGGTGTTGAATCCCCTGAAGGATGATTATGAACTAAAATAAATGCCGTTGCATTAAACATGAGAACTTTCTGTGCTATTCCACGCTTGTCGACAACGCCTGCTGAAACATCTCCAACTCCAATCTCAATGAATGATTTGAAGTGCATTTTTGTATCAAACATGAGCAAAAACACATGCTCCTCTGAGTAAGTATCTAACCAAAGAGCTTTACATAATTCATAAATATGCTCAGGATGTCTGAATTCATTTTTCTCGACATGAATGTTAATTCTTTTCGACCAAACTTTTTCAAATGTGATTAATCCGTCTTCGTCAAGTCTGGTTTCGTATCTTCTGGCCAGCATTTGAATCTCTCCTTATTCATAAAAATAAAAGACCCGACGTTTCCGCCGAGCCCTTTAACTCATTTGAAAAATTGTTTCATTACAAATTTCTGATATTTCTTAGTTACCTCATAAGCTGCGTAATCTGTTGTAAATCCATTTAAGAATTTATTTGAAAAATCTGTAAAAGACATATCAAAGTTGTTACCGTCATTTCTTTTGATAGCGACAACTAGACTGTCATTTTCATTAACTTTCACAAATATACCTCCCTGGATTCTCTCTTTCAGTTTCGCATGTAAATTCGTGCTAAATAAATATTCATAATCTGTCATAACACCATTCCTCCTTTTCATTAAAGGAGTTGTGATTTTCGCGTCATTCCTCACTGTAATCCTCCACGGTAAAACCGAAACACCATTTAATCATTCTCTTCTGAAACCAATTGAAGTGATGATCTACGTCAATATTCAAGGTTCTGACTCTGCCAATTCTGATCCGTGAACCATTTTTAATTTTAGGTATTTCGATGCCATTAAGAGTAATTGTGTTATGATTCATCAGTTTCAACCTTCTTTCTTGCTATTTTAAGTTTGCACCAAGCGTCAGAATCATCAAAATAACCAACGTAACAGAAATCTTCCAGATTATTAATTTTTATCCAATCTTCAAGAGCCGCTTTTAATTTAAATGGGTTGTTTTCATAAGATCCGCCAGCGTCAGCACCGTGTTTTACTGCCTCCTCGACGATGTTGTTAATCAACATGATTTGAATATTTAATCCGTTTTCACGACAATCTACTCCCATTTCGCAAACTTCCTTTCATTGAATTTTTTCTTCTTATTTAATGCCTTAGTTATTGCCATATCAATTCCAGATCGGCTTTTGATATGGTAGTAATATAAGTCTTTGTACGGAGTGTTCATTCGATTGATTCTACCACTAGCCTGCTCCATGACTTTATAACTATAATTCTGTGAAAAGAATATAATCGTATCGGTTTTGACACAATTCCACCCCTCGCAGCCTGCAGTATATTGAACCAAATATATCCAGCGATCAGAATCCGGCACCGGCTGATGAGCATGACCGCTCCATTCGGCTACCTCATATCCTATATATTCGTCGTCACTGAATAAATGAAGCAACATTTCTCTTTCGTAATCGAAATTGTAAAATATAATAGCTCTAGGTGTTTTCTCCAGGATCTCCATTAATGCTACTACACGAGACTCATCAGTATTCACTATTCTTCTACAAATATAGCAAGCTGAGAAGCCTGTTGAATTGGCTCATCCTTAAAAGGGTCCCATCGGTTTCGGATAACATCCTTATATTGGGAAATATCGTACTTAGCATACACTTCAATATGATGAGGAACCGTATTTCTTTCGAAGTTCATATCAACCAATATTCGATTTCTCAATCTGATTAATCTGCCGGTGTTCAAATATCTTTCAATCTGTGGATACTTTGTAAACCGTGAATACACAACATGCTCTCTACAAAACTCAGTCTTGTTTTTGTAGAATCCATTCGCCACGAATACCGGTATGTAATCGGCCCAGCAGTCTCCGGGTGTTGCTGAAAGAATAATCCAATTATTCCCACGGGCAATCTTCTGAAATGCTTTTACCCAGGCTCCTGAACCACAGACTCTATCCTCATCAAATATAAAGAACGCTCCATGAATTTCAGCGTATTTCTTAATATTATTCCAGGAATCGATTACAATTTTTTGCCCAGGATATAATTTATGCTGCTCTGGGTCTGTTGACATGCGATAATTCGCCAACTCTGAATCCCACTCATGCGAGTCGCGTTTCATGGCTGTAGTAATAATATAAAGATCTTGAGGCTTCTTCATTGGTACAAATTCCTGATTAACAAAACTGCCGCCATTCTCTTTGAAATAATAATAGAGACCCGTTCTTGATTTTCCGCTTCCCACGCCGCCATTAAGAATACAGCCATTACGCATTTTATTCACAGCGTCTTTCTGATAATCCCTGAGAAAATCTTTACTCATTTTTCGCCTTTGGTGTAATCAACTTTTTATAAAGTTCAAGAGCTTCTTCTCCATCGAAAGCATTTATAACATCGACGGCTTCGCGGGGTTTTTTACGCCCCACGATTAAAACTGTGCCGTCTTTACCCGCCGATGAATCAAAACCTATAATTAATGAATCACTGGTCTTTTCCATCGCTTTCTCCTTTCTTAGGAATCCACTTCTTAAACACATCATTGAAATATCCGGCATTATCAAAGAAGTATTTAGAAATCGCCATAGCCAGACCTTTCTCCGGATCAAATGTGTCATCCTTACCGCATTTTACAACGGTCTTAGTACCGTCGTTCCAAAATACAATTGTAGCCGGATCATTGAAGATGACGTTTTTTGATTTTGGACATAGCTTTCTGATATGGTGATACCGCAAGACCCGTCCCGAATCGTTTGTTGATCGTAGCTTTCAAAGCATCAGCATCGAGAGAAGGCACTATCGGCTTTAAAACACATGAGTAATTCGACGGCAAACTATATACAACTCCGTCTGTTGTCATGCGAATAAAATTTCTAGTGCAAGTTCCGCACATTTCCTCACGGTCTTTATTTACACATAAATCACAATAAATATTCATATTCATAATCATTTCTCCTTTTCTTCCAATTTCATAGTAACTCCGCATCTCATAGCTGAAATTGCAATCCTAGCGTCCGTACACTTTCCTGCGACTCTATATGTTGTATAAGCCATGATTCCGGCTATAACAATTTTTGCTCCGTCACTCATAAATATCACTCCCTCATTTATATTCATTCTTAGACGCAACTATCGTGAATAACGTTGAATCAAAGTAATCTGGGTAATGGTATTCCTTAACCGGCGTTGCAGTTACTGAAATGATGTTCCAGCCATCTCCCTGCAGATTCCGTAATTTTTTGTCCAAATTACTTGCCAAATCACATACTAAATACCTGTTAGGTGCTCGGACTTCGAATGCTCGTACGATCATGTTCACTCCTCTGGGCTTTCTTCCTCAGCATATCTGGCGGCAAATCTGTCGATCTCCTGAATAACTTCCATGGACTGCAGATATGCGGTACGACCAGTTTTACCATTTACTTCCCAGTCATATGGTCTTACGTCCAGATTGACTGAGCGAATATCGATCTCATCGATCATGGACACAAGCTCTTCATCCAGATGTCTATGTGCTCCGCCGGATACTAAATATACCTGCGGTCCGCGATCGTTAAATTTAATTTTCACAGGGAGATATCTGAATGGCTCGTCGCCTTCTTCTCTCGGATCTTTAATTTTTACATTCCAGCCACGATCGATAAGTTCATCAGCGAGCTCCTGGTTTGGAATAACCACTGCGAAGTTGCGATCACCCTCACGATTGAACTTGCTACCCTCTCCCCTGAGGTTTCTGTAAATAATTCTTGCGTTGTTAATCTGTAAAATGTCTCTTGGTGCAAATGTCAGTTCCATAATTCTTTTAATCTCCTTTAAATAAATATAATTTTGTATAAAACAAAGAGCCTCAGCTATTTCTAGCCAAGACTCTCAGTTTGCTTATTGAATGAAGTCAATTTTCGCGTACTTCATTATTTCATAGAAATCCTTGAGTGATAAGGTCGCCATACCATATTTACATTCACTGCAAGCACCGTTACATCCAACACTTTCCGTGTTATTGTTTTTCATATTCGGATGTTCACAATACATGTCCACTGTGTATTTAATCTCACCATCTTTGGATTTTAAATAATGCTTCATAAAATCACTCCTTTCATAATAGGAAAGGATTTCTCCGCGAATATCAATTCCAAGGTAACTCTACTTCTTCATCGGTGCCTTCCGGAATGTTCATGAAATCCGGTAATGGTCTCTCTTTAGGAATATACGGATCTTCCGATATAAACCATTCGTAATCACCGTATTTAGAAATAGATTCAATGGCGTCATTAACGAGTTTGTCATAATATGATCGGTCAACAATGCCATCATTACCAGTAATCAGCTCTGCTCCCGATATCTCTTTCTCTTTTCCAGTATCCGGATCGATAATCGTAACCATCTCTGCGGTTTTCTTCAACAGCATTTCTGCCTCAAGCCATCTGAATCCTGTCGTACCGGTAGCCGCGTAGAATTTACCATTCTGCTCTCTGACGAGAATGCCACCGCCCTTGCCAGGTTTAACCGGACAGAATTCTCCGACTTTACCGACGAATTTACGGTCATGACCATCATTGATCAGCTCCTGCAGTACGCCAGCTTCCGGTTCAAACGTGGTATCTGAGATTTTGCCTTTTTTATAATCGGATTCCAACTTCTCCAGTTTCTTCTCGTATTCAGATACGTCCGGTAATTTCTCATTCATATCCAAATATAAAGCCGATTTCACTGAGAAAGTTTCTCTCATATCATTGATGGTTACTGGTTCCCGGCTGAAACAAGTCTTGAATACATAAGGAACCGCAAACTGCTTACCGGTAGCTGTCCATGGCTTATTCTTATGTTTCTTATTATCGCCTGGAGCATATCCGTACATAGTCACACACTCATCTGGGTTTTTATACTTAGCAATATAAACCGCATTGTTTACGAGACACATCCGATCGTAAGTAGCCTCATGCTCAAATGTGTAGCCATACCGCTTACCAAAGTCCATGACGAATTTGATAATCTCCGGTGTAGCATCCGGAATCTTAATGGAATCTGTCTTGATATGAGCAACAGTGAATCCACGTTTCTGTACCTCATGTTTAAGATCCACCATAAACAGCGCGCCACGTTTGGCAACGATATTGTCTTTATTACGAATATCCCTGAACGGATTGTCGAAGTTAGCTGATGTAAGACCATATACCGAGTTGATTGCAGTCTTGAGTGCGTTAGCAAGATCTTTGGATGTCAACTCGCCATTCTTAACCCTCTCAATATGTTTCGTAAGCTTACCGCCAAGCATATCATTGACAATGTCCCAGGCCTCGTGTTTGATAGATACACGTCCCTCGACGATTTCTCTATATGCTGTTGTATATCTGACTCCAAACAGACATTCAGCAATGGTGCTGTGTGGGTGCATTGAAGCAATATCCAGCAACGCTACGTTTCCATACATGCCTGGTTCGGCGTATACATAACCGCCTCACCAACTTCTTCTCCACGATATGTAGAAACACCATTTTCATATTTGTAGCCCGGAAAATATGGCAACAAGCTGCAGGCTTCTCCGTGAGGTTCGGCCATCATTTCCCTGCAGGATTTCTCAAGAAACGCCTTTACTTCCGGATCTAACTCATATACAGGCTCAGCCAAGTTACGATACTGAAACTCATTCTGAGGATGCTTATTATTGCCAAATATAAATCTCTGAGTCAGAGTATTGGTGGTGTCGTTCACAGTCAATCCGGCCAGATCAGCCAGAATCTCTCTTGCGATAAAATCACTTTTGAGATAATCCCATGCTGCTTCGGTCGCCAGAACATCATTATCACAGTATTCTGCTACTTTCTGCCATAATTCTTTAGGAACCGGCTTGTCCCATGGAAGCCCCAGCTCCTGATGATGAATCCCCATTTCGATCTCGAGTTTTTTCAAGCTCTTTTTGTTACCCGCAGAAGCGAAATCATAAATATCAGTGTATGAAATATTGTACGCCTCGCCGAATAATACCTTTCGACTGTCACCTTTTTTCGTATTTACAATTTTCTGGGATAAATCATACAGCTGCTCGTTCGTATACCCCATCATACAAGCATATAACATATGATTATCATATCTACGACAATTAAATCCTACCAACCGGAATTTGATAAGTTCTTCAATATCCTGCGGTCTTGGATTTATCAACCTTACGATAGGTTTTCCCTCTCCCTGGACTTTCCAGTTAACCAGGAACAAGTTAGGAAATACCTCACAATCATAAAAAACCAGCGGCTTCTCATCGTTCGTGAGTGCTACCGCCGGTTCTTCGGATTTGAATTTCATTTTACTTACAAGTCTCAGACAGTAGTCAGCCTGATTGGTGCTTTGGGCTGCGAAAGAATACACAGCATTTCTCATATCGGATACGTCATAAGCTTTGTCACTGGCATAAGCATCATTGAGAAGCTTATTGATAAAATCGACACTGCTTCGAGTGTCGTGATGATATTCTTTTTCGAGATTTCTCTTTATGGTAGTTCTGAGACTCTGTTCGTTTTTAAATCCTTCAATATTTATCACTTTTTTTCCTCCCTCCTTCAAAGGAAGTCCTGAGCTAATATGTGCAATAGGTAAATCATTGCATTTTGTAAGCTTTCTTCTGAGTGAACTTTTTCCTGTGAATACTTTTATTTCAATGTCTTTGTCGTAAAGACGGTTGAGTAGTGTTGGATCTCCATCATAAATATAATGAAGATGAATCCCTGCGCCACTTTTACTTAACTCAGCATATGTAGCCGGCCATTTGCTTGCCGCAGCCAGGTTTTTCTCGAATGATTTGTTACCAGACCCATCCTTAATATCAAAATCAATAACTATATGATTCTCTGGAACCTTGACATAATGAAGTTTCGATGTATCGATATCGCTGAGTTTGGTTTTGACTTTATCCCAAGGTTTGAGCGGGGTTTCTCGTTCGCTGGCGTATTGAGCAGGCAAATTCTCGCAATTTGAATCAAAGGCGGAAAATATGTTTTTCTTAAACTCAATAATTCCTGTTCTGTCCAAATCATCTTTCTTCTCACTCCTCATATCTTTCTCGAATTTATCAAGCCGGAACCCTGAATATACATTCCGAGCCTGAGATTCGCTATCAAACTCCTCATCGAAATTCCAGAAATAATTCCTAAGCTCTTCTTTGAACACTCTCTGAGAATATGGATACGGTACCTTGGTCTCGTCGCAATACACCTTATACATCTCCCAGGCAGTTTTGAGAGTCGTTCCGTCATTCTTTTTAAACACACTGAATGAATCAATCATGAAATTATAGAAATCATTCGTGGCACCCATCATCAGCGTCGGAACGTATGAATCGTACACATGTTTATTCGCCAAATATACCTGATGACAGTGATACGCAATTCCCGGAAGCTCAAAAGGGATTTTACCCATACAATCTGAATATTCTCCCTGGTCGAGTTTATTGCCGGATGGCGTGACATCGATCAATCGTCTGAGTAAACCAGATTTGCTGTCCGTAATCTTTACTGGTTTATTGGTTCCCATAAATAAGAAAGCGTTAAATCTATTCGCGTAAGTAGATTTAAACTTCTCATTTACAGTCATAAGCTCGTGGGATACAAGACTGTTTAATCGAGTGTTATCCTCAATTTTGGATAAATCTCCATCATGTTGAATTGCAATAAGCGGATTTGCTTTAAACGCCTCTAACGCAAAAGAGTTATTAGCCGATCCCAACGCCTTAGCGTCAAAGACCGAATAATAACCCTCAAATAACTGCTGTATAATATTTAAGACTGTCGATTTACCGGTTCCTGCAGAACCATAGAGAACCATAAACTTTTGAATATTCTTGGAATCCCCTTCGATAACTGCGCCAATGGCCCATTCGATTTTCTTTCGTTCCCCTGGGGAATATAAAGTAGACATAAGCCTTTCATACCCTGAAATATCACATTCTCTCAGCGGATAACTGAGTGTTCGGCTGGCGTAATCTTTTTTAGTTGTCTTGGTATCACCAAATATAATTTTCTCGTCTAGTGGATGATAGTTGTCTCGCATCTGCTTTTGGCAATATTTATGCCAGGCATCTATAGAGCCGGAGTTTGAATCCCACATATATTTTGTGCTAAGTTCATCGATCGCGTGTTCTTCCTGTTTTTTCGTATATTCATATAATGCGGCATCAACCATGTTGATCACGTCTTCTTCGTCAGTAGACCAGAGACCGGTATCTTCATTCCAAACAGCATAGAAATCGCCGCCCCGTATCATGAGATCCGACGATTTCTTCAGAACAAATTTAGGGAATATCTCGGTGACACCCTTTTTCACTTGGCGCGTCGAAATCTTCATGAAATCAATCATTACACTATGTTTCTCCTTTCAAGATTTAAGATATGCTGTCGAGATACCAGCACAATTGTGTCCAAATGTCCACTTTTGTTAAATCCACGTCAACGCCTCGAATTCTGAATAAACCGCCATCCCCGTCTGACTTATACTGTCTATCCAGAAATGTATAACGTAGATCTTTATCGTACCTTTTATAAACGATTTCCTTTACCTTTCTGCTAGCGCCAAAAAGCAAATCTCCAAGTTTCATAAGTCCTCTTTCGAAAAGATTTAATTTAATTTCCATAGTTATACCTCCATAATTTGATTTTAGTTTCATTAAAGCATCTGTTGATTACGCGAAAAAGCAAGAGCCATTGCTGACTCCGCTTCGTGATTACTGTCTTTTCTTAATAAAGTGTCGGATAATTAATGCTATAATTACGACACATACAATCACATCGCCGAATACTACAATTCCGGCAGCACCCAACGCTGCTACGCCGAGTACTGTCAGTATTGCTAATACCACCAATATGATGAATAAGATTGTAAATAATATCATAATGTAATCCCTCCTTTGAAATTAGTAATCTTTCCATTAGAGAAATTGTTTTCAACGCGAAAAAGAAAGAGCCCTTGTTAGGACTCCTCCTCTGATTTGCAATGCTTTAATGATTTTCGAATGCTTCTACGACTTTTTCAGTCATTGTAGTATATTCATCCGGAAAATCTTTGCTGATGTTTATTTGGCAATCAGTGATTCCTTTCTGATACATATATTTCCCAATCAGTATCGTTCCAAGAATCATAAACCCAATTCCACCAACAATTCTTCCATTCTGTTTCGCTGCAATTTTTCTGTTAAGCTTTTTTAATTCTTCCATCAAATATCACTCCTTTCATTAAACGATATGATTTTTACGCGAAAAAGAAAGAGCCCTTGTGGCCCTCTCATTCAAAACTTATTACTTTTGCTTTCCTAAATTTCATTTTTCCTGGATATATAATAATCATCTTGTTAATTAAATCATCTAGTGAAACTAAATCAAGAACTATTAGGAATTTAATAATGTCATCCGACGATCTCCGTCCGAGTATGACGCCATTTGAATCCTCTATCATGTCCTCAATTTTATTTGCCTCACTCCTTGATGATTTTACAGCCATTTCAAATATCCAGGCTGAGTTTTTGTTTAGTCTACGCATAAGTAATTCCTCCTTTTCGTAAAAGGAACTGTAAAATATGCGAAAAAAGAAAGAGCCCTTGATTAGGACTCAATCTTTACGCTTCTTTCCAAATGATCTAATCCCATA